>OBMK010001091.1_pt1 | contig 23974 bp, 25 predicted proteins | sample 1539081 | NCBI WGS metagenome assembly OBMK01 (sample SAMEA3355528, study PRJEB22509) | marine metagenome | biome: marine; feature: river plume; material: water | place: USA | collected 2010-08-07 | depth 0.5 m | reverse complement strand
TCTGGATATTCTTTTTCTCGAAGAAGTTTCATACCTAAAACTTCGCTATAAAATTTAATTGATTCTTCTAAATCATTAACGCGAATCATTGAGTGCAAGATTCTCATGAAAAACTCCTTAAAAAACTAAATTTATGCCTCGACATTTTTTGTTAATTTTTTATATTTAATAAAAAGATCTGCTTTTGTTTCCTCATTATTGGGATCTTTTGGTATACAGCTTACAGGGCAAATTTCAACACATTGTGGAACATCAAAATGCCCAACACATTCTGTACATAATTCAGGACGGATATGAAATATTTCTGGCCCTTGATAAATAGCTTCATTAGGACATTCTGACTCACAAACATCACAGTTAATGCAATCATCTGTAATCATTAAAGCCATAGATTATGTTTTTAAAGAATTAATATAAGAAATAATTTCATTCGACATAAAATTACTTACATCTCCAGCAAGCGATAAAATTTGCCTTACATTGGTCGATGAAATTTCTCTGACGTTTTTAGATGAAATCAAAAATATGGTTTCTATTGAATTGTCCAAAGTTTTATTCATTAATGCATTTTGAGCTTCATTATCAAAATCTGATGAATCTCTCACACCTCTTAAAATAAAATTTGTAGCATTTGCTTTAGCTAAATCTACTGTCAACCCTTTAAATGATGAAGCTGTAACATTGGTATATTTCTTAGCTACGATTTCTGCCATCTTGAGCCTTTCCTTCACAGAAAATATTGACGTCTTTGCATTATCCTCGGAGACAGCAATCATCACCTGATCAAAAGACGATGCCGCTCTTTTTATAATATCTTCGTGACCTAGTGTAAGCGGATCAAAAGAACCTGGATAAATAACAAACATAATAAAATTTAGAATTTAATGCACTAAATGGAAGTATACCTTCCCTACCCTTGAGGTTTTTATTATTTCTAAAAAATTTTCAGGTAGCTTTATATTTGTTTCGAAATAAATAACGCCATGAGGCTTCAAAAATTTTCTAATGAACTCTATTAGTTGGATAGAGTTGTCTAGGACAAATGGTGGGTCAAAAAATATGATATCAAAAAGCTCATCATTGTTTTTTATAAAAAAATCTGCGTGTATTTTTTTTATAATGGCATTATCTGCCTTGAGATTTTCTTTATTTTCAATAAGTTTTTGGAAAGTGCTTGGGTTATTCTCAACAAATGTGCATGACTCAGCATTTCTAGATAGCGCTTCAAAACCCAATGCACCAGTGCCCGCGAATAGGTCTAAACACTTCTTATTATTTAGATCTTGCCCAAGCCAATTGAAAAGTGTTTCTCTAACTCTACCCAAGGTGGGTCTTAATCCCATCGCCTCATTAAATGAAATATTTTTCCTCTTCCATTTTCCACCAATAATTTTTACATTATTATCTTTCATCAACTCCTACAATGACGGTTGAGAATTCATTTAAGTCTACTCTCTTTTTGAAAGCAGTTTTAATTTGGTCGACCGTAACAGCATTAACTTTATCTGTATATGTTTTTAGATAGTCTAGGGGATAATTATAAAAAGCCATCATCGAAACATAATTCATTATTTTTTGATTGCTGCCAAATCTAAGTGCGAATCCACCCGTTATATTATCTTTAGAGGCTTGAAGTTCAGATTCGCTTGGTCCATTTTCAATGAAACTCTGGATAGTGGTTTTAATTAATCCCATAGCTTCATCAACTTGGTCCTTAGAAGTCTGTAATGCGACTTCGAAAGGACCTTTTTTAGTAAGTGGCATGAAGTAACTATAGACACTATAAACAAGGCCTTTTTTCTCCCTAATTTCGTATGTTAAGCGAGAACCAAATCCACTCCCACCTAAAACGTGATTTCCAACATATAGAGGGAAAAAATCAGGATCATTTCTTTTCATAATTGGAACACCATAATACAAGTGAGCTTGTTTTGCAGGATGGCTAATTCTTGTTTCTTGTTTCTCCACCTTTTTGACATCCGGGATTGCCTTAATATTATTATTTACAGGAAGTCCACTTGAAATATCTTTTGCAATTGATTCTGCTTCAGCTTTTGTGACGTCACCGACTATTACAATGTCTGCTTGATTTGCCACATAAAACTCTTTATAGAATTTTTTAAGATGCGATACCTTAATTCTATTTATTGATTCAACTGTTCCTGAACTTGGGAGTCCGTAGGGGTGTTCACCATAGATTGATTTCATGAATCTCTTAGTGGCAATCGCCTCGGGCATTGTCTCTGCTTGTGCAATATTAGCAACATATCTTTTTGCCTCTCTATCAAGGATTTCTTTATCAAAGTTTGGTTTTTGCAAAACTACCTTAAATAATTCAATGGCTTCAGACTTTTCCTCAGAAAGTGTTCGCAATGAAAAACTGCTTTGATCTCGATTGAAGTTGCTACCAATTTGGGCGCCAATATCAGCAAAACTATTCATCAACTTTTGCTCACTCATACCTGCTGATCCAGAAAACATAAGATGGTTTGTCATAGATGCTACGCCATTAGTCTGTTTCGAATCTCTGACACTTCCCGCACTAAACATAACATTAACGTCAACGACAGGTAGACTATGGTTTTCAACAAAATAAACTTGTGAGCCATTAGGAGTTTTCCAATTTTGTATACTTAACTCTGCATGAGCATACGATGAAAAGAATAAAATTAATAAAACTAATCTATTAATGAACATGTGGCTTCCCTTTTTTTGGTTTACTTGTATCTAATGGTTGAGGATCAATTGTCACAACCGTCAAAGTATCGTCTGTAAAATATTTACTTGCTGCATTTTGAATATCTTTTGACGTCACTTTTTTAATGTTTTTAATATAGTCTTCCAAAATCTCATGCGAATAACCCTGCGTTTCAAGTTGACCAATCTGCATTGCCGCATTGAAAACTGAATCTTTTTGATAAACATCGTCTGCGATCACAATAGTCTTTACTCGCTTTAATTCTTCTTCAGTTACTCCATCACGCTTTATTTTATTAAGCTCTTCTTTTAATGCTGCAATTAAATCACTCGTGGAAGTTGTTTCACTTGGTGTCGCGTAAAGCTCAAATGAGCTCTCATCACCTCTATTTACCATTGAATAACCTGCCCCTACATTTAAGGCTATTCTAGAATCTCTAACTAAATTTTGTGTGAGTCTCGCTGAGCTTGACTGAGAAAGAATCCCTACTAAAACTTCAAGAGCAAATTGATCTTTACTAATTTCTTGCGAATTTTTATCTAGGGTTGGAGCTCTATAACCCATTTGCACATATGATAATTTACTTGGGGCTTTTAGGATTGAAGTTCTTGTCCCATTTTGTTTTGGTTCTTGTTGCGGCTTTCTTTCAGGCAAAACAATTGCTGGTATTTGCCCAAAATATTTTTCTGCCATTTTAAATACTTCGTTAGCTTTAACATCACCAGCAACAACTAGTATGGCATTATTTGGACCATACCAATTTTTATACCATTCTTCAGCGTCACTGTGTGTCATATTTTCTAGATCATTCATCCATCCAACAATTGGTTTGCCATATGGGTGAGCATGAAACATGAGTGTGTTAAATAGCTCATTTGCTTGTGCTTTTGGGTTGTCATCTGTGCGCCATAACCTTTCTTCCATAACAACCTTAATCTCTTTTGCGAATTCCTCTTCAGATACGACTAAGTTTTGCATTCTATCAGCTTCCATTTTCAAAGAAATTGGTAATTGACTTTTTTCAAGTTGCTGAAAATAGCATGTATAGTCTGCTCCAGTAAAAGCATTCTCTCTTCCACCTGCTGCGGCTATTATTTTAGAAAATTCACCAGGCTTAGTTGTTTTAGTTCCTTTAAACATCATGTGCTCTAACAGATGAGCCACTCCTGTTTTACCATTCACTTCGTCTAAGCTCCCCGCCCGATACCATACTTGTGAAACAACAATAGGTGCTCTATTGTCCTCTTTAACAAATATTTTTAAGCCATTTTCAAGAGAGTGTTTGTAAACAGTGGTGTAACCTGTAATTGGAATAAAAAACAGTAAAAATAAGATTTTAAATAACTTCACATTAAGTCCTTATATAGTTAAACATCGTTGATTATAATTAAGTATAATCGACTAATACTACTCGAATAAGTTCGTATAATTACTTAAGAATAAGAAGATGTTTGATTTTTTAAAAAAAATAATTCAAAAAAAAGATAAACCTCCTCAGAAACCTAAAAAAGTTCAGGCTAAAGAAAAGAAACCTGCTCCTCAGAAACCTAAAAAAGTTCAGGCTAAAGAAAAGAAACCTGCTCCTCAGAAACCTAAAAAAGTTCAGGCTAAAGAAAAGAAACCTGCTCCTCAGAAACCTAAAAAAGTTCAGGCTAAAGAAAAGAAACCTGCTCCTCAGAAACCTAAAAAAGTTCAGGCTAAAGAAAAGAAACCTGCTCCTCAGAAATCAAGCTTTTTTGGATTAGGTGAAAAACTTAAGGAGGGTCTCACAAAAACAAGAGAGACTTTGAATGCTCAATTCACTGATTTATTTTCAAGCAACAAAATTGATGATTCGTTTTATGATGAGTTAGAAATGATTCTTCTGACTGCAGATGTTGGTATATCTGCCACTACAATGCTTATTGAAGAAACAAAGGAAAAGGTAAAAAAAGATAAAGTTACTGATCCATTGGAATTAAAAAAAATTCTTAAAGACTGTCTCGTTGAATTATTAAAAAAAATCGAACAGCCATTAAATATAGATAACGCAGGTCCATTCGTTATGATGATTGTCGGCGTTAATGGTGCAGGAAAAACAACAACAATTGGTAAATTAACAAAAATATTTCAATCACAAAACAAGAAGGTTTTAATTGCTGCAGGAGACACTTTTAGAGCAGCTGCAGTTGAGCAATTATCAGTATGGGGGGAGAGAAATAATACTCAGGTAATCGCTCAGCAGAATGGAGATCCAAGTGCTGTAATATTTGATGCTGTAAATTCAGCTAAATCAAAAAATATTGATATTGTTTTAGCGGATACGGCCGGGAGATTGCCAACTCAGAAGAATCTAATTGATGAGATTACAAAAATAAAAAGAGTCATAACAAAGTGTCATTCTGTTGCGCCTCAAGAAGTAATGTTAGTCATTGATGCAAATACTGGTCAAAATGCGATCAATCAGCTCAAAATATTTAATGACGCTTTGAACGTAACTGGTTTGATTATAACCAAGTTAGATGGCACAGCGAAGGGTGGAATTGTTGCGGCTATTGCAAAAGATCAACCAACACCATTGAGATATGTTGGTGTAGGAGAAAAAATCGATGATTTAAAGGTTTTTAATGCAGAGGACTATGTTGAGGGGATGATTGAATGATAACCTTTGAAAAAGTATGTAAGAGTTATCCAAATAGCCCTGAAATACTACAAAATATTAATTTAGAAATATCTTCAGGTGAGCTTGTATTTGTTACTGGTCCATCAGGCGCAGGGAAAACGACACTTCTTAAACTTATATCGGCCATAGAAAAACCAAGCTCAGGATCAATTATTTTTGAAAGTCAAAATCTTTCAAGCATTAAAGATAAAGAAATACCTATCCTGAGAAGGCGTTTTGGAATGATATTTCAAGACCATAAACTGCTTTACGATAGAAATTGTTTTGAAAACGTTGCCCTGCCATTGGAAATTAATAACATGTCAAAAGCAGATATAAATCGAAGGGTAAGAGCTGCACTTGATAAAGTAGATTTGCTCAAAAAAGAAAAAATGATGCCCGTTACACTCTCGGGAGGAGAGCAACAAAGATTGGCAATTGCCAGAGCGATTGTATCAAGACCTTCAATTCTTATTGCAGATGAGCCTACAGCAAATCTTGACAAAGAGTATGCAGAGGAAATAATGAATATTTTTTATAGTTTCCAACAAGTTGGTGTAACTGTCATTATTTCAACACATGAAATACCATCAACTAAAATTAATTTTAAAAGATTCCAACTCAATGGGGGATCAATTCAAAATTTAATAAGCCATGTTCAAATACCTTCATAATCACTATCAGGCTTTTTTAAATGGATTTTCAAGATTCATTAATAATATTGGTGCATCCATTATGATGATCATTGTCATTGGCATAACCCTTTGCTTACCAAGTGCAGGTTTGTTGCTTATTGAAAATGCGAGCCAAATTTCACAAAATATAGAACACGAAGCGGAAATTAGTATTTTTCTTGATAAAACCGTCTCAAAAGACCAAATTGACTTCATTCAATTAAGCCTCAAAAAAAATAGTTTAGTAAAAAAAATTCATTTTGAACCCAAACTGATTGCCTGGGAAAAACTTCAAACCAAACTTGATGTAGCTGTAAGCTCAAGTGTTTCTGCCAACCCACTTCCTGATGCCTTTTTTATATCATTAAATACACTTGATGAAATTAAAATTCAAAAGCTCATAGACAGTCTTGATGGGATTGATGGGATTGATAGTGTCATACTAGACGGAAATTGGATTAAAAAGCTTAGAATTGGTCTATCGCTAGGAAAATTAAGTATATTTTTTATAGCTTCACTTTTAATAATTGTCCTTCTGGTTGTAATTGGAAATACAATTCGCCTCCAAACGCTTACATATAAAGATGAAATTGAAGTCAGCAAATTAATTGGTGCAACAAATGCTTTTATTCAAAGACCTTTCATGTATACAGGCATATTATATGGGCTAGGAGGAGGGATTCTTACCATTTCTATATTAAAACTATCCGTCTTTGGTTTAAATGCCACATTAAATAAGTTAGTTTCAATATTTGGTACAGATTTCATTTTTAATGATTTGCCACAAAATTATTACATGTACATTATAGTTCTAGCGATGCTTATTGGCCTAGTTTCATCATATATCTCAGCAAGAAATTCGATCCAAAGACTAAAAATTTATAAATAAAATATTGTTTTAATTGAACTTTATACAGAAAACTAGCACTCATGTATAAAGAGTGCTAAAATATTATTATGACAAATACATTTTCATTATCAAGATATAACGTAACTGACAGTTTTGATTTATATCAAAGAGAAATTAGAGCTTTTCCTTCACTTACCGCTGAAGAAGAGCATGAGCTTGGTACAAAATTAAAACTTAACAATGACCTAGAAGCAGCAAAAAAACTAATTTTGTCGCATTTAAAATTAGTTATCAAAATTGCTAGGTCTTACAGTGGGTATGGCCTTCCAGTATCTGACCTTGTTCAAGAGGGTAATGTTGGCCTAATGAAAGCTGTTAAAAAATTTGACGTAGATAAGGGTGTTCGCTTGGTATCTTATGCCATTTTCTGGATAAAGGCAGAAATACAAGAATATGTTGTCAAGAACTGGCGTTTGGTTAAAAATGCAACCACAAAAGCTCAAAGAAAACTCTTCTTTAATTTAAGAAGCATGAAGAAAACTTTAAAGCCATTAAGTGTTGATGAAATACGATCGATTGCTAATGATTTGAATGTAAAGGAATCTGATGTAAAGGAAATGGAATACAGAATGAACGGTCAAGAATTAACAATAGACTATTCAGATGATGATTCTGATGAGGATTCATTTAGACCCATCTCCTACCTCGAAGATAAATCATTAAACCCACATGATGCACTTCACGAAAGCCAGGCAGAATCAAATAATTTAGAATTACTTAAAAATGCCATGGCAACCTTGGATGAAAGAAGCGAGTCGATTATTAAAGCTCGATGGTTGGGTGAAGATAAAGCAAAAACGTTGAACCATCTCGCAAATAAATTTAATGTCTCAGCAGAGCGTATCAGGCAAATTGAAAAAATTGCTATGGATAAACTAAAAGTAGCAATGAGTAAAGAAAGATTAGATTAATTCTTTCTGATAAAATTAGCCATTTTAAAGATTAACCATGGCTTCCTCACCGATACCTATTGAAATAAATCTCCAACAAAAGTCAAAGTTACTTCATATTGTTTTTAATGATCAGACTGAATGTAAGTTATCATGCGAATTTTTAAGGGTATACTCCCCATCTGCAGAAGTTCAAGGTCATCATCCTTCTCAAGCAGTTCTTCAAATAGGTAAAGAAAATGTCAATATTCTTAAAATTTCCCCTGTAGGACAGTATGCAATAAAATTACATTTTTCTGATGGTCATGACACCGGCTTATATAGTTGGGCATATCTTTATAAATTAGCAAAAAATTATGATCAACTTTGGATGGAGTATATTATGAAGTTAGATGAATCAGGTGTTAAGAGAAAGGTTGAAGATAGTGAATAATAAAACACATTTCGGATTTGAGTCAGTAAATAAAAATGTAAAAGCAAAAAAAGTAAAAGGTGTCTTTGAGTCGGTTGCTACTAGATATGATCTTATGAATTCTTTAATGTCAGGGGGATTACATAAGATATGGAAAAAATATTTAACCCAGGTTTTAATATTAAAAAATAACTCAAAAATCCTTGATTTAGCAAGTGGTACAGGTGATGTCTGTATTGAGCTATCAAACCAAAATAAAAACTTTCAAATCTTTCATACCGATATAAATATCAAGATGCTAGAACAAGGAAAAATAAAATTAATTGATCATGGCAAAATAATCCCAAGCATAGTCTGTGATGCTGAAAAAATTCCCTTTCCATCAAATTATTTTGACTGTATAACAATAGCCTTTGGATTAAGGAATGTTACAAACAAAGAAGAGGCATTGTCAGAAATGTATAGAGTCTTATCTCCCGGTGGAAAATTAGTTATCTTAGAATTCTCAAAGATTTGGGCACCACTCTCGAAAATTTACGATGGCTTTTCATTTAATATACTTCCTAAGCTAGGTAAAATTTTTGCAAAAGATGAAAGCAGCTATCAATATCTTGTTGAATCAATAAGAATGCATCCAGATCAAAAAACATTACAATCAATGATGCAAAATCAAGGATTTGATAATACAAGCTTTCAAAACCTATCAGGAGGTATTGTTGCAATCCATCAGGGATATAAATTTTAGTGGAAAAATTAAGAAAAATTATTCTGAATCATGTTTTATTTCAAAACGATTGGATGAGCACAAGATTAAAGAAATTTCATAACAAAACTATCCTCATCAAAATCTCAGAGCTATCTATGTACTTTAGTGTTAACAAAAAGGGTTTGTTAGAATATATTGGTCAGGTAAAAAATCCTGATGCTTCAATTTCTATGCCTATCAAAAGCTTAATTAATCAAATACTTCATAAAGAAAATAAAGATATCACCATCAAAGGTGATATTGATTTGGCAAGGGAAGTATCTGAAATATTGAAAAAAATTAAATGGGATGTAGAGGAAGATTTAAGTAAAATTATTGGTGATGTAGCAGCAAACAGAGTAGGAATTTTGGGAGAAAAAGTCTTCAATGAAAGTAAAAAAATTACAATAAGTATAGCTGAGGCATTCAAAGAATATTGGGAAGAAGAAAAGCCCTTAATTGCAAAAAAAAATAGGGTACATCAATTTTTAGCTGAAATAGACAACATCAGTGAGGATGTAGAGCGTATTGAAGCGAAGATTAATAGCTTAGCGCTAAAAATTTCAAAATGATTATTTTTAGAATAATCTTTATTATTTTCATCGTGCTCAAATTTCGACTTGATGAGTTTTTTAAATTACGTAAAAACTCTCTTTTATCTATTTTGCTCTACCCCCTTAGCCTTATCAAATCCAAAAAAGATAATCGAGCAATTCGACTCAGGCTTGCTCTCGAAAGTTTAGGTCCAATATTTATAAAATTTGGACAAATGCTTTCTACAAGGAAAGACTTATTACCTAATGATATTGCAATTGAACTCTCTAAGCTTCAGGACAAAGTACCACCCTTTGAGTTTAAGAAAGTTAAACAAACAATAGAAAATGCTTATTCAAAAAAAATTTCATCCGTATTTAAAGAATTTAATGAGAAACCTGTAGCAAGTGCATCAGTGGCGCAAGTTCACTTTGCCATACTCCACAACGGAGAGAAAGTAGCTGTCAAAATTCTTCGCCCAAACATAGAAAGTGAAGTTAAAAAAGATATTAAATTACTTCATTTAATTGCAAATATTTTATATAAAATTTGGTCAGACGGTAAGAGATTAAAACCAGATGAAGTCGTCTCTGAATTTGAGAGGCATACGCAATCAGAACTAAATCTATTACTTGAGGCTGGTCATTGTAGTCATCTCGGCGAAAACTTTAAAGATAAAAAATTATTAGTTGTTCCAAGTGTTTTTTGGGACTACTGTCACGAAAAAGTTATGGTGATGGAAAGAATGGATGGAATTCCTATAAGTAATATTGATGCCATCAAGAAGAATAAAATTAATTTATCCGAATTAGCAAAGAATGGAGTTGAAATATTTTTTACACAAGTCTTTCGAGATGGTTTTTTCCACGCAGATATGCATCCTGGGAATATTCAGGTTGCAAAAAGTGGAAAATATATTGCAATGGATTTTGGAATAATGGGTACGCTTAATGACCAGGATAAACTTTATTTAGCCAAAAATTTTGCTGCATTTTTCAAAAGAGATTATCGTGAAGTTGCAAGGGTTCATATTGAATCAGGGTGGGTCCCGGCTGAAACCTCTATTGATGAATTTGAAAATGCAATTCGTTCGGTATGTGAACCAATCTTCAATAAACCCCTTAAAGATATTTCATTTGGAAAGCTGCTCATAAGGCTATTTCAAACTTCTAAAAAGTTTAATATGGAAATACAACCTCAATTAACCATGTTACAAAAAACGCTTCTTAACGTTGAGGGTTTAGGTCGTGAACTAGATCCAAATTTAGATCTATGGGTAACAGCAAGGCCCTTTTTAGAAAATTGGTTAAAGGAGCAAATTGGCCCCAAGAACTTAATAAATAGAATAAAAAAGGAATTTCCTAATTGGGTGGACATTGCTCCTCAATTACCTACACTTCTTCATGCTTATTTGAATAATCATAATAAAGATTCATACACAATCATTGAAAAAGATATCCGAAAATCAATTGAAGGAATAAAGCTTAGGCAGGATAGAATTATATTGGTAATGATTCTTTTATTTGTGGTTATAACTCTTACAGTCCTCACATTTATATAAAATTTAAGTAACTTTAAACTTGACAATTTTTACAATAAAAACTTGACCTCTGCGCAATTCTTAATTGATATATCCTTCCCTCGCACTTATTGCAACTTTCATTTTCTCTTCCATAGACATTGTGCTCATTTTGAAAATACCCGCTTTGCCCATTAACGCTAAAAAAGTCATTAAGTGTACTTCCCCCTCTTTCAATTGCCTTTTGGATAACCATTTTTATAGAATCAACTAATATACTAATTTCCTTTTTTTTGATCTTTTGAGATCGGCGTTGAGGTCTAATGGAAGCAAGAAAAAGGGATTCGCTAGCATAAATATTACCAACGCCGACCACAGAGTGGCTATCCATTATTGTGCTTTTGATTGGCTGTTTTTTTCTTTTAACTATCTCGTATAAGTAGTCAGCATTGAATTCATCCGATAAAGGCTCGGGGCCAAGGGTTGCTATAAGTTTATGATTAGACGGGTTGTCGTCTGTCCATATCATCGCCCCAAACCTTCTTGTATCGTTATATCTTAATATTTTTTTATTGCCATTTACATTGAAACATATATCGATATGATCATGTTTTAAGAGACTTTTTTTTTCATTAACGATTGATATCCTTCCAGACATTCCAAGGTGGATAATTAGGTATCCATTTGAAAATTGAGCAAGAAGATACTTTCCTCTTCGTAAAAGCGAAATTAATTTTTGTGAATTAAGTATTTTTTTTAGATTAGGGTTTACTGGCCACCTTAGCGAATGGTTTCTGACATCAACACTAGAAACTATGCCATTTATGAGAGGTAATAAGCCAAGTCTTGTTACTTCAACCTCAGGTAGTTCAGGCATTATTCTTTTTCTTTTACCTTTACATGGGGATTTAGCATTGTGAATCCTAGATCTCCCGGGAATCGATACATTAGCCCTTCATCTTTTCGATACAAATGAAGTTGAGGGGATTCTTGAATTTTATAAAATGTTACTTTTTTATTATCATTAACTATGACATCAAAGCTTTTATACCCAAGCCTTGAGTCCATCTTAAAACTTTCAACTGAGAGGGCTTGCAAGCCATCCCAAGAAACACTCAGCCATTCAACAATGTCTTCCTGGCTAGTTGAGACATTTATGCCTTTCGTAGACCACCTACCATTTTTTTCAACAAGCTTTAATTGGTTTTTTTGCCATTGCTCTAATCTTGAAAAATTAAAACCTTGAATCATTTCATATGGCGCAATGGGTCTCTTATCAATGAACTCAATTGGAACATAGGATGCAGTTTCGGAAAATAGGCCATTCACAATAAATACATCATCTTTATATTTTATATACTGATTTTCTGAAATTGGATTATAAGTCCCAAATACAAACTCTTCTTTCAACGACTTTTCATTATTTAGGAATGTTAATTTTAACTGAGGCTGATCAAGGCCATATTTTTCTAAGTCATCACTTTTAAGTTTTTCAGGGCTCCTTGAGGCTAGGATTGATAGAAGTTGATATACATAACGCTCATTTGCTCTACCTTTAACTGGTGATAAAATTTTCCAGTGATCTTCAATTATTTTAAAATGTACTTTTGCTTTTGATGGAAAATTTAACTCTATTTCGTCAAAATCAGAAAGCTTAAGGTTGGTTACTTCAAGACCTTTTATAATTTCAGGTTCTTCCTTTAAAGACTGGAAGGCTACTAAACTTGCACCAATTAATACAACTAGTAATATTAAATTAGTAACCCATTTATTAGTCATATCAGGCTTTTCTTCTTCTGAACCAAACAACAAAACCTAAAATGAACAAACCGATTGGAATAAAATATTGAAATGAATGAAATATGCTCCATGCAATAAATACTGACTTACTATCGTTCGGGATGCTTACATTTATATCTTTAAGTGGCATTGGCTGAATGGTAATTAACTGATCATCACCAGCAAGCCAATTAATAATATTGATACCTAAATCTAAATTACCACCAGAAGTGATGAAGGTATTTGATAAGAATGCCGCATTGCCAACCACGACAACTCTTTGCCCAATTTCTCCAAACTTCCTTTTAAGTGCAATTCCAATGTTAATAGGTCCCTCTTTATCCTCACCCTTTACAAAATTAAATTTATCATCGCCATTTTTTTTGCTTAAGGGGAGCCATCCACCTGTAGCAACTTCTATCAACTCACTCACTTCCCATCCATTCTCATAGGAGTCTTGAGCATTCACTTCGTGGGCATTAGAATATATAGTCCTCAACATAAAATTTCTTGTAATCGGATGATCTCCATAAATAGTTGAAAAAGTTATATTTTCATCACCCCCATATTCTTCAGCAAGTGGATCAATAACTGAAATATCGGATACATTCAAAGCTAAATAATTTGCAAGACTATCAAGCCCTTTAAAATTATTATCATCCAATAGCCATAGAAGATTTCCACCCTGCTCTACATAATTTAATATTTTTTTTGCCTCTACTTTTCCAATATTTACTTGGGGGCTTGCAATAATTAACATTGCCCCTTCCTTAGGGACCTCGCTTAGAGCTGTTAAATCTGGATTTGCAAGCTTGAGTCCTTTGTTTCTTAATTGATCACCAAAGCCACCTAAGTCATTTGTTTTTTTACCGATTAAGTTTTTTTCACCATGACCATCGAGATATAAGATTGGTTTTTGATTTGTTCGGGAAAGCCTAACGAGAAGGTTTGTAAATTCTTGTTCAGCAAATGGTGGTGATATATGTTCTGTTCTTTTATTATATTCAACAACAACTTCTCCATCACTTCTTATGCCTAGCTCCTGTAAAAGCTTTGGTTCTTCAATTGGGTTAATAAATGTTATGTTTATATCTGACTTAGCTCTCTGGTACTTAGCAAAAAAATCTACGATACTTTTCCTAAAGTTTTCGCTACCATCATCATTCGATGCAAAAATTGTAAGCTGTATAGGATCTTTCATACTCTCAACGACCTCAATACTGCCTTTGGTAAGTACGCTCCTATTGGCTTGGGTCATGTCTTTAACATAGACAAACTGCTTGGCCAAAAAGCCAATAACAAATACCAAAGATAAAAATAAAATAAGAAAGAAACTATTTTGTAGAGAATATTGTAATCTAAATTTTTTATTCGCTTTCACAGCAGTTATCCCCTGAGCCTATCTGAATCAAGCCTTCTAACAGTTAACGTTAAAAAGGTAACAATAAAAAGCAAATAATAAACAATATCTGCGCTATCAAAAACTCCCCTTGTAAATGATTGATAATGTTTTGTCATTGAGATGTAATTAAACCAGTGGCTTGGATCGCTCGCAAAATAACTTCCTAATCCGACCATCGAAACAAGTGCAATAAATGTTGTGATTGCAGCAATAATAGGCTGGTTCGTTAGGCTAGAGAAAAAAATTCCTAGTGCTGTAAAACTTGCAATTAATAAAATGAATCCAAAAGAGTTACCAATTAGGTATCCAAAATCTATATCAGCCCATATATTAAGTGTTGAAAGCATGGCAAAAATATAGATAACAAGAATGCTTAAGAATATAACCAAACCTAAGAATTTACCTACCACTATTTCGGTGAGTGATATTGGGGCGCTTAACAAAAATGGCATCGTTTGACTCTTTCTTTCTTCACTAATCAACCTCATAGTAAGCATGGGGGTCGTTACAGAAAGCAAAAAAAGTGCGGTACTGTAAATTTGAGACCCAACATAGATTGTGACGCCAACTCTTTCAGCGGGTCGAACGGCCCCAGACATAACTTCAAAATAACTATTAACCCCTTGCAAATATAATGTTCCAAACCCAAACATCAAAATCGAAAGTATTATCCACCCCATCGGTGATGCAAATAAACTTTTTAATTCTTTTCTGGCAACGTTAATAATCATAAAATTCTCTTTAACTAGTTTGCGTTAAATTGACAAAGGTCTCTTCTAAGCTCGTTACGTCCATATTTATGTGATATAAACCCCAGCCCTCTTTCACCGAAAGATTGACAATTTCTTCAGCGGGTAGGTATTTATCTTTGAAGTGGAATCTAAACATTCCATTATCAGCATCCTCGACTCTATCAACCCCTTTAATTTTTTTTAATTTGCTTATCGCCGGAGCTTTTGAAAAACCAACTAGCAACTTATTTCCTCTTCTTTGTGCCTTTAGATCATCTATAGAACCGTGAAAAACGAGTTTTCCATTATCAATAATTTGCACACGATCACAAACCATTTCTACTTCGGGAAGAATATGAGTGGATATAATCACACTGTGTTGCTTGCCAATATCTCTAATTAATTTACGTATTTCTCTTATTTGGATAGGGTCTAAACCAACCGTAGGCTCATCAAGAATAACAATTTCAGGATTGTGGATGATAGCTTGCGCTATCCCAACTCTTTGTTGGTAACCATTAGATAAGTTTTCAATTAATCTTTTACTCATATGAGACAAACCACATCTCTCTTTTGCTTCTTCAAGAGCTTTTTTAATTTTTGGTGAAGGTACTTTATGAAATCTAGCGGCAATAGTTAAATACTCATTTACTGTAAATTCTTTGTAAAGTGGTCTCATCTCAGGCAAATAACCTATCAGTGCCTTAGCTTTCTTTGGCTCTGAAATAATATCAATCCCACATATTCTTACATCTCCGTTTGTGGGCGCAAGATTGCCCGTAAGCATCCTCATGGTAGTTGATTTACCTGCTCCATTGGGTCCTAAAAAACCGAGAACTTCGCCTTTTTTAAGCTGAAAAGAAACATCGTTGACCGCAACGTTTTTCCCAAAACTTTTAGTAAGATTTGATGCCTCTATTGTATTTTCAAACGTAGTCACGTAAATCTAATTTCCAAACAATTTATTAATAATTTATTAGGAGTGTATATTAAAAAAAAAGTTTAAAGAAGTAAAAAAAAGTTTAAAGATAAATGAATTATCTTTTAAAATCTAAGTCATTAAGCGAGTTATAATTGATTTAAATAATTCCACTTTACATAAAAGATCTTAGAATGAGAAAAAACATAATATTTAATAAAACACTTTTCGTAATAATTAGCACCTACTTTTTTATCGTAATTTCTTTTAACTCTTCATTCGCTAATCAACAAGATAATTTTAATCCTAATCTTCCACCAAAAATTACTGATGCGAATGCAGAATTTGTTTATAAGTTTCTTCTAGCAGAAATAGCTACTCAAAGAGGTGATTTTAATTCTGCCGGTCATCTTTACCTTGATTTAGCAAAGCAAACTCACAGTATTCCTTTAGCTGAGAGAGCTACAAGGGTTGCGGGAAGTTCAAGAAATGGTCGCGTCGCTCTTGATTCGGCAAAAGTGTGGAGTAGTTTAGATCCCAAATCTGTCCAAGCCCAGCAAATTTTAGCTGAACTATATATTACAAGCGGAAACTTAAGTAAGGCTAAACCGATTGTAAAAAAATTACTTGAGCAAGATACATACCGAGGAGAAGGTTTCTTATATTTAAACTCTATACTTGCGAAGGTAGAGAATAAAAAAAATGCTCTTAGATTTATTGTCGATATTGCTGAACCTTATCCCAATAGTAAGGAGGCACATTTTGCAATTGCACATGCCGCTTATTTCGCCAACAATAAAAAATTGACTAGCTCTGAACTTGCTAAAGTAAAAAAAATTGATCCTAAGTGGCAAACGGCAGTTTTATTTGAGGGTTATATCATAGGACTAGAATCACAAGAAAAAGCGACAAATTTTTATGTTAGTTACTTGAAGCAATATCCTGATGCGAGTGAAGTAAGACTGGAGTATGCAAAACTTCTTACAAATCAAAAAAAATATAATTTAGCAAAAGATGAATTTCTTAAAATAGTAAATAGTTCACTTGCGTCTGCAGAAATAAGTTTTACTGTTTCATTACTTGCTATCGAGCTAGGAGATTATGACTTAGCAGAGAAATTTCTGATGCAAAGCCTTGAAAGAGGGTATCCACAACCCGAACAAATTTACATCTACCTTGCACGTATTGAAGACACAAGAGGTAATTATAATGAAGCTCTCGCTTGGTTAAACAAGATTAATTCTGGCCCATCTTTTATTGAATCTAAAATATTAACCGCAGAGTTAATAGCTAAGTATGAAGGGAATGATCAAGCATTAGAGAGCCTAGATCAATATATCAACTTAACTCCAGAGGCCAAGTTGGAATTATTCAGAGCAAAAATATCAATTTTATATAGCGACAATAAAGAAACAGAAGCATATGATTTGATGAAAAAAGAAGAGGAAAATTTTAAAAACTCTGCAGAGTTCAAATATGATTACGCCATGCTTGCAGAGAGGATGGGAAATACAGTCCTTATGGAGCAGCTTTTAAGAGAGGCAATAAAAATTAAGCCTGACTATGCAGTTGCATACAATGCATTAGGTTACTCATTTGCCGACAGAAACATAAAGCTTGATGAAGCAAAGATAAATATTGAAATAGCCTTATCTCTAGAACCTAGGAACCACTACATTATGGACAGTATGGGTTGGGTACAATATAGACTAGGCAATATCGATGTTGCCCTTGATTTTTTAAGAAAGGCTTACGAAATTAAAAAAGATCCCGAAATTTCGGCTCACCTAGGTGAAGTTCTTTGGCACGCAAATAAAATTGATGAGGCTCAAAAAATATGGGACGAATCATTGCAACAATATCCTGATAATAAGATATTATTAAAGACTGTTAAGAAATACCGATAACTTTTTCTAAAGTAGGCAAATAATGAAATTTATTTGTATTTTAATATCTTTTTTCCTGGTTAGTTGCGCTTCAATTGATAAAACTCAACCAGAAATAGTTTCCTACAAAGATTATTCCAACCAAAACAATGTAAATGATTTTGTTAACCTAGCTTTTTCAGCCAAAATTACTCTTTTTGTTGAAAAAAAAGGGTTTACCGGAAAGCTTATTTGGAATACAAAAAACGGTAAAAGTAGTATTACCATTCTAAACCCCTTCAATTCAGTTATTTCTAAAGTTTATTTAGATAAATCAAATAACTCATTAAAAATTAGTAACTTATCAAAGAATAAAAAAGAAATCGAAGATATCATTAGGCAAATCTTTGGTAATAAAAAAAATGTTTTTATTCTAGAGAAGTTAATTATGACCCCACCAACTCAACTCACTAGCAAAAAAAATGTCTCGCTATCTTATGCAGATTGGAAGGTAGATTATGAGGGGGTAATAGAGAAAGAAAACAAAATTTTCCCGAAGTACATCGAATTAAACAAAAATAAAATTACACTTAAAATATATATTATTAAATGGAAATCTTGATTGAATAAAAAAGACTATAAGCAAGAAGGTTATGAGGAGTTTAAAGCACCTGCAAAAATTAATTTATTTTTAAAAATAATAGGTAAAAGAGATGATGGCTTCCATAAGCTACAAAGTGTTTTTCAACTTATAGATTTATATGACTATATTTATATAAGGATCAGAAGTGACACTCAAATAAATTTGATCAATGCATCGATTGAGGTCGATAATCAAGATGATCTTGGGCTTAAGGCTGCACGATTAATTCTAAAAGATAAAAATATTGGCGTCGATATTTATATAAAAAAAAATATCCCAATTGGCGCAGGCTTGGGTGGGGGAAGTTCCGATGCAGCAACTATACTCATGGGAATCAATAAATTAGCCAATATAAATCTAACAAAAAAAGAATTAATGACGCTTGGCCTAGGCCTAGGTGCCGATGTTCCATTCTTTATATTTGGCGAAAACGCATGGGTAGAAGGAGTTGGCGAGAAACTAAGTAAATTTAACATTCCTAATTTCATTTATTATTTGTGTTACCCCAACTTTTCTATCTCTACAGAGTCAATATTTAAATCATTTAAATTGACAAAAGTCCCAATTACATTGAAAATGTCGACCTGTTTTAGTGAAAAATTTGACCAAGAAAGTAATGACTTGGAATCTACAATTACTAAAAAATATATAAAGATGAAAAAATTATTGAGTTGGATGAATAATTTTGGATTTGCTAAAATCACAGGAACGGGCTCGAGTGTTTTTGTAAAAATAGCAGATTTAAAAGAAGCTCAATTTATTGATGAGAAAAAACCAATAGATTTAAAAAGTTTTATTGTAAAAGGATTATCTAAACATCCTTTTTATGATGTTTTAAGTTAAATGGGGAGTCGCCAAGCTGGTTAAGGCACATGGTTTTGATCCATGCATGCGAAGGTTCGAATCCTTCCTCCCCAGCCAATTTTTTTAAATGCGGAGGTATTTGTGAAAAACGAAAATCTAATGGTTTTTACTGGGAATGCCAATAAAGATCTTGCAAAAAAAGTTGCCTCTAATTTAGGTCTAAAACTCGGTGAAGCGACTGTTGGTAATTTTAGCGATGGAGAAACCATGCTAGAACTTCTTGAAAATGTTCGAGGAAAGGATGTTTTCATTTTACAATCAACTAGTTTTCCTACCAACGATAATCTAATGGAAATCATGGTGATGGTCGATGCACTCAGAAGGTCTTCTGCTGCAAGAATAACGGCTGCCATACCATATCTCGGCTACTCAAGACAAGATAGAAGACCAAGGTCAGCCAGAGTCGCTATTACTGCAAAGGTAGTTGCCAACATGCTTACTGGAGTTGGGGTAGATAGACTTCTAACGATGGACCTTCATTCAGATCAGATACAAGGTTTTTTTGAAATTCCAGTTGATAACATATACGCAACACCTGTTTTGCTTGAAGATTTAAAAAAACAAAGCTATGAGGATGCTGTAATAGTTTCCCCAGATGTCGGAGGGGTTGTCAGAGCAAGAGCGATGGCAAAGATTCTTGGTAGTGATTTAGCGATTATAGACAAAAGGCGTCCAAAACCGAATGTATCAGAGGTGATGAACATTATTGGTGATGTGAATGGTCGTACATGCATCATAGTCGATGATATTGTTGACACAGCGAATACGCTTTGTGAGGCAGCGTTAGCTTTAAAAAAGAAGGGCGCAGAAAAAGTTGTTGCGTATGCTACACATCCAATTTTTTCAGGGAAAGCCATTGAATCAATTCAATCCTCTGAGCTTGATGAAATTGTAATTACTGATACAATTACGCTTGAAAAAAATGCTCTAGGCTGTGAAAAAATAAGGCAACTGTCAGTCGCTAAAATTTTAGCTGAGACAATAAAAAGAATTAGCCACGAAGATTCTGTAAGCTCTTTATTTATTGATTAAAAAATAAAAGCTTTCTTTGAATGATGAGTAATTTAAAAACATAAATGGACCTGGTCGCGGGTCTATTTGAATTTTAGGAGTTCTATAATGAAAATTGAAATAAATGCAGTATTAAGAGATGCGAAAGGTACGGGTGCGAGCCGCCGTCTTCGTCATGAAGGAAAGGTTCCAGGTGTTCTTTATGGTGGAAATGGTGATGCAAAAAGTATTGAATTGAATGCTAAGGACTTATATATGCAATTCAAACATGAAGCATTTCATGCCTCTATCCTTACTCTAAATTTAGATGGTAAGAAAGAGTCTGTTCTACTCAGAGACTATCAAATGCACCCTGTTAGGAACAATATTCAACATATTGATCTTCAACGAATTGATGAAAATAAGAAGCTAAGTGTGAAAATTCCATTCCACTTCTTGAATGAAGATGTTGCGCCTGGAGTAAAACTCGAAGGTGGAGTTGTTTCGCATATCATGGTCGATGTTGATATCTCATGTCTTCCTAAAGATCTACCAACCTATATAGAAGTTGATTTAGTAAACTTATCTATTGGTGATTCGATTCATCTATCAGAAATAAAGGCGCCAGAGGGTGTAGAGTTAACTGCCTTGTCTGAAGAAAATGATCCTATTATTACTTCTGTATCTAAACCTAAGGTTGTTGTCGAAGAAACACCAGTGGCTGCTGAAGTTGAAGAAGGTGAAGAAGGTGCCGAAGCTGCTGAAGGTGGTGACGATAAAGCTGCTGAAGGTGGTGACGATAAAGCTGCTGAAGGTGGTGACGAAAAATCAGATAAAAAGGATTAGTAGGTTTTTATAGCGCACTTAATTACAAGTGCGCTATCCTATCACTAATGAACAAAATAAAGCTCTTTGCTGGATTAGGAAATCCTGGAGAAAAGTTTCAAAATACACGCCATAATTGTGGTTTTTGGTGGGTCGATTTTGTAACCAACAATCACCGCCTCAATTTAAAACATAATGCAAAATTTAATGGCGATATTGCTAAATATACCGAGGACGGTAATTGTTTTTTCTTAAAGCCTACAACGTTTATGAACGAGAGTGGAAAGTCACTCGCTGCAGTTGCTAATTTCTACAAAATCCAACCTGAAGAAATTCTTGTTATTCATGATGAATTAGATATTGAGCCTGGAAAGATCAAACTAAAACTTGGTGGCGGTGATGGTGGGCATAACGGCCTTAAAAGTATTACTGATTCAATAAAAAGTAAAAATTTCTGGAGAATTCGTATTGGGATTGGTCATCCTGGAAATAAGAATCTAGTAAGTAATTTTGTATTAAAACCTCCTTTAAAAAAAGAAAATGAGCTAATTGAAGATTCAATACTTAATAGTTATAAAATTTTTTCTCTACTTAAAAGTGGTCAGTTTGAAAAAGCAATGTTAAATCTTCACTCAGTTTAAATATTTTGGAATTTATTATATGAAATGTGGAATTGTAGGGCTCCCAAATGTGGGTAAATCGACGCTTTTTAACGCTATCACTAAGGCAGGCATTGATGCTGAAAACTATCCTTTTTGTACAATTGAACCAAATGTTGGCATCGTAGAAGTTCCTGACCAACGAATTTCAAAACTCGAAAACATAGTCTCTCCAGAAAAGACTCAACCCGCCACGGTTGAACTTGTAGATATTGCTGGTTTGGTGGCAGGCGCTTCTAAAGGTGAGGGTTTAGGTAATAAATTTTTAGCTAATATTAGAGAGACTGATGCAATCATGCATGTAGTTCGATGTTTTGATGATGAAAATATTGTTCATGTTTCAGGACACATCAACCCCTTATCTGATATTGAAACTATTAATACTGAATTAATTTTATCTGATATGGAGACGCTTGATAAAGCCATCCAGAAAGAGTCAAAGAAATCAAAGTCAGGTGATAAAGATTCCCAAAAGTTATTAGAATTGTACAAAAAAATTCAGATAGTTTTTAATGAAGGTAACCTTGCATCAACATTAGAAATGACGGCAGAAGAGATTATATTAATTAAACCACTTTGCCTAATCACAATTAAACCAATAATGTTTGTGGCTAATGTAGATGAAAATGGTTTTGAAAATAACTCTTCTTTAGACGAATTAAGCTCTTATGCACAAAAGCTTGATATTCCTGTTGTAACAGTCTGTGCAAAAATAGAATCAGATATAGCTGATCTTGAGGATGAGGAAAAAGAAATTTTTTTGAGTGAATTAGGCTTAAGTGAACCTGGTTTAAATAGATTGATTAGAGCCTCTTATAAGCTTTTGGGGTTGCAAACATATTTTACTGCTGGGGTGAAAGAAGTTCGAGCTTGGACGGTTAAAATTGGTGCGACAGCTCCTGAAGGAGCAGGCGTTATTCATACAGATTTTGAAAAAGGCTTTATCAAGGCAGAGGTAATTTCATATCAAGACTACATTGATTTAAGTGGTGAGCAAAAAGCAAAGGAAGCAGGTAAGCTTCGCCTAGAAGGAAAAGATTATGTCCTTCAAGATGGTGATGTGGTTCATTTTAGATTTAATGTTTAATAACACTTTGACTTTAGTTGCCTATAAAAATATAATCTCACGCTAAATTTAAATTATTGGTGATGTAGCTCAGGTGGTTAGAGCGCAGGATTCATAATCCTGAGGTCGAGAGTTCAAGTCTCTCCATCACCACCATTTTTGAAGATAAATATGAAAGAACTCCTTCTCATTATTAAAAGTGTTTTAGCTGCTTTCTGTGGAATTCAATCAAATAAAAAATTTAGTGAAGATGATAATTACATTCAAAAGAATGGAGTATCAAGCTATATTTTAATTGGATTTACTCTGGTATTCTTACTGGGCCTTATACTGTATTTCATTGTAGATTTTATTCTCAGCTAGATCATTTTTTTTTAAAAGCTGACCTCTCCTCCAATTCATCAGTATACATTGTCATATGTGTTTTTTCTTTGCTTAGAAAACTTTCGATTGCACTTTTAAATTCAGAATTTGCAATGAAATGATTTGAGAATGTTTTGAACGGATCAAAGCCTCTGGCTAATTTATGTTCCCCTTGTGCGCCGCCCTCAAAATACTTTAATTTATTTTGAATACAAAACTCTTGTCCCGCGTAGTAACAAAGTTCGAAATGTAGGCTAGGAATATATTCTAGCGCCCCCCAATAGCGGCCATATAAGCTCTGCTCGCTAATAACATTAAGAGCACTCGCTATTCTCCTCCCCTCTTTCTCAGCGAATATAAATACAAGCTTGTTGGGCATATTTTTATTCAATTGATAAAAGAATTCTTTTGTTAGGTAGGGAGATGAATTATGAAGCATATAAGTATTGCAATAACACGCGTAAAAGAATTCAATATCTTCATCACAGATTAAGTTGCCTTGTTTGGTAATGACTTCAATATTCAAATTATTGATTTTCTTTCTTTCTTGTTTGATTTTTTTTCTCTTGTTATGTGAAAGGTTAGATAAAAATTGCTCGAAATTATCATAATCTTTATTTTCCCACCGAAATTGAACACCCTCACGCTGTAACCAACCCATATCATTGAATAAGGTGGTATCTTCTTCATTCGGAAATAATATGTGGCACGAAGAAATTTTATGATCGAGTAAAATCTTTTCCAGAGCTTTAACCATCATCCTCTTAATATCTATACTTTCAGCAATGATTCTTCTACCAGTGATTGGGGTAAAAGGGATAGCCGAGATCATTTTAGGATAATAA
>OBMK010001089.1_pt1 | contig 23981 bp, 18 predicted proteins | sample 1539081 | NCBI WGS metagenome assembly OBMK01 (sample SAMEA3355528, study PRJEB22509) | marine metagenome | biome: marine; feature: river plume; material: water | place: USA | collected 2010-08-07 | depth 0.5 m | reverse complement strand
ATCATAGCAAGAAGCACAATATTAATATTAATTATTATTTTAAGCTTTCTTGCCAACTATCTGTCCAAACACTTTATAGTAAAGGGATTAACTGACGTTGTCAATAGTACCAAAACCCAATGGGATGATGTAATCCTTGGAAAGAAGGTATTTAACCGTTTGGCCCATATAGTCCCAGCTTTAGTAATCTACTATTCTATCAATATTCCATTGGAAGGATTTATATTAGTTATCTCATTGATCAAAGGTGCCGCATTGATCTATATGATATTTATGGCAAATCTCGCTATTAATGCTCTTCTCAATGCTTGCTTGGGTATATACAATACCTATGAAATATCGAATAGAATTCCTATAAAAGGATTTATCCAAGTATTCAAAATAATCATCTATTTCATTTGTTTCATACTTATCATTTCCATCCTTGTCAACAAAACACCCATCATCCTATTCAGTAGTCTAGGGGCCCTTACTGCGGTATTAATGTTTATCTTCAAAGATCCGATTCTAGGATTTATAGCTGGTATACAATTGTCGGCCAATCAGATGGTTGCCAAAGGAGATTGGATATCAATGCCTAAATATGGTGCAGACGGAAATATCATTGATATCGCCTTAACTACTGTCAAGATACAAAATTGGGATAAAACAATAACCACTATACCCACTTATGCTCTTATAACCGAATCGTTTAAAAACTGGCGTGGAATGTCGGAGTCAGGGGGAAGGAGAATCAAGCGATCTATCAACATAGACATCAATACTATTCGGTTTTGTACGGAAGAGATGCTAAGTCGATTTAAGGAAATTCATTACATCTCCGACTATCTCAAAAAAACGGAAACGGAAACACAGGTCTATAATCAAAAGTTAGATGTAGATCATTCTAATCTAGTTAATGGTAGGAGGATGACCAATATCGGAACATTTCGAGCCTACGTGGAAACTTATCTACGCAATCAACCAATGATTAACAAAGAAATGACTTTCTTAGTTAGACAATTGGCACCCACTGAACATGGTTTGCCTATCGAAATCTATGTATTCAGTAAAGTACAAGAATGGGGGGAATATGAAAATATCCAAGCAAATATATTCGATCATATACTTGCTGTAGTACCTGAATTCGATCTTCGAGTATTCCAAGATCCTAGTGGAAGGGATTTCAATAAACTAACTAACAATTTTAATAGTTAGGTAATTGTTTGTTATCATAACTTAGTAGTATTAAAATCAATAATTATGCTTTTAATGTTTTAATTAAAGCTGGCACCTATTTCTGACTGTATTAATTGCAAACCCAAGTAAAATAGATGTAATATTTCAAATTGATATTATGCAGTTTGAAGCAAGATACTTATTAAATCCTAAGTCACGTACACAAAATATAATCATCTAACATTTGAGTCCGAGTTAAAAAAAGGGACAGATCCATATAAATGGCCTGTCCCTTTTTATAAGTTCGATAAAAGTTATCTATAAAACTTGCATAAAATACTTGCGTCGACTAAGAAAGATAGCCAGCTTTCTTTGCTTTTTTTGCAGCTTTCTTTTCTTTTGGCGTCAAAAGAGCTTCTTTTTTCACACTCTTCTTTGCGTCTTTACCTTTACCCATGATATTTACTTTTAAATGATTGTTTATTATAATTAAAATGTAGATACATCTCTTTAATTTCTGCTAAGATAATATTTTCTTGTAATTAGGAATACTACATAAGTACATAAATAGATATAGTGCCTTATATACCTTGAAGTGTTCTCCTATTTGTACAGATATGATTCAACTAGTTGCAGAATTTCTTCTATACTTGCAATGCATAAAAAGAAGAAAAATGTAAACATCTAAAACTGTTTATCACAGCATCTTCTCTAAAGATTTCCAAATATTTTCTGCTACGATTAATTGTCCTTCTGCATTTGGATGCTTACCATCTTTCAATAATAAATTTTCATGCCCGGCAACACCTTCTAGAAAAAATGGGATAAATTCTATTTCAGAAGAGGAAGCTAAATCTTTATAAATTTTGGTGAATTCGGTTACATATTCTTCTCCCATGTTTGGTGGGGCCATCATTTCGCACAGCCCTATTTTTACGTCTGGATTCTTAGCCTTTACAATCGATATTATCTCAGATAAATTTTTGCGAGTTTGGTCTATAGGCAATCCTCTAAGCATATCATTGGCGCCGAGTTCTAAAAAGAATATATCCACTTTCTGTTTCATTACCCAATCTATTCGCTTGAGTCCACCGGAAGTAGTTTCACCACTGAGTCCGGCATTCACCACTGAATATTTCAAACCCAATGAATCTATTCTATCTTCTATACGAGAGGGGAAAGATTCGTTTTCATCTAATCCGTATCCAGCTGTAAGGCTATTTCCGTAGAAAAGGATGACCTTGTGATCAGTCATTTTTTTATCCACGCTTAAAACCACTTCTTTAACGTTTGATTGTGATTGATTTGGCTTAGACTTTTCATCTTTGCATGCAGAAGATGCGATACAAATAAACAATAGATAAAAGCCAAGCCAATTATTGATTTTCAGCATTCGTCTACTATCCCTATTTATGGTGTTCCTTGGGTATTGGCCATTAACATTGCCAATGAGTAGCTTTTCAAGTTTGAGTCTGTGATTATCGAACATTTGTGTAACAATTTGATGTTTCAAAGAACGAAATTACTTTTAAATAGTTTTAAATGGTATGAAAATTAGTTCTAGTAATGAATTGTTTTAAAATCGTATTGATAAATCATTTACAAGTATTTGTTTCTCAATATTTCAACATTCTATGAACTCATAGCTATGTTTATGAATTTCAAAAAAGTAATTCGTATTGAAAATCAATCACTTACAACTCATTTTAACACTAATTCTTAAATCACTTCAATATAAAATACAACTATGATTCTCGAAGCGAAGGAGATTTTTAAAATATATAAAGGGGTCAACAAGGAACTGACTGTATTAGATAATATCAACTTTCAAGTTACGAAGGGGGAGATTTTATCGATAGTAGGACCGTCAGGCTCAGGAAAAACCACTTTATTAGGTTTATGTGCAGGTCTTGATAATCCGTCAAGCGGAACAATTAAACTCGCTGGAGAGCCCATAAGTCAATTGACTGAGAATGAAAAAGCAGAAATCAGAAACCGGAAGGTTGGTTTCATTTTCCAAAATTTCCAACTATTACCAACGCTAACAGCACTCGAAAATGTAATGATTCCTATGGAGCTTCAAGGAAGATCAATAGGCGCCAGAGCGAAAGCTATAGAACTTCTCAAAAGAGTAGGCTTGGGTGGGCGACACGATCACTATCCAAGTCAGTTGTCTGGAGGAGAAAAACAGAGGGTATCCTTGGCTCGAGCATTCAGCAATGACCCTGAAATCCTTTTTGCAGATGAGCCAACCGGTAATCTAGATGAAGAGACTGGTCTTATCGTTGAAAATTTACTTTTTGATTTAAATAGAGAAAAGCAAACAACATTAGTCATCGTTACCCATGATTTAGAATTAGCAAATAAGACAGATCGAATCATAAAACTTAGAGGTGGTAAAATCGTAAGTGATGAATGTATAAAAACCGCTGCGAACGTATGAATTGGCCGCTTATAGTAAAAACAGCAATACGAGACAGTAGGAAGGACAGATCAAAACTCTTGCTTTTTATGTCTTCCATTATATTGGGAGTGGCCGCCTTGGTAGCCATCAACTCTTTCAATGATAACCTTGTCAGAGATATCGAGACCCAATCTAAGTCTCTCCTAGGTGCAGATATGACAGTTGGAGGCAATAAGCCTATACCTGAATCACTTATAGCCTCTCTGGACTCTCTTACCTCAGAACAATCATCTGAAGTAGAATTATTTTCGATGTCTTATCTTCCTTCGAAACAAAAAAGTCAATTTGTTAAGCTCAAAGGCCTGACTGGAAAATTCCCATATTATGGAAATTTCCTTACTGAACCAACGTCGGCAGCAACTTCATTCAAAACAGGAAAATATGCCCTAGTAGACGATGGTATGATGTTGCAGTATAACCTTGAAGTTGGAGATTCTATTAAGTTAGGCGAAATCACATTTCCAATTCACGGTCGATTGATGAATGTCTTTGGCAATGTGGATATGGGTAGTTCATTTGCTCCATCTGTATATATTTCTGGAGAGCAAGTTTCTGCCACGAAACTGATTCAGCCTGGAAGTTTAGTTAATTATAAAAACTACTATAAAGTAGACATGAATACAGACCTAGATGAGTGGAAGAAGGAAAGAAGACAAAAATTTAGAAATGAATCAATACGTGTCACCACCGTAGAAGATCAAAGAGAAAACCTTCAGGAAGCATTTTCTAATCTGAATAATTTTCTAAATATTGTTGCACTTATTTCATTGCTATTAGCCTGTATAGGTGTGGCTAGTAGCGTATTGATCTATGTAAAATCAAAGGTGCAAAGTATTGCCATATTGCGATGCCTTGGAATGAATGGAGCCGAAGCGTTTATGGTTTACTTCTTACAAATATTTGTCTTAGGAGTATTGAGTGTAATTGTTGGTGTTGCAATAGGTAGCATTATTCAAGTTATTTTGCCAATAGTCCTCAAAGGCTTTATTCCCTATGAAGTAAATATGACTATTTCCTCAAGTGCAATTATCAAGGGATTCTTAATGGGTATAATTAGTACTACTTTATTTGCTTTGGGGCCATTGCTCAACGTAAGAAATATTACACCATTGAAGACATTAAGAATCAGCGATGATCCAGTGAAAGCCGATCCGCTGCGTTGGTTAATCTATGGATTGATTATTTTATCGATTTCCGGTTTTCTGTATTCATTGACTGGTTCATTATTAAATTCTGGGATACTTACTCTTGGAATTTTAGTAGCCTTTTTGATTCTATTTGGTGTAGCAAAACTAGCTACCTGGTTTGTGAGGAAGTATTTCCCTAAGAATGCAAACTTTGTTCTGAGGCAAGGATTATCAAACCTCTACCGACCAAATAATCAAACTCATACATTGATTGTCTCCATAGGATTAGGGACTGGAATATTGACTTTGCTATTTATCTTGCAAGGATTGATTTTAGGGAATGTAGAAGGTATGGGCGCCGGTAATCAGCCAAATATGATCGTTTTTGGTATCGAAGCGGATCAAAATGAAGAAATGGAATCTATTACTAAGTCTTTTGATATGCCTGTTATTCAAAATGTGCCTGTTGTAACCATGGAGCTTGCAGCATGGCAAGGAAAGACTAAGAAGGAATGGATGCAAGATACTGCCCGAACCGCTTCAAGATGGGCTGTTAATAGAGAGGCAAGGGTAAGTTATCGTGAGAAAATGTCTAAAGATGATGAACTTATAGAAGGTACATATACTGGTATTTATAATGACGAAGATTCAATAATGATATCTTTGGATCAAAGATATGCTAATGGATTAGATGTAGAATTGGGTGATGAACTTATATGGAATGTACAAGGAGCCATTATCAAGACTTATGTAGGAAGTATTCGTAAGATAAACTTTAGGAAAATGGAATCTAGGTTTTTCATCCTATTCCCTACAGGTGTACTAGAAGCAGCTCCACAGTTTAGGATATTAGTTTCGAAATCGCCTAATAAGCAAGTGACCGCTGATTTCAGAAATGCAGTAGTAAAATTTATGCCCAATGCCTCTGTGATAGATCTAGGAAGCATACTAGTCACATTGAATGATATAATAACTAAGGTGAGCTATGTGATCAAGTTTATGGCTGGATTCAGTATTCTTATAGGTCTTATTGTTTTAATCAGTTCACTCTTCCTTTCTAAATTTCAGCGAATACGTGAAAGCGTATTGCTAAGAACATTGGGCGCATCAGAAAAGAAAATATATAGAATCAATGCCGTAGAATATGCTACTCTAGGTATTTTGTCAGCACTAACTGGTATTTTATTGGCAGTTGTAGGCAGCTATTTGTTAGCAAATTTTGTTTTCGAATTAGATTTCAATCTCAGCTGGTGGCCTATACTAGGAATCTTTGTTTTTATTGTAGCATTGACTGTAGTAGTAGGATTATGGAATAGTAGAGATGTAGTAAAGAAAAGTCCGATGGAAGTTCTGAGAAATGTATAGGTGAAATAGTATTATATGGTGATTATACGAAGTTGAAACTGTGGGTTGATATGTAGAAAGTATATGCCAGGCTCTCTAGATAAAATTAAGAACTACCAAAATCATATTTTTAAGTTCACTTTTATCTTCGATTTCTAACTCAAAAAAATGATCATAAAACGGTTATTTCATTAATACTAAGGACTAACAAATTTAAGTCAGATGGGTAATCTGCTATATTGGCAACATATTCAATTTTACATTGTTAGTAAAATATAGCAATAAACTTAATTCGAATTAGTCTTTTTTTATGAAATTACTTACCGTATTATCTTGGTTATCAGGCCTATTTTTCATCTATTTTGGGATAGGATGTCTAATTTCAGAATTCATTGTCTCAGAATTCGTTCGCTATGGGCTAGAGAAATTCAGGATTATAACTGGTATTTTGCAAATACTTGGAGCTGCGGGCCTACTCATCGGTCTTTATTTTGACTCTAGAATATTATTGTTTTCTTCTGTAGGATTGGGTGTTTTAATGATTTGTGGATTTATCGTAAGAATTAACATTAATGATAATTTCTTCAAGTGCCTCCCATCATTTTCGTTCGCTGTTCTGAATCTTTTTATAGCATTCAAGACCTTTATGATTTACTTTAAGAACTAGGTGATACTAATCAATGTAATTGCTAGATTAATGACTAAAAATAGAAGTGCTGGAAATGATTTAATAAATTTATCACCTACCTTCAAATGCATGCTTATTGAACCTAAAAGTAGAACAGCCAATCCAATACTTCCAATCAAAGTAAGAGCCTCAAATTGAATAGACGCTAACAAGATTACCGCCAATATTACTTTCAGAAATCCTATCAAATAACAAAACTGCTTCGATAATCCGTAAACTCTAAATTCTTCTAAAATAGTCTTAGCTGCACCACCTCTCCATTTTGTGGCCTTGGTAGGTCGAATTAACCAAACATTCAAAATACTTATACCTACAATGATCTTGAGTATGATACTGATATAGTCAACTAATTCTATTGTATTCATTTTTATTATTTTAATTGCGAAAATTCCTAAAAATATTGAATTTCGTAAAGAATAATTCCGGCGTTAGGTTAGAAATACTTTTTACTACGTAGAAGTTTTAAATGCTTAAAAAACAAAAATACATAAACTAAATGTGATCTACAATGTGTTTTATCAGCGAATGGATTTTAGTCTTAAGCGGTACTGATTACCTCCATTCCCAATAAGGTAAAATCATCAAGATACGCACCTGAGCTAGAGCATGACAATCCATATTGATAAATGGATTTGAAAAGTTCGTCCATATCAAGTTCTGCATTTTTTTCAAGAAATACAGGAAGTTCATCCTTCTCCGGATTCTCAGAATTATCAATAACATCTATTATTGCATCGGTATATATAATTACTTTATCACCAAGCTCTAATTGTATCTCCTTCTCCTCAAATGAGATCTCATCTTTGGAAAAAGCCCCTATAATAGTTCCTTGAGTAGATAATGATATGGAGTGTTTGGCCCCTTTCCGCAAGATATAAGCATCAGGATGACCCGCTGACAAATAAGTCAAGATACCAGTCACAGAATCATACTGTGCATAGAACATGGTTACAAAAGCATCTCCTGGCATTTTTTCAAATAACTGTTCGTTGGTCAGCGTAATTATTTCGGAAGGTGACCTAAGTTTGTCTGCGGCATTTTTAAAAGTAGATGACAACATAAATGTCAATAAAGCTGCATTAATTCCATGACCAGTAACATCGGCAACCAATAAACCATAATTTTCATTTGGTAAATTAGTTACATCATATACATCTCCTCCGACTTCTTCCATGGGCTCAAATAGAGAAGTAAAACGAACTTTAGATGATTTGGGAAGATTTGATGGCAATAGAAATTGTTGCGCATTTTTTGCTTGTTCGAGATCCTCTAGAATACGATTTTGAAATATCTGGAGTTTATTATTCGCTTCGATTAATCTATTTCTAGTTTCAGTTAGATCTGTAATATCAGACTGAACACCTACATAATGAGTTACTTTATTGTATTCGTCTTTTATTGGAGTAATAGATAACCTGTTCCAAAATGGAATGCCATCTTTTTTATAATTGAGGAGTTCGACAATACAAGCCTCTCCATTATTAACTGCATCTCTTATTTTCTTTACAGTTTCTTGATTCGTGCCCTCACCTTGTAGAAATCTACAGTTGGATCCAATCACCTCTTCGTCAAGATAGCCGGTCATCCGTTGAAAACCCTCATTGACAAATATAAGCGGTCTATCTTCAGTTGACATACTACTTATGGTTATTCCTTCAGAAGACGCATTAATAGCTTTCTGTAACAATTCACTTTTTACTATCGTGCTTAATACTTTTTCTATTCCTTTAGGATGCTTCATTGAATAATTTAATGGTGTTTATATTTATACCTTTCCTAAAAAGTCGATAATATCAAATATAAGATTTATCAACTATTCCAAAAGTCTATTGTTTTAAATGAAATTGTCTAATAGAGAAATGAATATAATATTCAAAACTTCAATCAAAGGTAACTATATAAAAGTCATGGATGCGTTTGACCTAAGCTTATTCGAAGCACTAAAACCTCCGTTTGGTAAAATTAAAATAGTAGAGTTTACTGGTTCTAAAAAAGGCGACAGAGTGCACATTAGGTTTCTAAGTCCTATCAAGGCTGAATGGGTAAGTGATATTATTGCTAATGAAATTACTGATGATATGGCTTTATTTGTAGATGTGGGTAGCATACTTCCGTGGCCACTTACCATATGGACCCATCGTCACATTGTACAAAAGGTTGATGAATATAATTCGATTATCATAGATGATATAACATTTACAGCTTCCAATTTTATTTTGACAATGCTCATGTACCCAGCAATATTTATGGGTTTCTATCCTCGAAAAAAAATCTATCGGGAATACTTTTCGAAGCCGAGTTAATTGACAAAAGAGATCTCAAACATACATTCGTCATTACTTCTTCAGACCATTTTTCAAGCTATAAACCTCCACACTTGAATCTATTTCCCTTATCATCCTAACCAAACCTATGCTTCTCTTTCCTGTCGTGCAATAAAATACAGTCGGACCTTCTAGGTCTTCGACTAATTCTTCTGGATGGATGGTACTTAAGGGAACATGCTCTACATTATTATCAATATCTTTGTGTTCATAATCCTCTAGGATGGAGATAAGGTCGTATTTTGATCTGTCGGATTGCAATTCTTCTAGAGTGATTTCTGAAATATCGCACATGGATTTGGATTGATAACTACTGACTTGATAGATCGCTGAAACATCATTTTTATATGACTTTTTCAGTTTGAGTTTCATCTGAGTATTATCCAGAATATTGTACGTCAGCAGCTGATCTATTAGAACCTGTCCTGCATCTGTGATATACTTGATCGCCTCGTTGGCTTGCATAAGTCCAATGAGTCCAGCAAGCGTGCCCATTACTCCCACTTCGGAGCAAGTCGGAATATCTTCATTGGGTGTGCCAAATATATCTCTTAGATGGATCGACTCTTTACCTACATTTGGAAATAACGATACATAGCCATCATACTTGTAGATCGCTCCGTAGACTAAAGGAATGTTGTGGATATGACAATAGTCATTGAGGAGATACTTTGTTTGGATATTATCTGTACATTCCAAAACAACTGTTGCACCTTTTATGATTTCTTCTATATTTTTCTTTGAGGCCATTTGCTCTTTTACGATTACTTCTATCGTAGGATTAAGGATTTTAATATGATCTGCGAGTGCTTGAGATTTTGTTTGAGTCATCGATGACACATCGAAGAATACTTGTCTGTGCAAATTGCTTACATGGGGTTTGTCTGCATCCACTAATGTAATCTTACCTATTCCAGCGCCTGCAAGATATGGCGCAGCGATAGATCCTAATCCACCACAACCTATCAAGACGATATGGGCAGCAGACAACTTCTTTTGTCCATTCTCTCCTATTTGATCTAGTAAGGTATGTCTTATATATCGATTCCTTTCCATCCTACTGACTCAGCTTATTTAGTACTTGTTCTTTCTCTTCAGTAGTATTGGCATTATACCCTACTTGAGCCTGTAAAAGATCTACATGATATACATCACTATTGATCAACACTTTACGAGGGCATGCATATCCTAACGAAAGGAATCTTAGCATACGTTGATAGATAGTAGGTTCGTAGATTGCAATAAGTGGCTCAGGGAATGACTGATTGATAAGTTTGTATGCTGTCGATTGTTGACTCGTATTTCTATTGTCAATCAATATTCTGATATGCGTCCTTGTGATATACGGAAGATCACAGGCCAACACCAACCATGCTGCATCAGGGTCGCTCATCATAGCAGATAGTATCGCACCAAATGGTCCCATGTCTACTAGTCGATCTTTAATTACTGGATAACCATCTATAGTATCCGCAGTAAAACTATGCGCCTTTGAGATAAATGTTTCTAATCCTAACTCAGCACAAATATCCGCAGCAAATACTTCTTGTGGTTTGCCATGATAATGAATTTGAGATTTGTCCTCTCCCATTCTTTTACTCTTTCCTCCTGCGAGAATGAGTGCCTTAAGCTGTGATTTATTACCCTCTATTTGGTTTATTATGAGCTGGTCTACTTTGTTGATTTCATCGATTGATATTACTAAAGTGGATTCATTTATTTTCTCTTTTACAAAACCATAAATAGGTGTATCATCTAATCTGACGACTGCATCTATCAGATTCAACTGCTCTACCCTTCTAAGTAACGAAGCTTCTTTTTTCTGATCTATAAATACGATTTGTCTTTGTGCTGGATAATGATTTCCATTTACCATAACCGCATCTGTATGCCATGATTGTAATCGGTCGTCATATTCATTCCACGGAATTGCCTTTGATTGTGAAAATTGTTTCTTGCCAATTTGCATATCCGTCCCAGGATCTTCTACATTGTGAGCCGCATCTATATAAGTGAGATTATACTTTTCTGCTAATCGATTATTTAAACCTTTGACGAATGATTCTATACGACCGCAGGTGGTGCCATAGATAGCCCATTCGTTACAATGATACATTCCTCTCTCAGGTTTAGCCAGTGCCGGATGTTTTTGATGCTTATCTTTCATAATCAGATTTTCCTCCTCCCTTTTTATCCAATTGTATATCACTGATCATCATATTAAATGAAAGTGCCTTACACATGTCATATATTGTCAATGCTGCAGTAGAAACTCCGTGCAATGCTTCCATTTCTACACCTGTCTGTCCGTTAGTTTTTACTGTGCACGATATATTAAATCCTATTGTCGTCGGATCGACATTTATTTTACAAGATGTAATCGGAATCTGATGACAAAGCGGTATTGCGTTGTATGTGTTTTTAACCGCCATAGTCGCCGCTATAATTGCTGTTTGCGTTATAGAACCTTTCTTAGTTGCAAATCCATCTTCAGATAGGGTTTTCATTATTTCGTTTCCTAGAATGATATTACCACTGGCAGAGGCTACCCTTATAGTAGTAGCTTTATCGCTGACGTCTACCATTCCTGGGTGGCCGTCTTTGTTGATGTGTGTTAGTTCTTTTTTCATTATTGTACTTTATTCTTCATTTCATACTCTACTTTAAGAGCTTTAGACCAAACCAATTGTTCCGAGTGTTTATCCATCAGGGCTCATGCTAAAATCTGATTAATTTCAAATATGAAAATATCAAGTTTTAAAAATCTTCATTTTTAAAACCTTATAAAATCATACACCTCTCCCACTTCAAAAACTTCTTTCCCTTTAGGCAACTCTATAAACCCATCCATACTTGACGGACTTACCATATCTCCTGATCCATTGCCATGCTTGACAGTTGCTAGGTATCTACCGTCTTCTGACTGCGATATAGATGCTTGAGCGAAGTAATCTAGATCTGGCTTGAAAGAAACGTTATTAGCTAATACTACTTTAAAGGGTTGACACTCTAAACCTCTAACTTTATAGAGCCAAGGCACAAAATACTTATGAAAACAAGCTAAAGTAGATACAGGATTCCCTGGAAAGGCGAATACTTTTTGCTCTCCCATCCGTCCAAACCAAAATGGTTTTCCTGGCCTTTGCGCCACTCCATGAAATAACTTTTCGAATCCTAACTGCTCTAATACTTCTGGAATAAAATCAAACTTTCCTTTGCTCACTCCACCACTCATTAGCAAGACATCATAGTCTTCTAAAATGACTTTGATTTCAGAATAAATATAGTCGCTATTATCTACAAAATGAAATGTTTTAGACTCTACTCCTAGTTCTTGCAATCGAGATTGAAGCATATATACATTCGATTTTCTGATCTGATAGTCGGTTGGCGTTTCATCTATTTCTACCAATTCATCACCAGAAGATATAACCGCTACTTTGGGATTACAATAAACTTCTACTATCGATTTGCCTGCAGAAGCTAATATATTAATATCGATTGCTTTTATCCTTTTATTCTTACTTAGCAACACAGTACCTTTACTGTGATCACTCCCTTTGGTATGAATATTTTTTCCTCTGACAATAGGTTCTAATATTTCAAATGCACCGTCGAGCTCTTTAAGATCTTCGTATCTGATTACTGTATCAGCAGAAACAGCTAAAGGAGCACCGGTCATGATTTCGACGCACTTAGATTTATCTTTTAATCTTACGGTTGGGCTTCCTGCGGCAGCTATAGATTCTACAGGAAATATGCGTTGACCTGATTCGTAGTTATCGTAGTTGATACAAATACCATCCATCGTCACTCTATCAAATGGTGGCATAGATCTATCTGCATATATATCTTCCGCCAAGGTGCGACCAATTGCATTATGGATAGAAATAGATTCTACACCTATGACTTGAGCAGTACTAATGACTCTTGCTAATGCTTCTTTTACACTGATCATCCGCCTATAGTTGTCATGCTTCTAAATGCATTTTTATCTATCAATGCTTCTTCTTCCAATCCTGATTTCTTCTTAAGTAGAACACTGTCTACTATAGCTTGCTGGATATCGCTATCAGATACTTTTTCATCTCGTACCATCGCTAACAGATTTGTGCCTGTCTGTGCATATAGACAATTGAGTAGTTCTCCTTGTGGCGTCAATCTGATACGATCACAAGAGCTACAAAGTGATCTAGAATATGCTGGTATGATTCCTACTGTTTGCTTTCCATTTATAGTATACTTTTCAGATGAAGATCCGTCAGCCACTAACTTTTGTAGCGATGGAAATTCTCCTGCGATCATCTCAGCGATTTCGGTGGCTGGCATATAGACATCTCTATTTCCATCATCATCATTGAATGGCATCGCTTCTATAAACCTCACTTCAACATTATGCTCTATTCCAAATCTAACGAAGTCGATAATCTCCATATCATTGACACCTTTCATCACTACTATATTGAGCTTCGTGGGTATTCCGTTTTTGATACAATCCAAGATATTTTTGATCACTACAGCATAACTATCTCTACGTGTGATCATAAAGAATCGATCTCTGTCTAACGAATCTATAGATATATTGAGACCGGAAATTTCGATTTCCTTCAACAAATTAATGTGATCTGAGAACAAGGTTGCATTAGTCGTAATATGTACCTTGGCAAAGACATCTGACAATGATCTGAGCAATACATCTATATCCTTACGCACAAAGGGCTCTCCACCTGTCAGTCTCACTTTATCTACGCCTAAGTCTGAAAACACCTTAGCCAATCTGATGATCTCTTCGTAGCTGAGAATATCATCGCGATGCGCAAAATCTATTCCTTCTGCTGGCATACAGTACCTACAACGCAAATTGCATCTATCAGTGACGCCTATTCGCAAGTATCTAGCTATTCGGTTATGTGTATCTCCCAATTTCATGACTCTAGCAAATATAGCTACGAGTTTGCGATTATGCGAGTGTTAGATTGCATGAATCTGCTGGTATATGCACAGTAGACAATGAAGATTACTCTATAACGACAATATACATTCAAAACTAAACGCAAAATTTAACGTTAATTAAAGTAATTTTACAAAACTCTAATCATGGCTAATTTAGCTTTGAAACCAAGCAACACTTACGATTAATGGATTTAACTAACATTGTAGGCACAATGCCCTACCACGATTTTCTAAACAACTACAAATCGAAGCTTAAGACGGCATTCTACGAAAGAGCTGACCTTACTCAATTTATACAACAAAGAGGTTTTCCATCATTGGTATGGAGAGAAATCATGTCTGCTAAACCACTTTCGGTATCTATACCAAAGAAGTACGGTGGTCGTGGCATCAATGTAAAAGAATGCTTAGGTGTATTCGAAGCATCTGGTTACGAATCACTTGCCCTATCACTAACATTCGGAATCAACTTCGCTCTATTCATGGAGCCTGTAGCTAAGTATGGAAGCGAATCACTCAAGCCAAAAGTATTTGAGAGGTTTCTCAATCAAGCGAATATGGGAGGTCTTATGATTACGGAGCCTAGCTATGGTAGTGATGCACTCAATATGCAAACTTTTAATGTCAAAGAAGGCTCTAACTATAAAATCAAGGGAATCAAGCATTGGCAGGGACTTACTGGTCTCGCTGACTATTGGTTGATGACGTCTAGATCCAAAAGTGAAAGTGGTAAGTTGAGTAGAGATATCGATTTCTTTGTCACAGATGAACAAGTGGACGCACAGCGTATCATAGTAGACGAATACTACAATAGTGCTGGTCTTTACCCTATCCCTTACGGTAAAAACATTGTTGATGTAACCGTGCCTGAGGAGAATAAACTGATCCCTGAAAGTACAGGCCTCAAGCTTATGATGGATCTTCTTCATAGAAGTAGATTCCAATTCCCAGGTATGGGAATGGGATTCATCAAACGTAATTTGGATGAATGCCTCAAACAGTGTACTACAAGAATTGTAGGAACACACCCACTCATTGCCATGGATCAAGTGCAGCATATGATCGGTCGAGTACAATCGGCATTTGTGATCTCTTCAGCATTCTGCAAGCGTAGTTCAGAAATAAGCAGTATTGATAATAATCTTGCGCTCATGGCCATTGAAGCCAATACTATGAAAGCCTATGTAACCGATCTCATGCAAGAGTCTGCACAGATCACTACTCAGTTATATGGAGCTAAAGGCTATTTAGAAGAAAGCTTTGGTCAGAGGGGTATAACTGATTCTCGTCCATTTAGAATATTTGAAGGATCGAATGAAATGCTCTATACACAGATCTCAGAGATGACAGTCAAAACGATGATCCGTGGCAAACAAACTAATCTTGCTGAATACCTTAAGACATACGAATTATCAGAAAAGGTGGCTGATAGATACAAAGATATGCTCAACTTCGATGTGGAGAACAAAATGCCACAGAGAAAACTAGTAGATCTTGGACAAATCATCAGTCGCGTGTTATCTGCGCAGATGGTCGTAAGTCTTGGTGAAAGCGGATTTAGATCTGATCTCATTGAAGATACATTGACAACTCTAAAACATGATATCACGATGTTACTTAGCTCGTATAAGTATGATACAGCTGTGAGTCCTACCATAGAATATCAGGCTGAAAGTTGGTGGATGGATTATTGTTAAGCAATTGACAAACCGTCCAAACTGAATTAATTTTGATTCTTGATGGTTATATCCTAGTAACATAAATACTACAAAATGAATATTAGACTACTATCATGCGACGCCGCAAAACCTGACAAAAGAGCTATCACTAAAATGCTCGAAGAGATAGGTGAAGGAGTAAGCAATTACGATGCTCAAGATTTTACAGAATATTTGCTTGAAGGTGATCCAGTAGAGATATCTGTCTCTGACAAAAATAGTAGCTCTGGTATCCGTGCATTGCGTAAGTTGGGCATTGATTACGAAATGATAGATTAGGTATATCACCAATCCATTTAGTTATTGAAGAAGCTACACTTGCAGAAAAATTGAACAATAAGTTGGATTCAAATCATTTTGAGTGCAACTTTTTTTTTAACCGCTATGATAAAAAATAAAGTTCTTCCTTTATAACTAAAGGAAGAACTTTACACAAAACGAAGTCTTTATATAAGTCTCTCTTTACGAGATAAAAATCTACTTTCTTTCAAGCTAAAACAACTATCCCCTTGTTTACTTAGACCAATTAACTGAACGGTATATCAGCTTCTTTGATCGCATCAAACCCTTTTTCTACATCTATTACATTATGCACACCTCTCGACTTCAGTATAGAACTAGCTATCATAGATCGATAACCACTTTTACAATGTACATAGAAGTCTTCACCACTTGGCAACTCAGCTAAATATTGGTTGATTTCTGTCAATGGAAAATTTTCAGCAGATATAATATGCTCAGATAAATACTCTGAGCCTTTTCTTACATCTACCACCTTAATATCCGTATTAGACATAATCAAATCTTTAAGAGCAGATGCTGTAACTGCATTTACCCTATCTAATTCTTTGCCTTCCCTTTTCCAAACCTCTATTCCTCCATCAAGATACCCGTGTACATTATCAAAACCAACTCTTGATAATCTAATAATGGCCTCTTTTAGTTTTTCTTTTTCTACAACTAATAGAATAGATTGATTAACATCTTTGATCAAGGCTCCTACCCATGGAGCGAAGTCACCATTAAGTCCAATAAAAATTGATCTTGGTACGTGTCCTGCTGCAAACTGATCTTGATGCCTTACATCAAGCACTACTGCGTCAGTTTCATTGGCTACTGCTTCAAATGCTTTAGGACTCAAAGCATGTTGCCCTCTAGCGATCACTTTCTCTATATCCTGATAGCCCTCTTTATTCAGTTTGACGTTAAGCGGAAAATATGCGGGTGGAGGCAGCAAACCATCAGTGAGTTCTTTGATAAATTCCTCTTTGGTCATATCCGCTCTCATTGCATAGTTCATACTCTTTTGATTGCCTAATGTATCGACCGTCTCTTTCATCATATTTTTTCCGCAAGCCGAACCTGCACCATGCGCAGGATATACGATAACGTCGTCAGCCAAGGGCATAATCTTATTCCTTAGACTATCAAATAAGAACCCTGCTAGATCATCGATAGTAATACTACCCATCTTTTGTGCAAGATCTGGCCTTCCTACATCTCCGATAAATAACGTATCTCCAGTAAATATAGCATAATCCTTTCCGTTCTCATCTTTCAATAAAAAAGTAGAACTCTCCATTGTATGTCCAGGAGTATGAAGCACAGTAATGGTAATATTACCTAGTTTAAAAACTTGGCCGTCGATAGCTGCAATAGAGTCAAAATTTGTCTTTGCCTCAGGACCATATATGATCTGCGCACCTGTTTTCTCGGCAAGTGTTACGTGTCCACTAACGAAATCTGCATGAAAATGCGTTTCAAATATATACTTAATCGTAGCATTATCTCTATCCGCTTTATCCAAATAAGACTGTACTTCCCTTAATGGATCTACTATAGCTACTTCACCATTAGACTCTATATAATAAGCTCCTTGCGCTAGACATCCTGTATATATTTGTTCTATTTTCATAATATTATTTTTTACTCCAAATCTAAGTAGCCTTTCTGAAAAACTAAGTAACCACAGTTACTCAACCAATCGATTTTTCGTTAATTAAACCATATTTCTCTCGTGATAATGAATGTTGATATGGTTACAACTCGCTATACGGGTAGTAAGTAAATTGGCATCTAAAAGTGTTTAGATATAAAGGTCTATTAATTGCTATTCATTGTCAAACTGCAGGTTCACATCCTATTCCTTGAAGAAAGTGAGAAAAAAGATAATACTTGATAAACAAGTGCTAGCACTCACCTTCTTACACCTTATTACCTTGATTTTCGAAATACTCACACTATTACGAGAATTACAAAGTTTGCTACCCCAATAATGTTTTGTTGACTTAACTCAGTAAATCATTAGAAGCACTTAAGAGCATTATAAGGAGCCAAATATTTCAAATATGTTATTGAGAAATTACCATAAAACAAGAAAAGCCCCTTAATTGGAGCTTCTATTGCAACTATTGTGACCACGGAAGGATTCGAACCCTCAACCCTCAGAGCCGAAATCTGATATTCTATCCAGTTGAACTACGTAGCCATATTCCGTGCAAATATAATGACTCCATGAGATTTTTTATCCAATTTTTAACAATACTAACATAAGATCAATTCTTACCTTTTTCTAAATAGTTATCTCTACTATGCTCTTGAATTGAAGTTTTGGGGTGTAAGCCACATCTGAACTCATTAGCCACATTAAAACATCTATTTCAACATTAATATTTACAGATTAATAAAGAAAATTAAAAGTATACTATCTAAGAATTCATTTCGATTAAAGTGAATACATTTAATTGTACACCATTTGAAATCTTCGTCACACTATCATTTCAAAGTATTTGAGAGTATGCCAATACATTCGTTCTAGACAGGTAGATAAGCAGCTAAACATAACTAGGGCAATAATATGTACTAATAGTGCATTTATAACTATCAATCACGAGGCCAATATATCAAATTTTTACAATTTTACATATTGTTAAATAGGCTCGCAAGATTGATCGAAATATGGTACATTTGTATCTTAATGGAACTATGATATACCATTAATCCATTAATATTTAAAAAATACAACTAAATGAAATTTTCATTAGATAAAAAAGATAGATACTCTGTATTCCAACTAGATGAAGAGAATCTAAATTCACTTATGGCACCAAACCTAAAGTCTGAGTTTGTATTTCTTCGTAACGAAGGTGTGAAGAATCTCATATTTGATCTTAGAAACGTGCATTATGTCGACTCTTCAGGGCTTAGCGCTATTCTTACCGCCAATAGACTATGGAAGGACTATGGAAGTTTTGTACTTGCTGAAGCTACTCATGCTCCAGTAAAAAAGCTTATTGAAATCTCTAGATTAGAAAGCATACTATCAATAGTACCGACTCTCCACGAAGCGGTAGATTACGTTATGATGGACGAAATGCAACGGGAACTTACAGGAGGAAAAGAAGAGTAAAAGAATCTATTATCGTTTACCTTAGTAGTATTGCATCTTATTCTGAAAATATATTAAGGAATTCAACGTATTTCAGATTAAAAATCAGGTAATTACGAGATCCCCCTTTTTTTTCATTTTTTTATCTAAAAAAACATACAACAGATAATAATCACTTTGTATATTTGCACTCGCTAAGAAATTAAGGGTAGTTAAAGAGCTGCTTTCAAAGCAAGATAAACCGATCGGTTAGCTCAGTTGGTAGAGCAACGCCCTTTTAAGGCGTGGGTCCTGGGTTCGAGCCCCAGACCGATCACTTAAGAGTCAGCAAGAAATTGCTGGCTCTTTTTTATGTGGCAAACACTCGTACAATAACTATATAGTATATAATCAAACTACTTCAGCAATGTATATCAAGTGATAACATTGGAACCTTGTTTATTTAACTTTTGCCATGGATAATACAGATTGTATTATATCCCATTTATAGTAACTCGAATGAATAACTCACATGGATTATTTAAAACCATCAGAATATTAGTCGTCCATTAGGCATGAAGAGTGCAATCACGGATTATTCGTCTCCCACAAATACAATACAAGTTTAAATATTCGTTAAATTCGATACTATTACAGCTTTTTGACCGTCATAATGTTATTTAAATTAAACAATAACTGACATAATGTTCCAAAAACACATTTGGCACATTATTGTTACTAATAGAATTATAAGTCAAAGGTTATTACATATGGACAGAAAGTCCTATATATGTAGAGAATATTATAGAACGTTTTTTTGATTGTATTTTAACTATTATCATTTACAATCAATCTAAAACTGTAGAGCACCGAAATTATAATACCATGAACAGAAAATTCTCATCACAAGTAAGGAAGATCATACAGCTCTCGAGAGAAGAAGCAATACGTATGGGTCATAACTATATAGGAACTGAACATCTACTACTCGGTATGATACAAGATTCTGAAAGCCTAGCTATAAAAGTACTAGACTCATTAGAAGTAAACCTAGAAGAGCTCAAGTACAAGATCGAAGTAAAGACAACTCCTAATAAATCTGATGACACTTCATATAATGTAGGTAATATACCCCTCAACAAGCATGCAGAGAAAGTTCTAAAAGTAACTTTCTTAGAAGCTAAAGTGTACCAAAACGACGAAATATATCCTGAACACCTTATGCTGTCGATACTTAAGCACAATGAAAATGTAGCCTCTCAAATCATGGGAGACTTTGATGTAGACTACGAAGCATACAAGTCAGAACTAGATTATGTAAAGCACGAATCAGATAGTTCGTATACTGAGTTTTATGATGGGACACCTTCAGATAGCGACTCACCAATGGATGAAGAAAACGACCCATTCAGTGGACGTAGTGGACAAGCTGCTTCTAAAGGGAATAGCAAGAGTCGTACGCCTGTACTAGATAATTTTGGTAGAGATGTCAGTAAACTTGCTGAAGATGGTAAGCTTGATCCTATTATAGGCAGAGAAACAGAAATCGAGCGTGTGTCTCAGATTCTCAGCAGACGTAAAAAGAATAACCCTATACTTATCGGCGAACCAGGAGTAGGTAAGACGGCAATAGCAGAAGGACTTGCACTCCGTATACACGAGAAACAAGTATCTCGAACTCTCTTTGACAAGAGAATAGTAATGCTTGACCTTGCTGCATTAGTTGCAGGTACAAAGTACAGAGGCCAATTTGAAGAAAGAATGAAGGCCATTATGACTGAACTTGAAAAAGCTAGAGATGTAATACTCTTCATAGATGAAATACATACTATAGTAGGAGCTGGAGGTGCAACTGGCTCACTAGATGCATCTAACATTTTCAAACCTGCACTAGCTAGAGGTGAGCTACAATGTATTGGTGCAAGTACGCTAGATGAATATAGACAGCATATCGAAAAAGATGGTGCACTAGATAGAAGGTTTCAAAAGGTCATAGTAGAGCCGCCTTCCAATGAAGAAGCTGTGCACATACTTCACAATATCAAAGAGAAATATGAGGATTTCCACAATGTCACTTACTCTGATGAGGCAATAGAAGCATGTGTAAGCTTAAGTACAAGGTATATCAGTGATCGATTCCTTCCGGATAAAGCAATAGACGTAATGGATGAAGTAGGTGCACGTACTCACCTCAAGAACATACATGTCCCTGAGCATATAGAAGAGCTAGAAGGCGCAATAGGAAAAGTGAAAGTAGCTAAGAATCAATCTGTGAAAAATCAGCAGTACGAAGAAGCTGCCGAACTAAGAGATCAAGAGACTAAACTACAGAAGAAACTAGAAGAGGCAAAACTACAGTGGGATGAAGATAGTAAAACTAGAAGAAATCCAGTAGAAGAGAAAGATATAGCAGAAGTAGTATCTATGATGACCGGCATTCCAGTCATGAAAGTGGCTCAGAGCGAAAGCGGTAAGCTTGTCAAAATGGCAGCAGATATGAAAAAGATGATCATCGGGCAGGATGAAGCCATTATAAAAGTCACTAAAGCGATTCAGCGGAATCGTGTAGGATTGAAAGATCCAAGTAAACCGATTGGTTCATTTATCTTCCTTGGACCAACAGGTGTAGGAAAAACGGAGTTAGCTAAAGCACTAGCCAAATATGTATTTGACTCAGAAGATGCTCTATTGCGTATAGATATGAGTGAATATATGGAGAAGTTCTCTATCAGTAGATTAATAGGCGCACCTCCAGGATATGTAGGTTATGAAGAAGGAGGACAACTGACTGAAAAAGTTAGAAGAAAGCCATATTCTGTAATCTTACTAGATGAGATCGAGAAGGCACACCCTGATGTATATAATATTCTATTACAAGTACTTGACGACGGACAGTTGACGGATGGTCTTGGACGAAAGGTTGATTTTAAGAATACGATGATCATCATGACATCTAATATTGGAGTAAGACAACTGAAGGACTTTGGTCAAGGAGTTGGTTTTGCAACTCAGTCACGTCAAGAGTCAACTGAAGAGACCAGTAAGGGTATCATACAAAATGCTCTGAAAAAGACTTTCTCTCCAGAATTTCTCAATCGTATTGATGATGTAGTTATATTTAATAGCTTGGATCAGGACGATATTTTCAATATTATAGATATCACTCTCAACGACCTTTTTGATAGACTAGATAATATGGGTTATAAACTTACGTTAGCTGATGATGCTAAGAAGTTTGTAGCTGAGAAAGGATACGATCCACAATTTGGAGCAAGACCATTACACAGAGCAATACAGAAATACATGGAGGATCCATTAGCGGAGTTTATTCTTGCTAATAACCCAGGAGAAGGATCTAAATTTAAAGCATCTCTTAACAAGAAGAAAGATGGCATAAAGATCACATTCACCAAGAAAGTTGCAAAAGAAGAAGAGGATATCGCAGAATAACAGAACTTCATAATATATAAAGTGCATTAATATACATCTATGTGAATACACTTTTTTATCTCGCTACCTGGTAAATTAATTAAGCGACTTAGACCCTATATTATTAACATTAGAGATATTTGAGTTTAGTTATGGCTTTTTTGTAAATTCGATAGAGCAAATGAAAATTGCACACACAATATTTATAAGTAAACACAAAACATTTGGCTAAAAGACGTAAAGTAGTCTCGAGAGAACCTAAGTTTTCTCTAAGAATCAACAATCAAATCAGAGTACCAAGAATAAGACTGGTAGGAGATAATCTAGACGCTATCAGTGAAGTAGCAGACAAAGAAATCACACCAGACATCTATTACACTAACAAGGCAGTACAATGGGCTGAAGCATTAGATCTTGACCTAGTCGAGATTAGTCCTAATGCAGATCCTCCCGTATGTAAGATTATTGATTACAAGAAGTTCCTATATGACAAGAAGAAGAAAGAAAAGGAGTTAAAAGCCAAGTCTGCAAAGACGGTAATCAAAGAAATCAGATTCGGCCCTAACACTGATGATCACGATTTCGAATTCAAATGTCGTCACGCGCAAAAGTTTTTAGAGGAAGGTGCTAAAGTGAAAGCTTATGTACAGTTCCGTGGACGTGCCATAGTATTTAAAGATAGAGGTGAGTTACTTTTATTGAAGTTTCTCAAGGAGCTAGAAGAAGTGGGAGCTGCAGAAGCACTGCCTAAGATGGAAGGAAGACGTATGATTGTAATGATCTCGCCTAAGAAAGCAAAGAAGAAGAATTAAACCTCTTCAATATTATACACAAAAAGAGTTTTTCTCATTGAGGAAGGCTCTTTTTGTGTATAATATTAATTAGAAGGAAAACATTACTGCCTATTCCATGTAGATACCATATTGATATCTGTAAAAGAACTGATTGTGCCGTTGTCCATTTCTTCTTGCCTTACCTCTGTTACAGTTAGTATATTATTAGTTATGGAATATGTTGCTGGTATGTTGCCTCCAGTAACTTCTAATATCATACCATTAAGGCTTATATCATAAATAGAAGCATCTAAAGTAATTTCACTATCAGTACTATTATACGCACCACTTCCACTAAGATTAGGATACGAATCAGTTACAGACAAAGTAGATCCTTGAGCTGTTGTAGCTAATTCAATGTCATATGATCCTTGAGCCGTAAACTTGTTATCACTCATCGTAAGAGTCAAATAATAATTCATATTCGCTCCTGTAACTGTAGAGTTACTAATAATACTAGACCCACTAAATGTTGATTCCGTTCTTATAGTACCTTCTAAAGTTTGAGCTTTCCATTCACCAGATAGCTCTGATCTAGGAATCACTTCATCATCTCCAAAAGATTGAATAACAATA
>OBMK010001088.1_pt1 | contig 23987 bp, 19 predicted proteins | sample 1539081 | NCBI WGS metagenome assembly OBMK01 (sample SAMEA3355528, study PRJEB22509) | marine metagenome | biome: marine; feature: river plume; material: water | place: USA | collected 2010-08-07 | depth 0.5 m | reverse complement strand
CAGCCTTGAACTTGATCGAGGGAGGTACTAGTGCCAAAACGCAAAAATTCACCGAAGGTTCTGTACGCCGAATTGGAAACCCTATCAAACAACCTTGGTGGGAACAAGAAATGTATTTGTTACCTTCCGGTCAAGACTTTAAGCGGTAAAATAAGCCAGCCTGAAACATCCTGCCCAGGGTGTTGTATCCCCATTGTTCGACAAACTGTTGATCAGTGGCATTGCGCATAGATAGTTGCAGCTGCCACGGAGCGCTTTGAGATGTATAGGTCCATGAGAAATCCACTGTGTAGAAAGGAGCTAAATCCACCAAGGTGTACTCAGTAAAATCCATGTCTTCGCGTTTACCCGTCCAAACACCGGACATGGACCAAGTCTGTTCCCGTGTTGATTTATATTGGGCAAAAGCCGTCCACCTATGTCGCGGTATTCTCAATCCAGACAAACCCTGAGCGTCGACAAATGCATAACTCATTTGGCTTGAAAATCCGCGAAAATCGACTGACTTAAACTGAAGTTCACCTCCTTTAACCCGTTGATTAACGGGATCATTTCCATAGGCAAATGCAGTGTTGTCCCAATAGACCGCATTTTCCACCTGTCGCTGGTACGCGTGTAATTCAAAAGAATATCCCTTTTTTGCCTTCCAATGAACACCCAATTCAGCATTGGTGCTCTCTTCAGGCCTGAGCGATCTATTGGCCCCAAAAGGGCCGTAGAGCTGAAACAGGCTGGGACTGATAAATGAACTGCCCAAAGTCCCCATCCATTGAAGACTCCCCTGCGCAGTTTCCACGGTATAGCTCGGGTTGATGTGGTATACCCAATGCCCGCCGTAGGTTTGGTGTTGGTTGTACCGAACCCCTGAATTGACCTGCCACTTGTTTTGAGCATACACCCAATTGACATAGGGATCATACCAATACACATGGGCCTCTTCGATATCTGGCACAACGTCATAACCTGCCTGCAGACCCAAAAGCAGGAAGTGGTTTTGGCTCAGGGAAGTTTTGTAGTAAGTATCCGAATTCCAATTAAACCCTTTATACACACCAGGATAATCACTTTGATCCTCCGATGAAATCTGGGTCCAAGCCATAGACCGGTGCCAACTTCCTTTTCGGGTAGTCAACTCGCTCTGCAGGGAAATTCGCCACATATCGGTGGTGTACATAAAGTCACGATCCTGCATCAAATACGCATCGTCATAGGCTGACTCATGGGCAGAATATTCCACGCCCAACCGATACTTCATGCGATCGTTAGGGGTAAAATCTGTTGAAATCTTCCACTGTTGTTGTTGAAATCGATCTGCTTCAGGGGTATCCATCAGTGCTGAAATACCTCTGTTATCCAGGCTTTGTGTTTGCAGCATTACGCCCCATTTGCCCATTTGGTGTTGGAGATCCATCCCCCATTGGGCGCCTTGCGTGGCCCAATCCAGGAGTTGATCGCTTTGACGCAAGCTTTGCTTGGTCCATACACCCCATTGAGTTCCAGCATCTCTTTTTTTTGTGGTGATCGACAACACCCCTACAGCAGCATGAGTCCCATACAATGCGCTGCTAGCGCCTTTGAGCAATTCAATCCTTTCGATTTGAGAAACATCTAACAATCTGAGGTCAAAAGTCAAGCCTGCAGAGTTGGGATCAGAGATACGCACCCCATCCAAAACCACGAGTAACTGTTGGCTGCGTCCTCCCCTAAAGTAAAGGCTGAGGGGACTGCCCTTAGGACCTTGAGCGCCTTGAACTACCAAACCTGCTGTTTGTTCTAACAACCGCTCCAGGCCCAATGTTTGGAATGGAATCAGGTCGTCACCAGCCCATACCTGGGTGGACATACCCGAATAAGAAGACTTCACAGGCATTTTTAACGAAGTGACCTGTACCTCGTTGAGTTGTTGAACAGAATCCAAGGATTGGTCTACCTCAGATTGGGCGTACACAGTGTTTATCAGTACTGTAGCAGCCAGAGCAACGCGAACTAGGTTGCGTTGCCATCCATAAAAATGTTGCATATGCAAAAATTTAGTGGGACCCTTATTCCCGAGGGTACGCCTAATGAAGAATCGGGCAGGTCTCCTGGCTTACGTCTTTAAACGACCTTCCCAAAGCGATTAACTTCAGTGGTTGTAGCTGTTTAAAGCACCGATAACGGCTGAGCTTACAGTTGCGGGTACAGCACCAGCATCACACTGGTTTCCCTTTTCATGACCAAAACCGATGTCTTGATCAACCAAATTCAAAGCAAATGTAGATAATTATTCCCGATCGATTGACCCTTGGAATCAATTGTCCTATTTTTGACATCCATGACTTCCACCTGTAGACATATTTTCAGAGCTACACTCCTGCTTTTGTGGGTGCTGTATGCCGACACCCTGCAAGGACAAACCTACGCCAAAGGGTTTCAATGGGGCAAAACGGCTGAAGGCTACCGAACCATCGCTGTAAGGACAAGTGCAAAACCTGAGCAGTGGTCTACGTATGTTTTGGTGGCCAAATCTCAAACCAAAGCACTAAAACACGCTAAATCAATCTACAAACAGGTAATTCCCGTGCCCGTAACCAGTGTGATCTTGACCTCTACCACCCAAATTCCTGGAGTGGAAGCACTGGGGGAATTGCACCAGGTTCGCGGATTTACTGGATTGCCGTATATATCGAGTCAGGCCGCTAGAAAAGCCATTGATCAAGGCCGCATCAAAGAGGTGGGCGCCTCAGGAACCTTAGATATAGAAACCGTACTCGCCTTAAGCCCTGAAGTCATTTTGGGTTACGCGATGGACCAGACACCGGGATTTGTCGCTGTACTGGCCCAGGCAAATATTCCCACCTTGCTATTTCAGGACTGGCAAGAACAAAATCCATTGGGCAGAACTGAATGGATTAAGGTCATGGGGGCGCTTATGGGCAAAGAACCTGAAGCTGAAAAATACTTTGATCAGGTAGTGAACAACTACAACCACATCAAACAAGTAGCCAAAAGTGCAAAAAATCAACCAACTGTGGTCAGCGGAGCCGTTTATCAAGATGTGTGGTATGTACCAGGCGGGAAAAGTTGGATGGCCACTCTTTTTGCTGACGCACATAGCCAGTACCTATTTAGGGATAATCAGCAGACCGGAAGTCTATCGCTTTCCGTGGAAACTGTTATAGAAAAAGCAGGGAGTGCCGCGTTTTGGATCGCACCTGCTCAGCACACTTCGTGGACAGAAATGAAGCAGGAACAACCCGCTTATTCAGCGATCCGGGCTTTTAACCAAAAAAAAGTGATCACCTACGCCCGAAAAAAAGGGCCAACAGGTGGCGTCCTGTATTTTGAACAAGCAGCGCTTAGGCCTGATTGGGTTTTGGCCGACTTGGTGTTTTACTTACACCCAGGTCTCATGCCCACTTATCAACCCCATTTTTTCAACTACACCCATCCTTGATGAAAAAATCCATCCCTTTTGGACTGCTTGTATTGCTGCTTGTATTTGCAGCAGCGCTCAATATCGGGTTGGGTTCTGTATGGATTAGTCCCCGAGAAGTATTTCAAAGTCTTTTTTACGGTCCCTTACCCGACAGCACTCATGAATACATACTGTGGTCTTATCGAGCTCCAAAAACAGCAACTGCAATGGCTGTAGGGGCAGGATTGGCACTGTGTGGCTTGTTGATGCAGTCCTTGTTTCGTAATCCGCTTTCCGGACCCTACGTGCTCGGTTTGAGTTCAGGGGCGAGTTTAGGCGTATCCCTGCTGATTTTAGGCGGCTCGGTAGGACTTCCGGGTTGGGCGATTGTTGAAAACACAGGGATTGGCCGTATCACAGCGGCAGCCCTAGGGGCTATCGGCGTACTCGCCTTAGTCGTGGCCACAGCCAGCCGTGTCAGAGACACTATGGCGCTACTGCTGGTCGGATTGATGATTGGGAGCATGACCAGCGCTGTAGTGTCCATTTTTACGTATGTCAGCGATGAACAATCCCTAAAGCAATACGCGATTTGGACTATGGGTCAACTCGGCGGTGTGCAAGGACCCTGGTTGTATGGGCTTTGGATTTTGGTGATTTTAGGGGGGATTTTAAGCGTGCCGTTGGCCAAATCGATGAACGCTGTTTTGTTGGGTGAATCCACTGCTTTAAGCCTCGGCATCGATCTAAAAACCTACAAATGGATGGTGATCGGCATCACAGGAGCCCTGACCGGAGGTATTACAGCGCTGGTTGGTCCCATTGCTTTTGTGGGCCTAGCAGTACCTCATTTGTGCAGAATTAGTTTACAAACATCAGACCACAGGGTGTTAATTCCCGCCGTAATGATCGGGGGCGCTGTGGTCATGCTGATGTGCGATACCTTAGCGCAATGGCCAGGTTCAGCCTCCAGGTTGCCCATCAATGCGGTGACCTCTTTGGTAGGCGCTCCCCTATTGATTTGGTTGATTTGGCGCAGAAAAAAAGCATTTGTTTGATGGAGCTCAATAACCTACAAATCGGATATTGTCAAGAACAGGGAACCCAATATTTATCTGGCCCCTTAACCATGACCTTTCAACCCGGTCAGTTGATCGGTATAGTCGGGGTCAACGGTGTAGGCAAATCCACCCTGTTGCGCACCCTCTCAGGGATTCAGCCACCACTAGCCGGTGAAGTCACCATCAACCACGCCCCTGTAGCTCGATGGAATGCCAAAAAATGGTCGCATCACGTCGCTCTAATCACTGCGAAACACGAAACACCTCCGGTGATGACCGTCCGGGAAATCGCTTCAATGGGTCGCTATCCGCACCTCAATTGGTGGGGGACATTAACCCCAAAAGACCAGGAAATTGTCCGTGATGTTTTGGCGTACCTAGGGCTGAGTCCATGGGCTGATCAGCCGGCAGAGCTCAGATCAGATGGGCAAAAGCAGTTGATTCACTTGGCCCGGGCTATTGTTCAGCAGACGCCCTACCTACTGCTGGATGAACCAACCACACACTTGGACCTACATCATGGATTTCAGTTGTGGAAATGGCTAAAATCTATTGCCGCCAAAGGTGATAAAACAATTATTCTCACCACACACGACATAGAAAAAGCGCTGACACTCTGTGACCAAATCTTAGTCATGCAGCACGAAAAAGCAGATTGGGGCACCCCAAATACCTTGGTAGACAGCGGCATTTTCGACAACCTTTTTGATTCAAATCTCGTTACATTTGATCCATACACGCGACAATTTAAGATGCGCTAAATCTCATACTCATGGAATATCTATATCTTCTACCAATACTGGGGCTCGGCTTTTTTGCAGGCACTCAGTGGGCCAACATCAAGAAAAAAGTCCAAAACAACGCAGATCAGTTAAGGATCAGTCAGATAGAAAATGTGCTCTCAGAGGCATTGACCCAAAAGAACGCCCTAGAACAAGAAAAGGAACAGCTGAACATCAAAACAGCTAAACTGGAAACATCCTTGGAGTTTCTAGAGAAGCAACGCCTTGAAGATGCCGCCCTAGTGAAAGCCAAAGAAGCTCAATACAAAACTGAGTTTGAGCATTTGGCCCAAAAAGTTCTACAGCAAACCAGTCAGCAATTTACGCTCCACAACAAAGAGCAAATGAATTCCATCTTGGATCCCCTGAAGGAAAAAATCATCGGTTTTGAAAAAAAGGTGGAGGACAGCCAAAAGGAAAATGTAGGATTGGGGGCAAAACTAGAAGAACAGCTCAAACAACTTTACCTGGCCAACCAACAAATGTCACAGGAAGCACAAAACTTGACCAAAGCACTCAAAGGGGACAGCAAAACACAGGGAAATTGGGGTGAAATGGTCTTGGAACGCGTTTTGGAAAAATCGGGATTAGAGCGAGGTCGGGAATATGAGGTACAACAATCATTCACGGCTAGTGATGGTCAAAAACAAATGCCTGATGTGGTGATATACATGCCCCAAGGCAAGAAACTTATCGTCGATTCAAAAGTATCCTTAACCGATTATGAGCGATACGTCAACGCAGATACAGAACAAGAACGCGCCCTACATTTAAAAAATCACATCAATTCGCTCAAAAAACACATCGATCAACTTTCAGCCAAACGCTATGAGGACCTCTATGAAATGGAAAGTCCTGACTTTGTCCTGCTTTTTGTTCCGGTAGAGTCCGCATTTGCCACAGCGATCAATGAAGAACACGAGCTGTACAGCAAAGCATTTGACAAAAATATTGTGGTGGTCACCCCCTCTACCCTTTTGGCTACACTACGCACAGTAGAAACTATGTGGACCAATGAAAAACAGCGCAAAAACGCTTTGGAAATCGCCCAACAAGCCGGTTCCCTATACGATAAGTTTCAAGGATTGTTGGAAGACCTCAAAGGGATCGGCAGTCGTCTGGAAAACGCCAAAATATTTTATGATGGCGCGATGAATAAATTGTCTACCGGCAAAGGAAATTTAGTAGGCGGGGTTGAAAAACTCAAACAAATGGGAGCTAAAGCCAAAAAGGCCTTGCCCGATGCTTGGGCGGCGCGTGCACTAGACCCAGAAGAAAATGAAGCATAAAAAAAGGCCCGATATAATCGGGCCTTTTTCATGATGGATGATTTACTTACTCAGATACATTTTTCTTCTAGCGTATAAATCATAGAAGGCATCATCTTTAAGGCTGTCGATAAATAAGATGCTTTCCCCAGTACTCTTCATCTCAGGCCCTAGGTTTTTGTTGACGTTAGGGAATTTCTCAAAAGAGAATACAGGTTGCTTAATCGCATAGCCTTCTAGTTGAGGATTAAACTTAAAGTCCTTGACTTTTTTGGCGCCCAACATGACCTTGGTCGCGTAATTTACATAAGGTTCCTTGTAAGCCTTGGCGATAAAAGGTACTGTTCTGGAAGCACGGGGATTGGCCTCAATGATGTAGACCACCTCGTCCTTAATCGCAAACTGAATATTGATTAATCCAACAGTATTTAAAGCCAATGCAATTTTCTTGGTGTGGTCTTTGATCTGCTGCATCACCAATTCCCCTAAGTTAAACGGCGGAAGGGTGGCGTTTGAATCTCCAGAGTGTATACCACAAGGCTCGATGTGCTCCATGATACCGATGATATACACATCCTCCCCATCGCAAATGGCATCTGCTTCCGCTTCAATGGCCCCATCTAAATAATGGTCTAACAACAATTTGTTGTTTGGGATTTTTCGCAATAAATCAACTACGTGTTCTTCGAGTTCCTGTTTGTTGATGACAATCTTCATGCCCTGGCCTCCAAGCACATAGGATGGACGTACCAATAAGGGAAAATTGAGATGATCGCTTAAAGCGAGTGCCTCATCGGCGGTCTCTGCAACGCCAAACTCTGGGAAAGGAATGTTGTTCTCGCGCAATAAATTGGAGAAACTTCCTCGATCCTCGGCTAAATCAAGTGCTTTAAAGCTGGTGCCTATGATTTTGATGCCATACTTATCAAGCTTTTCAGCTAGTTTAAGCGCTGTCTGACCTCCGAGTTGAACAATAACACCTACTGGATTTTCATGTTTGATGATGTCGTATATGTGCTCCCAGAACACCGGCTCAAAGTACAATTTGTCCGCTGTATCAAAGTCGGTGGATACTGTCTCAGGATTGCAGTTGATCATGATGGACTCATAACCGCACTCTGCTGCAGCAAGAACTCCATGCACACAGCAATAATCAAATTCAATTCCTTGGCCGATGCGGTTTGGCCCGGAGCCAAGAACAACCACTTTTTTTCTATCTGAAACTTCAGAATCATTGGCCACATAACGAGTACCATCAGGTCGTTCCACCTCTGACTCAAATGTCGAATAGTAATAAGGTGTCTGGGCTTTAAATTCAGCGGCACAGGTGTCCACCAACTTGTACACCCTTTTAATATTCATAGCTTCACGCAGTTGATAAACCTCGCTTTCAAGACAACCCAACATATGGGCTATCTGTCTATCGGCAAATCCTTTTTGCTTGGCCTCCAGCAACATATCCTTAGGCAGTGTAGCTAGCTTGAACTGATTGATCTGTTTTTCCAGTTGATATAACTCCTCGTACTGGCGTAAAAACCATAGATCGATTTTAGTAATCTCATGTATTCTTGCCAAGGGAATACCCATTTGAATGGCATCGTAAATCACGAAAACTCGATCCCAACTCGCTACGGTTAATTTCTGAATAATCTGTTCGTAATTGGTATATCCTTTACCATCAGCTCCCAAACCATTTCTTTTGATTTCTAGGGACTGAGTGGCTTTGTGTAGCGCCTCTTGAAAGGAACGTCCTATTCCCATTACCTCTCCAACTGACTTCATCTGTAGGCCCAAACTTCGGTCAGACCCTTCAAATTTGTCAAAATTCCATCGAGGTATTTTTACAATGACGTAATCCAAAGTAGGCTCAAAATAAGCAGAAGTAGATTTGGTGATTTGATTGAACAATTCATCTAGGTGATACCCAATTGCGAGTTTGGCCGCGATTTTAGCAATGGGATAACCTGTTGCTTTTGAGGCCAATGCGGATGATCTAGATACCCTTGGGTTAATTTCAATAGCGATGATATCTTCCTTTTCATCTGGGCTTACTGCAAACTGTACGTTACAACCACCGGCAAAATCACCAATACTGCGCATCATTTTAATCGCCATATCCCTCATGCGCTGAAAAGTGCGGTCAGAGAGGGTCATTGCGGGAGCTACAGTAATTGAATCTCCGGTGTGTATGCCCATAGGATCCATATTCTCTATGGTACAAATAATCACTACGTTGTCGTTTTTATCCCTCAACAACTCCAACTCGTATTCTTTCCAGCCCATTAACGCCTTGTCAATCATCACCTCATGAATAGGTGATATTTCCAATCCTCGGCTGAGTAATTCATCAAAATCTTCGGGTTTGTACACGACAGCTGCACCTGCCCCTCCTAGGGTAAACGATGATCGGATTACCAAGGGAAAACCAAACTGTTGGGCGATCTCCTTACCCTTAAGAAAAGAGGTAGCCGTAGCTTGGGGAGCCATACCAATACCGATTTTAAGCATCAGTTTTCTAAACTTTTCTCTGTCCTCAGTAATATTAATCGCCTCGATATCTACCCCAATAATTTCAATGTTGAAATCGGACCAGATCCCTTTATCATCAGCTTCTATACACAAGTTTAGTGCCGTCTGTCCACCCATGGTAGGCAAAACAGCATCAATCTCCGGGTGCTTCTTTAAAATTTCAATGATAGAGGCCGTGTTCAATGGCTTAAGGTATATGTGATCCGCCATACTGGGATCAGTCATGATCGTAGCCGGATTGCTGTTGATCAAAATAGTCTTGATGCCATCCTCTCTCAAGGATCTCAAAGCTTGTGAACCAGAGTAATCAAACTCACAGGCCTGTCCAATAACTATCGGACCGGATCCGATCAACAATACGCACTTAATGTCTTTTCTTAATGGCATTTAACTCAGTTTTAATGGGGTAAGTTCAAAAAAAAAGGTGTTACTCAAAAAAGTAACACCTTAATATATTAAAAAATAAACAATCATTATTTCTTGTGTCTGCTTTCTGAAGATACAGTCAATTTCTTTCTTCCTTTAGCTCTTCTTCTAGCCAAAACTTTACGCCCGTTGGCAGATGCCATACGCTCTCTAAATCCGTGCTTATTTCTTCTTTTTCTTTTTGAAGGCTGATATGTTCTTTTCATCGAGCTAGATTTTATGCTGATTTGTTGTAAATAAGCCTAAGGCACTGCCGGCACAAAAGCTGGGCGCAAATATACAAAGAGTTTTCGCTTAGACAAGTCAATTTTAAAAAAATATTTTCAATGATTTTTCTTACTTTTGTTTTGCTTTTATAGGGCCAACAGGCCAAATTTTACGCCTCTATGTTCCACAAAAATATCAAACTAGCCCTTACCCTTCTGATCAACGCCTACGCTGTATATCAGTTTGTGGAAGGCGAGATAGGAAACGGTATCTTTTTGATCCTCTTTTCACTAATCTTTGTCTTTTTATACTTCAGAAATGAGTTTATTTTGCTGGCATTTCTCAGCATGCGTAAACAAGATCTTGCTGGAACTCAAAGGTGGCTGGACAAAATTAAAAATCCTTCAGCTTCATTGATCAAAAAACAAGAAGGATACTACAATTACCTTTTAGGAATTATCCATTCCCAAACCAATTTATCTATCGCTGAAAAACATTTTAAAAAAGCCTTACTATTTGGACTCACTATGTCTTACGACATAGCCATGGCTAAATTGAGTTTAGCTGGTATCGCCATGCAAAAAAGGCGTAAAGTGGAAGCGACAAAATTGCTTCAAGAAGCCAAAAAACTGGATAAACAACAGATGTTGTCAGACCAGATCAAAATGATGCAACAACAACTCAAGAAAATCTAACTCTGTGCTCGAAGAACGCCCCATACTGGACAATGAATTTCTCAGACAGTTTGAGTGTACTTATCAAGAACAAATGGTAGTGGTTGAGTATGCCCTACAAGAGAAAAAGATTTTTTTAACCAAGTTGATTCTTCCAGCTGCAGCCCCTCAAGATGATTGGATTACGGAGCTCATCGCAGATTTACTTAACATCATTGAAGAGAGACGACTGCGAGTTGTCCCCACGTGTAGTGAATTGAAGATTCTGTTTAAGAAAAATAAGAAGTTTCAACGAATGTTACCTGTAGGTATTCGTCTGTAAATGCTATGCTTCTTTTATATAGCTAGCCATCGCTAAACCATCCTCATCCAATTCTGTCAACTTCATAATTTTCAGTGTATTCACCCAATCAGGGTTCCAGGGATGTTTTACTTTGATGTAGTTTTCAGTGAACCCAAACATCCACCCTTGTTTGTTTTCATCTTCAAAAAGAACCGTCCTAGTGGAGCCTAAGTGCTTCTGATAAAATGCGTGACGCAACTTAACCGACAAGCCCCGGAGCATTTTACTGCGTTTTCTGCGCACATGCATGGGCACCACTGCAGACATGGATGCAGCTTCGGTATTTTCTCGTTCAGAATAAGTAAATACATGGAGGTAGGAAACATCCAGTGAAGCTAAGTATTGATAGGTTTCCAGAAAATCATCATCGGATTCACCGGGAAATCCAACAATCACATCAACACCTATACAAGCATCGGGCATCACTTGCCTTATCCGTGCTACGCGTTCGGTATACAGCCCAGTTAAGTACCTGCGTTTCATGTTCTTGAGCAATCGATCACTACCGCTCTGAAGGGGTATGTGGAAGTGAGGTACAAAACACTTGGCTTGGGCTACAAAATCAATCACTTCATTGCGCAGCAAATTGGGTTCTATAGAACTGATGCGTACCCGAGCAATCCCTTTGATCTTGTCAAGTGCCTGAACCAAATCAAAAAAAGTATGGCTGTGTTTTTTATTGCCCAACTCTCCTTTTCCATAATCCCCAATATTGACTCCAGTAAGCACGATCTCCTTGACACCTTGTGCGGAAATTTTTCGCGCATTTTCCAAGACATTTTCCAAGGCATCACTGCGCGAAATACCCCGGGCTAGCGGAATAGTACAGTAAGTGCACTTATAATCACAGCCATCTTGAACCTTTAAAAAAGCACGAGTTCGATCGCCAAGTGCATAACTACCTACATAAAAATCCGTTTCATCGATGTGACATGAATGCACCTCACCAAAATCATTTTTGGTCAAATCATTCAAATAAGCGGTCAAATTAAACTTTTCTTTAGCCCCCAACACTAAATCTACCCCATTTACAGCGGCCAATTCCTCTGGTTTCAACTGCGCATAACAACCCACAGCGGCTACAAAAGCATTTGGATTCAATCGCAGACAATCTTTGACCAATCCCTTGAACTTCTTGTCAGCCTGTTCGGTTACGGAGCACGTATTAATCACATATACGTCAGCTGTTTGATCAAAATCAACCGATTGAAAATGAGCTGCCTCCAGGCCCCGTTTAATGGTAGCCGTTTCAGAGAAGTTGAGTTTACACCCCAACGTGTGGAACGCCACTTTCTTTGGTGGTGCAGTTAATTCAGGCATTAACGCCTCCCATGGTCCTATAGTTGTGTTCATTTTCTATACACTTGTGTGGCTTCAAAGACAGATTTTAGCACCGTCCACTCTTGTGGTGATGGCTGCATCCCTCGACGTGCATACACGGCAGTCGTTGTCTCTACAAATCTGTCCCAACTAAAAGTGGTGCTTCCAGAAACTCCACCCCATGAAAACCCAGGAACAAAATTCTTGACAAAACCCCCGCCAAAAATAATGGCTCCTACACCAACTACTGTACCTGTATTAAACATGGTATTGATGGCAGACTTGGCGTGGTCACCCATCATCAACCCACAAAATTGCAGGCCTGTTTGAGCAAATCTCTCCGTCGCATAATCCCAAAGTTTCACCGGGGCATAATTGTTTTTCAAATTAGATGTGTTGGTGTCAGCGCCTAGATTACACCAGGCACCGAGTACAGAATTACCTAAAAAACCATCATGTGCTTTATTGGAATATCCCCATAAAATAGAATTAGAGACTTCCCCTCCCACCTTACAGTGAGGACCGATGGTGGTAGCCCCATAAATCTTGGCTCCCATTTTTAAAGTGGAATGTGCTCCAAGACTGAACGGACCACGCACCAGACAACCTTCCATGACTTCACTGTCAGCACCGATGTAGATCGGTCCCGTAGATGCATTGAGCACACTGGCATATACTTGGGCTCCCGGTTCCAGAAAAATATCTGTCCCTATGTATTGATTACCTGGGGGTAATGGAGCGGATTCCCTACCTGATGTAAGCAACTGATAATCTGATCTTAGGGCTTCGTCGTTACACAAAAACAAATCCCAAGGTCGCTCGATACGGATAATTGGTCCTGAATAGGAAACAGGTTTGAGTGTAGAAAGCTGATCATTTGCCTCATAACGAAGAGATCTATAAGCGATAAACCCTTGATCATTCACTAAAACTTCACCTAATTGAATACCTTCAAGAGCTTTAACCAATGAGCTGTTGGGCAATATTCCCGCTTGGATGTAGACGGCCTCGCCTAACGATGGATGGGTGTACAGCGGTTGAAGCTCCTCGGTGGTCAATATCTCTGGAGTGATCCCGGTAAATTTTGACCACTTTTCGTGAATGCACAAAATACCTACCCGAAGGTCACTAACTGCTCTTGTCCAGGTAAATGGCTTCAATGATTCGTGCAATGACCCATCGGTGAGAACGTACTTCATAAAGATCAATTTTTGACAACGCTAATATAGAGAATAAAAAAATCGCGTCCCACCAAGGCGGAACGCGATTAAGGGTTAAGCCCAGAAGTGATTACTTTTGAAACTTGGCGTATTTGTTTTTGAACTTGTCGATACGTCCTGCAGTATCTACCAATTTGGTTTTACCTGTGTAGAACGGGTGAGAAGTTCTAGAGATCTCTAGTTTGATTAAAGGGTAGCTCACGCCATCCACCTCAAGGGTTTCTTTGGCTTCAGCAGCCGATTTGGTGATAAAAACATCCTCATTGGACATGTCTTTAAAAGCAACCAAACGGTAATTTTCTGGGTGAATTCCTTTTCTCATGATATATATGACTTAGATTATGTTCAAATTTTGAGTGGCAAAAATAATCATTTTTATGAAACCAACAATGTACTACACAAAAAATAAGCAATTATATACGGGCACCATCTCACCATGGAAACAACTGGTTTATCGCAAGATATCCTATATTTGCCTCATTAACGTCTAAAACTTGTTTTATGGAACAACAAAAACCAACCACGGGTAAATTTTCACTGCAGTTTGGGGTATTGGCTGGATTGGCAGGAACTGCCTTCAGCATTATGCTGTACACCATGGGTATGGCTTACGAGCAATCACCCGCACAAAGCGGCATCAGCATCGCCATTCTTTTTGGTATTATTTTTTATGGCATCTATACATTCAAAGGACAAAACGAAGGTTACCTCACGCTAAAAGAAGCATTGAAAATCGGTTCAGGTGCTGGTTTAGTCGCTGCTTTAGTCAGTGTTGTTTATCTTTTAGTACTCACCAACGTGATTGATCCCACCTTTTGGGACAAGGCTTTTGAACTAGGTCGCGAGCAAATGATCGAACAAAATCCCAGTATGAGCGACGAGCAGCTTGATCAGATTGTAGCCATGCAAAAAAACTTTGCCTGGGTTACCTACCCAACACTTTTGGTCATGAATACCATCATGGGACTGATCATCGGATTGGTATCAGGTTTGATTCTTAAAAAAAATAGAGACTAGTTCTTACGACTCCAGTCATGGATCTCTCGATAGTTATTCCGCTCTTCAATGAAGAAGAATCGCTTCCCGAATTGCTTTCGTGGATCGACCGAACTTTAGCGTCTTGGAGCGGGAACTTCGAAGTTATTTTAATTGACGACGGCAGTACTGATGGTTCTTGGTCGGTGATCGAGACATTGATCCCCCAGTATCCTTCAATTACTGCCATTCGTTTTTCAAAAAACTACGGTAAATCACAAGCCCTACATGCTGGATTTGCTCGCGCCAAGGGTCAGGTAGTGGTGACCATGGATGCCGACTTGCAGGACAGTCCAGAGGAGATTCCTGGCTTGTACAAAAAAATCACCCAAGAAGGTTTCGACCTGGTTTCTGGATGGAAACGAAAGCGTTTTGATTCTTTTTGGGGTAAAAACCTACCCTCAAAATTATTTAATTGGGCAGCCCGCAAAACCTCAGGTATTGCTTTAAATGACTTTAACTGCGGACTTAAAGCCTACCGTTTAGAGGCTGTTAAAGCCATTGAGGTGTCTGGCGAAATGCACCGCTACATTCCTGTTTTGGTAAAAAATGCAGGATTCTCAAAAATTGGAGAGCAAGTGGTTCAACACCAATCGCGCAGATATGGCACCACGAAATTTGGCGCCAGTCGTTTTATTAACGGGTTTCTCGATCTGTTGACCATTTGGTTTTTATCCGCGTTTGGAAAACGTCCCATGCACTTATTTGGCGCTGTTGGGGTATTGTTGTTTATTCTGGGCTTTGTATTCTCACTTTTTTTAGGAATTGACAAAATCTGGTTTAATCCTCAAGGTAGATTGATTACCCAAAGACCTGAATTCTTTATCGCTCTTGCCTGTATGATCTTAGGCACCCAATTCTTCTTAGCTGGCTTTTTAGGTGAAATCATCATAAGACAGCGTAAAACCCAAGTACATTATCGCATTCAAGCGATTTTATCTTCCCAATCATGAGTATACCTACCTACCAAGAACGAGCCCAGTCTTGGCTCGATCCGTTTTTTGATTTAGAGACACACCAAACCATACATTCACTCTTTGACGAACCCAAAGAACTCGAAGATCGATTTTATAAAGATCTTGAATTTGGCACTGGAGGTATGCGTGGCACCATGGGTGTAGGAACCAATAGGATTAATCGGTATACATTGGGACGAAATACCCAAGGATTGTGCCACTACCTACATCAATGTTATCCACAAACTCAAATCAAAGTGGCTATTGCCTACGACTGCCGCCACCAAAGCGACACATTGGCCAAAGTGGTTGCCGAGGTATTCTCTGCCAACGACATCAAGGTTTTTTTATTCCCTGAGCTGCGGACCACTCCTGCCCTATCTTTTACGGTGAAACATCTAGGATGCCATGCGGGCATCGTACTTACTGCCTCACACAACCCCCCTGAATACAACGGTTACAAGGTATATTGGACCGATGGCGGGCAAATAGTTCCTCCTCAAGACAAGGCGATCATTGACGCTATTAATGCCTTAGACTTCAAAGATGTTCGCTTCACCCCAAAACCTGAACTGATTGAGCTGCTGGACGCTGATGTAGATCAAGCTTTTGAACTTGCTGTATTGACCAATGGACGCTTTCAGGCGCCACAGCGCGATAAATTAAACATAGTATTTACACCACTGCACGGCACTTCGATTACCGCTATACCCTCTGTTTTAGAAAAAACTGGATACACTCAATTGCATGTAGTAGCCGAGCAAGCACAACCCAACGGAGATTTTCCCACAGTAGTCTCTCCAAACCCTGAAGAAACAGAAGCTCTTTCCATAGCCATCAGCCAAGCGGAATCCATAGGCGCAGATTTGGTGATCGGCACTGACCCGGATAGTGATCGACTGGGAATCGCAGCGCGCAACAAATCTGGCCAGTTAGAAATTATCAATGGGAACCAAACCATGGTGTTGATGTTGGACTTCTTGTTACAGCAGAGAGCAAAAAAAGGATTTGCCCCAGGTGATTTTATCGCATCTACCATAGTATCTACTCCTATGGTTCAGCGATTGGCGGATTACTATCAAGTAGAGCTAAAAACAACGCTTACTGGATTTAAATGGATTGCACAAGCCATTGAAGCTCACCCCCATCAGCATTTTATCGGTGGTGGAGAGGAAAGCTATGGATTTATGGTCGGTGACTTTGTTCGTGACAAAGATGCCGTAACTGCCACGCTTCTAGCTTGCGAAATAGCTGCTTGGGCCAAGTCACAAGGAGAAACACTGTTTGATTTACTAGAAGGCTTATATCAAGTACATGGCCAATACTTGGAGAAACTGGTTTCTTTGGTGCGGAAAGGGAAAGAGGGTGCTCAAGAAATTGAAGCCACTATGTCTGCCTTGCGACAAGAACCCCCACACACTTTGGGCGGTTCAACCGTGGTGCGCATCGATGACTATTTGCACCAAAAATCCACCCGTACTTTGGAGCATTTGGTCGAAGAAATCTCCTTACCCAAATCAAATGTGCTGATTTTCCATACCGAAGACGGCTCTATGATTGCAGCTCGCCCCAGCGGCACCGAACCAAAAATTAAATTTTACATCAGTGTTTGCGAACCTCGACCTGAAGGCTCATCGGCGGAGCAAACACAATCGATCTTAGAGCATCGCATCCAACACTTGATTAAAGACCTAGGCATCGCATAGCCACAACACGGGCATAATTTACCGACCATGACGCACTTTAAAACCATTTTACACTACGCCAAACCCTATAAAACTTATGCGGTTTGGAATATTGTGTTTAATGCGCTGTACGCTTTGTTCAGCGCATTGGCTATGGCTGCGCTCATTCCCATGCTGAACGTGCTTTTTAAACAAGTGCCCCCTGTGGCTGAAAAACCCATCTATCAGGGAATAAACACCTTAAAACCCTTTGTCGCCGACTCCATCAATTACCACCTAGGCGCCGTTGCAGGTGAAGACCCCAGCCAGGGACTTTGGCTCGCTGTGGGGCTGATTCTTGTGCTGTTTTTACTCAAAAACCTGTTTAACTACCTAGCGATGTACTACATCACTTATTTGCGCAACGGGGTGCTTAAGGACATCAGAAATCAGGTGTACCAAAAATTGATACACCTGCCCATGGGTTATTTCACCGACCGAAAAAAAGGAGACCTCATGACCCGAATGACCACAGATGTGTTGGAGGTTCAACACTCCATGTTGTCGGTGCTTGAATTAATGGTTCGTGAACCTTTAACCATACTGTTTACCTTGGTGGTGATGATGCTGATCAGTCCACAACTCACCTTGTTTGTCTTTGTGTTTATTCCGATTTCTGGATGGATTATTTCCGTTGTTGGTAAAAGTTTGAAAAAACAATCTGAGCAAGTTCAGGACATTCAGGGTCAGATGCTTGCGCAAACTGAGGAGACTATTACCGGGCTTAAGATGATCAAAGCCTTTGTGGCTGAAAACCATTTCAGTCAAAAATTCAGCAAAATCACCCAGCAATTCTTTCAATACTCCAATAAACTGCTTAACCGTCAAAACCTAGCTTCTCCATTGAGTGAATTCTTGGGTATTGCCGTAATTGGAGGACTGCTGGTCTACGGGGGTACCTTAGTATTGATTGATGGATCATTAAACGCCTCGTCGTTCATCGCCTATATCTCCCTGGCTTACAATATTTTAACTCCAGCAAAAGCGATCAGTAAAGCAGCCTACGGGGTTAAAAAAGCTGATGCGGCCGCCGGCCGAATTATTGAGCTGCTCGAGGAAACAGACCCGATACAAAAAGCGGAACGTCCCGTAGTGGCTGCACCCCTAACCCAAAGTATTCGTTTTGAAGGTGTACACTTCGGCTACGGAGCGAAAGAAGTGCTTCACAATATTAATTTTGAAATTAAACAAGGACAGACAGTGGCCTTGGTCGGTCAATCTGGCAGTGGAAAAAGCACACTAGCACAGTTGCTGCTGCGCTTTTACGATCCAACACAGGGAACTATTTTATGGGATGAGTCCCCGGTTTTCTCCCTGGAAATTGGCTCATTAAGACAACAAATGGCCTTAGTCGCTCAAGACGCCTTGCTTTTTCACGACAGTATTGCCCATAATATAGCTATGGGGAAACCGGATGCCTCTAGAGAATCCATTATTCAAGCGGCTAAAGCTGCTCATGCCCATGAGTTTATCGAACAGCTAGAAAACAGTTATGACACCTCAATTGGTGACGCGGGTAACAAACTCAGCGGTGGACAGAAACAACGCATCTCCATAGCTCGAGCATTATTGACCAACCCGTCCCTGTTGATTTTGGACGAGGCTACCTCAGCTTTGGACACCCAAAGCGAACGAGGTGTTCAAGAGGCGCTGAATATATTGATGAAGGACAGAACTACTTTGGTGATTGCTCATCGTCTCTCCACCGTTCAACACGCAGACCTAATTTTAGTGATGCACCAAGGAAAAATTGTTGAACGAGGGACCCATCAATCGCTGATTGAAAACAATGGCTACTACCAACAGTTGGTATCCATGCAACAATTGGCTGCCGATTAAACCTTTTATCAGCTATGGAATCTTACATTCAATTACACAGATTTGATTCCTGAAAAAGAACTTGTCGCACAACTACAAAATCCCAAGGAGAAAAACGCTGCCTTTGGACAACTAGTCGATGCCTATCAAGAGCGTTTGTATTGGCACATCAGGCGATTGGTGCTTCATCACGATGATGCTGATGATGTTGTTCAAAATACCTTTGTAAAGATCTTTCAAAACATAGACGGATTTAAAGGCGAAAGTCAGCTTTATTCTTGGATGTACCGTATTGCCACCAATGAAGCCCTAAACTTCATTAAATCAAATGCCAAAAAGAGCTCCATTAGTTCCCATGATTATTTAACCCTTAAAGCGGAACAACTTCAGAGCGACGTATATTTTGATGGAGATGAAATGGAGGTACAGTTGCAACAAGCGCTGGCCCGATTGCCCGAAAAACAAAGACTGGTATTTCAGATGAGATATTTTGACGATTTAAAATACGAAGACATCTCCGAGATACTGGGTACCTCCGTCGGGGCACTAAAAGCAAACTACCACCATGCTGTGTCTAAAATCAAAGATTTTTTAACTAAAGATTAAACCTTTTGTCTGTAAATAAATCTAAAAGACATGTCTACCTCAGCTGAAAAACAACACTTTAACGTACCCAAAGACTATTTTGTGTCTTTGAAACAGTGTTGTATGCAGCGTGTGCTCGACGCAGATCAAGAAGTATCCGCCCAAAAGAAAAACAGAACATTCAACCTTCCTGAAAATTATTTTTCTGAGCTCAAATCAAACATATTAGCCAAGACCTCGGAGAAAAAACCCACAAAAGTTTATTCGCTCTATGCCTGGTCAGCTGCGGCCAGTATGGCACTTTTGTTTTTGGCTGCATGGGTATATACTGCCCATCAAGTAAACCAGCAAACTCAGTGGTCAACCCTGAGCGAACTAGAAATGAGCCAGTATATAGAACATGCACTTTTAGAAACCCCCTCACTGGAATTGACTGAATTACACCAAGATCCTGTGATAACGATGGGAGAATCCGATTTTTTTGGAGAACTACCCATTGATGATTATCTAGAACTCACCGTACCAAGCGCCAAAGAATGGCAACACTATGAAGAACAATAATTATTTAATCACCCTGATTATTTTTATGGGCTTTTGGCAAATAGCCTGGAGTCAACAACCAGATTTTGCGCAAATCAAGGCGTTAAAAGTGGCTCATTTTACAGAAGAAATGGATCTCTCACCCGAGCAGGCTGCTGTTTTTTGGCCGATTTACAACGAACATGAATCCGCCTTTATGGGATTGATGAACGACATGAAATCTCAGATCAAAACCAAGGAACAAATCAAATCCATGTCGGAGCTTGAAGCACACAAACACTGGAATAGATATCTGTCACAAAGAAAAAAGATGTGGCAAATGGACCTGGAGCTCTACGAGAAATTAACCGGGAAATTGAGCAAAAAACAAATGGTCTTGTTGGTAAACGCTGAAGAAACATTTAAGCGAAAATTATTTCGGCAATATCGCGAACGCCGCGATACAAAGAAGCAAGAATAAGAGACAGCTCAAAAAAAGGAATACCTTTGCAACGCCTAGCCTACTGCTAGGCGTTTTTACTTATGCAGAACAAACTTCACAGAAACTTAGTATTTGCCGTAGTTGATGCTCTAGATCAGATCTTTAACCAAGGACATTACGCAGATAAAGTGATCGAACGCGTACTCAAAATCGACAAGCGATGGGGTGCGCGCGACCGTGGATTTATTGCCGAAACCACCTATGACATGGTTAGATGGAAGCGATTGTACATGGAAATTGCAGAAGTAAAGGCCCCTTTTGACCGCCCAAAACTTTTTCGCTTATTTGCCGTTTGGGCCGTTCTTAAAGGAATCCCCCTACCCGATTGGAAGCAGATCGAACCCACTCCAGAACGCAAAATCAAAGGTCGTTTTGACCTACTTTCTAAAGAGCGTAAATACCGTGAATCTATTCCAGATTGGTTGGACGAATTGGGGGCTTCATCACTGGGTGAAGAACAATGGTCTGCAGAAATTAAAGCACTTAATGAGCAAGCACCCGTAGTGCTTCGTGTCAATCGTTTAAAAACGGAACCTAAGCCTTTAGCAGATGCTCTGTTCGATGATGGAATCGCTACAAAAACACATGCGGATTATCCTGATGCGTTGATATTAGAGGAACGGGCCGCACTATTTCAACACCCCGCTTTCCAAGAGGGCTATTTTGAAGTTCAAGATGCCTCTTCACAAAAAGTTGGGCGTTTTCTGGACGTTCAGCCAGGAATGTTGGTCGTTGATGCTTGCGCTGGCGCCGGAGGCAAATCGCTGCATCTCGCAGCCTTGATGGCCAACAAGGGTCAAATCATTGCTATGGATTTATACGACCATAAACTGAAAGAGCTAAAACGCCGTGCCCGCAGAAACGATGTGCACAATATCGAAACACGGGTGATCGACTCAACCAAAGTGATTAAAAAGCTCATCGAACGTGCAGACCGTGTACTCATCGACGCACCTTGCACTGGACTGGGCGTATTGCGCAGAAATCCGGATGCTAAATGGAAATTACAGCCGGAATTTTTGACGCAAATCACCCAGACACAGCAGGAAATACTCCAACAATACAGCAAAATGGTCAAAAAAGGGGGTAAACTGGTCTATGCCACCTGTTCTATTCTACCCCAAGAAAACCAAGACCAAGTCACTCAATTCTTGACTAGTGAAGCAGGGCAAGGATTTCAGCTAGAGCAAGAGGATAAAATAAGCCCTAGTCAATCAGGTTTTGATGGATTCTATATGGCGCGACTGGTCCGCAAGCTATAAACAATAGTTCTTGATAAGTGTTCTGATTTCCCAATGGGAATTACACCCTAAAAAACTACATTTGTGGCTTGTTAGTAACCCGTAGCACAGCCCCTATGATTTCTTTTTTTGGCCTAGAGGATCGTTCGATATTTGCCGTTCAAACCCAACAACCACTATCCGATCAGGACAAAGAACGTCTGAGTTGGTTATTTTCAGATGCCGCCTACTTAGGCCATGATTCGATACCGGGAATTTGGGTGGGACCCAGAGCGGTCATGATCACTCCATGGAGTACCAACGCGACAGAAATCACCCAAAATATGGGGGTGTCTGGGATTATTCGCCTGGAGATTTTTGAACCAAAAGCCCAGCACACGGTTTTTGACCCCATGCTCTACCAAGTCTATCCTCAGTTGGATCAACATATGTTTGACCAACAAATCGAGCCAGCGCCCATTGAATACATCGATGATATCGCACAATACAATCAAGAACAAGGTCTTGCATTAAGCAATGACGAGGTGGATTACCTCAATCAATTGGGCGAAAAACTGAGTAGAAAACTAACCGATGCAGAGGTCTTCGGATTTTCACAAGTTAATTCAGAGCACTGCAGACATAAAATTTTTAATGGAACTTTCATCTTGGACGGCACAGCCCAAAATGAGTCATTGTTCCAGATGATCAAAAAAACCACCGCCACACATCCTGGCCAAGTCGTCTCTGCGTACAAGGACAATGTAGCCTTTATCCAAGGTCCTGAGGTGGTACAATTTGCCCCAAAATCTTCTGCGGGACCTGATTTTTACCAAGAGAAAACGTTTAAAAGTGTTTTGTCCCTAAAAGCAGAAACCCACAATTTCCCTACCACCGTGGAGCCTTTTAACGGAGCAGCCACTGGATCAGGCGGAGAAATCAGAGACCGTTTAGCAGGTGGAAAAGGTTCCATACCGCTGGCAGGAACGGCCGTTTATATGACCCCCTATTCCAGGCTTGTGCCAGGAAGAGCCTGGGAAGAAAATGGGGTACCCGCCAGAAAATGGTTGTACCAAACACCCGCCGATTTGTTGATTAAGGCCTCTAATGGAGCCTCTGACTTTGGAAATAAATTCGGTCAACCACTCATCAATGGTTCGGTGTTGACTTTTGAACACCGAGAAAACAACCTGACCTGGGGCTATGACAAAGTAATCATGCAAGCAGGTGGTGTCGGATATGCCAAAGCGGAACAAGCCAAAAAAGACAAACCACAAACTGGAGATGCTATTGTGGTTTTAGGTGGGGATAATTACAGAATCGGCATGGGGGGTGCGGCAGTATCCAGTGCTGATACTGGGGCATTTGGATCAGCCATTGAACTCAATGCCATTCAACGCTCCAATCCTGAAATGCAAAAACGAGCAGCCAATGCCATTCGGGCTCTGGTAGAATCAGATCAAAATCCCATCACCTCTATACACGACCACGGGGCTGGAGGACATTTAAACTGTCTTTCTGAACTGATTGAAGACACGGGAGGGCACATAAACTTAGACGCTTTGCCTGTGGGTGATCCAAGCCTTTCAGCTAAAGAAATCATTGGAAATGAGTCGCAGGAGCGCATGGGTCTAGTCATTCCTGAAAAAGACCTGCCCCTGCTGGCAAGCATAGCCGAACGTGAACGCGCACCGTGGTACCGAGTAGGAACCGTAAGTGGTGACCATAGATTTACTATTGAATCGGAGACCACAGGTGAAAAGCCTATGGACCTGGATTTAGCACATCTTTTTGGGTCTGCACCCAAAACTATTTTGGAAGATATCCGCATTAAAAGAACCTATGCCGACGCTCCGTACACTACTGATTTGTTGGAAGAGTACCTTCATGCAGTGCTGCGTTTGGAGGCCGTAGCCTCCAAAGACTGGTTGACCAATAAGGTAGATCGTTGTGTAGGAGGGCGTGTCGCTATACAACAATGTGCTGGACCTCTACAATTGCCTTTAAACAACTGTGGCGTCATGGCTTTGGATTACAGCACCCCATTTGGTGTGGCTACCGCCATGGGACATCATCCCATCTCTGGACTAATCGACGCAGCTGCAGGAAGTAGAAACAGTATTGCTGAGGCATTATCCAACTTAGTATGGGCGCCGCTCTCTGAAGGTCTCTCCGGGGTTTCCTTGTCGGCCAACTGGATGTGGCCTTGCAACAACGAAGGAGAAAATGCTCGATTGTACGAAGCAGTGCGCAGCGTATCCGATTTTTCCATCGCCTTGGGGATCAACGTTCCTACAGGCAAAGATTCGCTTTCGATGAAACAGCGTTATCCAGAGGGTGATGTATTGGCTCCTGGTACAGTGGTGATTTCAGCAGTAGCTGCTTGCAGCAACATCAACCA
>OBMK010001086.1_pt1 | contig 24004 bp, 21 predicted proteins | sample 1539081 | NCBI WGS metagenome assembly OBMK01 (sample SAMEA3355528, study PRJEB22509) | marine metagenome | biome: marine; feature: river plume; material: water | place: USA | collected 2010-08-07 | depth 0.5 m | reverse complement strand
TCTGCCGTGGGGAGAGCTTGATATAGACTTGGTTTGTGAGTGTACTGGTATTTTCACTGATAGAGAAAAGGCTAATTTGCATCTGCAAGCAGGAGCCAAAAAAGTAATTATTTCAGCTCCGGGTAAAAATGTCGATGCAACTATCGTCTATGGTATTAACGATCACCTGCTCTCTGCTGAACACAACATTATTTCTAATGCCTCATGTACCACTAACTGCCTGGCACCTATGGTAAAACCTTTACACGAGCAGCTGGGATTAGAGTCAGGCTATATGACTACTATTCATGCTTACACGAATGACCAACAGCTTACCGATGCTTACCACCCCGACGTATACCGAGCACGATCGGCTACCCATTCGATGATTCCGACTAAAACCGGTGCTGCTGCCGCCATTGCTGAAGTTATTCCAGAGTTGAAAGGAAGACTTGATGGAATGGCGGTTCGAGTGCCTACCATTAACGTATCTTTAGTGGACTTAACCTTTAATGCCGGTCGAGAAACCAGCATACAAGAAGTTAACCAAATTATGAAAAAAGCCGCGGAAACTGAGCTACAAGACGTTCTGAGCTACTGTGATAAACCCCTAGTGTCAGTTGACTATAATCATATTCCGTTCTCAAGTAATTTTGATGCCCTGCAAACGAAAGTTAACGGATCTTTGGTAAAGGTAATGGCATGGTATGACAACGAGTGGGGATTCTGCAATCGTATGCTAGATAACACCATCACTTTGCTCGATGCTAACAACCACGACACACCTATTATTTCAGCGGCGCTATCCTCAGCCAAAGGGCAACAAAAGAATTTATAAACAAGATCTCGAACATTACTCTAGTTTATAACACCGTCTCTTCCCAGGCCAAGGACGGCCTATCTCATGGTAAGATGTAAGATCATAGACTCCAATAAATTGATACAGGTGTTTCTGTTTGATGTAACACAGATCGAACTGGAAACTCATGTCTATCTTGGCCCGCTAAAGCACGCTCCAGCACGACCATTTTATTGGCTCCACAAATATGAATTATAATTTCTTGGCTACCTAATAATTTTGGTAACGTCATACTCATGCGCTCATGGGGCGCATCAAGAGGGGTTACCGACAGACAGTTTTTCTTTGAATTTAGGTCAAGGCCTGTAGATAGGGCGTCTGATCCGGGGAACAGAGAAGCGGTGTGTCCATCATCCCCCATACCTAAGATTACTACCGTAAACCGACCCATTGTTGATAACGCTTTATCTATGCAATCTTCGCCCTCCAAGGCCGTCAAAGCGGCACTCTTTAAAGACACAAAACTTGCCTTAGCAGCTTTATTGATTAGTAGATTTTCTCTCACCAGCTTTTCATTACTGGCCTCGTTAGATGGATCTACCCATCGCTCATCAGCTAGCGTTACAGTTACATTTTTCCAATCAAGAGGGTGTTGTGAGAGCAGGTGAAAAAAACCTTTAGGTGTTCGTCCCCCTGATACAACAAGAGAGGCTGAGCCACATCGAGCAATTGATTCACTTAAGCGCTCTGCGACATGATTTACCAAAGCTATATCAAGTGCCGATGAGTTTTCAAATTTAATTAGGTTCATACTATCCCTCGTACCAACTGCGATTATCACTCTCAATTAGTATCTCAGCTTTTGAGGGACCCCAAGAACCGGCACTATAGGATTTTGTTGGTACTTTTTTCTCTCGCCAAGAACTTAGCAAACGATCACACCAACGCCAGGATGCTTCAATTTCGTCGCGGCTAACAAATAACCACTGATCGCCTTTAATTACTTCCAGAAAAAGACGCTCATAGGCATCTGCTATTCGAGACTCTCCCGATGAGTCAAAGAAATCTAGGTTCAGAGTCCGTTTTTCAGTTTCCAAACGCTCCTTTAAACTTTGTTTTTTAGACACCATTTCTAGCTGAATACCTTCATTGGGCTGCAGGCGTATTACTAATTTATTATTTGCCTCACTATTTGTTTCAGGAAATAGCGAATGAGGATTGTCTTTGTACACAATAACCACCGTTGTTACTTTGTCTTGCATACGCTTCCCCGTGCGCAGATAAAAAGGAACTCCCGCCCAACGCCAATTATCTATGTTCACCTTTAGTGCGACATAGGTCTCATTATTACTACTATCACTTTCACTACCTTCCTCTTCCATATAACCCACTACGGGTACTCCAGATATCCAGCCAGCAGAATACTGTCCTCTTACCGCAAGATCTTCCACCTTATCTTCGTTAATTGGACGGAGCGCACGAAGCAGCTTTACCTTTTCAGCGCGAATTTCATCGGCTTGCAAGGAACTAGGAGGCTCCATCGCTACCATACAAAGTAGTTGCAACAAATGATTTTGCACCATATCTCTGAGCTGACCCACTTTGTCATAATAGGACCAGCGACCTTCAATCCCCACCGTCTCAGCAGCGGTTATTTGAACATGGTCTATACAGCTGTTGTCCCACTGGGAATTGATCATTCGGTTGGCAAACCGAAGAGCAAGTAAGTTCTGCACCGTCTCTTTGCCCAGATAATGATCAATACGATAGATATTTCTTTCCGTAAAATAGGTTCCAACTGAACCATTCACTTGCTCTGAACTCTGCAAATCATGACCAATAGGTTTTTCCAATACGATCCTGGACGTAGAGGTGACACAATCAGCGTCATATAAATGTTTAGATATTGGTCCAAATAAACTTGGTGGTGTTGCCAAGTAGTAAATCATAGTACGTTTGTCAACGATCCACTCTCTAAGACTAGCAAATTCTTTTTTCTGAGAAAAATCAATTTTGATATAATGCAGACGCCGACTAAATCTTGTCCATACTTTGTCATCCCAATCACCAGTAGTGACATTGGCTTTTAGTAAGTCACCGGTTTGTTGAATAAAGGCAACCGAATCAATGGCTTCTCGAGCTATCGCTGCTATCCTTGTGCTCTCTGCAAGTAATCCTGCTTTATCCAGCTGATACAGTGCAGGCAAAAGCTTACGCTTAGCAAGATCGCCTCGTGCACCAAAAACCACTAAATCTATATTGCTACTCATCATTTACCTCGATTATTCATATTGCATTAAGTCTCGTGTCAATTACTCTTTGCACAAAGCAATCGCATCAGTAGCCAGTGTCTTTATGTCGTCCCAGCGCTTCTCTCTGACCAAAGATTGCGTCGTAATCCATGAGCCGCCAACAGATAAGACGTTATCTAACGCTAAATAATTCATCACATTATGCAAACCAATACCACCAGTCGCACAGAATCTTGCTTGAGCAAAAGGCCCCTGTAAAGATTTTAAAAGATTCACCCCACCAACAGCCTCAGCGGGGAAAAATTTGAAACAGTCAAAACCAGCATCCAACCCTCGCATAAGCTCACTAGGCGATGAAACGCCAGGTAAGTAGGGGATCGAGGATGCAGAGGCAACTTTTAACAATGCCTCAGTAGAGCCGGGTGAAACAATGAACTGACAGCCTAGATCTTCAGACAGGGCAAACTGTTGAGGACTACAAACCGTTCCGGAGCCGACAATAGCCTGGGGCACATGCTTAATGATTTGTTTAATACCCTCTACAGCAGCAGCAGTTCTAAGGGTAACTTCAAGAATAGGCAAACCACCAGCAACCATTGCTTCAGCCAGCGGAACCGCGTCCTCAACACGCTCTATAACAACCACAGGAATAATCGGGTAGTTCTTCAAAACATCGTGCATAATTTTACCTTTTAAAATTGGGCCAGTTTTTTTGCTGCACCTAGCAAACCTAAATTTTCTCGGACCACAATAAAAACGGGTATTGTTGACAAATAGTGAACAAACCGGCCTTTATCCTCGAATTTACAACGAAACTCACTGCTGAGGAAAAACTCCTGAAATCTGGGAATCACACCACCAGCAATATAAATTCCACCTTTGGCACCAAAAGTTAGCGCCAGATTACCCGCGGCAGCACCAATGCCTTCACAAAACATGCTTAATGTCTGCAATGCCTTGGCATCAGAATTATCCAACGCAGCTTGCACTATTTCTGCGGGAGTTGAGTACAAGAGAGGAACATCCTCTAAACGACAAAGTGCTGAATAAATGTTGAGCAGGCCTTTGCCAGACAAAAGTCTCTCCAGTGAAACTCGACCATATTCAGCTCTCAAACAGTTGACCACCGCACTTTGTAGATCATCAATGGGCGCATAATCCGCATGGCCACCTTCAGTGTCAACAACATGATAGCCTCCATCAAAAGGAATAAGTCCTGCCACACCCAGTCCAGTGCCTGCACCGAGAATACCTATTGCTTTATTCTTGACAGGGCTCTGACCACCGACCTGAACAAGATCATTATCAGAGAGCTCGGTAATACCATGAGCAACTGCCTCAAAGTCATTAATTATAAATAACGATTCGCAACCCAGATCCGCCTTCAGTTCGACTTTAGAAAACACCCAATGACTATTGGTGAAAGAAATAATATCTGTATCTGCTGGACAAGCAACAGCAAAGCAAACACTTTGAGGCGGTGTGGTCCAACCCGTTACTGTCGCTATCTCATCTAGAAGAATCGCAATAAGATTCTCAAACCGCGGATATTCTTCCACAGAGTGAAAGAATTGAAAGTCACTCTCTAACTGCCCCGAAAGTACAGCCGCAAATCGTGCATTAGTACCACCAATATCAGCGACTAAATTCCAAATCTGGCTCATAGCCTAGACTCCAGCAAACAAATAGGACGCGCCCTGTTCAGCATTACTAATATTATCCCGATTAACCGCAAAGAGCTCTCGCCCGCAACCTTGTTGACCATAACCGGGATCAATGGCATTCTGACGCTCATTCACTATCATAGCATCCACTAGACAACTAACCTCCCCAGCAATAGCATCAACTCGGAGCATATCGCCATCCCGAATTTTGGCCAGTAAGCCACCATCAGCAGCCTCAGGGACAAGATGAATGGCTGCTGGTACTTTACCAGAAGCGCCCGACATACGTCCATCAGTGACCAAGGCAACTTTAAAGCCTTTGTCTTGTAAGATACCTAAAAAGGGAGTTAATTTATGTAATTCAGGCATACCCAGAGCCTTAGGACCCTGGAATCGTACGACAACAATGCAATCTCGATCCAAGTGTCCAGATTTAAATAAGGGCTCTAAATTGTCCTGGTTATCAATCACTATCGCTGGCGCTTCTACAATCTGATGCTCAAGTGCTACAGCGGATACCTTAATCACACCTCGACCTAAATTACCTGACAGCAGTCGAATACCACCCTCCTCTGAAAAAGGCTTATCAATAGTGGTCAACACGTCTAAATCAAGAGGGGTCTGAGGAGATTCACGCCACACAATTTTGGCCTCTCCCATAAAAGATTCTTGAGTGAATGCAGCGAAATTTTCACCCCAAGCGGTCTTTGCATCTGGATGCATAAATCCACCCCTAAGTAGCTGCCTAAACATACAGCTGGTGCCGCCTGCCGCATGGAAATGATTTACATCTGCTTCGCCATTAGGGTACACCTTAGCAAGCAAGGGTACTGCCTTAGACAAGTCCGCTATATCATCCCAATTAAGGATAATACCTGCCGATCGAGCAATTGCTACCAGATGCATTGTATGGTTTGTAGATCCACCTGATGCGAGTAAAGACACAGTGGCATTGACTATAGCTTTAGCATCCACAACACCTCCAACTGGCCGATAATCCTTGCCAAGTGCAGTAATTCTGGCTAATTGATGACAGGCCTCTATAGTTAACCGCTCGCGCATTGGGTCACTTGGATTAACAAATGAACTTCCTGGCAATTGCAGCCCCAATGCCTCAAGTAGCACCTGATTACTGTTGGCGGTTCCGTAAAATGTGCATGTCCCAGCACTATGATAAGAGTCGGATTCAGCTTGAAGCAACTCCTCTCGACCAATTTTACCCTCAGCAAACAATTGTCTTATTCTTTGCTTTTCTTTATTTTTCAGACCAGATTCCATAGGTCCCGCCGGAATAAACATAGCTGGCAAATAACCAAAACTTAGCACTCCGATAAGTAAGCCTGGGACTATCTTGTCGCAAATACCTAATGCCAAAACACCGTCAAACATCTGGTGGGAAAGTGAAATCGCAGTACACTGAGCAATTATATCTCGACTCAAAAGGCTGAGTTCCATTCCATCTTGACCTTGAGTCACGCCGTCACACATTGCAGGTACCGCGCCAGCAACCTGAGCTGTGCAACCTATTTGTCGCATCGCGCGCTTTATAAGATCAGGATATTCCGCATAGGGCTGATGGGCAGATAGCATATCATTATAGGCGGTCACAATTGCCATGTTGCCAGCTTCCATCATTTTCAAACTGTTTTTGTCCCCTGCATCACAGGCTGCAAAACCGTGAGCAAGATTACCGCAGCTTAATTTTCCGCGCTCAGGTCGATTATTGTGATCTTCTGCTATCTGCGCCAAATAATCCGCACGCAAACTAGCGCTGCGATCTATGATACGCTGGGTTACTGATGCGACATATTGATTCATTTTTGTCATTATAGGCCCGCCTTGTTAGGGGCTTATTGTAACAAAATTACGATTTATGGCCACTTTTTCTCTCAAAAAGCATATAAATACGTAATTTTATTACATATTTATATGCTTTTTGTGCCCATTATGCATGGCAAGAAACCAATATATACTTGTTGACTATTATTTTATAAAAAAGGATCGATCTTTATTATGACCAATGCTGATTACTGTCCGACCAAAACTGATGCTTGGAATAACCTGCAAGAATTGGCTACCAATGCAGGAAAGACATCCATTGCGGCCTTATTTGAGAATGAATCTGGCCGAGTGGCAGAAATGTCAATAAGCGCAGATCAGTTACTGCTAGATTTTTCTAAAAATCTTGTTAGTCAAAGGGTCTGGGCAGAGCTTTTGATACTTGCTGAACAATCTGATCTAAAAAATCACCGCGACGCATTATTTGCGGGAGCACCTATCAATGGATCTGAAAATCGTTCAGTTTTACACGCAGCTCTCCGTGCTCAAGAGCAGGATCTGAGCACTCAAGAGGAGCACCATCGCCACGCTATTATCTCAGATCAATTAGCACAGGTTCGCCAAGTAAGTGACGCTATTCGTCAAGGTGAATGGCTGGGATCTACGGGAAAGGCTATTACTGATGTAGTGAATATCGGTATAGGCGGTTCTGATCTTGGCCCTAAATTAGCCTATGCGGCTCTAGCTGAGTTCTCTCATCCTGACATTCAAATTCACTATATCGCCAATGTTGATGGCGCAGAAATTCTAACCACACTGGCCAAACTTAACCCAGAGACAACCCTTGTAGCTATTGCCAGTAAAACATTTACTACCCAAGAAACCCTATTGAATGCAAAAACAGCGCTCAGATGGTTCGAAAAAGAAATGGGTCTAAAAAATGCACAAAGCAGCACTCACGTTGTTGGTCTTACTGCAAATCCCAAAAATGCAAAAGCCTATGGGATCCCAGAATCACAAATTTTGGAATTTGCCGAATGGGTTGGTGGCCGCTACTCTTTGTGGTCAAGTATCGGACTATCTATTGCAGTTAGCATTGGTTTTGACAAATTCTTGGAAATGCTAGATGGCGCCAGAGCAATGGATTTGCATTTTCAAAGTGCTCCGCTAAATAAAAATATGCCGGTAGCTATGGCCCTTATCGGTATCTGGTACAGCAACTTTTTAGGTGCGCAATCTGCTGCTGTGATCCCCTATTGTGAGCGTCTGCAATTGTTACCATCCTATCTCCAACAGTTAGATATGGAAAGTAATGGCAAGGGAATAACTCAAGATGGCAAATCGGTATCCTATGATACTGGGGCAATTATTTGGGGCCAAACAGGAACCAATGGGCAACATGCATTTTTCCAACTTTTGCATCAGGGTACACGGTTAGTGCCAATCGACTTCATTGCTTCTGTTAAGGACAGTTTAAGTAATGAAGAACATCACCGCGTGCTACTGGGCAATATGCTCGGCCAAGCCTCAGCACTTATGACCGGGCAACCAGCGCCTTCTGGAGAACCACATCGTCACTATCCTGGAAACAAACCGTCAAATACTCTTCTCATGCGATCACTGTCAGCGAAAAACTTTGGCGCGCTAATAGCACTCTACGAGCATAAGGTATTTGTTCAAGGAAGTATTTGGAATATCAATTCATTTGATCAATGGGGCGTCGAGCTAGGGAAAAAAATGGCCAATGCGCTACTTGATGATTCGCCCAATATCACACTGGATCCATCAACCAAAGCGTTGTTTGAGTATATGGCCAGCAACGACTGAAATTTAGAGATGACGGGCAGGGCGAAGCTCTTTTGGCAGAGAAAAACGCACTTTCTCGTCAACCCCTTCGAGTTCTTTTGGAGGGTTTGCACCAAATTCTACTAGACGCGCAATCACACCCTGAACCAATACTTCGGGTGCTGAGGCGCCAGCTGTAATACCAACGGCCTGAGCGGTTTCAAACCATTCAGGATGCATATCATCTGGTCCATCAATTAGATAGGCAATGCATCCACAGCGCTCAGCTAGCTCTTTTAGCCTATTCGAGTTGGAGCTGGCTACAGAACCCACCACTAAAACCACGTCAGACTCTATGGCCAATTGTTTAACGGCATCCTGTCTATTTTGAGTGGCATAACAGATATCGTCTTTACGTGGACCTTGGATTTCAGGAAATTTTCTACGCAGAGCATCAATCACCCGAGAAGTATCATCCATAGACAGCGTAGTTTGTGTCACGTAAGCCAAATTAGCCGGATTCTCAATCTCCAGAGCAACAGCATCATGCTCGTCCTCCACTAGAAAAATACTACCTCCTTTAGAATCATCAAACTGACCCATGGTACCTTCCACCTCTGGATGCCCTGCATGCCCAATAAGTACACAGTCCATACCATCATTGCTGTATTTGGTCACCTCAAAATGTACTTTAGTAACCAGTGGGCAGGTAGCGTCGAAAACCTTCAACTTCCGCGCCTTTGCCTCCTCCCGAACCGCCTGAGACACACCGTGAGCACTAAAAATGCAAATCACATCATCGGGAATCTCTTTAATTTCTTCGACAAAAACCGCACCACGCTGGCGAAGATTATCAACTACGAATTTATTGTGAACAACCTCATGACGCACATAAACAGGGGCGCCAAAAAGATCTAATGCACGATCAACAATATCAATCGCACGATCGACGCCAGCACAAAAACCTCTCGGATTAGCCAGCTTGATATCCATCAGTGAACACTCTGCGGCGATATAGTAATTATTTTCACTTTGAAGACTATCGACTTTCCTGCCAGAGGATGATTAAAATCAATCATAATGTGCTCGTCTTGCAACTCAACAACAACCCCTGGAAGCTCCCCATCACCATTTTGAAATGAAAACATAGCACCAATTTCGAGCTCTTTTTCGTCAAAATTACCGCGTTCAACCAGCTGAACATTTTGCGGGTTATGCTGACCAAAGGCATTTTCAGGGGTGATAATAAAGTCCTTTTCATCGTCATCAACAAGGCCAATCAATGCCGACTCAAAGCCTGGCAATAGATTACCATCGCCCACAGCAAAGGTTGCAGGTTCTCTTTCAAAATTAGAGTCAATAACGCTACCATCCTCTAACATCAAAGCAAAGTGAAGTGTTACTTTGGTACCCATCTCAATTTGTAGCGTCATAGTAACCTTACCTCTAAGAATCTTTTGGGGATATAAACATATCTAAAATAAGTAGCATAGCGCCCATACTAATACCGGCATCGGCTACATTAAATGCTGGAAAATGAGTACCTGACCAATGAAAGTCCAGAAAGTCCACCACATAACCTAGCATTACTCGATCATATAAGTTACCCAACGCTCCACCTAAAATAAGCGCTAATGCCAAGCTCTCTAAGGCGTTTGATTTCCCCAGTCGCCCTATCCAAACAAAAATAATGACACTTATCACTGAGGACAGAATAGTAAAAAACCATCGCTGCCAACCTCCGGCATCACTCAAAAAGCTAAAAGCAGCACCATAATTGCGTACACTTACTAAGTTAAAGAATGAACTTATAACTTCTCGTTGGCCCAAGTAAAATTCACTTACAATCCATGTTTTTGTCAGCTGGTCTATCACCAAAACGGTCACCGCAATGGCATACCACAGTAGTAAATAAGACTGCCACTGAAATCCGACCTTTGTTACTGATTTCACGCTATTATCAGGCATAAACTCGAACTTCCCCGGCGCCACTGATATTGCCAATGCAACGACCACAAACCTCTGGATGTTCTAGGCTGGTACCCACATCAGAGATATAATGCCAACATCGAATGCATTTTTTTGCCGATGATAAGACTAAATCAACGCGCAGACCGATCAAAGACGACGATGCAACATCGTTAGATGCCGCAATAGGCAGCAATGTTGCTTTCGATGTTATGGTCACAAAGCGTAATTCATCACCCAGCTTAGACAGAGAACTGTAAAGACCAGAATCTGCATATAGGCATATATCAGCGCTCAACGATCCTTTGACGACGCCCTGACTACGTTGCTCTTCAATTACCTTATTAATTGCCTCTTTGGCAGAGAGAATGTTCTGCCAATCATGCTTGCCAATGACTTCATTATCGCCCAGGCGTGCTAGTGGATACCACTGAGCAACAAACACCGATTTACTGCGGTCTCCTGGCAAAAAGCTCCAAATTTCATGGGCAGTAAAACTCAAAATAGGTGCAATCCAACGCACAAATGCTTCGGCAATATCAAATAATGCTGTTTGCGCTGAACGCCTGGCAATACTGTCCTCTGGACAGGTATAAATACGATCCTTGATTATATCCAGGTAAAAACCGCCCATATCTCTGACACAAAAATTGTGTAGCTTTTGATAAATCTGATGAAACTGAAATTGTTCATAATGAGTTACAATTTCGTCCTGAAGTTGCGCAGCACAGTCTACCGCCCAGCGATCAAGAGCGACCATGTCCTGATGCTCAACACGATGAGTATCGGGGTCAAAGCCATCTATGTTAGACAAGAAATAACGTGCAGTATTTCGAATACGGCGATAGGAATCTCCCGCCCGATTTAAAATCTCATCAGACACAGTCATTTCAGCACTAAAATCCGCCGAGGCAACCCACAACCTTAGAACATCTGCGCCTAAATCATTTATTACTTTTTGTGGAGACACCACGTTGCCAATAGACTTGGACATTTTTCTACCATTTTCATCTACGGTAAAACCATGGGTCAAAACTGCCTTATAGGGGGCAGTGCCATTGATCGCAATGGCTGTTTTCAGTGATGACTGGAACCAACCGCGATGTTGATCAGACCCCTCTAGATATAAATCCGCAGGATAACTGAGCTCATCTCTTGCACCTATAACTGAACCATGAGTTACCCCAGAGTCAAACCAGACATCCAAGGTGTCGATTACTTTTTGATAGTCATTAGCATCGGTTCCGATTAATTCTTCCGCATCTAGGGCATACCAGACATCTATACCTTGGGTTTCTACCATGCTGGCAACCTGCTCAATCAACTGAGCAGTATTTGGATGAAGATCACCAGACTGCTTATGCACAAATAAGGTAATGGGTACTCCCCAGGTGCGCTGTCGAGATACACACCAATCAGGACTGTTATCAAGCATGCCTTCAATTCGCGCCTCACCCCAATCAGGATGCCAGCTAACATGCTTTATGGCCTGTTTAGCCTTATCTAACAACCCATTTTTATCCATAGAGATAAACCACTGAGGAGTTGCTCGATAAATTAATGGGGTTTTTGTTCGCCAGCAATGGGCATAACTATGGATGATTTTTCCAACTGACATCAATCGACTCTGTTCAGTCAGTACATCAATCACATGTTGATCAACCTTATAGACATGCTCTCCCGCGAAAAGGTCAACGTCATCTCTAAAAGTGCCATTGTCCATAATATAATTAAGAGTGCCGATGCCATATTGCTTGGCGACCACAAAATCTTCCATTCCATGATCTGGCGCTGTGTGTACACAGCCAGTACCTGCATCGGTAGTAACATGCTCGCCTAAAAGAACAGGTATATCACGCTCATAAAAGGGGTGCCTAGCAATCACATTCTCAAGTGCAGACCCCTCACAACTAGCTAACACTTTATAGTCGCTAATATCTAGTCGATCCATCACCGATTCAAGTAAAACCTGAGAGCAGATTAAACGCATCGGCTGCGAGTTTTTTGTGCACTGCACCAAGCTATAGTTTAAGTCTGCTCCCACGGAAATAGCCTGACTACTTGGAATTGTCCACGGTGTAGTTGTCCAGATAAGAAGATTGACTGCACCGTCACCGGGTAGTCCAGAAAACGCAGAATCTACTTTAACTAATTCGGCAGTATCACTAACTGAATACGCTACATCGATCGAGAAAGAGGTTTTATCCTGATACTCCACTTCGGCTTCAGCTAATGCTGAGCCACCAACCACGCTCCAAAACACCGGCTTGTAGCCTTTCACTAGATGGCCATTAGCTGCAATTTTGCCTAAGGCTCGAATGATATCTGCCTCAACGCCAAAATCCATTGTTAAATAGGGATTATCCCAGTCACCAAACACGCCAATGCGGACAAAATCTTTGCGCTGCCCCTCAACCTGGCGCAAGGCATAGTCGCGACACTTTTGTCTAAAGGTCGGATAATCCACTTTAGCCCCTGCCTTACCAATCTTCTTTTCGACATTATGCTCTATCGGCAGTCCATGGCAGTCCCAACCTGGGATGTAAGGCGCATCGAACCCACTCATGGTGCGTGACTTGACTACAATATCCTTGAGCACTTTGTTAACCGCATGCCCCAGATGAATATCGCCATTCGCGTAGGGAGGCCCATCGTGCAAAATATACTTTTCACAGCCGGCACGGGCCTGTCTTATCTGCTGATACAGATTACTTTGGTGCCAGTCTTTAAGTATGCCTGGCTCTCTCTGCGCCAAATTAGCACGCATGGGGAAGCCGGTTTTTGGTAGATTTAAGGTGGCCTTATAATCTGTCGTAGAATCGCTCATTATTACCCTTAGTCTAGGTCTTATTTGCCCGGTCAAACCAGGCTCTTATATTGTTAACATCACGGCGAATGTTGTCTACCAAGCTGTCTATGGTAGTAAATTTTACTTCATCGCGAATTTTACATTTAAATTCCACCTCTATGCGTTGTCCGTAGAGATCTCCCTGAAAGTCCAGCAAATGAACTTCAAGAATAGGCTTCACCAAGCCCCCAACCGTGGGCCGTATTCCAACATTCGCCGCACCTTGGTAGGTTTTTTCACCAATTGTTGTCAGAACAGCAAAAACACCAGCGATTGGTGCACTATAACGATTGAGCTGTACGTTAGCAGTTGGAAACCCTAGCTTTCTGCCTAATTGCTGGCCATACACAACCCGCCCTTTTACCGTAAATGGACGCCCCAGCAACTTTTCGGCCTGTTCAAAATCAGAGCGACGAAGCACATCTCGCACAAGCGTGCTGCTAACTCTTTGACCTAAACTCTCTAGAGTTCCAGTGTCTCTAACCTCAAAGTCATGACGTTGCCCGGCCGCCTGTAGCATATTGAAATCGCCACCGCGGTCACAACCAAAACGAAAATCATCACCTACGATCAAATAGCGTGTTGCCAATCCCTTGATTAATACTTGGTCAACAAACTGATCCGCGGTGAGCCTTCTGAGCGCAGGATTGAATTGTAAACAAACAACCTTATCTATGCCTAATATTTGCAATGTCTCAACTTTTTCGCGTAACCGCATTAAACGAGCAGGAGCCTTTTCAGCAGAGAAGAATTCCTGCGGTTGAGGCTCAAAAATCATTACAACTGAGGGTAGACTTAATGATTCTGCCTTTACTTTAACAGCCTGTAAAATAGCCTGATGACCTAAATGCACACCATCGAAAGAACCTATGGTGACCACTGCTCGCTGCTCAGGAGAATGTAGATTATGCAATCCTCTGATAAAGGTCATTTTTGATCCTAATGCGGTCACTTTTAATACCCTCTAATTTAGCGACAGAGTATACCTAGCAACAGCCTGAAAGGTAAGCCAAAGGCCTTCAATGACAAGCAAGAATTCACAAAAATGGTAATTTTATACACTAATTACATCGCTTAAAGATTACGTCCGGTCGCTTTTTCTGGACCACGCAAATCTGACCACCTAAATCCGCTCACAAACAATACCAACACATAGGTACTAAAGCCTGCAAAACAGATACCTACGATACCACCAGATCGCTGCCACCAGAGCCCTTGACGCCAATGTTGCGCATCTAAAACATTATGGTAGTCAGACAACCACACCAACACAATTAACATTATCAAAACCGCTGTTATCAGTCGTACATAAAAGAGAATCCAATTTCCCTGAGGCTGATAAATATCCTTTTTTCGCAAATAAGCAAACAGTAGTAACGCATTAATAAAAGCTGATACTGAGGTTGCTGCGGCCAGTCCAAGATGCCCTAGGCTCCAATAGTAGTGTAAGGGAATAACAAAAAGAATGTTGAGCATCATATTACTCAGCATAGCCACAATACCAATGCGCACTGGGGTACGCATATCCTGACGAGCAAAAAACCCTGGCGCCAAGACTTTAATCAGCATGAACGCGATCAATCCAAAAGAATAGGCACGCAGGCTATAGGATGCCATTTTCATATCGTTTGGAGTCATTACCTCACCATAATAAAATAATGTCACCAAGATAGGCTCAGCTAAGAGCGCCAAAGCAGCAGCAGCCGGCACAGCCACTAAAAGGACCATACGCAGGGCCCAATCCAAAGTGCCTGAATAGTCTTGAGCGGCCTTACTAACGTGATGTCTAGAGAGATTAGGTAAAATAACGGTAGCGATGGCAATTCCAAACACTCCAAGAGGCAGTTCCGCTAAACGGTCTGAGTAATAAAGCCAAGAAACACTGCCTGTGGGCAAAAAAGTCGCTAACATGGTATCTAGCAACAGATTTATTTGACTGACTGAGACCCCAAAAATTGCTGGTCCCATTAGTAGCAGTATTTTTTTTACCCCAGGATCCATCCAATCAACCCTTGGCACCGGAAGCATGTGAATTCGGTATAAGAATGGCAGCTGAAACAAAAACTGGACTATGCCCGCGATTAAAACACCCCAAGCTAGTGCGAAAGCCGGTTGTTCAAACAAGGGCGCGGCAAATACCGCTGCTAGTATTAGGATAAAATTAAGCAAAATTGGCGTGAATGCCGGAACTGCAAAACGATCATAACTATTAAGAATGCCCCCAGCAACGCCAGTCATTGAAATAAACAGCAAATATGGGAAGGTTATACGCAACATTTCACCAGTTGCAGAAAATTTTAAAACATCATTGAGATACCAGCTAGGGGCAAAAATTGCTGCCATAAGTGGCGCCAGTAAAACAATAATGCAAGTAAAGACAAAAAGAGTTAATCCTAGGGTTCCGCTGACACGACTCACTAGAGCGATTACCGCAGCCTTAGACCCCTGTTCACGGTATTCACCTAAAACCGGCACAAAAGCTTGAGCAAAAGCACCCTCAGCAAACAAACGTCTAAAAAAATTTGGGATTTTAAACGCCACAAAAAAAACATCGGCAAAGGCTTCAGCGCCAATTACTCGGGCAAAAATAACATCTCTGGCTAACCCCATCACCCGCGACAGCATGGTGAAGAACCCGACCACACCACTGGATTTGAGTAACCCACTGTCTTTTCTTGGCACAGAGCTCACGAGTACAGTCTCAGAAGGCTGATCAAGATTGGTCTGCTGCGCATCGTCTTGGGTCAAAAAAAATCCTTGTGAAATACCTAGAGTGCTATAGTTTACCCATTGATCAGGCTATGGCCAAGCGAATATACTATTCCCGCGACACTCTATCAGAGGGTCAATTTCTAACCCTTTGTAGCTAAACAACTATAAGGTTATCATTTAGCGACAAAAAAGGGTCACAATTGGCTTGAATGTCATAGCTAAACCCTGTATATTTCCGCGCCTTTAGCGAGTCCATAGTTAGGAGTAAATAAGTTGGCAAATTCAGTACAAGCAAAAAAACGCGCACGCCAAAATGAGAAACGCCGCCAGCATAATGCCAGCCTGCGCTCAATGGTTCGCACCTATCTCAAAAAAGTAGACGCAGCCATCGCCACTGGTGACAAAGCGACTGCTCAAGAAGCCTACAATGTGTCGGTTCCAGTGATCGACCGCATGGCCGACAAGGGTATCATTCATAAGAACAAAGCTGCTCGCCACAAGAGCCGATTAAATGCACAGGTTAAAGCACTCAGCGCTTAATCATTAGCGACTGTTTTTTAAAACCGGCGAAGGCCGGTTTTTTTGTGGTTCTTTGATAGTGTCATTGTTCTCTAGCGACTTAACACCAAATTGTCTCGATGAATTAGTTCGGCATCAACCTTATACCCCAAGATGTCTTTAATTGAGCCAGTACTACAGCCTTGAATTCGAATAGTATCTGCGTAGCTGTAATTAACCAATCCTCGAGCAATTTCAACACCATTTATATCCTTACAGCTGACCAAATCCCCACGCTGGAAATCTCCCGTAGCGCTGGATATACCCACTGGAAGTAAGCTTCGTCCATGCTTGATTAACACGTCAACCGCACCAGCATCGAGAATCAAATCACCACGAACCTGAAGCTGACCTGCTAACCATTGTTTGCGTGCCGCCATCGGTTTTTGATTTGCAGCAAGCAAAGTCCCCTTAGCTTGCCCCTGCGCAAGATCTAACAAAATATTAGTATTTCTACCTCCAGCAATAAGTGTAGAACAGCCTGAGGACGCCGCTAAGCGAGCAGCTTGTAATTTGGTAATCATACCGCCGCGACCTAAGCCGCTGTTGCTCTCTCCGACAAGCTTATCTAAAGAACTGTCTGCAGTTTGTGCCTCGCTTATTAACCGAGCGCTGGCATCTACATCTGGATTTGCACTAAACAAACCATCTTTATCAGTTAAGATAACAAGTAATTCTGCATCGATTAAGTTGGCTACTAAAGCCGCCAGAGTATCATTATCGCCAAATCGAATTTCATCGGTCACTACAGTGTCATTTTCATTGACAATAGGCACGACACCCATCTCTATCAGTCTTTGTAAAACACCGCGAGCGTTGAGGTACCGTTCACGACTAGCTACATCATCATGATCTAAAAGAATCTGCGCAGTAGGTCGATTAAAACGTAAAAAGCTAGATTCGTAGGCCTGTATGAGTCCCATCTGACCTACTGCAGCGGCAGCCTGAAGATCATGAATATTGTCAGGACGTGATGCCCAGCCCAATCTTGACATGCCCTCAGCGATTGCCCCAGAGGACACCAATATGATTTCTTTATCCTGAGCTAACAACTCAGCAATTTGGCTGACCCATGCGTCAATAGACGCATGATCCAAGCCTGCACCATCGTCGGTCAGCAAGGCACTACCGATCTTAATTACCCAGCGTTTAGCGTTCTTTATTTTAGCGCGCTTCAAGCAAAATTACTCCGCATAAACCACTTCAACATCATGATCATCGTCATCTCCCTCGACGTCAAACTGCTGCTGTCGAGCGTGACGTCGTAGCTGTGACAGACCGTCAATTTGTTCACGTGCCTCTGTTTGAATCTGCATGCGTCGCTGCTCTGCACGCTCTAACAACTCAGGCTCAGCCAATTCTTGCTGACGCCCTTCATCAATGTAATCCATTATTGCAGCACAGAGCAATTTAGTACCCTCAGAGGCGAGGCCTGACATACGGAACACTGGTCCAGTCCAACCTAAATCCTCGACCATCTTGTCGCACTGTGTATCAACTTCATCATCAGGCAGTAAATCTATTTTGTTAAGCACCAACCAGCGATCACCTGCTGCCAGTGTCGGACTAAACCGTGACAACTCAGTTTCAATCACTTGCGCATTTTGTGCCGGAGTACTGCCATCAAAAGGCATCATATCCACCAAATGAAGCAATAATCGAGTGCGTGTCAGGTGCTTTAAAAACCGAATACCAAGACCAGCACCCTCAGATGCGCCCTCAATTAGCCCGGGAATGTCCGCAACCACAAAAGATTTATCACCACTCATACCCACCACACCAAGGTTAGGTACTAAGGTAGTGAAAGGATAATCTGCTACTTTTGGGCGCGCCGCAGATACCGAACGTATAAATGTTGATTTACCTGCGTTAGGTAGGCCCAAAAGACCCACATCGGCGAGCACTTTAAGCTCTAACTTGATTTCTCTAACATCGCCCTCCTGCCCAGGAGATGTTTGCCGAGGCGCTCTGTTAGTGCTCGATTTGTATCTTGTGTTACCCAAACCGTGAAATCCACCTTGGGCAACTTTAAGCTGCTGGTCAAGCTCGGTGAGATCTCCCATGATCTCACCAGTTTCATCATCAATAACAGTAGTGCCCACAGGAACCTGAAGTAATAGATCATCACCACCGCGACCAGTACATTCAGCGCTGCTCCCCTGTTGGCCACTCTGCGCTTTATAGTTTCGCGTGTAGCGAAAATCAATCAATGTATTGAGACCTTCTTTGGCAACCAAAATGACACTGCCGCCATCGCCGCCGTCACCGCCATCAGGGCCGCCTTTAGGAATATATTTTTCACGTCGAAAGCTCAGGCAACCGTTGCCACCTTTACCGGCGTGAACCTTAATTTTAGCTTCATCAACAAATTTCATAGAAACACTTTACAGTTGCTGTGGGGTTATTTTATTTTTAGTATAAAGGGCAATGCACCGATTAAAAACTATCACGCATAAAAAAAGCCCCGCGTAGGGGCTTTCTTCAACTAAAGATCACTGTCTACGCAGACACAACTTCAGCATATTTCCTGTTTTGCGGGCCTTTCTGAACAAACTTTACAACGCCTTCAGCCGTTGCAAACAATGTATGGTCTTTGCCTATACCAACGTTAGTACCCGGATGAAACTTAGTACCACGCTGACGAACAATAATACCGCCTGCATTAATTGTCTGACCACCATACACTTTAACACCAAGGCGTTTGCTTTCTGAATCGCGACCGTTTCGAGTACTACCACCAGCTTTCTTGTGAGCCATTGCTATATCCTTTTGGGATTAACCAGCGTTAATGCCAGTAATTTTAACTTCTGTATACCACTGTCTGTGGCCCTGTTGAGTTCGTGAGTGCTTGCGACGACGAAACTTAATAATATTCACCTTGTCGCCACGGCCATGAGACACAACCTCAGCGGTCACTTTACCACCTTCTACCAATGGCGCTCCAATTTTAACTTCAGCACCTTCGCCTACCATCAAAACTTCTTCAAAATCGATATTATCACCAGTAGCGATATCAAGCTTTTCAAGACGTAAGGTTTCACCCTCAACGACTCTGTGCTGCTTACCACCGCTTTTAATCACTGCGTACATGTTTTGCTCCAAAATATTAACGACCTACTTCACGGCCTGATTGCATCGCCCTAAATCTTGGAGCAAATAGCCCCTGCGAGAGGGCGGCAATTCTAATGGAAGCCCCCTCTTAGATCAAGTGTTTAAGTAGCAAAAAGTACAGTATCGTAGTATATAAATTCGATACCTGTTGAAACTCGGTCAAATAGATCACACATCAAAGTTTAGCAGTGCAAAATTTAGCCACTAGTTAGCCATATCAGAGAGGCATTGCGACCTGTTATTGAGTCTCTACGATAAGAATAAAATCGCTCAGGATTGGAAAAGGTGCATTCATCTCTGCCATATACCTCTGTTACGCCACTACGACTCAACGCAGCGCGCCCTAAAGTATACAAATTGGCGAAATAACGCCCTGGCGTTCTAGGGTTGGGGACAAAAGCATTTTCTATTTGTTGCTTGTACCGCAATCCTTTTACTCTACTTATAAAGTGATGATACACATCGGCGCCAACCTCAAACGTATCTGGCCCTATAGCCGGACCCAAATAGGCCATAATAGGCGAATCAGTGGTAAAACGTGATACAGCTTCAGCAACAATACCATTTGCCAAGCCTCGCCAACCGGCGTGCACCGCGGCAACCTGATTGCCCGCATAGTTACATAGCAAGATAGGTAGGCAATCTGCCGTCATGACAGTGCAGACAAACCCTGATTGATCAGAAAAGCTACCATCGGCAGCCACATCAGGCTGTCTGTCAGGCGCATAACTTATGTTCGTGCCATGCACCTGATTAAGCCAGTGAGGATCTTCAGAAAGATTCAACGCTAACGTTAACGCTTGCCGATTGGCAATTACATTTTGCTGGTCATCTCCGACATGCAGCGCCATATTGTTATTGGTAAAAGCACCACTACTACTGCCACCCAAACGTAGGCTAATTGCAGCGCGCACATTGGCCGGCACAGGCCAATCGGGGATAAAAAATAATGGTGAGGCTTCAACCATCTGCCAACGCCTCTAGTAAAAGCTGCATATCCATTGGCAGATCTGAATCCCAACCTACTAATTTACCGGTGTGTGGATGAATAAGCTCAAGGGTGGCAGCATGTAACGCTTGCCGAGGAAACTGACTAATAGACGCTTGTAATTCCGCTGAGGCACCCTTTTGAATACGCAATCGCCCCGCGTAAGTTTCATCACCCACAATAGGATGGCGAATATGGGCCATATGAACCCGAATTTGATGGGTCCGACCAGTTTCCAGCTTTAATCGTAAATGACTGTATCCTTCAAATCGTTGGACAACCTTGTAATGGGTTCGCGCCATTTTTCCATCACTGATTACCGCCATTTTAGTGCGCTGTTTGGCATGCCGACCCACCGGTTGATCCACCGTTCCACCGGTAATTACCAGGCCTGTGACCACCGCTTCATATTCGCGACGAACCGTCCTCGCCTGCAATTGTAGGACTAAATCTGTATGAGATTGAAGGGTCTTAGCCACAACCATTAAACCAGTAGTATCTTTATCTAACCGATGCACAATTCCGGCTCTGGGCACAGATATCAAAGCAGGACAATGATGCAACAGCGCATTGAGAACTGTGCCGGAGTAATTACCGGCCGCCGGATGAACAACAAAGTTCGCCGATTTGTTAAGTACTAATATATGCTCGTCCTCAAACACAATATCTAAGGGAATATCTTCAGCCTGCCAATCACCCTCCGGCACTAAGGTGGTGCGCAAGCTCAACACCTCCCCACCTTGAAGTTTGTATTTTGGCACCTGAATATGGCCGTCAACCTGCAACACACCCTGCTTGATCCATTGCTGAAGTCGTGAACGGGAATAATCTGCAAACAACTCAGCTGCTACCTGATCAAACCGCCGCCCAATACCTGTTGTGGGTACTTCAACTTGTTCATCAATTACATCGTTAGAGGCAGAATTGGTCACAATATCCACACTATTACTATTTATTTTTTCAATCACTAAACTAATTCCAATTTAATGGCTCTAAATAGAACCGTTTAAAAGCGAAGATTAATTGGTTTACCTAATATGCTGTGTTTAAATAGCGTGGTTTTCCAAATCTTGTTACAACCTATACCTGAGAATACTACATGAAAAATCTATCACTGATGTTGCTGATTTTAAGTTTGTCGCTGTCCTCTGGATGCGCTTGGCTTGGCTGGGACGACGAGGAGCCAACAGAACAGGATAGTGCAGGTCTGACCGAAAAAGACTTTTATGAAAAAATTCAATCCAGCCTCAACTCAAAGAATTGGACTGTTGCCATCAGTAATTTACAATTGTTGGAGTCACAATTTCCGTTTGGAAAATATGCCGAACAGGGGCAGTTAGAGCTCATTTACGCCCAATTTAAGTCTGGCGATTATGAATCAAGTATTGCCTCAGCAGATCGATTTGTGCGCTTACATCCCCAACATCCCAATGTTGACTATGCGTTTTATGTCAAAGGTCTGTCACAAATATCGCAAACCGCAGGCTTTTTTGACAGCTTTGTACCCACAGACCCTAGTAAGCGTGACATAGGTGAGGCAAGAGCCGCTTTTGCTACGCTTACAGAACTTCTCTCTCGTTATCCGAAAAGTCCATACGCGGTGGATTCACGCAAACGCCTGATTCATCTTCGCAACAGGCTCGCAAGAGCAGAAATTCACGTTGCTAATTACTACTTTGCACGAGGCGCCTATCTTGCCGCGGCCAACCGTGGTCAGTATGTGCTTGAAAATTTCCAACAATCGCCGGCTGTTCCCGATGGTCTAGCTGTAATGGCACAGGCGTATTATCTATTGGGAAAGCAAGAACTTGCCGATAACGCTGTAAGCATTCTGGTAGCAAACTATCCAGAGTACCCCGCGCTGCATAGCAGCGGCGAGTTTGATTTTGAAAGACGGCTGCTGGATGATCAAGACACCTGGTTAGACAAGGTATCTTTGGGCGTTTTAAAGCGCGCTAAACCACCAGCATTTGATAGTCGCGAGATCTATGACAAAGTCACTCGCGAAGCTGAGCTTGGCGATGTAAATGCCGGCCAACAGGACCAGACGCGATCTATTTGGAATAAACTTACCTTTGGATTGCTCGATTAAATCATAGTAACTAGACCAAAGTGAGCTAATCAATCGACATGAACAAACAAGACATTATTGATGAAATGCGGGTGCTGCCCGTCATAGACCCCAAGCTAGAGATCAAGCGTCGTGTAGAGTTTATCCAGAATCAACTCTTGGCGTCCGGTTGTAAAACCTTGGTATTAGGCATTAGCGGTGGCGTCGATTCTGCCACCTGTGGCCGACTGGCTCAGCTGGCCGTGGATGGCCTCAACCGAGATAGTAATACCTCCGACTATCGCTTTGCCGCCGTGCGACTACCCTACGGAACGCAAAAAGATGAAGATGATGCTCAGCTATCCTTGAGTTTTATTCTACCCAGCCTAAGCCTGACAGTGAACGTAAAAGACGGTGTTGATGCAATCAGTGCAGCGGTGTGTTCAACGCTGGAAGAGAACAGCCTGTTGCCCGATGAGGCGGCGGTAGACTTTGCCAAAGGCAATGTCAAAGCCCGAGCACGCATGGTATCTCAGTATCAAATCGCCGGTATTCTCAAAGGACTGGTGCTAGGCACCGATCACTCGGCCGAAAATATCACCGGTTTCTATACCAAATTTGGCGATGGCGCCTGTGACCTGGCACCCCTGTTTGGCCTGAGCAAACGCCAAGTGCGACTATTAGCAAAAACCATGGGCGCACCAAAGTCATTGGCGATGAAAACCGCCACAGCTGACTTAGAGTGTTTGAGCCCTCAGAAGGAAGATGAGCAGGTGTTGGGAATAAGCTACGACGACATTGACGATTTTCTTGAGGGTAAATCAATCGACCCAGCCGCAGAGCAGCAGCTGATGGCGATCTATGAAAGAACCCAGCACAAACGGTTGCCCATTGCTACCCTCTATGACTAGAAACAACAGGCCATGACCAGAAACAACAGGCTATAACAAGCGCCAACTGTGGATGACTGGCGACGATCATCAGAGTTTATCTAATCACTAACAGTACGGATGCATTCAACTATGGATGCATTCAACTATGGGTGCATTCAAGTACAGGTGCATTCGAGTGCGAGTGAATTATGCAATGCTGTCTAGTCAATGTGGAGATAGAAATAGGTCATCCTCACCCGACCGTCGTCGATAATCAGACCCCCATCACCAGGGTTTTCTGGTTTCAAACTTGGGTCATCTTGCCATGATTGCCCGGCTTGGTTGTTTACATCGCTTTGCCAATAATCAGCAGTGGTCTCATCACCATCCAACCCCAGGTTGTAAACACCGTTAGAACCGTAGGATTGACAATTGGTATCATCTTTATTCACACTCAGGTATTTAAATCCCGCCGTGGCAGTAACCTGAGCGTCAGAACCACTATGTTTGACAGTTAATACAGACTCCCAATAGTGGTAATACCAATGATCTGTCCATGACCCACTGACATTACTCTGACCCGACACCTGCCCGATGCATGCGGTTGTTGGCGAATCATTGTTTACAGTAAAGCCAGTG
>OBMK010001084.1_pt1 | contig 24015 bp, 17 predicted proteins | sample 1539081 | NCBI WGS metagenome assembly OBMK01 (sample SAMEA3355528, study PRJEB22509) | marine metagenome | biome: marine; feature: river plume; material: water | place: USA | collected 2010-08-07 | depth 0.5 m | reverse complement strand
CTACAACACAAACAGTAGACTTAGGTGACAGTGATAAAATTAGACTTGGTGATTCGAATGATTTAGAAATATATCACGATGGAAGTCACAGCTACATTAGTGACACCGGCACTGGTCATTTAAAGATTTTAGCAAATAGTTTACTTGTTCAAAATCCATCTGGTCATAATAGAATATTTGCTGACCAAAGTGGTCCAGTTAATTTATATCACGGAGCAGCCGGGGGACCCAAACTCGCCACCACAGCCACAGGCATAGACGTAACAGGCACAGTGGTCACTGACGGCGTTACTGTAGATGGTACACTAAAAATAAATGAAGTCATTGAGAAAGCAGTACCTATTAATTCTACTACTGGAACTATAAACTTTTATTTTTTAGAGCAGGCGATTATTAACTTTTTGCAAGATCAAACGGCTAACAGGACAATTAATTTTGGAGGTGATGGGTCAACAAGTTTAAATAGTATGTTATCTAACAACGAAAGTGTAACTTGTTCTATTTTAATGCCACAAGGTGCTACTCCTTACTACCTCAACGCATATCAAGTAGATGGTTCATCTGTAACGCCAAAATGGTCAGGTGGTTCTGCGCCAACGGCAGGTAATGCTAGTGGTATTGACGTTTATAGCTTTACGATTATTAAAACAGCTTCAGCAACATTCACGGTGTTGGGTAGCCAAACACAGTATGCATAAGGAATAGAATATGCCATTATTAAATACATTAGGAGCAGGTAGTGCAAGAGGTTTCGGAAGAATTATCGCGGCAGGCGGAACTCCTTGGACGTTTGATCAAGCAACATTTGTCCCTGGAACAGGCACAAACGGTCAGTACAACTACAACGAGTTTAGGGCGCAAGGAGTTGTATTTAATGACGATGGAACCGAAATGGTTGTTCTTGCGAACGAACCCGTCGGAACTAACTACAATACATACCTCGAATCTTTTGCGTTAGGAACTCCGTATGTAGTAAGCTCTGCCACACGGACATATCAACTAACAGTTGCAACGAACGCAGGCTTCAGGTTTGGGCCTCTTCGTGTAAATAACGATGGAACACGGTTTTATTACGGTCAAACTTCAGGGGCCTTGCTTCCGCTTCAGGCGGAGCTATCGACTGGTTGGGATCTAAGCAGTTTCGTTTCGGAAACTAACGGTGATAGTCAGCTTCAGAATATCTCTTCATATTTCTTGTTCAACGGAGCGGGCACTATTCTATATATGTTCGAGAGTACTGGCACCAATATCAAAGTATTTAATCTAAGTACGGCGTGGGATATCACCGCTGTGACGACCGGCACGGACATCACAAGTATTTCTGGGCAGGGTTTTAGCAGTGTTACCGAAACGGGGTTTAGCCACGACGGTAGTGTTTTATATATCAAAGACAGTTCTCTTATTTTCACTGCCGTAGATGTAACAACTCCATTTGACTTAACAACAATAAACTGGAGCTCTAAAACATCTAACGTAAATTACGGAACAAACATTAATCCAAGTGCGTCCAGAACTACGAGAATGCCCGGCAGTTATTTCTGTGTGGCTTCAACTGCGACCACTACACGAATAATTAGCTCTAGCACGGGTCTTACCTCCGCTATATCTAATTCTGGGCCAAGTGCAGCGGACGTTGTTAATTTCGACATTGAAGTACCGTCAAATGTGTATAATCCCTCCCCGTCAACACTAGGCAGCCAAACCGGAAACCCTTGGTTCGGCAATCTATGGACTAATTTTAGTGCTCAATTCAATTCTGATGGAAGTAACTTGGTAATCGGGCGTCATTATAACGCCAGCAGCGAGTATTTTCAATTGTATAACGAGTCTTTAAGCACAAACTATGATATTAGCTCTAGCGGCTACACTACCAGTTACAGTTCCATGTCAGGAGGAGCACTCACGAATAATACTCGTGCCCTCTCTTTTCGTTTTACGGAAGACGGGACTAAATCTATATTCATGGGGGGCCCTACACAAAACTATGTGTTTTCGTATTCTACGCCATTCGACCCCTCGACCCGCGCTACGGTTACTGCAAGCAATTTTTTTAAACTTAATGGGGGGAGTACCTCCGGTGAGTTAAGACTTTCTCCTTTTTACTATGCTACAGGTGCGATGTTTAATAACACACAGGATGAACTAACCTTTGCTGTGTCAAATCCGGGTATGGTAACAACCTTATCCGGCTTTTCCTATAGTCTGAGTCCAGGCCTTTACACTGTTCCATTAGGAACACCTGGGGATATTACTACGGCAGATACTTCTGGCATAGGACTGCTTGGGACCAGTGTGCATTTGGATAAAATTGCTGCATTTCAAAACCACAGCTTAGAGTTCAACAGTACAGGCAGCACCTTCTCTACCTTCACCGATGGCTATGGATATACTTTTGATGTAGGAGTTAACTATGGCGTAGGATCTACTAACAGATCTTTCGGTTCACCGGTTTTCCCTCCCTATGGTCAAACTCAGTTAGTGGCTGACAGAGTATATAGCTCTTCCTTTAATGACGACGGCACTAAAGTGTATTTTATGGACATCGAACACAAATGTATCCAGACTTTTGACTTAAATACACCTTATGATCTTGCTGACGTAAGAGCTAACGCCCCGCCTATGCCCGATAATATCTGGTATAGGACTATGGGTTCTAACAATGTTATTTCTCTTACAATGAACCCTTCGGGAACCAAGTTATACCGATTGAGAGAAGTTTCAGTAGACGAGTATTCTCTATCGACTGCATGGGATTTAAGCACAAGCGCCGCCTCTCCAGCGGCTACACTGACAGTCAGTTCGTCACCCCAAGACCAATCTGACATTGCTTGGGGCGATAGTGGTAATTATTTTTATAGACTAACTCGCTCTACGACCGCCGCGGTTTTAGAACGGTATGCAGCTACAATTGCATATGACCTAGGGTCTTGTGGATCGACTCCTGATAAATCTTTCACCTTTGGGACTTTTTCTATCGGTACGTTTACTTCAATGTCTAAGATGTTCTTTAAGCCGGATGGAACGTCTGTTTATATGTATGCGTTGAGTTTCAACTCCAACGCGGAATATATTTTTCAATGGGATATGAGTTCTGCTTGGGATCCAACCACAATTGGGAGTACAACTACGCCAGATGCTTCGGTGACATTGAGTTTAGTTAACGACGATTGGGCCGCAGGAATTCACTTTAAATCAGATGGATCAGAACTCTTTGTCGCGCAGCAAACGCGGTGGTATAAGTTTAACCTAGGCACGAACTGGGATCTTACCACGGTTAATCAATCGACTGGTGTAGAAACTTACGATACATATGCGCTACCTTCAGACTACGATGGGACTAATGGTCTGTACATTAGCCCAGACGAGACCAAGTTGTTTATTGGTACGACTCTAGACTTAATTATAAAAACAGATTTTGGGTCCGCGTTAGATTTCCGAACTTTATCGCATGATGGCGGTGACTATTGTTGGTACTTCAACGATCCACAAAATGTAAGTGGAGTTGCTACAATTATTGGTACTGCTAACTACGAGTTCAGATGGAAACCCGATGGCACATCCATATACATTTGGTCAAGATCCACAACTGGGACAGCTCCAGCTACTTACATTGTGTCGAGTGATGATCCGGTTATAAGCCAGTTTAATCTTTCAACAGCGTGGGATTTCACCACTGCAACTTATGCGGGGAGTGCCCCGGTAAATAATAGTCTTTCCGCTATCTCAATTTATTCGTTCGATATAAGCTCAAACGGAGAACATGTTATTCTGGCCTATGGAGGACTTTACATGGGAACTATGAGTACTCCTTGGGACATCACAACATTGAGTACTGTGACTGAGCAACTTGTAGACGGTTTCAGCTGGGATCAGAGAAGATTTGGAGCTGCTCAACCTGCCGCGGTGCGTTGGCACCCGAATGACGGCTCTGCGATATACACCAAACAGAAGGGTTTAAGTAACCGGATGGTTGTGCAGAAAATGACGCTCACCACCCCTTATGATCCAACAACGGCTGTTGCTGCTGTCGAAGGGACAGCGAAGTTTCAAGAGATATTGCCGACTAACTCTATCTGGGGGAATTGGCCGGGGACCAATACATACCCTTATTACTCGTGTTTTCAGTTTCAAGACAGCGGAAACTATATGTATTTCTTAGAAACACCTGTAGATGATACAGGAGAAAACGCAGACTTGGATAAAAACATACGTGCGTTTAGTTTGTCTACGCCTTACGATGTTACAACAGCCACAGAAATGCCTAACTTTCAAATTTCGTTTACCGACTCTCCTCCTGGGTCAAACAATTTTACTAACTCTCAAGCCGTAGGAAGCGTTGGTTACTTCGACTGGCATCCAGACGGGAAGAAATTTATTGTTACTAGTGGCTTCCTTATTGGGGAGTATAAAGTCTAATGTACGTTAAGGTACATGCCAATATGAGTAGAGTTTAAATTAATTGAAATATCTTAGATAATAAATACATACAACTAACACAAGGTTATATGTATGGCAATTAATAAAATACCAAGCGAAGCTTCGTCAGACGGCAATATCACAACAAATTAATAAATTACTATCATAACGATAAATATGTGTAGCAGACTAGGACATATATTATGGTGAGTAAAAATTTCGAATTAGGTAGTTTAGCCAATCAACTAAACGTAGATCAAAGTACAGGTGAAGTCACAGCCATTAATATGGACAGTGATGTCATCACCGAAGGCACTAGTAATTTATACTTTACTGATACTCGTGTAGACACAAGAGTAAGCAACTTAGTAGTTGGCGGCTCAAACATTACAACAACATATGATGCTGTTAACGGAACTTTGACCATAGATGGGCAGAGCGGCTACAGCGATAGTGATGTAAACACATTTTTAGCTGGAGGCACAGCAGGTAACATTGTTACAACTGGATACTTGGCTGGTCCTGCCGAGTTTGTCATTGACCCGGCAGGCATAGGAGACAACACAGGTAAAGTTGTAATTGCTGGTGATCTACAAGTTGATGGTACAACAACCACAGTTAACAGTACTACATTAGCAATCAGTGATAAAGAAATTGTAGTTGCCAAAGATGCGGCTAGTGCAGCAGGCGCAAATGGCGCTGGTATTAAAGTAGCATTTGTAAATGCTACTATGCTTTACAATGCAATTACTGATCGTTGGGTATTCAACAAGGACATAGAAGCTGATGTATTCAGCATTGCAAATCACAATTTAGATAGTTTAGGTGATGTGAATCTATCAGTTGCTCCTGTAGATGGACAAGCACTAATATGGGATAATGCTAACAGTGAATGGATAGCAGGAGATAGTTTTAGTCAAAGTGACTTTGATGCAGCTATTGCTCTTACAAGTGTAGGAGATCTTCAAGACGTTGATATTACTACTGTAGTACCTGGTAGCGGAGAAGCATTGGTTTGGAACGGTTCTAAGTTTGCTCCAGGAACAACATTCAGTCAAAACGATTTTAACACTGCTTTTGCAGCCAAGACCACAAATGACTTAACAGAAGGCAGTAATAATCTTTACTATACAAATGCCAGAGTAGATCAGCATTTGTCAAGTGGACTAGTAGGAAACATAGTAGTTGGAGATATTAGCGCACAAGATGTTAACGTTGCAGGAGACTTAAACGTTGCAGGTACAACCACAACAGTTAACCAAACAACCCTTACAGTTTCAGATAGTAAAATATTTTTAGCAGATGGCAACATTGCAGACTTTATCGATATTGGAACAATATACAATTACAATGATGGTTCTAATAGAACAGCAGGTATATTTAGAGACGCTAGTGATGGCAAGTTTAATTTTTATACAAATTACTTACCAGCAGTAGGAACCACCTTAGACAAAGCACACCCAAGCTACACTAGCGGAACAATAGTAGCATACGAATTTGAAGGTCGAGTTGACTGGGATAATATTTACAACAAAGATGATGTTATTTTCAATAGTATTGAAGTTGGCGATATTACGGTTACTGGTACACAGACTATTAACAACGTTACAACAATTAGTAGCGCAAATCCTCTTATACTATTAAATGATACACCTAGTGCAAATATTGACACAGGTTTTGTAGGTTTGTATGAACAAAGCGGTGTTGATAGAGCAAGTGGTGTTTTTAGAGATGCAACTGATGGTAAGTTTAAATTTTTTACAAACAGTACACAAAACTTTAGTTCTAGTAGTACAGTTGATCCTAGTGCAACTGGATATACACTAGCACAAGTTGAAGCAGATGAGTTTCTAGGAGATATCCAGTGGAGCTATGTCAAAAATGCTCCTGCATTTGCAACTGCACTTGGAGATTTAAGTGATGTAGATATCAATACTACTCCTCCTAGTAATGGACAAGCATTGGTATATGATGCAACTAACGCAGAATGGGTTCCCGGAGCCGGCGGTGGTGGTGGTGGCAGTGCATTGTTTGGATATCTAAACTTATGATAAATATATAAAATAGGAAAGACTATATGCCAACGTTTCAGACATTTAAAGCATCAACACTAGACACATCAACAGGAACGACTCTTGTTACATGTGGCACAGGACAACACTTTTTACACAGTGCATATGTTGCAAATGTGTATGGCAGTGCGATGGGTATAACACTTAAAGTACAACATGCTGACACATCTGTATCATATTTGGCATATAAAACAAAAATCTTCCCTAACGAAACAGTAGACCTTGTCAAGGATAATAAGATTTATTTATTGACAGGTGATAAACTTATAGCACAAGCAGACAAAGCAGATGCATTTACTATAAATGTAAGTCTATTAGATGAGGCGAATCAATGACAACTAATGTAAACCGAACAGACAGTACAGGCGGTCTATATGAAGGTACTCAATATGGCGATAAAACTTTCTACGGATTTAAATTAGATCCGTTAACTGGCGATTGTACAGTAGAAATTATTAGAGCTGATGACGAAGATCCCATTATGTTACCCCAAGAAAACAATATAGGCGGTGATGATTATAAACAACATTTTTGGAGTATTGATTCTATCGAGTTCGAATTCAATCATTCGACTGGTCATTTACAGATGAAGTTTCTGACATAAATAACAGTATATAAAGTAATAGGATCGACAGATGGCAACAATATTAGACCTTGGTAAACTAAGATTTCATTTTGCAGGAGATTGGAATGTAGCCACTACTTACGAAGTTAACGATATCGTAAAATATGGTGGTAACGTTTATGTTTACAGTAATGTAGTTAGAACAGCAAGTAACCTCCCAACAGACCCGGCATATTGGGTACTGATGGTAGAAGGTTTTAAATTTAGAGAAGAATGGGCCGCTGCGGTTTCATATAGAGTAGGCGATGGCGTTGCACATGGTGGTGTAGTATATATTGCTATATCCGATAGCGTAGGCCAAACACCCCCAAATGCAACGTATTGGAGCCAATTTGCAGACGGTATTCAGTGGGAAGGCGACTTTAGCCCTTCTTCATCGTATCAAGCAAATGACGTTGTTAAATACGGCGCACAAGTTTATATTGCTAAACAAGACACTTTAGGTAATCTTCCTACACAAGCAACATATTGGGATCAATTTGTAAGCGGGGTCAGTTCAGAAGGTGTATACAATGTAAGCACAGCTTATGTTCCTGGTGACTTAGTAGCATACGGCGCAAACATTTATCGTTGTACAGCAGAGTCAACAGGTAACTTACCAACTAACGTGGGATACTTTGAACTGTTTAGTCAAGGAAACTATTTTAGAGGTGTATGGAGCACAGGCGTAGCTTACTTAATTGGCGAGACTGTGAGATTTGGTGGCAACACATACGAAGCATTACAAGACAATCAAGGACAGTCTCCAGATGTATCTCCAGCAGATTGGACAGAATTTACTACAGGTGTTAACAGTAGAGGTGCCTGGAGCACAGCGACTTTTTATGCAATAAACGATGTTGTAAATTACGGTGGTAATACTTATATCGTTGCGATCAGTCACACATCAGGTATTTTCAACGATGATCTTACTGCCGTTCAACCAAAATGGACAAAATTTAATAGTGGAGTGCGTTATGTAGGTTCTTGGGCGCAAGGCACAGCATACCTCAAGGATGATATTGTTAGCGAAAGTGTTAGTACATACATTGCAACACAAGATCATGTCGGCGGTAGTGACTTCTTTATTGATAATGCGAACGGACTATGGAATAGTTTTGTTGTTGGTGCTAGCTATGTGCTTCCAAATACAGCAGGCCAAGCTGGTAAGTACTTACAGACACCAGATGGTATAAACTATAGTTGGCAGTTTAGTGGCGCTAATGATAAAATTTACTATGTGTCAGAAGACAGCACTAGTAGTGTAGATGATAATGATCACGGCGGCGCAATTGACTATGCGTTTGCGAGTTTGAGATTTGCATGTGATTATATTAATGCAGACGTAGCAAACAGAACACCGGCTACAATTTTTGTTAAAGATGGTACTTACAGCGAGCAACTTCCAATTCATATTCCGATTAATACTACTATTGTTGGTGACGGACAACGTAACTGTGTTATCCAGCCAGATACAGTCAATGACAATGGCTTTGGTATTGGTATCTCAGATGATGGTACCACTCCAAACAATGAGCAAACAATGTTTTTTGTAAACAGTGGCACAATGATTGAAGGGCTACTACTCAAAGGATTAACAGGCTTTGCTGATCTAACTCCGAGTGACATTACAGGATCCCTAGTTAAAGGTGTCTTTTTTAGAATTGAACCAGGTGCAACATTATTGAAATCTCCATACATCAAGGAATCAAGTGCGTTCTCAACAGGAGGTGTTGGTGCTATTGTTGATGGATCAGTTGTTGCAGCAGGCACAGCGGGCAGTATGGTGTTTCACACATTCACTCAGGTACATGATGGTGGTATTGGTTTCTGGATTAAAGACAATGGTCTTAGTGAAATTGTTAGTTGCTTTACATACTATAATACTTACGGTTATGCTGCCACTGGCGGCGGTAAAATACGTGCGCTAAACGGTAACAACAGTTACGGCGAATACGGAGCGATATCCCAAGGATTTGACACAAATGAATATCCACTAAGTGGATATATGTATGGTGACACAGTTGAGTACACAGTATCATCTCTTAATACAACAGATGGATTTACTGTTGGAGATACAATAACAGGCGCTGTAGCAGATGCAAGCAAAGTGGTCACAGGAATAAGTATTGATCAACAAGCACTTATTACAACAGAATCAGTTGCTACAGTAACAGCAATTACAGCGGCTAATCCGGGTGTAGTTACAGCGACAGCTCATGGATTTAGTACTGGAGATAGTATTGCATTTGCAGCAGTAGTTGGTATGACAGAAGTTAATGGAAATAGTTATACAATTACAGTTGTAGACGCTAACTCATTTAGCATTGCTGACACTACTACATTTACTGCATATACTAGCGGCGGCACAGCAACCAAAGGCGGCCCACACGGACTAGCAGAAGGTCAAGACTTTGCATTCGGAACAGTTGCTGAAATAGAATGGCAACCGATATTGGGTAGTCATGGAACATCAAACATGTACAACAGAACATGGTATGCAGATGTAGTTACACCAACTTCTTTTAGAATTTGCAGTAACTCAGATATGAGTAACTATATTGATACAAGAGCACTTGCAGGTTGGGGATTTGTTACTGAAACTATTACTGATGCTACACGTAGTAATCCTGTAATTGTAACAATTACAGGACATGGGTATAGTAATGGTCAGCTTATCCAAAATGTTAATGGCGTTTCTGGTATGACTCAGTTAAACGGAAATGATTATTATGCAGGCAATGTAACAGCAAACACAGTTGAATTATTCAGTGATGTTGGGCTTACAACTAGCGTGGATGGTACTGGATTTACTGCTTATGTTAGTGGCGGTAGTGCAACAAGAATTCTTAACGGTACTACATTAACTAATGCAACTATATTAACAACAAAATATACAGGTAACATTGCTAACATACAAACAAATCTTAATCCTGGAACAAAACATAGACTTGTTGTTAACGATATTCAACATGGTTATGCTGGACAAACATTTAAAGTAGCAGTGTACAACAATGGACATGGAAATAGATATATTTTCAATGGACAAGAATCGCAAGCTATCAAAATGGACACTAAGCATAGAATGTACATTTTTGAGCAGAATGATGTTAGTAATGTCGGACATCCTATGTACTTTAGTACTACTGCTGATGGCATTCATGCTGGAGGAATCGAACATCAGATAAACAAAGATCCAGCTGCTGGACTTGGCAACGACTCATGTGTAGAATATTGGTTAGATGGAATTAAGCAAACAGATTTAGCTGCATACGCAAACAACTTTGCGGCGGCAACTGCTAGAGAAATTAGAGTGGTTGGAAGTACAGAAGATCTATACGCAGTATGTTATAATCATCCTAAGATGGGTGGAGGTCAAAGATGGACGCCATCTGCAGCAAACTATAATCCAGAATCTGGTGTACTACAGCTACAAATTGGAAATCACGATCTTTCTCTAGGTTCGTACATAAAATTAGATAATGAAAGTTTAACATTTACTTGTGCATATGATGGCAACACGGTACAAATTGCGTATCCAAAAGCCAGCAGTGCTGGTGTATTCGAAACATATCTTCCGATTCTTGAAAAAAATGCTAATTCAATTACTGTAAACGTTGGAGAAGCAACAGGCGCCGCAGCATCTAGTCCTCACACATTTGTAAGTGCAACAAATGAATGTGTTAAACCGATTGGTGTATATCCTGCTGTTAAGTATGAAAGTACAACACAACACAGTACAGCAGATGCATTTAGAGAACAAGTACATGGTATGAGAAGTTATCCGTTTGCTAATAACTCAGTTATAACAGCACAGGACGGGCAGTTTGCAACACTAACAAATACTGCTGACCCTGCAAACCAAGGACAGTTTGGATTTGCTATGGTGCTTGGCGGTCTAAGTCATGAACCTATTGCAGGCGGTAGTTTAGAATTTGTAACAGCACCAGTTATGAGTCCATCTGATAATGCAGATATCGTACAAGAACGAAACAGAGGTGCAGATGTACTAACATATATTATCACAGGTGTAAGTGGATATGTCAAAGAAGCTAACGATACACAAGGCGGCACATGTACTATTACACTAGCTACTGAAAAACAAAATACTAATAATACTTACTATGGACAAAGATTTAATATTAGATATAGATATAGTCAAGTACGATTAACAGGTCACGACTTCTTAAGTATTGGTACAGGCGGAAAAGACACCACTAATTATCCAGGTGTTCCGACGCAAAATGCTGCACAAGGTAGAGAAGTTACAGAGAACTATCCAGGTCGTGTTTATTATGTTAGTACAGACCAAGACGGTAACTTTAGAGTAGGTAGTTACTTTAGAGTTGACCAAGCTACAGGTCGTGCTACATTGGATGCTAGTGCATTTGATCTAGCAGGTCTTACAAGTTTAAGACTTGGTAGTATTGGTGCTCAGCTAGGTGAAAACATTAACGAATTCAGTAGTGATGGATCACTAACAGGCAATAGTAATGCTGCGGTCCCTACAGAACAAGCTGTTAAAACGTATGTAGATACAAAAACAGATGTTGCTATTGCAGCAATTAGTGTAGCAGCATTGGCTAAAGAATTTGATATTACCAACGTTACTAGAAATGCTAGCGGACAATTAACCGGCGCTATCAATGAAGGTGTAACATATACTAATATTACATACACCGGAAGCAATATAACACAGTATACAGAAACATCAGCCAATGGAACACAACAAACTGTTGATATAACATATGATGCAAATAATCTTGTACAAACAGTTGTTGTGTCGTAAGTATAAATAACAGTAAGAAATAGGAAAGAATATAAATGGCAGATATATTAGTACAAAATGCAGTTGTAGAAATAGCAAAAGCGATCGGAGAAAGCGCTGATGGTATTAATTACACTACAATAGTTGGCCAAAATATGGACAATATTGTAAGCACAGTTTTAAATGCAAATAAAACTTCTGGTCCGTTCGCATCATCTAGCGCAAGCGCAGCAACTAAATGTCTTTGTAGATTAAGTGAAATGTGTTGTATAAGTCATTGTAATTGTAATTATTCCGGAAGCGGTACTAGCAGTACAACTTCAGCAAATACTGTAAATGTATGGAGAGACGGCTCAGTATTAGAGGGCGGAACTCCAGTAGTAGCAGCACAAACAATAGTTGACCAAATTGTGTCGCTTGAATCGACCGGTGTATTGAAAAAAGTATACGATACTAATGTTGCTCAAGTAAAGAAAGACATTTATTTTAGTTACTTAGTTTTTGGAAACACAACATCAGATACTGACATCTTAGAGACATGGTATGGCCAAAGCAGCGGGGCTAATACGCCAACACCGGGCGTTAGATTAAGTAATACAAATTATTTAAAAATATGCAATACAAATTGGAAATACGGCGAAGGCCCGCAGACTTGTACCTGGACTGTTCCGGCAGGCGCAACTAAAGTTAAGTTTCAAGTATGGGGTGCAGGACACGGAAGTAATCCGGCTTGTTGTTGTGGAGGTCAGTCATTTAGTACAACTGGGCATTACGCAGAGTTAACAATGGATGCAACCCCGGGTGAATCATATTCTATATGCGCTGGTTGTAGCTGTTCGAGATATTGCTGTAGTAATGAAGGTAGTGGATTTGGCTGCTCCAGTGGTGTAACAGGCCCGGGTATTTGTTGTCTCAACGCCGACGGCGCAGGCTGTTATAACTCTCCCTGTGAAGATATGAAGGGTATGAGGGCATGTTTTGGATTGAGCAATTGCCGTAGATGGCAAAACCCATACTGTACAACTTCAGGTCCGTGTTTCTGCGGATGTGGAGAATACTGCTACGACAACAGTTGTGCAACATGTGGTGTTATTCCTGTATATCCGTCCTGCTGTACCAACCAGGATGGATGTTCTTGTGCGTGTGACAATAGAAACGCAATTCATACCGGGACCGAAGTTCACAAAGGAATTACCGGCGGCGGCTGTTTAGATACAAACAATTATGGATATCATATTAGACCTCCGGTAATTGATGCAGACACAGGTCTTATGTTTTCTGATGGTGTTGGATGCTATTGTCAAACTTTTGACAGCGGAACATGCTGTGGTGGGTGTAATGGTAAAGATTGGGACGCTCATCCCGGCATGGGTGGAGCCGGAACGCATATCCAAGGCGGCACAACCAATCACAAAGGTGATGCCGGAAAAGCTGGAATGATACAGATCTCATGGACATAATTAAATTAGGAAAGACAACAAATGGCTGATATATTAGTACAAAACGCAGTAGAATCTGTAAAGACTGCAATATACGATAATGCATCGGGTTATAATTACACTAACCTGCTTGGAAAGAGTCTGGCAGAAAAAATTAAAGATCTTATAGAAGCTAATGCAGCAGGTGGTCCGTATGCTGCATCTGCTAGTGGAGCTTTGTACCTTTGTGATCTATCTGATCCAAATAAGTTATCAAGTTGTACTTGTTATTATTGGGGATACGGCGTCAACACTCCATCTACCGTCAAGAATGCTAGCCATTTTTGGGTTAACGGCGAAGTGCTTTCAGGCTCAGGAACTAATATTGGTGCACCTGAAATTAAAGACGCAATAATAGCCCTAGATGAGGATTTAAATAAACTATATAGTTTTGATAACACTATTCAAAGCGATATTTACTATGCGTATCTATCACAAAAAACAGTTTTTGAAGCCGCTTCGAATACCAGTGTGTTGACCAATTGGTATGGAGCCGGTGGATCCGGCAGCAGTGCCGCGGCGCAAGGTTCAAAACTCGGCAGCAATGTTTTAAAAGTTTGCGGGACTCAGTGGAAATGCGGAGAAGGTGGCACATGTAGCTGGACTGTTCCGAGTGGAGTTACTAGAGTAAAATTTCAAGCATGGGGCGCAGGACACGGTAGTAATCCAGGATGTTGTTGTGGAGGAGCTCCTTGGAGTTCCACTGGCAGTTATTCTGAAGTTGAATTGGATGTTACACCAGGTGAATCATATACTCTATGCGCTGGTTGTAGTTGTCAAAGAAGTTGCTGTAGTAACAACCCACCGGGCTGTGGATGTATGAGTGGTGTAACTGGCCCAGGTATTTGTTGCTTCAGAGCAGAAGGCTCAGGATGTTTCCATCAAAACTGTAAGAGTATGAACTATATGAGAACACAAGTAAGTGGAAATGCAGGAGGTGAATGTCATAAATTCATGAATCCGTATTGTACGCAGTCAGGACCATGCTGGTGTAGCAATAATGAGTATTGTTTCGATAACAGTTGTGCAACATGTGGACAAGTACCAGTATATCCAAATTGTTGTTACATGAGTATTTGTTCATGTGCTCGTACTGACAGAAATTCTGCCGACGGCGTCCAAAGAGGACATATAGGAATTATTGGCGGCGGCTGTTTAGATACAAACAATTATGGCTATCATACCAGACCCCCGATAATTGATGCAGATACCGGCGGCTTGTTTACTGCTGGCTGTGAGCTACAAACATTTACTAGTGGTAGTAACTGTGGAGGTTGTAATGCTTTCAACTGGACCAAACACCCAGGCATGGGCGGCACAGGTACACATAACATGGGCGGTACAAATAGCCACAAAGGTGACTATGGCAGCGGCGGAATGATTCAGGTTTCATGGTAACACTAAATACATATAGACAGCTAGAAAACCCTAGCTTATTAAGATTAAAGGAATATCAAAATGGCAGATGTTAGTATAGAATATACATTTAAAGTTCCTGATGAACCATTTGTGAATGATTTCTCAGAGAACAAAACTAAAACTTTTACATATATAGGACCAGATGTATGTACAGTAACTTATCGAGTCGGAGACGGATCTTCGCCTTATACTCAGAAATTGGATGGGCCCGTGTACGATGGCGAAGCACAAGTCGAGATTGATGTAAAAGCTAACCCAGAACTATTACCAATTGCTGATCTATTATGGGGACGTCAATACGGTGTTGAAGCAACATTTGACGAAGATACATTATCAGACGGAACAGTGTATCTATCACAAAACAATATGACAATACATGATTACTATTGGATGCCTACATGTAATGTAAATGACGACACAGGATTATTTGAAAGTTGGCATTTAGATGCTGACAATGTAGCAATACTTGATATCTTTCAAAGAGATCCACTTAGTGCTGGTATGAGAACTTACCTTGCTAAAGCAGACATGTTTATTGAAATCTTAGAACGTTTTGAACTTTCAACTGACGAGACAACACTGTTTAATAATTATAAAACAGCAGTAGATAATTATAGATCTAAAGTAGCAACGCCTTGGAAATTTGCAGGCCAAAATCCTTTTGATTTAGAAGCACCGAAGATTCCGATGGATTTAGTATCTAGACATCAACTGATTAAATCTGCAGGTTTAGATAGTCTAATGTTACCTGACGTAGATCCAGCCTAAGAAATTACAACAAAATTGTTGACATTATCTGCTACTAGTGTTATGCTAGTAGCAGTATAATACTTGTACTCTACAAAAGCGGAGAAATTTAAAATTGAAAAAAGCCTTTTTTATCAACGGAGGTGCTGGCAGAGTGTTGTGTGCTATTCCTGCACTTGAACACTACAAAAAACATATAGATCCTGACGTAGTTGTCGTCTCAGAAGGATGGGACGAATTATATATGACAAGTAGTATTAGAAATAACGTATTCAATGTCAATCATAAACAACTATTCGAAGATAAACTCAAAGATAAAGAACTACTAACACTTGAGCCTTATCGTATGAATGCATACTTCAATCAGAAATGTAACCTGATTCAGGCATTTGATATGCTAATAAATGAAGACAAAGATAACATTCCAGAAACAAAAAACTTCAATCTAGAAATATCCAGGCATGATCAAGCGTACGGATATAATTTAGTACAACAAGTTAAACAACAAGCAGGAAAAGACAAAGTAGTTGTTTTTCAACCTCTAGGCAGCGGTGCAAAACTCGAAGGTGAATTCGTAATTGACGACAGTGGACGTAGCTTTGATGTTAAGGACATTATTGAGATTACAAAAGAACTTAGTAAACACGCAGCAGTTATAATGATGACAAACATTAAGATACCAGTTTCACAGCAAATGAGCGCTGCAATACCAGAGGCAAATATATTGCAATGGATGGGTATTATAAAAATGTGTGATTACTTCTTAGGATGTGATAGTATGGGACAACACTATGCACATGCATTAAATAAACCTGCTACAGTTGTTATTGGTAGTACATATCCAGAGAACATTTCATATCCAGATAACAAAGACTTTACTATTATCGACAACGGCAAAGACAAAGGCAGAGTGTATAATCCCTTTAGAATACAAATGGATTGGGATGCTAATCGTAACAACGAAGATATGATGGTAATGGATGATAAGCAAGTTAAGAACATCGTCGATTCGGTATTAAATAAAGTAGGCAGAGCTAAAAAAGTAGAAACTGCAAAATCAGCAACTACTATTCCACTGCTACAACAAAATCAAACACCAGTGCAATTCCCGCTGGCAAACAAAACGAAATCAAAAAAAGCTAAACGATAGAAATTGGAGATAATACGTTGAATACAGGATATATTTTGGCTATCGCTCGTGGCCATAATGCAGGAGCGTGTCTTCTTAAAGATGGTAAGATTGTTTTTGCTATCGAAGAAGAACGTCTTAGTAGAAAAAAATATGACGGTGGTCCATTTGCTGCAATGGTGAAAACATTAGACTATACAGACAAGATTGACTACTTAGTGGTTGCACATACACAGACGTTAGAAGATACAGCTGGTAAAGTTGACTTTACAGGCGATGATATATATACCGGTATAGCTCGTAAATTAGGATTAATTGATCAGAAAGAAAATCCATACGATCACCCGCAAGTTATTGATTTAAGTACAATACACCATAAGTTGCATGCAAGTTGTGCATTTTATCGAAGTGGATTTGATAGCGCAGTAGCAGTTATCGTCGATGGTGCAGGAACATTTTTTGAGCTACAAAATGCTGGACACGAAACAACTGGCTGGGAAGTAGAATCGATCATTGATTGTGATTATCCGTATAATTTAAAAACATTATATAAGCATATAGGTACTCGAGATATTATAAATCATGGAAGAATGTCTACTGACTTCCCTGATCCGATATTAGGGAAAGAACAAAATGTTTTATTAGAAATTTCAGACAGAGCCGGAATCGTTAAAGTATACGAAGCAATTACCGAATACTGTGGCTTTCAGGCGATTGAAGCTGGTAAGACTATGGGATTATTCCCGTATGGCGAGCCCAATGATAATATCCCAGATTTATTTCAAACCTACCAGAATGGTACTAGTTTATCACGACGTGATGTCATTATTCCTACCTATCCTAATAGTGCTAATGTTAATCAAACATTGTTTGACGAATTACAATATGATGCCCAAGGTGATAAAACACTACTACAAAACCGTAGAGATTTAGCCTATGCACTTCAGACACAAACACAAGAAGAAGTTGTAAAACTTATTCGTAAAGCAGTTGAAATGAGTGGTAAGAATAATGTTGTTATTAGTGGCGGATATGGACTAAATTGTGTTGCTAACTATCATTACTTAGAGGCACTCAAAGATGAAGATATTAACATATATGTGGAACCTGTTAGTAATGATGCAGGAACGAGTATCGGCGCTGCATTGATTTATTATCATTACATTACTAAGTCGGTAGATAAATCTTCCCCAGAATTATATTTAGGTCCACAGTACAATTACAGCGACGAAACTATTAATTCGTTAGCAAAAGAATACGGCGCAACAGTTGAAGATTCAGATAACAGTGCAGTAATCGATTTGCTTGAAAAGAGAAATATCGTTACAATTTTTCAAGGACGATGCGAAAACGGACCACGTGCATTGGGGAATCGTAGTGTAATATATGATCCTACAGATCCTAATGGTAAAGATTTTGTTAACAGTGTCAAACATCGCGAATACTTCCGCCCGTTTGCTGGTTCAATACTTGCTGAGGACGTACATGAATGGTTTGATTTACGTGGTATGGAAGATAGTCCGCATATGATGTATGCTGTAAATTGTCAACCGGGCATTGCAGAAAAGATACCTAGTATTATTCACGAAGATGGAACCTGTAGAATTCAAACAGTTACCAGAGAAGAAAATCCTAATTATTATGATCTGATTAATGCATGGAAAGAACGCACAGGTGTACCAATGGTATTCAACACAAGTTTTAACTTAGGCGGCGAACCTCTTGTCGAAACACTAAAAGATGCATTATGGACACTGCAAGAAAGCGACATTGAATATTTGTATTTGCCTGAATACGGTAAGCTACTAAAGATAGAAAATTAATCTTCTGGAAACAAACATTCGTCAATGAACTTTCTAACGTCTGCTGGATCTAGTCCTAAACTTTCCATAACTTTAGGTGTATGTGGATTCTGCTTTTGATAAGAACAATATCTATTTTGTTTTTCACGAATTAACGCAGAGTCGACACTAGATGTAGTATACGTTGGAAGTTCAGCTAAGTATGTATCCAAATTGTCTAATGCCATAGTCACAACCTGTTGCATTTCTTCTATTCTAACATTGCTTGCGGCTACCATATGTTTGCTGAATATAGCTTGCGCCCAGTCTGGTAATTGTCGTTCTTTCTTCCATTCTAAATCTTGTACAAACTCTCCAAACAAGTTTACCATTGGATGACTCCAATCCGCAGTTGGACTATAGTCATGAAATGCACCTGTAACTTTGTTCTTTCCACATATAATATCAAAACCATATATAGGAGCATCATTGTCATAGTTAGGAAATACACATATGTGAGTCATATACAGACCTTTTGAATCTCTAGCATCAACACTGTCTATGTGTGCTCGCCTAAAATGTTCGCCTCGAAACACTCGATTGAGCCAGCCGAACTCAGGATCATCAAACGTTTCTTCTCCCAGTGCTGAACACTTTTCTATAATAGCACTTTCACACTCGATCATTTTATCCCATATTTCACTCATAATACTACTTTCAATTTGTCTACTAGGTCGTTTATCATTGCATCTGTGTGCAGTGGTGTTGGCGCAAAACGTAATCTTTCAGTTCCTACTTCTACAGTAGGATAATTTATAGACTGTACATATATGTTATGTTCATTGATAAGTTCATCGCTTATCCGTTTACATTTTACAGCATCACCTACTAGTACAGGAACAATGTGCGTTTCGTTATCAATAACATCAATATTGTTTATTGATAATAGGCTTTTGAGTACATTTGCTCGACTTTGATGTTGCTGTCTAAGTGCTACACCATTTTCGCTACGCAAGTACTTTATAGCAGCCAATGCACCAGCACATATCACAGGACTTAAACTAGTGGTGAAAATAAATCCACTTGCTACACTACGTATAGCATCTATAGCAACATTGTCTCCTGCAATATAACCACCTTGACATCCAAATGCTTTTCCTAATGTTCCATTAACAAAATCAACTCTGTCTTGTAGTCCTAGTTTTTCTAGATACCCTGCACCAGTTGCGCCGTATAAACCTACAGCATGAACTTCGTCAATATATGTTATTGCACCAAATCTATCAGCTAGTTTTACTATGCGCTCGATATCACTAGTAGAGCCATCCATACTATAAACACTTTCAAATACAATACAAGGTGTACCCTGTATCTTTTCCAATATGTCTAGTAGCTGGTCTGTGTTGTTATGATCAAACACATGTTTTGGCGCACCGCTGTGTCGTATTCCTTGTATAAGACTAGCGTGATTCTTACTATCACTGATGAATTCAATATCTGGAATAATTTTACTAAGTGCAATTAGGCTCCATTCATTGGCAACATATGCACTAGAGTATAACAAAGACGACGGTTTGTTGTGCAATTGCGCTAGTTCGTATTCTAATGCAACGTGATAATGGCTGGTTCCGCTTATATTTCTAGTACCGCCACTGCCTGCTCCGGTCTGGTCTAATGCAGTATGCATCGCATCTAGTACAACTTTATGTTGTCCCATGCCTAAATAATCATTGCTACACCAGTTTACGATATTTTTAATATTATATGGGCCGTAATGTATTGCTTGTGGATATGATCCACGTTCTCGCAAAATATCGTTGAATACTCTATAGTTTCCTTGTAACTTCAAAGTGTCAATAACACTTTGAAATTTGTTTTTATCTATCATTTAAGCCAAGCTGTTCTAAGTCCAAGATCTTTGCGTCTTTGGTGCTCTTGTTCGCTTCCTGGATATCTCCATGCCCATATTGCAACCAGTGCCATAAAGCCACCGCTCCACAATACAGCTTTGATATTACCTGTACTGAACCACACAAATGCTATACTTGTACTCATAGTAGCAATCATAAAATATTTAAATTTTGTAGGAAATATTCTCTTTTCACTCCAACCTCTTAAAAATGGGCCAAACAGTTTATGGTTCATAATCCAATTGTGCATACGGTCACTGCTTTTTGCAAAACAGTAAGCTGCACCAACAGCGGGTGTACTCCAAGGAAGCCCGGGCAAGTATACACCAATAAAGGCAACGCCTACTAGTAAACAGCCCAATGTAAACCAAAATGCTTTTTTAATATTCATAAATCTTCTTTCCGTTAAATACTATGTTAATATTATTTATCAGCTTGACTAATCGTATATAATCAGCTATAATCGTATATAATTGGAGATGTAAATGCATATTGTAACAGGTGCCGCTGGGTTCATCGGCAGTAACATGGTAGAACACTTAAACAAAAAGGGACATACAAATATCGTTTGTGTGGACACTCTCAATCAACACAAAGTGGCAAATCTTGCAGGGCTTGAATTTGCAGACTTTATAAGTCCAGATGAATTGTTGTTGAAAGATTTTGAAGATGTAACAGCTTGTACATTGTGGCACTTGGGCGCTAATAGTAAAACCAGTAGCGACGATTGGGATAGCATCTATCACAACAATGTAGTTTACACAAGAAAATTATCTAATAAGTTTAAAAATATTGTATTTGCTAGCAGTGCAAGTGTGTATGGTGACAATATCAATACACAAGAAGTTAGCAGTAATTTAGCACCTAAGAACATGTATGCGGCTACTAAAATGATGTGTGATAACAGTTTTATGAATAATAAACACATACATAAGATCCAAAGTTGGCGTTTCTTTAATGTGTATGGAAACAGAGAACATCACAAAGTACATGCTGGTATGGCAAGCCCATACAGTAATTTTATACATCAAGCAAAAACAACAGGTGTAATCAAATTGTTTGACAACAGCCACGAAGTACTCAGAGACTTTATTTGTGTTGACGATGTTGTGGAGATTATGTATAGTATCTATATGAACAAGCATAAAAGTTTCATAAGTAATTTGGGAACAGGCAGCACATACAGTTTTCAGCAATGGGGAGATCTTATTGCTAAACACTATAATGCCGAAATAGAATACATACCAGTACCAGATGAATTACAAAAAATCTATCAAAAATATACATGCAGTGACAACAACTATCTGATGTCTAACCTAGAGGATTATAAGTTTACTACACCTGAAGAATTTGTAGAGGCTAATCTATGAAAGTATTAGTGTTCGGCGATGTAATTGTTGACAAATATATCTATGGTACTAGTACAAGAATTAGTCCAGAAGCACCAGTGCCTGTTGTGACTTTTCAAACAGAAAAAGAATCACTAGGCGGCGCAGGGTTGGTGTATGAAAACCTAAAAAGTCTAGGCGTAGATGCGACACTACTTCAAACAGAACAGCCACACAGTATTAAAACTCGAGTGATTTGTGACGGACATTACGTCACACGCATTGACGATGATAAAGATGCGGACTCAAATGCAGTACTAGCAAATGTATTACGCAGTGACTTTTCCCAATGGGATTATGTTATACTAAGCGATTATGACAAAGGTGTGCTAGATAATGCAAAACAAATTATTGCACACATAAACAGCCAAGGCCCTAAGATAATTGTAGACCCAAAGCGATATGCACACGACTACGAAGGCGCTTGGTTAGTAAAGCCTAACAACAGCGAATATACTAAGTTTGAATTTGACGAATGGCAAGGCAACATTATTACCACAGACGCAGGACATAGTGTGAGTGCTACAATAGACAATATGGAATATACCATTCCTGTAGAACAAGTTGAAGTCAACGATGTTACCGGTGCTGGAGATTGTTTTTTAGCTGCATTTGTGTATTCACTTACCAAAGGTTACAGTCATAAAAAATGTTTAGAAATTGCCGTTAGTGCAAGCACACAGAGTGTCAAGCACACAGGTACATATGTTTTAACTAAACAGGATGTAGAACGTACTAAAGTGTTTACCAATGGTTGCTTTGATATTGTGCATCGAGGACATATTGAAATGCTCAAGGCTAGTAAACAATTGGGAGACTGGCTAGTAGTAGGTGTTAATACAGATCGCAGTGTTCGTCGTCTTAAAGGTGAATCTAGACCTGTTAATAATGAAAGTGACAGAAAAGTTCTGCTGGAAAGTTTAGACTTTGTTGATGAAGTAATACTGTTTGACGAAGATACTCCACTGGAATTAATACAACGTGTACAGCCAGACATAGTTACAAAAGGCGGCGACTATACAGTAGACACAGTTGTAGGTAACCAACTTGCAAAAGTTGTGATACTACCTACTGTAGAAGACTACAGTACAACCAGAACAATTGAGGTGATAAATGGAAAATAAAATAGTAATTGACAACGCATTAGATCAACAATCGTTTGATGCTCTGTACGATCATATGATGGGAACAGGTTTTGAATGGTACTTTAATCCTGGAATTGTAAAGGATAACACAACTGATTTTCAGTTTGTACACGGTATAGATAGTGGATACTATATGACATCTCCGCATAATTATAGTTTCATTTTTCCTATTAATGATATTTTGATGCCACAGTCGATTATTAGAATTAAAGCAAATCTGACTGGAAGAACTGATAAAGTAGTAGTACATGGATTTCACAATGATGTACATGCAACCGGATCGTTGACCGCTGTATATTATGTCAATTCAAATGATGGACATACCGAGTTTGAAGATGGAGACAAAGTTCCTAGTGTTGCAAATAGATTAGTAATATTTCCTTCAAGATTAAAGCATAGTGGAACCAGTTGTACAAATCAACAACGGCGTGTAGTAATTAATTTTAACTATATACCTTGGAGAGATAACAAACATTGGCAACAATTAATGTCACCGGAAGATATCAAATATCGACAACATTGGGAGCAAGGAATGAATTTACCAACTGATAGTAAAGGAGTGCCCATTAAATGACACAACTTAACGGAGTACAGGAAAAAGGTTGGGGACGAGAATTAATTTTTGCCACCAATGACAAGTACTGTGGCAAACTTATGTTTTTTGACAAAAAAGGTGCAAAGTTTAGTATGCACTTTCATAAAGAAAAAGACGAAAGCTGGTATGTAATGAATGGTAGTTTTACATTACATATTATGAATACAGACAATGCTGAATTAGAAACCCATGTGTTACACAAAGGAGACTCATGGCGTAACGAGCCTATGCTTCCTCATCAATTACTTGCAATGGAGGATAACAGTATTATTGTAGAAGTAAGTACACCTGATAGTGTAGAAGATAATTATCGAATTGCTAAAGGTGACAGTCAGAAATGAGTATCAAGTTAAATTAAAAACTATCTAGCCAGTTTGGCAAGTCTAGTTTGTCTTTTTGACGTTCGTATATAGTAGTGATCTTCTCTACCATTTCTGTGTTGTTTAAAATTAAGTAAGCGCCTCGGTGTAATGGCTTTGGCCAACAGTCTATACTAACCCAAGCATAGCCTGCACTTTCATGATTGCATCGAGGAATAAACTCTTCAAATACTGTAACACAAA
>OBMK010001077.1_pt1 | contig 24127 bp, 23 predicted proteins | sample 1539081 | NCBI WGS metagenome assembly OBMK01 (sample SAMEA3355528, study PRJEB22509) | marine metagenome | biome: marine; feature: river plume; material: water | place: USA | collected 2010-08-07 | depth 0.5 m | reverse complement strand
GGGTAAAGGTCGCCGCGCCTAGGATCGGAATAAACAAGTTCAAGAGTGGCACTGTCAGCGGCAGTGCCATCAAGCATCCCGCGAGCCAGATCAAGCCGAAATTCTCTTTGCGCGCTTGCTTTGCACCCGCACGCCCAAGGCGACGCATCGCGGCAATCTGAAAATACTCCCGCCCCAGTAAAAAGCCGTTAAGCCCCCAGAAAATGAAAATCGCTGCAAACGGCAGGATCGCATATATCAAAAATGCTACAAGATTGGCCCCAATCAAGATCCCCAGAAAATTCAGCGTGTCCCGTAAGGATTCATAGAACGGCGTCGGCGTGACAGATGGCAAAGTGGGGTAGTGCTTTGCTTCAACCGCAGATGCGACTTCATCCAGAAACAAAGATGTAATGGCAGAGGCCACAGGCACCATCAAAAAGATAGATAAGAAAAGCATTAAGAACAACGACCCCCAGCCTAGCAGATCGCCGATCCACGTGACTTCGCCGATGACAGGCAGCACTAAACTGCCATCAACCGCTTCATTCATCAGCGTCAAGAAAAGCGCATAGAAACCGGCAAGCAAGGCGATTGTTAGGATCACACCCAAAAACAAGACACGGCGAAATCGCGGATCGCCCATTTGACCGACGGCTTTGAAGAACGAGGAAAAGATCATGCCTCGACCCACATCGTTAGTGTCTCAAGATTAGGGCGCGGGCGCTCGGGCGGGGCCATCTTTTCTGTTCCAATATGAATTATGCCCGCGATACGTTCGTCAGATCCCAAGTCCAAACCGGTTTCAACAAACTCACGATCATGCGAGGGCCAGCCAGAAAGCCAATTCGCACCCCACCCGCTCGCCAAGGCCGCATTTAAAAGTGCAAGGCAAACAGCTCCTGCGGAATAGGTCTGCTCAATCGCGGGGACCTTCTCAGAGGGCTTTTGCGCCTCAACGACGACAACAGCCAATTCACCGGTCACAAATTGTGCAGCGCCTTTAGTGATTTTCTCTTCATCAAACCCAAGCGCCACACCGCGCACGCGCACAAGCTCTACCAAACGATCCATCGCGGCCCCTTGCAGGACGATAAAGCGCCACGGCTCCAGCTTGCCATGATCCGGTGTTCGTCCGGCAGCAGTCAGGATTGGTAGTAACTCTTCTTTCGTTGGCACAGGCGCTTGCAAGGTCTTTGCAGGACGCGAACGACGGTTCAGAAAAAATTCCATCGCTTCAGGATTTGGATCAGGCACAGAGACTTCCTTATTATTGAACGCTACATCATCACGAAGTGGCGTCATTTCAACCACTAAGCCCAAGTGCGTCGCGCATTTTCGCAATCTCGCCGCTAACAAACGCCTGATGCGGCGCGCCCGGCTGGCGAACAAGATTGAGTGGGGCCATGGGATCAGCCGCCTCGATACGGCTCCCGCTCATTTCTTGCAAAACCGCATGGCCACAGAAAGGAACGTAAACTTCAGAATATCCCCCTTCATGCGCCATCATCACGCGGCCCTCGCAAATCTCATCCGCGAGCGTCATCACCTGACGGGTCAATTGTCGGAACGTATCGGCCGTAGCCATCATACGCGCCAAAGGATCAACAGAGGTCGCGTCAAACCCGCAGGCCACAATAATTACATCGGGCTGATACGCACGCATTTGCGGAATCACGATCGTTTCCATCACCTCAAGATAGCTGGCATGACCCGCCCCTGGAGGCAGCGGAACATTCAAATTGCACCCCTCGCCCGCACCCTTTCCGCGATCCTCAAACCCACTGGTCACAGGTGGAAAATTGTTCTCTTGATGAATGGAGATCGTCAGAACATCGCCCCGATCATAATAGATCGCTTCCGTACCATTACCGTGATGCACATCCCAATCAATGACGGCAACGCGCTTTGCTAAACCTTTGGCGAGTGCTGACTCAATCGCGATGGAAATATTCGCGAGCAAACAAAAGCCCATCGGCTGTTCCGGCAAACAGTGATGTCCGGGCGGACGTGACAGCGAATAGGCGTTCTGTAACTCACCCTTTAACACGGCCTCCAAGGCGGCCTTCGCAAGGCCCGCAGAAGTGGCCGCGATATCATATCCACCGGGACCAAAAGGGCAGCGCTCGCCAATCTCACCACCACCCGTGTCCGACATCTCTTTAAAGGCATCAAGATAACTTGCCGGATGTACGCGCAACAGATCCTCGCGACTAGCGGGCGTAGCACCCTGCATCGCAAGCTCACCAGACAGCCCCGTCATATCCATCAGATTTTTAAACCGGCGCTTGCTTTCAGGGCTTTCAGGTAGACCACCATTCACCATGGGTTGGATCAAACCACCTACAGGCATCATGCTCGCGTAGTTTCCACCACTGTGCCAGAAACAGCTTTCGTCCCAGAAAAACCCCGTCTTCATTTTCGATCCTCTCTTTGCGCGTTGCCAAAGTTTAGGAGCAGCGGTTCGCTCAAGCAACGGCAACTGTGCAAATTCGTGACTGGTATTGCCCAGACGGCCCGCCTATCTTGAACGTAAACTAATACTGCTCGAGGTGCGAATACGCATGATCAGATATCTCTCCATACCACTCCTTGCAGTAAGCCTAAGCGCGTGCGTCTCCACCCCCAGCCCTGAACCAGCAGCGCCAAGCCAGTCCAGCGTATCAGCACCGACATCCGCAAATGCAGAGCAAGCCGCACGCCAGTTTGTGAAAGTTGTGCAAACCGTTGAGCCCGTCGCAGAAGCAGAATGCCGCGCGCGGACTACGGATCTGAACTGTGACTTCAACATTGTCGTCGATGATCGTCCGGGCCAAGCACCCAATGCATTTCAAACGCTCGACAAAAATGGCCGACCTGTTCTAGCGTTCAACATTCCTTTGATTGCGACCGTGCGCAACGCGGACGAGCTCGCTTTTGTTATGGGCCATGAGGCTGCACACCACATCCAAGAGCACCTCGCGCGCCAACAAGTAAACGCGACAGCAGGTGCGTTGATATTCGGGGGCCTTGCCGCAATCACTGGCGGTGGCGAGCAAATCGTGCAAACGGCCCAGCAAGTTGGCGCGACAGTTGGCGCGCGCGGATACTCCAAAGATTTCGAGCTTGAGGCAGATCGCCTTGGCACGGTGATCAGTCACAAGGCGGGCTATGATCCTGTGCGCGGCGCTGCATTCTTCACGCGCATCCCCGATCCTGGCAATACCTTCCTCGGCACACACCCACCTAACGCATTACGCATCAACACAGTCCGCAAAACTGCGGCCAAGCTTTAGTAGTGTTTCAGATTACCCATGTGGTCACTGACCGTGGCTCTAAATATGCAGTAAGCGGCGCACCTGCAAAAGGCAAAGCTGATGCCTTAGCCTTCCTTAAGGCCCTCAAACGTAACAAGCGTTTCGCCAAAGCGACCCACAATACATGGGCGCTCCTGTGTCACGAAACCGGGCCCATCAAGAACGACGATGGCGAAAGCGGTGCAGGCGCGATCATCCTGCGTATGCTGGAACGAGCCGAACTGTATGATCATCTCATTGTCGTCACGCGCTGGTATGGCGGCGTGCATCTCGGCGGTGATCGATTTCGCCGCGTGCAGGATTGCGTTAACGCCTACTTGTCTGAGGCTCCTGATTTCCCATAAGCCCCCTTCAAAACGATTGACAAAACCCGCCTTTCACCGCCTCTTAAAGCCCAGCTTTGGGAGTATAAAATATGCTAGGTCAAATGATGCAAGGCAACTTGCTAATCTCGTCACTTATTGATCATGCGGGTCGCTATCACACCAGCACTGAAATCGCCTCTGTTGAAATGGATGGCAGCGTAAGCCGTTCTAATTGGGGCGAGGTTCAGCGAAATTCTAAAAGGCTTGCGAGCGCGTTGACCAAGATGGGTCTGAAAACATCTGCACGCTGCGCAACAATTGCGTGGAACAATCGACGCCATCTTGAGATTTATTTTGGCGTGTCCAGTGCGCAATTCGTGTGCCATACAATCAACCCACGTCTTTTCCCTGAGCAACTTGTTTACATCGTGAACCATGCCGAAGACGAAGTTCTGTTCATTGATGCAACGTTCCTCCCCCTCGCAGCCGCGCTCAAAGATAAAATGCCAACGCTCAAGGCGATCATCCTCATGGGTCCGCGCGATGAGGCAGCGCTAGAAAGCGTGCCAGAGTTGCAGTTTTATGATGAATTCATCGAGACGGGCGATGAGAATTTCGTTTGGCCCGACTTTGATGAAAATACCGCGTCCAGCCTGTGCTACACCTCTGGCACAACGGGCAATCCCAAGGGTGTTTTGTTTTCACATCGCTCCACCATGCTGCACAGCTTCGCTGCCGCTTTGCCCGATTGCATCGGCTTTTCTGCGCGCAATATCGTGCTGCCTGTCGTGCCCATGTTCCACGTCAACGCATGGGGCACGCCCTATGCAGCAGCGATGGTTGGGTGCCAATTGGTTCTGCCAGGGCCAGGTCTCGATGGTTCAAGTCTGTTGAAGCTGATCGATGCAGAGCAGGTTGATATCGCATTGGGTGTGCCTACGATCTGGCAAGGCTTGCTTATGGCCGCCAAAGACTCGGGAAGCACCCTAAGCAGCCTTAAACGCACAGTTGTGGGTGGCTCCGCCTGCCCGCCGTCGATGATCGACACGTTCCGTGATGTCTATGGCGTTGATCTTATTCACGCATGGGGCATGACAGAGATGAGCCCGCTTGGCACCTCCAACCAACCGCTTGCGAAACACGCGATGCTCCCGATTGAAGCCCAGCGCAAGCTACGTGAAAACCAAGGGCGGCCTCCATACGGGATCGAACTGAAAATCGTCGATGAGAACGGTAAAGACCTACCTTGCGATGATGTCGCTCAGGGCGATTTGCTGGTGCGCGGTCCTTGGGTGCTTTCGGGGTATTTCAAGCCAGAGAGGGATGACGAGCTACGCGATGGTTGGTTTGATACAGGCGATGTCGCGCGGATTGATGCGGATGGCTACATGACGATCTGTGATCGCTCCAAAGATATCATCAAATCAGGTGGCGAATGGATCAGCTCTGTCGAACTCGAAAATATCGCTGTCGCACATCCAGACCTTCTTGAAGCCGCCGTCATCGGTGCCGCGCATCCTAAATGGGATGAACGCCCCGTGCTTGTCGCTGTAAAGGCAGAGGGCTGTGACCCAAAGCCGGATGATTTGATCGCATTCTTTGACGGAAAAATCGCGAGCTGGCAAAAGCCGGATGCGGTTGTATTCACAGATGCTCTTCCCCGCAATGCGACGGGCAAGGTGCTCAAGCGCAATCTGCGTGATGAATTCGGACAAGTCCTGATGGGCTGACACCGCCCCAACCTACCTTCGGGGCGCAAAGATTCTATCGTTTTGCGAAGATCAGCTTCTGACGTATCTGCGCGATGACGTCGCAAATATTCCCTACCCTGCGCTTTGGGACTTACTGGGCGTTGGGGCTGAGGGCGACGAAACGCCCGTCGAATGCGCATTACGCGAAACGAAGGAGGAGTTCGCGCTCACCTTACCCTTGAGCCGCATCATCTGGTCGCGCGCATATCCAAGCATGCTGATAGAAGACACTATAAATTGGTTCTTTGTCGCGCCGATCACCGCAAAAGAGATCGAAAGCATAGAACTCGGCGAGGAAGGTCAGCAATAGCGTATGATGCCGATTACAACTTACTTGGATCGCCCGGAGGCGATCCCCCACCTCAAAGCACAAATCAGGGATTTCTTATCCAAGAAAATCTGAAATATCGCGACCCAGCAAAGCATTGCTTGCATGTGCGACGGCTTCCGCCTCACTGTCAAAGGTCGGATCAAACGCGAAGGATGATTTATCGCTGTTCACAACTTCGGCACGCCAAACACCGTCGGTTTGTTCTGTCATGATTTGAAAATTGTGACCCTCTACGGTGATCTCTGTACGCGAAGTGCTCATGTTGTCTGCCTTTGAATTGCGTCACACAGACACCTAGCCGCAAATGTTACCTCGTCGCAAGGAAGCCGCCAGTTTCTTGAAAACTTCCTCCTGTCGTATCGGTATGATCCACAGAAACGGTTCCGACGGCTTCGTTGCCTGTGGCGCCACCTATCAATCCTGCGAAGCTCCCTGTCGCTGGGTTCCACACGATTTGGCCATTTACGATTTCGCCGCCTGTTGTCGCACCTGAGAACCGACCAGCATTGCTTATTGTGGCTGATCCTAAATCAAGTGTGCTGAGAGGGTTCACCGCATCTAAAGTATTGTCGGGTTTAAGGCGTAGCACACGATTTGTGATGGAGCCGCTTATCGTCGCCGCTGCGAAATCAACATCCAAACTTGCCCGTCCATTGACCCGTCGCGTGGGCGTAAAGCCAACGTAGTCTCCATTAAACTCCGCGCTTCCTGTGAGTGGAAGTTCCGCAGCACTCGTACGACCAAAAGCGGCAAGCCTTTGAACATTTCCTGCGAGGCCACCAGAGTAAACGACGACTCTGGTGCCAATTCCTTGGCCAAGGTAGGCGTTATGTGTTTCTGTCGGGTCTCGCATGGCTAAAATACCATTGTAGTCAGCCGTAAAGAAACGATTGAGTTGTGCATCAAGACCAGGCGCGGAAATCGTAAATATCTGAAATGCGGGATTGTAGTTTGCATCATCAATATTCCCGATCAACTGGCCGATTGAATCGTCCGTTGCAGAAATCGTGATCGTACTTGGTTCATCATCATCTTCATTGTCGCCACCATCCCCGTCATCATCATCGCCGTCATCATCGTCACCACCACAGGTTTCGAGTAAACAAATGACTTCAGCCTCAGGATCGCCATTGGAGCAAGCAGATACAGCAAACAAACAGAATAGAAATAAGAGTCTCAGTAACATGATTACTAACTAAGCAGGATTGGTTAGCAAAACCTTAAGCGTCTAAAATACCCCACAGATCATATTCGCCGGCTTCATCAACTGTGACCGTGACAATGTCGCCCACGTTCAGCCCTTCGTAACCTTCATCGATAAACAGATTGCCATCAATCTCAGGCGCATCCGCCTTAGTGCGACACGTCGCAGCTTCATCATCAATCTCGTCAACGATAACCTCCATGCGCGTGCCAACTTTCGCCGCCAGCTTCGCCTCTGAAATCGCTTGCGCTTTTTCCATGAAACGGTCCCAACGCTCTTGCTTAACCTCGTTTGGGACATGATCAGGCAAAGCATTGCTACGCGCGCCGTCAACATTTTCGTACTGGAAACACCCAACACGATCGAGCTGCGCTTCGTCCATCCAATCGAGCAACGTTTGGAACTCTTGCTCTGTCTCACCCGGATAGCCAACAATAAAGGTCGAGCGCAAAGTAATGTCAGGACATGTCGCACGCCATGCGGCAATCTCGTCCAAGGTTTTCGAGCCAGCCGCAGGACGCGCCATACGTTTCAACACATCAGGATGCGCATGTTGGAAGGGGATATCGAGATAGGGGAGCAAACCGCTCTCAGGATCGGCCATCAAAGGAATCAATTCGCGCACAGATGGGTAAGGGTACACATAATGCAGCCGTACCCACGCGCCGAGCTTGCCCATTTCACGGCTTAGATCAGTGATATGCGAACGCACCTCGCCATCTTTCCAAGGGTTCACATCATACTTGCGATCAAGGCCATATGCAGAGGTATCTTGCGAGATCACCAGCAGCTCCTTCACGCCACTCTCCACCAGCTTTTCCGCTTCCCGCAGAACAGCATGGGCAGGACGCGACGCAAGACGACCACGCATATCAGGAATAATGCAGAACTTGCACTTATGATTGCAGCCCTCTGAGATCTTAAGATAACTGTAATGCCGTGGTGTTAGCGACACGCCAGAGGTAGGCAAAAGATCCACAAACGGATCAGGTGATGGCGGCGCCGCGCTATGCACTGCGTCCAAAACCTGTTCGTATTGATGTGGGCCAGTGACAGCCAAAATCTTTGGGTGATGTTCGCGAATATAGTCTGGCTCTGCGCCTAAACATCCTGTCACGATAACCTTGCCGTTCTCTTGCAAGGCCTCACCAATCGCATCAAGGCTTTCCGCCTTTGCGCTATCCAGGAAACCACACGTGTTCACGATGACCGCATCTGCGCCCGAATAATCAGGCGAGATACCATACCCCTCGGCGCGAAGCCGCGTCAGGATACGTTCGCTGTCGACCAAAGCCTTAGGACAACCAAGGCTGACCATACCAATGCGGGGCTGGCCGGGACGCGCGGCGTCGGGCAGTTTGGCAGAAGGCGCTAGATCAGGGCGAAGCGAAGGGGGGTTCTGTGTCATGGCGCGCTCTATACTGGCAACTGCGTGCTAAGAGAAGAGAAACCGCACAAGCAACCTCTTGCCGCTCTTCTGAAAGTGAGCGCCCTTAGGTTGCAGTAGGGCAGCACCGAGCATAGAATCGCGAAAAAACAGGCGGAGCAGCCAGATGCGTTTCTTGATCCGATTGATCGTGATCGTCCTTGTGGCGGTCGCCATTGCTATTGTTGGCCTGTTGATGCTGCCCGGCGAAAAAATCGCGCGCATCGCCGCGGACCAGCTTAGCAAACAAACAGGACGCGCGGTCGACATCAGCTCCGAGACCTCGATCAACCTTTATCCGACCCTTGGCGTCACCACTGGCCCTGCCAGCATTGCCAGCGCAGATTGGGCCAAGAACGGTCCTTTGATGACCGCGGATAGCCTCGCCATTGGAATCGATGTGCCTGCCTTGATCGGTGGCACCATCCGCATCACCAAGCTAGAAGCGAAAAGCCCCCGTATCGTGCTGGAGCGCGCAGCGGACGGGCGCACGAACTGGGACCTCCTCCCCAGTAGGGAACCCGTCGAAACGACAGAACCTGTCAACGAGACCACCGAAGACCAAAGCTATGATCTATCGCTAGAGCGCGCTTTGATCACCGATGCAGGTCTGCGCTATATCGATCATGGCACAGGCACCGATCAGGATCTCAAGAATGTTGATATTGATCTGCGGTGGCCGTCTTTAGGCGGTCCGGCTGAACTGATTCTTGGCATTACTCCTTTCACTGAACGCCTAAACTTGAACACGACAGTTGGCGACGTGATGGGTCTTATTGGTGGGTCGCAAACCACAGTTATCGGCGCGCTTAACGCGGCTGGGGCCGACCTTAGTTTCGAGGGCATCGCTTCGATCAAACCCGAAGCAGCGATGCAGCTCACAGGCAGTATTCCTAACGTCGGTGCTTTGATGCGCGCACTGGGCCAGGACCCCGCAACATTCGGCTTAGCGCCTAACTTCAACCCAAGTGCTGATATCAATAGCCAAGTGAATTTCGATGGCACGCGTCTTGCTTTGCGCGAGATGGCGCTCGCGCTCAACACATCGACCGTATCAGGCGACGCAGACGTCGTTCTTGCGCTTGGATCACCACAAGTCACCGCAAAGCTGAACGCAGATATCAAGAACGCTGGCGCTTTAATGCACCTCTTTGGTCACGAGCCTGAAACCTTTGGGCTAGACAGCGCATTTGATCCTTCATTCTCTAGCGAGATTTCGCTGTCCACCAGCGGAAGCGAAATGAACGCGAAGCTCACTGGATTGACCGCAACGTTAGACGGCGCACAAATCAGCGGCGATGCGAACATTGCGCTTCGCCAAAACGTTCCAGATGTAACCGCGATCCTATCCGCAAGCCTTCCCGATGTTGCGCGCACTGCCGCTTTGTTTGGGCAACCGCTGAGCAATTTTGGCCTCGCTCCCGATGCGGCACCCGCGGTGGCCACAAACATCAATGCGCGGATCCAAGGCAGCAGCATTAGCGCGAACCTAAGGGATGTCGCCGCAACAATCGGCGGTGCCACACTGTCTGGCACGATAGACATCGCGATGTCTGGCACAACACCTACCCTGTCGGGCGACATTAAGGCCACTATTCCAAGCACCGCAAATCTGATGACCACGCTGGGCCAAGCAGCCCTTGATCTGCCAAAAGGGTTCGGACGTGCCATCAACGCACGCACGAAACTGTCGTTCAAATCAAACCAGTTCAATCTAAATGGCCTGACCATTTCGCTCGATCAAAACACATTGAGCGGTTCGGTATCTGTGGGCCTTGGTGGCGCAGTTCCCAGTGTGAACGCTAATCTGCAAGCGGGTGATCTTGATTTCAGCGCACTTGCGCCAGATGACAGCGCCAGTGACACAAGTTCAAGCGCGGGCGCAGGCTGGCCCAAAGATCGCATCGATGCAGGCGCGCTAAGTCTCATAAACGGCAACATCAAACTAAAAGCAAAGTCGATCAACTTAGGCATGCTGCAACTCGGATCCAGCGATTTAGGCGTAGCAATTGATCGCGCGCGCGCAGTTGTGTCGATCAATGATCTGCGCGCCTATCAGGGAAGTTTCGCAGGCCGGCTTGTCGCGAATAATCGCAATGGCCTGTCTGTTGCAGGTGACCTGCGCGCGAGCTCCGTCGCGCTTGGCCCTTTGCTGAACGCACTGGCAGATATTAACAAAATCACCGGCAACGGCAATTTGAACGTCAAATTTCTAGGCTCTGGTAATTCCGTCGATACGATCATGCGCTCGCTCAGCGGACAAATCGGGATGTCTGTCCCGCAAGGCAACATTGCGGGTATCGATCTGGAAGGGCTAATCCGCCAAGGCGACGCGAACGCGAGTCTCACCAAATTCGAAAACCTGAAGGCAAATGGCGCCATTCAAGGCGGCAAGCTACAGAATAACGATCTCACTGTTTCGACTGGGCGCGTCGATGCCAAGGGTGAAGGTATTATCAATCTGGGTGCGCAAACGATTGATTATCTCGTGACGCCCATAGTGAAAGATGTTGGCAGCCAAGACCGCATTGAAATTCCTGTGCGCCTTAAGGGGCCTTGGGCAGATGTGAAAATCCGACCTGACCTTGAGGCAGCCTTGAACCTTGAGAACGAGCGCAAAAAACTGGAAGAGCAGGCACGCAAGGAAATCGAGCGCGAAAAGCAAAAGCTGCGCGATAAAACGCAAGCCGAGAAAGAGAAGCTGCGCAAAAAAGCACAAGCAGAAGCGAAAAAGCTGGAGGCCAAAGCGCGCAAGAAAGCTGACAAAGCCGCGAAAAAGGCCGCCGCGAAGGCAGCAAAGAAACTTGGTCTAGACAAAGCCAAACAGAAAAAGCTGGAAGAGGCTGCCAAGAAGTCCTTGGAGAATGAGATTGGTAAGGGTTTGAAAAACCTACTTGGTGGAAACTGAGCTAGGCTGCGCAGTGGGATACAGATCCGACATCAACGCAGATCTCCCGTTGTCTTGCATCAAACGCACATGATGACGGCGGAGCTGGCGTGGTTCCGTCACACCCACGGAATGCGCGATGGTTTCGACCTCTTTGATCAGGCTTTTGGCATAGCGTGCGACACGCTTGTATTTGTCCTCCACCACTAGTCCTTTTTGAAATCTCGGATCATGTGTCGTGATGCCCGTCGGACACGTATTCTTGTTGCACTTAAGCGCCTGAATGCAACCAAGCGAAAACATAAAGCCGCGCGCGGAGGTCACAAAATCAGCACCGGCCGCCAAGGCCCATGCGAAATCGCCCGGGTTCACCAATTTACCACTCGCGATGATGCGCACACGATCTTTCAAGCCCGCGCGATTGCGCATATCCACGACTAAGGGCAGCGCCTCTCTGATCGACATGCCAACGAGATCAATCAGCGGCATGGGCGCTGCACCTGTACCGCCTTCACCACCGTCAATCGTGATGAAATCGGGCGCTGACGCGGCACCGCGCGCTTTGATCTCATCAAACAAACCTTGCACACCAGCTTCGGTTCCAACCACAGTTTTGATGCCTACAGGTTTGCCCGTGACCTCGCGCATGCGCGCGACGAAATCCAACAGATCGCCCCAATCATCAATCTCAAGATGACGGTTTGGGGACAAGCTATCACCGCCCTCTGGAATGCCCCTGATCTCGGCGATCTCCGCCGTCACTTTCGCCCCCGGAAGAATACCGCCCTTACCGGGCTTTGCACCTTGGGCGAGTTTCAATTCGAACATACGCACACTCTCGTGAGCAGCAGCGTTGCGCAGCTTATCGTCACTCATACCGCCTTGCCCATCGCGCACACCATATTTGGCCGTGCCAATCTGAAAGACCACGTCGCAGCCACCTTCCAAATGGAATGGACTTAGCCCGCCCTCACCCGTATTTAGCTAAATGCTCGCCTCTTTCGCACCGCGGCTTAACGCTTGCACCGCAGGTTTTGAAATCGCGCCATAGCTCATGCCCGACACGTTGAAAAAACTGGGAGCAAGGTAGGGTGTGCGCGTGTCTGGTCCTATGACCAAAGGCTCAGAGCTAGCAAATTGATCATCTAGCGGTGGAAAAGCGGCATTCGCAAAGATCGGCGTACCGATGACATTCAGACTGCGGGTCGAGCCGAACGCGACGGTATTACCTTTGCCCTCGCCCGCGCGCTTCACCCATTCACGTTGCGCACGATTAAACGGCAGTTCCTCACGATCCATCGCAAAGAAATACTGCCGAAAGAACTCACCAAGCGTGGAAAACAAATGCCGGAAACGTCCAATGACAGGGTAGTTGCGTCTGATCGCATCCTCCGCTTGCAAACGATCCAGCACGAAGATGACCAAGGCCACTAAAACGAGTATGCCAATCGTAAACGCAAATAGGACAGCAAGTGTGTCCAATACATTCATCGCAAAACCCATCTCGCATTCCCCCATATCCCTGCCTTACGCCTGATATTGTGCAATTCCTGCAGTACTCACAAGGGCAGCCACGCGAATATAAGGTAAGTAAAACTACGTAAGATCAGGCCGGATCAATAACATCGACCTAACGAAATTTAACAAGAATGTGAGTGGTCCCAAGGAAACGACGTTGCTTAGCACAGTTTGGAATTCGTCAAGTTGGTTCAGCGAAAAACCCCGCTGATCCAAGCGTGAAATGCTCTCGTATTTTTTCTCGATACCACGTTCGGTATTGTTCAACCCTTGGATAGGAAACAACACATGCTACGCAGAACTTATCTCGCACTGACCACCGCTGCTTTGATCTCTGGCCCCGCTTTCGCGGATGGCCACTCCAAAGACATCGTGGACACAGCCGTAGGCGCTGGCAGCTTTGGCACTTTGGTCGCAGCCGTGCAGGCTGCTGGCCTTGTTGACACATTAAAAAGCGACGGCCCGTTCACGGTTTTCGCACCCACAGATGACGCGTTCGCTGCACTGCCAGAAGGCACAGTGGAAGAGTTGCTAAAGCCAGAGAACAAAGACCAGCTGACAGCGATCCTCACGTATCATGTTGTAGCAGGCAAAGTGATGTCGACAGATCTAAGCAACGGCATGATGGCGACGACTGTGCAAGGAAGCGACGTCAAGATCATGACGGAAGGTGGCATCACGGTCGGTGGTGCAAATGTCACGACAGCTGACATCGAAGCGTCCAATGGTGTGATCCATGTAATCGATGCGGTGATTATGCCGAAGATGTAAGCGAACGCGTTTCATACACGATGACATGCGACTCCCCATCAGAGTCATCTGATGGGGTTTTGCGTTTTCAGGCGGGTTCCCGCACATATGCCCAGCTGGCTTGAGCTTAACATGGCCTATATCAGCCCACCCCGTTTGGTGGTGCGGAACGCCGCTTGGGTAATTTGACAAAATACGCAAGTTCTGGCCGAAAAAACACATGTATACAGGCTAGAACTGCACGATACGGATCGATCTAACATCATGGCACTGGGTACATATTTGGTGCGCGATACCAATGGAGACCACTCATGTACCTCAAAGCTGCACTCACGCAGACGTCTGGATTGGAAGAAGGGTGCAGGTCGTTGACCGCCTGTGCCCCTATTATTTTGTAAGCCCCAACAGCGCTCGTAAGTCAGCCATATCGCCGAACAGAGCATCGCAAATCGGAGCAAGCCGTTCTTTGGGTGTTTCTGCGTAAAACCCATAAGTCCGCATACCAGCTGCAACACCTGCTTTCGCACCGCTCACACTGTCTTCGATGACAACGCAGCGATCCGGTGAAACTCCTGCATTCTTCGCGGCAAGTAAATACACATCTGGCGCGGGCTTTGGATTTGGCACATCTTCGCGCGAATAAATGCGTCCTTTGAGCCGGTCTATCAAACCTGTGCGCGTCAATGTAACCTCCATTTTCGCGTGTGGTCCGTTTGAGCCAATCGCATAAGGAATGCATGCCGCATCCAGCGCATCAAGAACTGCAATTGCGCCGGGGATGGCTTCGACTTCTTGTTCCAACGCTTCAAAAATGTCGGGATAAATCAGATCCAGCCAGTTGTTCGGCAAGGCAGCCCCTAGCTTTATCGCGCTGTCCATCGCACCTTGCATTGTGCCACCCACGAAAAGCCGCGCAATTTCATCGGTTTCTAGTTGCAGCCCATAGCGTTTGAAGCTGGCTTGCATCACGCGATCTGTAATGCCTTCGCTGTCAACGATCACACCATCGCAGTCGAAGATCACCATGTCAGGGGGCATTTGCATGTAAACGGCCTCGCAGGTTTTTGGTTTGCGAGGCCGTTGTCTATTTTTAAAGCGGCACTGTCAAAGCACGGAGTGTTTCAGCTTGTCTTAGTGCACAACTGCATCTTCAGGGCGCGGGCGATTGGTGCTCGCCACCTTATCACCAATAATAATACCTTCGACACCTGCGCTGACTTCAATGGAGGACCCATCGCACACATCCCCTGCAAGCAGCATCTCTGCCAGTGGGTTCTGTAACGCGCGCTGGATCACACGCTTCAAGGGACGCGCGCCGAACACAGGGTCATAACCCTCATCCGCAAGCCATTTCTTCGCCGAATCGTCCAAATCAAGCGTGATCTTGCGCGAGACAAGACGTTTCGCGAGACGCTTGAGTTGAATTTCCACAATCCCAGCCATGTCATCTCGCGCGAGGCGATCAAAGATGATCGTCTCATCGAGACGGTTCAGAAACTCTGGCCGGAAGTGCGCACGTACAGCATCGTTCACATCGCGTTTTGCATCAATCGCATCCGCGCCTTCAGGCAGTTGGCTGAGCGCCTGTGCCCCAAGGTTGGACGTCAGGATAATCAACGTTTGCTTGAAGTCCACCGTGCGACCCTGACCATCGGTCAGCACTCCATCATCGAGCACTTGCAAGAGCACGTTGAACACATCTGGATGCGCTTTTTCCACCTCGTCAAAGAGCACGACCTGATACGGGCGGCGCCGCACTGCTTCGGTCAATACGCCGCCCTCATCGTAGCCCACATAGCCGGGAGGAGCACCAATGAGACGCGCGACCGAATGTTTCTCCATGAACTCGGACATATCAATGCGCACCATCGCACTGTCGTCATCAAAGAGAAATTCCGCTACTGCTTTCGTCAGCTCAGTTTTCCCGACACCTGTTGGCCCAAGAAACAGGAACGAACCCAAAGGACGATTCTCGTCATTCAAACCAGCACGCGCGCGACGCACAGCATTCGCAACCGAAGTTACCGCAGAATGTTGACCAATCACACGCCCATGCAGCGCATCTTCCATTCGCAACAGCTTGTCACGCTCGCCCTCAAGCATCTTTGACGTCAGAATACCTGTCCATCGCTCAACCACGCTTGCGATCTGTTCAGGACGCACAGCTTCTTCGACCATAACGTCACTGTCTTCACGGTTCTCCGCATCGCCAAGCATCTTCTCCAGCTCGGGGATCACACCATATGATAGCTCCCCCGCTTTCGCGAGATTGCCTTCGCGCTTAGCGATATCAAGATCGGCGCGGGCACGATCCAGCAACTCTTTCATCTCGCGCGCGCCCGCGAGCTTGTCACGCTCTGCTTGCCACTGCACTGTCATCTCTGACGAGCGTTCTTGCAAATCGGCAAGATCTTTCTCAAGCGCCTCAAGACGATCCTTTGAAGCCCGATCATCCTCAAGTTTCAGCGCTTCAGCCTCAATCTGCTTTTGCATAATCTCGCGATCCAGCGCGTCCAATTCTTCGGGTTTGCTATCCACTTCCATGCGCAGGCGGCTGCCTGCCTCATCCATCAAGTCGATGGCTTTGTCGGGCAAAAAGCGATCGGTGATATAACGGTGCGAAAGCGTGGCAGCCGCCACCAGCGCGCTATCAGAAATGCGCACACCATGGTGAAGTTCGTATTTTTCCTTGATGCCCCGCAGGATCGAAATGGTATCTTCGACTGTCGGCTCTTCCACCATGACAGGTTGGAACCGCCGCGCGAGCGCTGCATCTTTTTCAACGTGCTTGCGGTATTCGTCCAATGTCGTCGCGCCAACGCAGTGCAATTCGCCGCGTGCAAGAGCCGGCTTCAAAAGGTTCGACGCATCCATCGCACCGTCGCCTTTGCCCGCGCCAACAAGCGTGTGCATCTCATCAATAAACAGGATGATTTCACCAGCAGCACTCGTCACCTCTGATAAGATCGCTTTCAAACGCTCCTCGAACTCGCCACGATATTTCGCACCTGCAATCAGTGCGCCCATATCAAGCGACATCAGTCGCTTGTTGCGCAAAGACTCTGGCACATCGCCATTAATGATGCGCAAGGCCAGACCTTCGGCAATCGCAGTTTTACCAACACCGGGTTCACCGATGAGCACAGGATTATTCTTGGTGCGGCGCGACAAAACCTGCATGGCGCGGCGGATCTCTTCGTCGCGACCAATAATCGGATCGATCTTGCCCTGCTCCGCCATCTCAGTCAGGTCCGTCGCGTATTTCTTAAGCGCATCATACCCTTCCTCAGCAGAGGCACTGTCCGCCGTGCGACCCTTGCGAATATCGTTGATCGCTGTGTTCAAGCTTTGCGCCGAAACGGCACCTGCCTCCAAGGCTTCGCGCGCTTTGGATTTCACCAAGGACAAAGCCTGCAAGATACGTTCGACCGGAACGAAACTATCGCCCGCTTTCTTCGCCCGCTTTTCCGCCTCGGCAAGCACTTTGCCCGTTTGACTATCCAAATAGGTTTGCCCCGCGTCCCCGCTAACTTTGGCGATCTTGGCAACAGCGGCATCAACCGCCTCGACAACGCGCGCAGGCGCGCCGCCCGCACGGGTGATCAAATTGGACGCCAGCCCTTGGTCGTCATCCATCAGGGCTTTCAAAATATGTTCGGGTAGCAAACGCTGATGATCTTCGCGTTGTGCAATGGTTTGCGCCGCTTGGATGAAACCGCGCGAACGCTCTGTGAACGTGTTAAGGTCCATGTGTCGTACTCCTTGTAAAGCACCCAACTGATCGTTTGCGCCTGCTCTGCAGCACGCTTGGCGTCGGGCCTCGAACTCGATGTGGGTAGTGCCCCATGCCGTATCAAGAGAAGACTGCCACGTTTTTAACGCGCATTTGGACACATTTCGCCCAGATTCGCCGCTTTAAGATTGTCAGAGATACAATGAGAGGTCTCAAAACGAGGCTCAAACAGGAGTAAAGACAATGATGATCGTTAAGCGAATTGACGTAACACCAATTCAGGAATTTACACCGGAAACAGGTGGCACTGGCAAAGTGTCCTTTATCACCGATTCAGGTGATATTATTTTTGACTGCCAAGTCAAACCGGGCCGTGAAGCTGAGAAACGCAATCCTCTACTGGCTTTCGTGTCCGAGGCGATGCGTCAAGTGCAACGTATGCCAGAATATCGTATCAGCAAATCTTACGTGAAATTTGCACCGGGTGTTTTGCCTGAAGGCTACGCGACTTAATCCCATTTGCTTGACCTGCTGCCCCCTCCGCGCGATAGGAGGGCGACCCCAGCAGGAGACCCAGAATGTCCGATGATCGCTTAATCGTCGCCCTTGATGTGCAAAATGCCATCGATGGGCTGAAAATGGCCGAAACCTTGGGCGACACAGTGTCGTTTTACAAGATCGGCTTGGGCATGTTGACGGGTGGCGGGCTTGCGCTCGCTAATGAGCTGAAAGGCGAAATGGGCAAGCGTATCTTTCTGGATATGAAGCTGTTCGATATCAGCGCAACGGTCGAAGCGGCTGTGCGCGGACTTGCGCAGTTTGATCTGGATTTTCTGACCGTTCATGGTGATCCACATGTGATCCGCGCCGCGAAAGAGGGCGCGTCTGGTACAAACCTTAAAATTTTGGGTGTGACCATTCTGACATCATTGGATCGCGCTGATCTGGATGAATGCCTGATCCGCGACGGCGCTGTTCCTGATCTGGTGATCGATCGTGCGGGGCGCGCGTTTGAAGCTGGCGCAGACGGGATTATTTCCTCCCCGCAAGAAGCAGCGGCTATTCGCGCGCTACCAGAATCCCAAGGTCGTTTGATAGTCACCCCCGGTGTACGCCCTGCAGGTGCGGCCTCTGGTGATCAAAAACGCATCGCTACGCCAGCAAGCGCCATTTCAAACGGCGCTGATCATATCGTTGTGGGACGCCCCGTTCGCGACGCAGATGATCGCAAGGTAGCAGCCCAAGCAATTCTGGACGAACTGGCGACTTTATAAACGACGCAAAGTCACCTTGTGTGCTCAGCACGCAAGGCCACCGAACCGTCAGTCGTTGATGTCTTCGTCCCAGACCTTCACTTGCCCGCGACGCACGCCCAACAGTTGGCGCAACGCGATCCACGAGATCAACGACACAACTGCGAACACAAGAAACGTCATAGGCAAGCTAAGGCTGATCGCAGATCCGCCGATCAACAGAATTAGGCCCACCAAAGCCGCGCCAATCGCAAAGCCCAAGAAGATAAAGCTTGGCGCAAAAACTTCTAGAATTGCCAAGCCCACAGCCGCGATCATCCAAAATACCCAAGAGGTCCACATTACTTGGACCCTCCTTTTAACATCTTGAACGCATCACCAAAAGCATCCATCGCGCTCGACGGTACAACAACCGTTTGCGATCCTGAGCTACTGCCAAGCGCCGTCAAAGCCTCCACCTGTTTAAGCGCAACCTGGTACTGCGCCGCTTCCATACCATTGTTCGCAATCGCAGATGCAACGACGCCAGTGGCGTAAGCTTCCGCATCGGCTTCGATCCGGCGGGCTTTGGCGATTTGTTCAGCCGCATACAATTCCGCATCCGCCGCAAGCTCGACAGATCGCTTCGCGCCCTCTGCCTCTGTCACTTGTGCGCGACGCGCGCGTTCTGCATTGAGTTGCTGCAACATCGCATCACGGGTCGCTTGATCGAGGTTCACATCCAAAAGCTCTGCACGGGTCACTTCGATACCCCAATCATCCACCGCGCTTTCAACCAACTTCTTAATCTGTGAAATCAATTGCGAGCGGTTCGATTGAACCTCATCAAGCTCCATCGTACCAATTTCAGAACGCACCATACCTGCCACTGTCGTCGCAATCGCGCCGTCCACATCACGAATACGATACACTGTCTTTTCGGGCTCTAGAATGCGGTAGAACACTGATGTTTCCACCTGTACCAACACGTTGTCTGCAGTGATCGCGTCCTGTGTGGCATTGGGCAGTTGGCGTTCTAAGATAGAAATCTTATGCGCCACTTTATCCAGAAACGGCACGATCAGGTTGATCCCTGGCCCAAGTACGGACCGTAAACGGCCAAAGCGCTCTACAACAAATTTTTCCGATTGCGGAACGATCCGCACACCGAGCAGAATACAAATAATTATGAATACGGCGAGCAGTACAATAAATGTGTTCTCGCTTAGAAACTGAAGGGCCAACTGGTCCAATGACATAACTTTCTCCCAAAAACTTTCGCCACACATAAGCAGTCTCAGGCGAAAGTACAAAGGTTGCCTGTTTGCTCTCACGCAGTGCCCCGTCTACTCTCTCTACTTGAACTCCTCTAAACCGAGACGGTCTATGCCCGCACTTTGCAGAGATTGCCTGACAGACTTCGAACGTGGCAACCGTTGCCCGTCCTGTCGCTCTGCGCGCGTGATTTCGCATCCTGAGCTTATGACGCTTTCCATCGCTCACATGGATTGTGATGCTTTCTATGCGAGCGTGGAAAAGCGTGACAATCCGACACTTGCGGACAAACCTGTTATCATCGGCGGCGGGCGGCGCGGTGTTGTCTCAACAGCCTGCTATGTGGCGCGCATCAAGGGTGTGCGCTCTGCGATGCCGATGTTTCAAGCGTTGAAGCTATGCCCCGATGCGGTCGTGATCAAACCGCGCATGTCTGCCTATGTCGACGCTTCCAAAGCAGTGAAAGCGATGATGTTGGAATTGACGCCCGCCATTGAACCCCTTTCTCTTGATGAGGCTTTCATGGACCTGCGCGGAACCCAGCGCCTTCACGGCGCACCGCCTGCGGTCATGCTTGCGCGTTTGATCAAGCGGATGCGTAGCGAGGTGGGCATCACCGGATCTATTGGTCTGTCGCACAATAAATTCCTCGCAAAAGTTGCCTCTGATCTCGACAAGCCGCACGGGTTTTCTGTGATTGGCCAAGCCGAAACACATGAGTTTTTAGCCGGTAAACCAGTGCGCATGATCTGGGGTGTTGGCCCTGCTGCACAGGCCTCGCTAGAGAAGGTTGGCATTCGCTCGTTTGATGATCTTTTGCGCTGGGACAAAGCAGATCTTGTGGCGCGTTTTGGTGGAACGGGGGAGCGTCTTTTCCACATTGCGCGCGGCGAAGACTTTAGACAGGTCTCTGCACATGCCCCTATGAAAAGCATTTCCAAAGAAACGACGTTTAACACCGACACGTCCGACTTGGATATTCTTGATGGTCATATTTGGCGGCTGTCCGAACAGGTCGCGGATCGTGCGAAAGCCAAGGAACTAGCGGGGCGTGTAGTGACACTGAAACTCAAACGCGCAAATTTCACGCAAATCACACGGCGCATTTCTCTGCGTGAACCTACGCAAATGACGGATCGCGTGTACCGCGAAGCGCGTGCACTTTTTGACGCTCTGGGCGATCAAGGGCCATATCGTTTGATTGGCACGGGGCTGTCGGAACTGTCCAAAGCGGATGTGGCGGATTTAAGCGGTGATCTGCTCGACCCTGACGCAGAGCGACGCAGCAAAACCGAACGCGCAACAGATAAAATCAGGGCCCGCTTTGGCAGTGATGCGATCGTAAAAGGTCGGTCTTTGCGCTAGGCTTTATTCGGCTGCGACGGGCATCACAGCGCCACGGTTAAAGTCACACACCTCAACAAGAACCTCGGTCACAGCGCGCTTCACATCTGCGAAGCTCGCGCTTTTGGTTAAGGTCTCTTCATTCATGTAAATCGCACGATCAATCTCGATCTGGATGGCGTGCTGATTTCGGGCGGGCCGGCCATAGGTTTGCGTCACGTAAGCCCCCGCAAACGGCGTGTTGCGCGCCACTTTGAAGCCTGCGTCGGCGAATGCAGCCTCCACGCGGTCCACGATGTCGCCACTTGCGGAAGCCCCGAAGCGATCACCGAGCACGACGTCAGGGTAATTTTTCTTCAACCCACCGAAATTCTCGAGCGCCTCGTGTGGCATAGAATGGAAATCAAGCAAAAGGGCGGTGCCAAATTTCGCGCGCGCGTCTTGTAGCAAACTCGCCAACTGATCGTGGTACGGATGCCAATAATCGTGCAACCGCTTGCGCGCTTCGACTTGGCTTAGTTTGCCACGATAAATCGCACGGCTGTTCGCAACAACACGCGGTATGACCCCAAGCCCAGAAGCAACACGTGGGTTATGCCCCACCTTCTTCACGCCATCTATCAAGGCAGGATCAAGCTCGTCATCGCTTCGGTTTAGATCCACAAAGGCACGTGGCACGCTCGCTGTTAGCAAAGGCGCACCGAAACGAGGCGTGTCTTCAATCAACACATCAACGAAAGCGTCCTCCGAGGATCGCATCGCGAGTTCACTTAAAGCTGAGCGGCGCATAAACGACCATGCATACTCGCGCCCGCTGTGCGGGGATGCGCAAACGACACTAGAGGTGAGTGTGTCCGGCCGCGTGAGTTGAAAGCTGGATCGTGGCATGAATGCTCCTGTTACTCCTATTGTTATAGACCGAATGTTTGAAATACCAAAAGCCCTTGATCCTGTGTGCGACTCCTTTTATAGCCCCCTTACTGACGCGGGATTCTGCGTCCCAATTTTTTTGGGGCAATGGTTTTGTAACGGTTTCATGGGCGATTAGCTCAGCGGTAGAGCACTTCGTTGACATCGAAGGGGTCACAAGTTCGATCCTTGTATCGCCCACCATGAATTTCTTGCCCAATTTCGGGCGCTAACCACCGAGGCGCAATCAGCGCCGCGTAAGAGGAGAAGACCTATGAAGGTTAAAAACTCGCTCCGCTCGCTGAAGTCGCGTCACCGCGACTGTCGTATCGTGCGCCGCAAGGGCCGTGTTTATGTGATCAACAAAACACAGCCTCGCTTCAAGGCCCGTCAGGGTTAAGAGCAAATAGCTTTTAGAATTAGGATGGGCCGTCTCTTGCGAGGCGGCCTTTTCTTTTGGTGAGGGAGCCTCAGTTTCGGCTATGCGGACAAAGCGATCGTCAATGTATTTGACCCGAATGGCCACTATCTTCGCATACAGCAAAAACGACATTAGTCATTTATTGTCTTGATGCATATCAGTCAGACCATCAGGACACGGCTCCGAAGACCCGAGCAGGCTCTAATGTCACGGACGTCGGCCATCCGAACTTTTCCTTCAACAGTCGCTCTGCCTCCTTTGGGGTACGCGATGCCATTTCGTCCACCCTGCAAATTCGCAACCCACTATCCGTTTCTGCGTAGCTGAATAGTAAAACTAGCGGAACCGACCTAATAGTGATTGGGAGCAATTTGGGTCTGATCTTGGCAACGAAGAACAGGCAAAGCGACCGTTTATCCGGATGCAAGCCCATATACATGTTATGTCGGCGTACGTGAAACCAACGCAGAACTTTTGCGAGACTTGCACGTACATGCTGCGCCGAGACTTGTACTTCCTCGCCAGGTTTTGTGCCCCAAAGTGGTGCGTGGACTTCCAGAACAGCATCAGGCGTTGTAAATGTCTCAAGGCTCCCGCCTGCGTTGAGATCTACTTTGCTGTCATAATAGCCGAAATGAGACGCCCATTCATGCAGCAATCTGTAGCGTTCGTCGTTTTCGAAGGTCATGGTTTGTTACTTTCTTTCGGATTTATAGACCGTTTTTTCAATTTTTGGAGCCGCAATTAGCTGAAGTGCCAATGTGCCACTTGTGCTTGACCAATGCTTCGCTGATCGCCCAAAGATGTTCTTGGGCTCTCGTATCCTTGGCGCGTTCAGACACAACAGCGTCAGACACCCGACCGCGAAGACCACACAATAATTGAGGCCCATAGTAACCGCCGCTTTTTGCTTCTGTGCCCGCAGCGCAGAGCACCGTTGGCACTGCGCCTTCTTGCCCGCTCTGTGCAAATGGGGTTACAATTCGATAGAAAAGTCGCAATAGTCCGGTTGGTCCGGCGGTTACAAGATTGGTGCTTGTGTATCCCGGATGGCAGGCCAGACTACTCGCCGACATTCCCACAGCCTGCAATCTTCTGTCGAGTTCAAGGGCGAACATCAGGTTTGCGAGCTTGCTTTGCGAATAGGCCTTGGACGGTGTGTAGCCCTTGTCCAACATAATATCATCAAAATTGATAACACCTGGCAGATGGGCGATGCTGGACACCGTAACCACTCGACCCTTAGCGGCCTCGACAAGATCAATTAGAAGGCCAGTTAGCAAAAAGTGCCCTAGATGATTTGTTCCAAGCTGCATTTCAAAATCATCTTTGGTCCGTTGCTGGGGTGTTTGCATAACACCCGCGTTATTAAGCAATCCGTCGATTTTGGCGTGCTTCTCACGCAGTTCTGCAGCTGCAGCGCGCACGGAACTAAGGTCGCTTAAGTCCAATTGCACAACTTTGGCGTTGGAATTGTAGTTCATTTGCAATGTTCGGATTGCTGAGTATGCTTTTTCTTTGTCTCGGCAAGCTAGCACCAGATTTGCGCCTGCTTTGGCCAGATGACGAGCTGCCTCAAACCCAATCCCAGAATTGCCCCCAGTTATGACGAACAACTTGCCCGAAAGATCGGGCAACTGCTTTGTGGTCCAAGCAGAAAATCCACTGTCGAGGAGTTTTTTGTTAGGCATAGAAGGTCACCCACTTTCTGCAAACTGAAATTTAGACCAATGTACTAATATAGTCTATTTGATCATTTGTAGGCT
>OBMK010001070.1_pt1 | contig 24194 bp, 47 predicted proteins | sample 1539081 | NCBI WGS metagenome assembly OBMK01 (sample SAMEA3355528, study PRJEB22509) | marine metagenome | biome: marine; feature: river plume; material: water | place: USA | collected 2010-08-07 | depth 0.5 m | reverse complement strand
TTCAACTTGAACTTCTTCTGGTTCAGGTTCTTTCCAGTCATCCATAATTGGATCTGGATTATTTTTTGCTTCTTCAATTTGTCGCTTAACATCAGCATCATCTAGTTTAATAGAAGTTTGCTTAACAGCACGTGGATTATTTTTATTATAATGTTCACGTGCAATTTCGTCAGCACCCTTTACTACACGTCCGCCTCGACCTAATTGATCTCCACGTGCATTTGATCTAGTGTTACCGACACTAATATTTTTTTCTTGTTGTAGCATTAACTTAGCGACATCGATATTTGCGCCTCGCATACTCTTATAATTTTTCATGTCTAGTCCTCATTTAATTCGAATATTTTTCTAATGCATTCACGTACAATATTCTCTGTTTGCATCAATCTTTGTTCTTTCTTTACGAATGGATTAGTATTCGCAAATGATAATTCAATTAGATTAACACATTGTTTAAGTACACGCTCTTCATCACGTGTTAAACGCCGCTTGCTATTAGGGAATTTTAGTATACTATCAGTCACGTAAAAATTCCTTGTAATCTAAATCATATTGTATACTATTTATCCTATGAATGCCTATGATGTATAAAACGTAGCTTGCAACGCTAGATCCACGACCTACACCCCAAATAATATCATATTTACGCATATAATCAACTAGATATATAATATAACGTAATAGATCATTCAATCCACGCTTTTCAAACTCATACAGTTCATTACATACTCTTGCACATTCTTCTGTTTCGTCTGGGCATCTATCTAAACAATATTTGTGTAAGTCAATATCTTTGTATTCGTCAGGCATAAACCATTTAGTTTGATTTACTTCATCGAATTCCTCTATTGACATACTAAGTTTATCTATTGCAGTATATAATTCTTCTGTAAGGTGATTAGACACAATTGCAGAATTAAACTTTTCAAAGTCTTCATTCCAATCAACTGTTTTAATATCACTAACATCAACACCATCATAGATCATATCATATAGTTCATGTCTATTATATACGACACGACCATACTGATCCTTTAATGAATCGATCTTAGACGATTTCTGGTTTCCACCCATTGATATCAATTACTTCACCACCATCTTCTTTCAGTTTTAATTCACCTAGTATTACAGAATCTATTTCTTCTAATACATTATCATATTTTGGTGGGTTTGTCAAGTCTGTTTCTTCATTCACTTCGTAGTCGCATGTTTCTGGTGAGTTGCGATGCCACCATGGTTCATTATAGTAATATTTGTTTGTCCCCACCCAATCTAATAGACTAGGCAATGCTGGATATTCTTCATCGGCATATGTGAAGCTCATGTTAACAGTGTCAAACTTGCTACCGATCTTAATTGCGACAATTTCAATATAGCCGTCCGCAATTGCATTCAATTTAGCATGTAATGTCATTGCAACGATATCACTTGATGGGATATATGGGAATACAATCATATGATTGTCTAAATTGTGTAGTGTCATAGGTGCCGCTTTGTGTGTGAACACACTCTGATGCAATATCTCTTCTAAGAAGAATTTAATTTTCAAATATGCTGCATTACCTTTAGCTAGATCAGTAGAGGACCAAATAAAATCAATTGATACTTCAAATGTATCACTCAACAGCATTGTATCTGATTGAATTAAGGTGGCGTTGAATTGCGTTGTGAATGTTGTAAAGCTATTTACATTATATGCGTCCATTTATTCCTCTTTGAATAATTCTTCTTTCGAAGTGTTTAAGTTTCCTTCATACAGCCAAAATACACCTTCTTCATAGTTTGATTCTGTTTCTGCTGTATAAAAATCGTACATGAAAAACATTGTTGGAAATGTTTCACTCAATTTTTGTATATATTTCACAATGTTTACTTTACCTGAGTTTGTGTCAAAGCGTAATACATCGTGGCCATTATCCCATCTTACCTTTTCGAATTGAAATAATGTATGAAATTCTTTATACCAAGTTCGGTTAATATATTCTACAAACTGTGTCATTTCAACTTCTGTAGCATCACATGTAAGTGAGTGATGAACTTTTTTAATCGCTATCGGATGGTGCATCGCTTCCATCATCTTCTCCTATAACTAAAGATTCTGGGGTTCGTTCGGTTATCATATCAAATCGCATTTTATCTAATCTATCTGCAAGTTCCATTTGCATATTCTCTAAGATAAATTGCAACTGTTCGACAACCGCATCTAATCCCATGGCATGTGCTGAGTTAAGTCTTTTCATCACATCCTCCATTTTCTCATCTAGTTCTTCTTCGGAGAGATTTGTGTAGTCTTGAAACATTATATATTCCTTATTATTATCCCTAATAGTATTTAGTTTCTTTATAATGGTCCCAAAATTTCGAAGCCGTCTATTGTTTTTTTGTATTCGTCAGCTGCGCCCAAATAGATATATTCAAATCCAAGTTTTTTATAAAGATAACATTCATGTTTTAAAGATTCAATACCCAATCTAAGATTAGGATTTTCATAGTCCCATGCGAATTGTAATGCTTCTACGTTAAGTTCATTAAATATATGTATGAGACTGAATGCAACTAATTTATCGTTATCATAATATCCTATAACATCTGTGTCTTCTGATTTATATTCACTATCAAATATCGGCTGTACACTTTTAAATTCTTTGTATCTACAATACTTAATATATATTTCATTCAATTTATCGATATCAATATCATTTCTTCTTAGCCACTTCCAATTAATTGTTGTTTGTGGATAATTTGTTTTTGATAAATCTATTCTTGTGAATTCTAACATACCTATATTTATATGCGCCAGCTTACTACATCGTCATAATTTTCTTGTGACCAGTTATCATAATAACCTTGTTTCTTTAGCATAGCACTTGCTTTGTTTAATTTACTTAAACGCTGAACTAATACAATTATGCACTTACCAAAGTTCATAGTCACGCCGTTCACTTCTTCAGGATCACTAGGATGATCCTCTAGTGCTACTAAGTCTTTGTTTAGATGTGAACAAGTGTTGTTGAACTGTGTTACGGTTGCTTGTAGCTCTTCTACGGACATCTCATATGTATTAGCATACAAGACTAATACTTCGTTATCATCGTCCCATCCATCATTAACAAGCTCATAGAACTGAAATCGTAGAGTACTAGTGCCTTCATCTTTGAACTCTTTATACGCAATCGTATCGTTGAGCATTGCTTGTTTAGCAAACGGGCAAGGAACTGTACCAAGTTCAGTATTGTGAACTGATACAAATTCTTCAACCCATTGCTTGATATCATTAATCATTGATGAACTGTGCTAGTTCAGGAGCTTTCCAGCCTTCTGGCTTTAGTACTTTACCATCTTCACGTTTAATAACTTTGCCTGTCTCTGCGTCAATCTTTGCAAAGTTAGTGTTCATTACTTCACGCCATGCCGCTTCGCCATCCCATCCTGCGGCACGAATAGCACCTACAGTTACAACTAGAATATCAACTAGTGCATCTAGTTGTTCTACTTTGTCGTTGTCTTGAATAGCTTCTTCTAGTTCATCCGTTTCTTCACGGATTAGATCAAGATACATTTTATAGTTTGCTTCACTTGGTGGTTGGTCACATGCTGTGCCAAATCGTTCGATATCTTCAAATACGTTTGTCATAGGTACCTCTGTTGTTGTATTTAATAATACTATAATACTATATTTCTAGGGAAAGTGCAAGTGTTATTTTGATAAGAGTACGGTATTTCCACCGATTGCAGTAGTATTAATACTCACGTGTTTCTCCCACACGTATGATTTAATATACTCAGGTCCACCTGCTTTAGGTCCTGTACCGCTTAGTCCGATGCCACCAAATGGTTGTGTCTCAACAACTGCACCTACTTGATCTCTATTGACATAGATATTACCCACATTAAGTTGCGATGAAACATGTTCATGGAATTTAGCAATACGTGAATGAATACCAAGAGTTAATCCATACTGTGTTGTATTGATAAATTCAATAATATCATCAAGTTCATTTTTGTCATAAACATATACGTGTAGTACTGGGCCGAAGATTTCTTTATCAAAATAAGTTTTATAATCTGATACTAGATACGCACTTGGTGCAACTGTTAATTTAGGAAGTTCTGCGCCGTTACGAGACTTAGTAGCAATTAATGTTTCGTTTTCTTCTAGTACTGAGATACGTTCTTGTATACTTGCGTAGGCAGCTCCATCAATAACACGTGATACATCAGTTGCTAAATCATCTGCAAAGCCCATCTTTAATACTTTAATACTTTCTTTAAGCATTTTCAATAGTTCTTCTGAGTTATCACGTTGTACAAATAAGAAACGTGTAGCACTACAACGCTGTCCAGCACTATCAAAAGCTCCGACAGTAGCATCATGTATAAGTTGTTCTGATAACGCTGTACTATCAGCTATCATGGCATTAATACCGCCTGTTTCAGCAATAAACGGAATGATTGGCCCGTCACGTTCTGCTATTATTCTTTGAATTCTTTTTGCACTAGCATGTGAACCAGTGAATGTAATACCGTTAATACGATTATCTGCAACTGCTTTACTCGCTTCTTCTATATCAGTGTCGCATAATTGTAATGCGCTGAATGGGATGCCAGCTGAATACATACATGCAACTGTTTTACGTGCAACGTCTATTGTCTGTGGCGCAGACTTAGCAAGAACTGTATTACCAGATAATAATGCAGCAACTATAGGTCCTACAAATATTGCAATCGGGAAATTCCACGGTGCAATAACCATCCAAGTTCCACGTGCTTCATATGTTGTTATGTTTTCTTCACCTGTATAACTTGCACACTCATTATTTTGATATAGTTTTTCAGCTTGTTCTGCATAGTAACGTATAAAGTCAATTGCTTCTCTTACTTCAGCTATTGAGTTAGGTAATGTTTTAAAAGCAGAGTTTGTAATACTATAAACTGCTGATATCATATTCTCTTCTAATGAATCCGCATATTTTAATACTATTTGTTTACGTTCTGCAAATGGCGTATTTTTCCAATCTTTTGATCCCGATTTCAATATAGTGATTGCATCATCTACTGGTAGAATTTCTGGATCAATGAATTCGTATTCACGTCCTCCCATTAAAATCTCTACTTGTCCCGGATCAGTTAAATCATAACCAGAAGAGTTTTTTCTACCTGGATATATATCTCGATAACTTGGTAAGCTATCTTTTACTTCTTTAATTTCAACAAACGGATCTGTAACTTTCATATTATAAACGAAGCTAGTATTAGCACCGTTTTCTAATAGTCTGCGTACTAAGTATGACAGTAAGTTTTTATGTTCTCCCACTGGTGCATACACACGAACCATTTCTGGTTCTTTTTTATGTCTATTAACAACTTCATTAAATAATCCATCACCCATGCCATATAATTTTTGAAACTCGTATTCACCTCCTAAAGTCTCGTTATAAAAGAATATAGCAGCCACCGTGAATGGATTGTGTGTGGCGTAAGCTGGTCTTATACATTGGGATAACATTAGTTTTCTAGCACATGCAAGATACGATACATCTGTATACTCTTTATGAGTAAACACCGGATAATGTAACCCTTCTTGTTGTGCTATTTTTATTTCGGTGTCCCAATATGCACCTTTAACTAAGCGTACAACTATTTCAGTTGATGCTTCATTCGCAATGTTCTCAAGTGTATCTATAACCCAGAAGGCTCTTTTTTGATACGCTTGAACTGCAAATCCGATTGTTTTCTTTTTAAATTTGTAATTTTTAAGTAATTCTTCAAGTATCATTATACTTAAATCTAGTCTTGCGGTTTCTTCTGCATCAATAAACATTGTAGTATTATTGTCTTCGCATAGGCGTGCAAGACCCGCAAGTTTAGGAACTATATCATGTATTACATCACGGTGATTGCGCAAATCATATTTAGGATGTATCGCACTCAACTTAACTGATATACTATCGCCGAACTTAGTTGCAGCATCTATATATCTATCGTAATATATATTAGCATCTTCCCAATTAGTTGCGGCTTCTCCTAACATATCAAACGAATATAGAAAATTAGATTTTTTCTTTTTCATTGCTGCCTTAATATCTTCACCCATGACGTACATGCCGCCCATGACTTTAACAACTTCGTGGATCATTTTTCTGACAACAGGCCATCCTAATCTTTTAATAGCGTTATCATATAATGCAAATGATTGTGCCTTAGATAAAACAATACCGGAGACAGTTGTATAGAAACTATCGTCTGAGATTTGATCCCACTGCGCTCTCGTTAATTTTTCTTTGATTAGTTCGTCTTTTGTTTCTACGTCCGGTGTACGCAATAGTGCTTCACACAGAGTCATTAATGCCATGCCCTCAGGACCTGACAACTCATATGCTTTCATAATTTTATGAATGTAATGCGTTTCCTCAAAACTGTCTTGTATATCTTGTGCATCAATAACCAAGTTATCACGGTCCGTCTTTGTCAGACGAGCAGCTAATGCCAATTTGGGTATTATCTCCGCTTCATCTATACGGTAGTAGTGATTGTGTGCATATACTTTCATTGTTACCTCTCGTTCGCCAAAACGATTGTTGTATCTTTCTAGTGTTATTTATACATAATTAAAAAAAGACCCGATAGTCTAGGACTACCGGGCCAGTTGGCGAAGAGGACTAGAGGACGGGATAACCCCGCCCAATACACAGAGAAATCAATCTCTGCATTAGTATTTAACACTATATCTAGTAGCATTAAATACATTGTTTAGTCCTCTATATTTGAGTAGGGTCCTCTCTTGTTACTGTGACAAGTTTCTTGATAACCAAATCAACATCTTGTTCAACTAGATGCCCACGAACATCATCGTCTGGACCTGTAATACCTGGCAACTGAGTGAACTCACCGTTACGAAATACTGCAATTTCATATGGAGCAGTTTCACTAGAATACGATCCGTTTCCACTAATAACTGATAGCTCTATTTCATCTCCGAACTTCAATAATGTCTGGAAAGATCCTGGACGTGTTTCTACTTTTTTAAAATAACTTAGTTTCATTAATTTACCCTTACTGCTGTTATATTATCTAAATTTGCACCAGTATATCTACTAGCACTACCGCCTGTCATAAATGCTTTTTCACGGGCAGAATATTCTGTCATTGCATATTGATACCCAAGAAAGATATCATTGTGAAATATTTTCCAAGTAAAAATCATGCTACCTCCTTAAAACCAAAACTAGCAACAACATGACGGTTGCCATCTTCATCTTCGATAAGATCACCAACTGACACAGAAGACATACGATTCAAACGAGTAATATTAGTCTCTGGACCAATGTTACCGATTTCAAATACTTGATTAAGATCATTAGCTTCGATATAAGAAACAGCGGTGTAAAGACCTTCGTACAATGCTTTCTCTGCGAGACCCACTGTTTTTTCACCTGAAAAGTCCATGCTCATATCTGATTTGATATCACGCTTTGGATTAGACACACCTGCATTGATAGCATCGATATCTGAATCTGTATAACTGATTTGATAAACTGTATATTTCATAGTGATTCTCTTTCTCTCTTATTACTCTTATAATATAAAGCCTGGGATCCCATATGTCAACAAAAAAACGCAGGAAAGAATCCTGCGTTTTCAATAACTTAAAAATTAATTACCTAAGAGTTGAATTACTTTCCACCATGTAAGGTCTGGACCTTGACCAAAGTCCATCCAACCAAGAGCAAATATTAGCATTGCAAATGCGGTGATGATTTCAGATGTTGTTTCAGAACGTAGCATTATGACCAATCCATTTCAATTTCTTCTGTTGTTTCACCAGGGTTAACAATCTGTCCTCCAACACGAACAGGGTTAGGACCGTTCCAAGCATAGTAGAGACTATCACGTGTTGAAACACGTGTACTCCAACCAATGTCACGGAAGTCACCGATGCATACAGAGTTAGAAGACCCACTAGCGTCCTCAACGTCTATCAAAGCTCCCATTGTGATAGCACCAACGGCTTCATCAAACAATGCTTGCTTATCTTCTTTAGACATTACTGTAAACATATTAAACTTCTCCTATGTCGAATGACAACTGACGTTCAGCATCTGCCTCTTCTTTACGTTCAGCATTAATAGTATCAGCAATTTCATTGAATGAATCATAGAAGTCTTCATCGTCTTTCCAGAAAGAACGACATTCTGCATATGCATCTGCATCAACAAAGCTCCAGTTGATAGAACCGTTTTCGTTTAGGTTCTCGTCTTTATTAACTGCGTCACGGATTTCGATTTCTAACATTGCATATATCATAATGATTCTCTTTCTATCTAACTTATACATTCTTTATATAGTGATTCGGTACTAATGTCAAGTACTTTTTTAAAATAAACTTGAATAAGCATTTTCATTAACATAAGCACGGGTATCATCACACTCGTTTAGTGCATCAATTTCGGCATCAGTTAATGGAGTACCATCTGCTTTTTCAGCATATTCGACATACGCATCACAGAAGTCCGGATAATCATTCATATCAATCCCAGCGATTTCAATGTCTGTTAAATCTTTAATATTAATTGTCATAGTGATTCTCCTTTTAACTAACTATACTCTTTTTATATAGCCTTTTTTAAGTAATGTCAAGTACTTTTTATTATAAAAGGATGATTTTCTGGTTGGGGAGCTTTCACTGTAATGTCATGTCCTCTAGCTTTTAGATTAAAACATAACCATTCCATGTCATAAAATACTAAACAATTATCACTATTAATTAAATTAGTTGTTGTATCGTTTATTATTATTTTATTATTATCGTATACAGTCATTATATAAACTGATGGGTCTTTTGCTACAGATAAAAAATCTATACACTCTCCATAATCATTTATACGTTTGTTATAGAACCATTCTAGTCGTTGTGTATGTTTGATATCAAGTATACTATGAACCATATACTTGTAATCAAATGTGTCTAACCATTCGAATGTTTTTATAAATTCGTCATAACTTGTATGAGTAAATATAGAGTATGAATATATTAAGTCTTGCTTCTTATCGATAATAGGGAAATCATATTCTTTATTACCTGCATGATTATATGCACTACTCCATCTATCGTAATGAATAAATTTAGAACGAGGATGTGCTGATTGACCAATCTCTAATCTTTCTAAATCAATATCAACTGATGTATATAATGGTTCTGATATTTCTCCGTTACTGTATCGTAATAGATTTCCACTATTCCCACCCCAATCCAATACACTCATGTCATGCGGGTCTGGCATTAGTTCTTTAAACAAATGATAACGATTTGCATTATTATGATCTGTGGGGTCTGTCATTTGAATGTTACTGAAGGGTCAGGAGAGTTTCTAAATTCTCTTTCGCCGGGTCTGGTTCTTTCATGGAATACAACTGTAGTAGTATCACCTTCTTCGATATACTCAGTAGCGACACATCTTGGCGTATCATTTTCATCTTCACTTGCATGACCAATGCACAAGAATACAATACAGTTCTCTCCAGTTTGTAACTCTATATGTCCTTCAAGGTTTAGTAATTGATTATCATGCTGTCCTGCGTTACCAACAAATGCAGTATCATACCCAAGCTCTTGTGCTGTACTCTGCGCCCAACTACATGCAAGCATTGTATCTCTTATGATACGAGTAACAACTTCTACATCGCCGTCACTTACTGCTTGCGACAAAGTAAATCTCTGTAGATTTTCGTTATCTGCAAAATAGCTATCATTTGTGTCTCGGTCATCTACAAACTCGCCGATAAATGCTAATACTATTGGCGCCCTTAATTGATCTAGTACTTGATACATATGAATGTTAGGAGTTGTTATAGATGTTCTATCAAAGTCGTAATACGGTTGTTCATCAACAGTTATGTCCCATTCTGTTTGGCACACGTTTCTGTATATATGTTGTTTACATGCTTTGCCCGTATCGCTTTGTGTATACACTTCTATTCTGTAAGGAAATATACAATTCTTACTAGGGGCTAATAATGCAGCATCAATTATTTTTTGAACATCATCTGTAGGTAAAGGGTCTTGATTAAAGACCCTTGTTGTTTTTCTTGAATTAAATAAATCTGTAATCATATATGTATTTATTAATACGTTACTCCCAGAGTTTTACGCCCTGCTGTTTTATAATCGCCTTCTTTCCAACCCTTGTATGCATGACAACAACCACATAATGTTTGAGTATTTTCTTCTACATTGTTTGTTGGGTTACCATCGATATGATCTACTTGCAGCATCCCTTCCCAAAAGATGTTTGTTGTGCATTGAAAGCCTAAACGACTGTCTACGTTCTCACAATAGCTTTTGCGAAACTTACGATACGGATGAAATGAATTTGTCCACTGAGTCTTAGTGATACCTTTTTTCTGAGCCTGTCTTTCATAATGATGATTTGCACAATATGCTCTACGGACAATTGATCCATCTTTTCTGGGTTTCCCCATGTGCTGTCCGATTGTATCACAGCCCTTGACACAACACATGCGCTCTGGATTAGATGCTTTATACTTTGTCTTCGATAATTCTTTTAATGTTTTTAATACTAATCCCATGGTGTCTTACTCCGTTTTCATGTGATTCTATTCATAAAAAAAGGATAGCGAAATAGCTATCCTTTGTCAATAATTTATTAGATTAAGTAGTGAGGACCAGTCCAAGAAACTGAATAAGCATCTGCAAAGATATTCCCACGTGCAGCGTTACGAGCAGGTTGAGCCCAACCAGCAGCTTTTAAGATATCACCTTTCTGAAACAATTTGTCATTTTCAGACTTAACAATGAAACCCCATACAGAGTTTTTAGTGATGATCTTTGTATAAGCACGACCTTCTTTAACTTCGAAACCATTGTTAAAATCATCAATCATGCGTTGCGTATGTGCTTCAATTTCACGTGTTCCGTTGCGTGTCATGAACTTCAAATAATCTGCTTTGATAACTTCGATCAATTGTGTGATTTCATTTTTCATAGTGATTCTCTCTTTCTCTAACTTATACACTCTTTATATATTGATTCGTTCCGTTTGTCAAGTAATAAATACACGTATAATAGAAAAAATTATGGAAAAATATAATGAACAAACATTTAAAAGATAAGCGGCTAGTATATAATATAGAAACTAATACACAAGATCCGGTATGTGGTTATAAATGGGGTTGGAGTACTATAAATATTATGGCAGGTGTTACTAATAGTTGTCACAGAGTAATTGAAGATAGTATTCCAGAGAACTTTGGGGATTTTCATAATACACCAAAAAAATTAGAAACACGAAAACAAATGATGCAAGGCAAATGGCCTGGGCAAGGGTGTGAATACTGTAGAGATATCGAAGCGTCTGGTGGAGTGAGTGATAGAGTAGATTTTAATTCTAACGATAGTAACTTACGATATATACCTAAAGAATTCAAGAGTAGACATAATCCAGTTTCAGTAACTCCTACAATTTTAGAAGTATACTTTAGCAACTTGTGCAATCTCGGGTGTGTATATTGTCATCCTCGTTACAGTAGTGTGTTATTCAATGAAGCCAAAAAGTTTGACAATGTTCCACATGAATGGAGTGGTGGATTACATCAAAATGATATAGATACATACAATGATAAACTTGAAGAATTCTGGAAATGGTTTGAGGTTAATGCACCATCATTAAAACGCTATAATATCTTAGGTGGTGAGCCATTCTTTCAACCAGAGTTTTATAAGAACTTAGAGTATTTTGAAAAAACTGAGTTACCAGAATTAGATGTCTTTATTTTTTCTAACATGAAGATAAAGAAAGAAAAATTAAGAGGCATATTAGATAGACTTAGCAATATTACAGTTAGACAAATAACAATAGTATGCTCAATTGATTGTTGGGGTCCACAACAAGAATATGTAAGAACTGGATTAAATATGGAGAGTTGGGAAGAAAATCTTAATATGATGGTTGACGAATATCCCAATATCAGATTAGAACTTCATGGGACTATGACAAGTCTTACTATAAAAACTATGCCAGAACTAGTCAAGCGTTGGAAAGAATGGGATAAAAAGAGACCAGAAGGAATTACACTAAGTCATAATTTTTGCATGAATCCAGATTATTATAATCCAGGTATTTTCCCCCATGGATTTTTTGATGACTCTTTTAATGAAGTACTCGAAATTCTTAAAGATGATCATCCATATGAGCATCAGATAATGAAGGGGTATTTAAAAACTATAAATAATACTGGACATGATAAACAAAAAATCAAACGGCTAAAAAGCGAATTAGAAAAAAATGATATGAGAAGAAAATCTGATTATAAAGAAATCTTCCCGTGGTTAGCAGAGTATAAAAAAATATAATGACAAAAACATATTGTTCCTTACCCTTTTCACATCTATATATAACTACAGACGGAAGCGTACAGCCATGCTGTCGCTTTAGATTTACAAATGAAGAAGGTATAGATACTGAATGGTCGAAGAGTGAAGCACCTAAGGTAGCAGAATTTAAAACACTTGATAATGTTTTAAAAGATAATCCTAGACATAAAATAATACAAGATAAAATGTTAGCCGGAGAGAAAGTTGAAGGCTGTCGTTCATGTTATATTGAAGAAGAGAAAACTGGTTCTTCAATGCGAACAAGTGAGAATGAACAATGGGGCGACTTTAATAGAGATACTATAAGCACTAAAAGTATTGAAATCACTTTCGGCAACTATTGCAACTTAGCATGTAGAATTTGCTGTAGTGAACTTAGTACTAGCTGGTTAGAAGATGAAAAGAAACTAGTCAAAGATTATCCGTTTCTACCTGTATCTAAAAGAAAGAATGCAGATAAAGATTGGAAGACAGAAGACTTTTCTACTGTTAAACAAATAAAGATAACTGGCGGTGAACCGTTACTGCATCCAGACTTTACTAAATTTTTAGATATGTTAATCAGCACTGATCGTACAGATGATATCAATTTAATGATCTATACTAATTCAAGCACAATACCTAAATCACATTTAATTGAACGGTTATCTAAGTTTAAAAACGTTAAATTATATTTGAGTATAGATGGCTTTGGTAAAGTACAAGAATATATCAGACATAAATCTAACTGGGATATAACTGAAAAAACATATGAAGCATGGTTAAATGCAGAGTTAGAATATCCGAATATCGTTGTTTGCTTTTCTCCTACTATATCACTATTCAATATAATGTATGTAGAAGAACTTATTGACTGGTGGATTGAAACTAGAATGAGAATACATGGTGAAGTTAAACCTCATGCAGTGACATACAATATTATGAATAACCCAAGACTAATGAGTATACATGACTTTCATAAATCTAAAGAACGTGCAGATGAATTAGAAGAATATAAAAATTCAAATGACTTCATTCCGAATATTGAAGATTTAATAAATGTTGTTATTGAGAATTTAAGAAATGTGGATGATAGTTCAATCGACAATAGTGTACGAAAAGAGTTTGTTCAGTATACTAAAGATTTAGATATGTTAAGAAAACAAGATGTAAAACATAGCTTACCTAAGTTATACGAATTATATGAAGATTTATTTACTAAGTATGAAGGCAAGTTAGATAAAGTATTATCATAATAGTTTCTGCATATAGTAATATTCTTCTATTGCAAATCTACGTTTAGTGTTTTTAGTTCTATTAATAGGATTAATAGTATTTCTAGTGTATGCTTCTATTTCATAATAATATTCTAACCATACTACACTCTTAGTTTTAATAAACACTCTGTAATCATCTGGTATCATTGAGTGTACTACAGATTTACTATCTTCATACTCCCATATATTCTGCGGAACGAATGCAAACTTCTTTTTTATTTCCCATTTGTGCATAGGTTCATAATAAGATATATCGTATGGAGTTGTTGGAATACGTACTAACGTATGTACTGGCGCAGGTAATATCATTTATTAAACTTTTTATATAGTCCAGTTAAATCTAAGTTACTGTTAACTGTTACTGGTTGTGACGTGTTCTTTTTGATATGAACAACCCATGCACCAGTGTTTGGATTCTGTCTTTCACATTTAGTAGCATATGGATCAGCAGATACCCAACCAGGAAACTCTGTTGACATGATACCGTGTCCTGTAATTACTGTAATTTTTTTGAGTTTTTTAAGATAACAGTCCTGTGTCACATTACGATATTCACGCCATGCTGTATGTACTGTTTTTCCGTGTAAATCAAGTCCCATGTCTCTCTGGGTCCCATGTAAATCTTGCACTTAACATTATTAAATTAGTGCTATTCGTTTTTTCTATATAATAAGAATTACGTTCATTTACAAATATGATTTTATTTTGTTGCAAACTAACTTTATTATTACCAACAACTAAATCAGCAGAACCGCTTGATGCTAAAAACAGCACTCCAGTTGGGTTCTCATAGTCCTGACTGATCTTAGGACGTCCTGTGAATGGCTCTGGGAAGTTATCTGCACTGATATCGCTAATTCTTACACCAAGAATAGTATTAATATTATCGATGATTTCTATGATATCAGTCTTGTCACCAGTGTTAACAAGTTTATTTAATTTAATTCCAATCTTAGGATCAATAGTTCCCATGATTTTAAAATCTGGCATACCATATTTTTTATTAAATGCGTTACGTGCTATTTGACCCATTATGCACCTTTTTTGATAATGCCACTATCCTTACATTCAGTAACAAAGTTGTTATAATGTTCTGGATATTTAATCATTACATGTTGCATGATTTGTTTATAGTCACGGGTGTCACTTCTATTTGTTTCTATAGTACCATCAGAAATATTAATAATAGTAGTCGCTTCTTGCCACCAACGTTTACGAATTCGTGTTACAAAATAGATGTTTTCAACCATCTGCCATTGACCTTCATTGCCGAAGTTTTTCATTGAAGTATTTTGTCCAGGTGCTGGAACAAAAGAATGCTGTAATACAATATATGCTTTTTTTGCCATTTATTTCTCTACTCTTATTTTTCTGTTTTCTATAACAATTTTCTTATCAACTGTATTTAGCTTTATAATAATCCAGTCTTTATCTCTGCTCCAGTCTGCACTGATATCTAAATCTGAAGTCATACGTTCTATCGCATCAAAGCTATATCCTATAGTATGTGGATCACCGATGATTACGTGTTCTAGTTCTCCATCTAAGATACGCTTTTGAAAGTGTTCAATACAAAATCTTAAATCATTTGTATCATTCACTACGATGCGTATATTGTCACCTTCTTCTATTAGTCCTCTGAATGGACTTGGTGGGTCTTTGTCTTCTGCAAAGTTAGCAATTGTACGATGTAAGTTTAATAGATAATCGTCATATTCTTCATGTCTGATAACGTTCTTAGGTTCATAGTCTTCCATATTATCCTGCAATATGTTGAAGTTCTAGTAGTGTCGCACTCAAGTTAATTTCTGGATCTGATACTAATGCATGATTAACAATACCATCACGAATACAGATTAGCGCCCGTCCTTGTGTGATATCGTCTTCACCAAACCAATCTAGATTCTCATACAGTTTACGAAACACTCCTTCATATTCTTCAGCACGTGCTTTAGATACAATCATCTTACGTGCTTCTGAAATCTTACCCAATTGAAATAGTGCTACGTATTCTAAGATCCAATCACTTTCGCCGCCCTCGCCTTCACCAGGAGCTTGTAGCTTACCATCTACTACGTTCTGTTGTACCATGTTGATACACTTACGCAAGTCTGGATATGTTGAGCGTACATAGATGTCAAGTGTTTCTAGTTCTACATCAATGCCTTCAGTGATTGCAATCGTAGCAACACGTGCTGTAAATTCGTCAGTGTCTAGCTTTTCAATATGATAGCCCTGACAACGTGAGTGAATAGCAGGGATTACCTTATTTGGATAGTTACATGTTAGAATGAAACGACATGTTGTTGAGAAAGTCTCCATCATGTTACGCAGAATTGCTTGTGCGTTTGGTGATAGATAGTCTGCTTCGTCTAGCAGAACATATTTAAAATCTCCAGAGAACGGAAGGGAACTAGCAAACCCATTAATCTTGGTGCGCATTGTGTCAACGTTGTTTTCATTAGATGCGTTAACCATCATAACGTCACCGCCGTCAACTCCTAGTTCATTCAGCAACACTTTCGCAAGTGTCGTCTTACCCGTACCAGCCGATCCGGAGAACAGTAAGTGTGGAATAGCACCGCTATCGACCCAGGAACTTACTTGTTTTTTCTGTTTATTGTCTCGAAAAACATAGTCTGCTACGTTACTCGGACGATATTTTTCTACCCATAATTCTTTCATTTCTATCCACTCACAAATTTATCTTTAGGTCTATACCAATTCTTTTGATTATGTAATCTACCTAATAGTTCTTGTATTTCATGCATTTCTTCTTTTGCACGTTCACTCGTTTCACCCATCGCTATAGCTAACCCTCGACGGCCTGCTTTAGCTCTTAATGCGTCTTCTATAATCTCAATATCACGTATGGTTAATTCAAATTTTTTATTTGGTTTCATAGTGTTGCAATCTTTGTTTGTAGCGTATCAATTAGACTAGCAAGTCCATTGCGCCTGTTTGCGCTAAGAATGCCTTCAAGATTAAGTGTCTCAAAGTCTGTCTTCTTAATTTTCTTTGCATCGTCAATGGGCAAATCATCAAAGCAATTACAAATTACGTGTGTAACACCTTTAGTAATCATCGCATCACTATCATAATAGATTTTAGTCTTATTGTCAACCTTACCCACATCAATCCAGATACTACTGATACATCCACTTACTAAACGTTCATCAGAACGTAACTCAGGTGGGAGTGTTGTAGGTTCTTTTGCTAAGTCAATGAGTAATGCATATTGATCCATCACATCGTCAAAGATATCAAACTCTTCTACCCAATCTTGTATTTTACTCATTACCAAACTCCTAGTGTCTTTCCGTTCCCTGCTATAATAGCACAACACGTAACAATATGCAAGACAATCCAGAAGGTTCTGAACCATAAAGCACGTTTAACATCTGCTTGTGTAATAGGGAGAAATTCAGGCTTATCATCATCAGTAATACCGATTGGCATACCGACTGTTCTCGCCCACATTTTAAGGAAGCGTCTTTGTCCGCTCATAGTTACCTCAGAGTTGTGTATAGATTGTATAGATTAATGCTACTTGTGCAACTGTAGATACAAGTACAAGGAATGTGAGTCTATCTAGTCTGCGTGTGATTTTTTTAAATAGACGCTTACGACTATCCATAGCTTGATTGATAGTGCTTGGTACTGCATCGTCTAGTCCCCAAGCCGCATGTTCAATTCTTTCATCTTTTTTTGCCATCTTTATTTCCTTCTAATACCCATAGCTTACTACAATAATAACATGCCGCCCATGGTTTGTCAAGTGTTACTTTTATTGAGAATAATGGGTGATCTGTATTATCACAATAACCATGAAACTCTTCTGTTAAAACAACCTTTTCTTTCTTGTCCATTAACTTGCGTTTGTTTTCTTGTTTCTCTGCAAATTCTTTATCGCTTAAATTATAGCGAGACTTTCTCATTTGTCCCAAGGCATCTTATTATTTTTTTGATGAAAGTATTCTGTATGTAGTTGTTCCATTTGATTGTATGTAAATCTATGTTCGCAACCAAACTGTGCAGAACTACTAAAGCGAACAAATCTTTCAGATCCTTCGCCTTTCTTGGGTCCAACAAAGATATCAGATCCTCTAGCTTTACCAGTCCATTCATCTTCCCAACCAGTAATCATTTCTTCAAACTGATCTTGGTCCCATAGATATGTTACACCAAAAGTTTCATTAATCATTATAGTTAGTTTTGCACGTTCACGATTTTTAAATAGATAAAATTTAAATGTATCAGTGAATGGTTTTACGTAATCTTTATTCATTATAGTCCTTGCTCTATTCCACTGTCAGCCCAGAGCCATTCAGTTGTTGTTGTTATTTCAGAAATAACTAGTTCGTGGTGTTTAGCAGCTTTGGGACTAATAGCTTCAATTTCAGCCATATACTTCTGTGCTTCTACAATGTCCTCAAACGATGCAACTACCACTGTATCTTCTACACGTGGATGATATACAATCTGTATTAGTTGCATTATTCATCTACCTTAGAGTATTCAACGATTGCGTTTCCTGCTTCATCAGTTTTGCGAGACTTAACTTTTAAAAAGCCATTGTCTTCTAGCATATCAATCATTGCGGTGCCACCACGTGCAACACCTGTTTGTAATCCCGAATGTCGTCCCATCAAAAATAAAATAATTCCTAGTACTACCCCAATCCATCCAGGGTTAATACCTAGTGATTGTATGATTGTTTGCATATCGAACATGTTATTTCCTCTCAAATCTCTATTATGTCATTACTATAGTATATTTAGATTGGTTTGTCAAGTCTATTCTTTGATTATTTTCTCTAATTTTATTATATCTGTTCTTGCATTTGGGACGTATCTCCAAACAGTATTACCGTTACGTTGTATTTCAAATACAGTTTCTTGTATACCTATACTAATAATTAATGCTCGTTCACCGTCAAGAAATACACTGTCTCCTGGTTCGAATCCTGGCTTACGTTTAAATGAAAGTCCTTTAGCAATATTAGTAGCAAAGTCTTTAAACCATATAGTGATCACTAGTGATACAAGAATTGCAATCCAAGGTAGTAACATGTCAGTTATATTCATACTTAATTCTGATAACTCCATAATCTTTCTCCTCAATTATGTGAGTATTTATCTTATAATAGATTAGAAACGTAATTCATAAAGTCTGTATTATTTAGAAAAGTAAAATCATCAGATACTTCTTCACCTATACAAATTGAAACTATTATATTGTCATTGTCCTTTAAATATGATACTAATCTTTGTAGAAAAGGAATATAAACATGTTTGGTATTTTCAGTTTTGTATTGAAATTCAAGTATAAATGGTTGTCGGCTGTTAAATGCCTCTAATACATCAAAGAAAAGAACTTCAAACTCATTGTCAATGGGATAAATTTCACCATCAAACCCCATGTTATTTGATAAATGTAACTTAAATAGTTTGGTGTCTTCTGTGTATAGCTTTAGTGATAGACCATTTATATATTCTATAACTTCTATGTAATCATTAAGTGATTTGCCAGGTTCTAATTTTAAATCTACTGCGTTAGTAATATATTTTTCAATACCGTCTGTATATGGTTTAAATAGTTCTGTATTACACGTTTCATAACATCGTAAAGTTTTTGAAAATGGTGGGTATCTAAAACATGGGAACTCTTTTAGACCCAGTAATTCTGATAACTCCATGATCTATCTCCTCTATGTTATTTATGGGGAAGAATAAAACTTCTATCGTCTGACAAATAACATACTGTAATAGGTTGCCAACATGAATCATCACAGTTTATATATTCTGTTTGTCTACATACATTATATAAATGTGGTTGTAGTTCAAAATCATAATCAATCTTATCAAGATAATAACGTTGATAGAATTCTAAACGCCTGCGTTCTTCCATACACATGAATACAGTATGCACGCCATTGGCATTACACCAATCAATTTGAGGTTTTAGTATGTGACTTGTGACTCTATTCTTAAAGCTACTAGTTCTTTTGAATTGGAAAGCACGGTCCATTACTCTTGCAACTCCGCTTTGTTTCCAGTAGAACGTATTCACTCCGCCCATTCCAATAGGAGTATTGTCATTGTACGCAATGAGAAACATAGGATATTCATCTAATCTGTCCCATAATGTGTCATAAAGGTGCTTGTTTTCATCCTGATAAATATCAGCATATTCAACATAATGTTTATACGCACGGTTGCGTTCTACAATATCTGTTGCAATGTTATGAATGGTTACAGACATGGTTAAATTCCTAGAGTATAAAGATGAACTAGATTTGATATGTGAGTCTAGTATATCTAATTTTGATTTTAATACTAAGACAATCCTACAAATAAAAGATTGTTCTGTATTAAATGCAGTTAATATGTTCCCTTGTGATATTTGGAGCAAAGGTACATTGTGTGCTAGTCTTGCAAATGAACCTGATAAAGATATGATTTCTTTTATTAGCGAGAATGAAATTAAACTATCTAATATAAAAAATAAAATACCAGTTGATATCTTTGGTGAAACATACTACGTTTTATAGAGTTACCAGTGCCACTTCTACATCTGCATATTTTTCAGGATCTAGTTTTATATTATGCGGTCCGAATGTAAGACTTAACCAACGTTCTGTGAATAATTCCCAATCAGCACGTCTTGCTACAAATTCTGTTGCTAGTTTATTCTCTGCTTCAATATAGTGTTGCATATGATCATCATCGACATACCATTTATATTCTGGATATGTAATATCGAATCCACCAGCTTGTTTCCACCAATCAAAGCATTCTTGATTGCCGCGTCTGACTAGTAGTATATTAGCATTAGGGACATTTCTACGTAGCCAACCTAAGTTGTATGCAAACTGATGGCATTTAATCATCTTTGTGCCAGTGCCGCTACCGTCCCATGCTTTATCACATTCACGCAAGAATGTATCTACGTCTTTACCATATGTACTTTCTAATCTATGAAAGTTATGTCCTAGTTCCATACTTGGACCAAAGTATGAGCCTTTATGTCCAGTAAAGTCGCCATGTTTATATAGTCGCCATGATGTTTCATCTTCGGTGTTATAATCATAATTTTCAGTAATGATTTGTCCTACACCACTCCAACGAGATCCCGGAGCTCCTACTAAAAAAGTGTAATCAACCTTGGTTGTCATAGTACGCTTTCAACTGATCAAAGCCTCCGATGTATTCATCATCTAACCAAATCTGCGGCGCTGTTCTTGGTACTACGTTTATTGCTGCTGCTTTTTCAAATAACTCTTCTCTCTTGCTTGGGTCTGTTTGAAAATTATGTTCTACTATTTCTACACCCTTCATGTTCAATAACAATTTTGCTTGAACACAAAATGGGCAACTATTTTTTGTGTATACTTCTGCTTTACTCATCCTACAAATGCTTTCTCTAATACGAACTCGCCTTGCTCATTGGCATTTCCCTCTGTGCAACCAAGTTCATCTATAAAATATTTTCTTAGTTCCATGTTCATTTCATTGCTTCCGCAAATCATAACACGGTCAAGTTCTTTATCGAACTTAGCGATATTTAGTTCTGTTTGAACCTTACTAGTATACAAGGCGTCCGTAATGCGTCCCTGAGTGACATAATCTTCACGTGTGACTGTTGGGTAGAAAATAAACTTACCCTGAGTAATCTCTCCCCAAATCTCATGATCGTTTAGACCTTCAAGGAAATCCTTGTATGCTAATTCAGCAACTTCACGTGTTCCCCACATAAGAATAATATTATCAAAGTTGTCATAAAAGTCTAGTGAGCGAACAATAGACATGAAAGGAGCGACACCAGTACCTGTTGCCATCAGATATAGATTACGTCCTGGTTTTACATTGTCCATGACAAGTGTGCCAACAGCCTTAGAATTGACTAAGAATTCATCTCCTACTTTGATGTGTTGTAAGCGGGATGTTAATGGACCATCTTGAACTTTGATTGAAAAGAATTCTAAGTAGTCCTCATAATTGGGAGAAGCGACAGAATACGCTCGGAGCAAAGGTTTCCCATCAACTTCAATCCCAATCATCAGAAACTCGCCATCACGAAACTTGATATTAGGTGAGCGAGTTGTTTTAATACGGAATAATCTATCTGTGAAGTGTTCAACTTCTAGTACTGTTTCTTTTTGTATTGGCATTATTTCTTTTTCTTTTCTGCATCACAAGTTCTTTTTCGTAAGTCACTTGTGCTAAATCTATGGTCACGTTCATTAAAAAATATTTCAATATCTCTATTTTTACAAATGGCGCTTCCTGTAAAATCTTTGTCTCTGTATTCTACGCCTAGAATACGAATATCAATGTGCATACCACTGAGAATATCAATCAAATCACTTTCTGTAGAGTATGGAATAATTTCATCAACATACTTACTGCCACGCAATTGTATGTAACGTTCTACCACACTTTGTACTGGAGCATTCTTTGTTGCTCTATCAATTGTGGGATCTGTCTGTAGTGCTACAATTAGATAATCACATTGTTGTCTTGCTTCTTCTAGCATGAGAACATGACCTGCATGTAACAAGTCAAATGAACTGCATGTAAATCCTATCTTCATTAATTAACCCTCATTAAAAAATGCGCCGCATCTTCTTCTTCTCTAAAGTGTACGATAGCAGTACTTGTATATCTCTCTATGGTACAGGAAAAGTGTCCCTGTTTATACTGAGACACTATTTCTTTTCTAAAGTCTTTCCCATCACCGTCATAACTTACAATACAACAGTGTGGAAACTTGACTTTAGGATATGTTGTGTAGCGAATTAATTTCACTGTAATTCCATAATATCTTCATTCATGCTTTTTAGAAATGTACTATCATAAGCCATGTCTCGTTGTGCTTGCCATTCACCTACTGAAGTAGGACTGAATACATATACGACTGTTACTAGCCAAGCAGTGAAAAAGAAGATGGTTATTGGTGTTGGAAAATTCATAATATTTACACTTTCGTTGTTGTACTTTCATAAGTACGATTGAACTGATTATTTACTCTAACAAATGTTGTACACTTTGTCAACTGTTTTAATTGATTAGCGCCAACATATGTACAAGTTGATCGAATTCCTCCTAGAATATTCTGAATCGTATCTGCTACTGCACCACGATATGGGACAAGAACTTCACGTCCTTCACTACTGCGATAGTTTTTAAGACCACCGAAGTGTTTTGTATTTGCGGCATCGCTACTCATTCCATAGAATGCTACAAACTTTTTCTCTTCAATATGATTAGTTTCTTTTGTTTCATACCCAACATCTTCACGTACTAATTCATTTGTTTTATAATATTTGGTAATTACTTCGCCGCCACCTTCATCGTGACCAGCAATCATACCACCGAGCATTACAAAATCGGCGCCGCCAGCAAATGCTTTAGCCACATCACCAGGACAAGTACAACCCCCATCAGCGATAATATGTCCGCCAAGTCCATGTGCTGCATCCGCACACTCAATGACTGCACTAAGTTGCGGATACCCGACTCCTGTTTGGATTCGTGTTGTACACACGCTTCCTGGTCCAATTCCGACTTTAACGATGTCTGCTCCATTTAGAATTAACTCCTGTGTTTGATCTGCGGTAACAACATTACCTGCAATAATTACGACTTCTGGATAGTTTTCACGGAATGTCTTTACATAGTCAACAAAGCGTTCACTGTAACCATTAGCAACATCAATACACACATACTTTACGTTACTGCCTACTTTGTCATAGACATTATGAAACTTCATTTCATCTGCGGCAGTAATACCAATACTTACTGCAACATGTTCTGTACGGATTGAATTAGTAGAAAAGTAATCAGCAATTTCATCTGCGCTGTATGTTTTCACAAGACAAGTAAACATACCAATATTTGCTAATACATCAGCTTGTTCAAACGTACCAACACCATCCATGTTACTTGCCATAATTGGAATACCATTATAATGTTCTTGCTTATAAACTAACGGATAACCATCTGGTAATACATTAGTATCTACATATGGGTTATAATTGCGAAATGTAAACTGTCTATTCAAGTCTACATCTTTACGAGACCCTAGTGTACTTCGTTTTGGACGAATTAGCACATCACTGTAATCTAGTAATACTTCATTTTCGATACGCATCATTTTTCCTTTTTAATAAACTTGCGGTATTTACTACCACAAGTTCTTTTTATATTTTTTTTAGTCAGCTAAGAAAGCGAGACACATTTCTAAGTCAAATCCACGTTGCTTAACGTTATCCACCCATTTCGGATTAACTTCCATATCCCATTGACCATTATGAGTTGCATACCCACAGACTTCCGTAGTGTTCCAGTTATCTGTTACATATGGGACCGGTGCACGTCCGTTAAGTGAGAATGAGGCATCAGGTATCACTTTAATCTGACTACCCTTTGGTCCACGCATGAAAGTAAATTTCATATCGCCATTGTTTCGCATCCATGATCCTGTTGGCAACGGATCACCACCGTGACCAACCATCATGATATCAGTATCGCCGTCACGGTCTA
>OBMK010001069.1_pt1 | contig 24214 bp, 24 predicted proteins | sample 1539081 | NCBI WGS metagenome assembly OBMK01 (sample SAMEA3355528, study PRJEB22509) | marine metagenome | biome: marine; feature: river plume; material: water | place: USA | collected 2010-08-07 | depth 0.5 m | reverse complement strand
TATTAACGGCTCACAAAACATGACAGACCTCCGTCGCATCCTGTGCGGAATTTAATCTCACTTAAAGCAATATTTTGAGGATAACGCGGCAAATGTCCATAATAAAGCCATCTGCGTAATGGTGTTTTATCGGGCTTCACGATTTGAGCAGACGTATTTTCCAGTCCGCTGCGATTTCAGTGGACGAATTTGCGTTGTCGGTTTGCGTTATGCGATTGCAGAGGTCATTGGTTGCCACTTGGCTTGTCGGCTAAGCACAGATGCAATTGTAATCTGCGCTGACCTTTTGGGTGCAGGCTTCGATCTCATTTGCAAAAATACAGAGACAAGTCAGGGGTTTTTAACAGCTGGGCTACCAGGCTCTGGATGTATTGTGGGACCTGCTTTAAGCCACGCGATGCTGAACAGTTACCCAGACATGGCGTTCGCCTAAACATGACAGTAAAGCAGGATATAACATGACAGCTTAGTTGGTTCTGAAGCCATCAAAGATTGAGTTAGCAAACGTGAGGATCCAGATTTTGTCGGCACAATGACCTGAGCGGAAAGTCTGGACCTGATGATTAGGACTTGGCTTTGAATACAAATAATCAGCTGCCTATCTTTATATATGCAGTCAATGAATTATTGGTGCTCGGTTCTGGGTGTGAAATGGCTGTTGCGCGGTACGGTAAAAAGGTGCCTGCGCGGTCTGGACCGGGCAGGCAAGTTTAGGTTAAGAAAATTTTGCGCCCAGAATTTTTCCGATGGTTTCATCGTCCACCAAAGGCGTAATATTGATCTCAATCAATCCGTTCCAGTCAAGCGCATAGTCTGCCAAGGCACCAGCATCTGAGGATTCGACAATTGCAAAACCGCCGGTTCCGTCAACATTGTGATAACGTGATACAAGCTTTGCACCCTCGGGTGGCATGCCACCGGTTGCCATAAATTGTTTGATGGTGTTGTCTCTGGCTTGCGGGGAATGGGTCCAGGCAAATTTAAATAGCATCGGTCTCTCCTTTTGACGGCAACTCCAGTCTGCTGCGGCTTCAGGCTAAGGTGTTTGACACAGTCATGCAAAATAGCTTTTGGGTATTTAATGATAACTTTGGGTAGATGTTCTTGCCACCTCGTCTCATATGAAGCCGTGCTTTATGGCCGGAGCGCAACACGTTGGTTGCATTTAAAAGAACACCTAGGTCGCTGATCGGTCTCTATTGCGCAAAATTTATCTCAACAACACCAAAGGGTCCAAAGTCAGCATGAAAGCGGCTGCCTGGCTCAGCTTCGATCGGGCGAATAAAGGACCCGGAAAGAACAATGTCTCCTGCGGATATTTTATCACCGTAATGATCCATGCGTCGCGCAAGCCAGCACACGCTTTCGATCGGATCGTTTAAAACGCCTGCTCCAAGGCCAGTTTCCTCGACGGCATCATTTTTTGCAACAATGGCACCAACCCATCGGGGATCGATGGCGTCAAGTCGATGGCGTTCGGAACCCAAAACAATACCAGCATTTGCAGCATTGTCGGAAATGGTATCCAGCACCGTGCGCGCGCGTCCAGTTTCAGGGTCCAACCTGAGAATGCGCGTGTCGAGAATCTCAAGACTTGGAGTGATATATTCGGTAGCGGCAATTACGTCGGCGCGGCTGACGTTTGCACCTTGTAGATCATGCTTCATGACAAAGGCGATCTCGGCCTCGATACGGGGTTCGATAAAGCGATCTTTGGGAACCGTTTCGGCGGTGTCAAAAGCCATGGTATTCAAAAGAACCCCGCTGTCTGGGATGTTAATATTCAGCGCCAGTTGCATCGCCTTCGAGGTCAGGCCAATTTTCCACCCAATTTTGTGCCGCCCCTCGCTATAGTGTAGACGCATCAACGCTGCCTGAACCCGGTAGGCGTCATCCATATTCATGTCGGGATTGGCCAAGGTGATCATTTGAATTTGATTGCCGGTCTTTTCCGCCTGAAATAAGGCCTGCGCTGTGGTCTCAATCGTCGCAGCATCCAGTGTCATATTTCATCCTCTACGCTATTGGTTAAGCTACCGATGCCTTCTGCGCTCACAGTAATCTTGTCTCCGGGCTTGAGGAACAATGGCGGATCAAAGCGAGCGCCGGCACCAGTCGGGGTTCCGGTAATGATTATATCTCCCGGCACCAGCGTGGTGAAAGTCGAGATATAGGCAATCTGTCGACGGATTGGGAACAGCATTCTGCCGGTACGGTCATCTTGGCGCAACTCGCCGTTTACATGGGTTGTCAGGTGAATATCATCCAGTTGTTCGGCATGCTCGAACGGCACCAGCCAGGGGCCGATAGCGCCGGAATTATTCCAGTTTTTACCTTGGGTGACATTGAATTTCGCATGGCGCACCCAGTCTCGGATTGTACCCTCGTTGCACAGTGTCAAAGCAGCTATATGCGCATAAGCGTCGCTTTCTTGAATGCGTCGCCCCGCCTTGCCAATGACAATTGCAATTTCGCCCTCATAGTCCAGTTTATGAGATTCGGGCGGTCGGATAAGCGGTCGGTTTGCGCCGGTAAAAGACCGTCCAAAGCGTGGAAAAAGCGACATATGCGCAGGCGCCTCTTGGCCATCTTTATATTCGGCATTCCGGTCGGGAAAGTTTACCCCGACACAGATAATTTTTTCGGGGGCTGGTACCGGAATTTCAAATTGAAATTGGCCAGTTGGATGGGTGACCGTCCGACTGCTTGCCGCATCTTTCAGTGCGGTTAACGCACCGTCTGCGATCACCTCCCGCAAGGTGGGATATTGCGGAAACGCGTCAGATAAAGCAATCATGCCCTGATCTATTACCAATCCATAAAAAGTGGCGCCGTTTGATGAGAAGGTGGCGAATTTATCCATAAGACACGTCCTGTCTGCCTGCGATCTCGCATATCACATTATAGGCAAATGTGATGTCCTCTTGCGTACAATCAAACTGGCCAACCTGAAACCGGATGACCTTTTCGCCGTCGATAAGGGTTTGCGTCAGATAAATCCGTCCATCATCATTTATTTCATCCACCAGCTTTTGATTTAGCGCAGCAAGGCCTGTTGCACCGGCGGGAGCATAGCGGAACGTGAAAAGGGACAAGATAGGTTCTGTCACAATTTCGAAATTTTCGGTGTTGCGCAGGGTCTCGGCCATAACGAGCGACCATTCAACGTGATTGCGAATGCGGTTACGCAGTTCTTCCAGGCCATAGTTGCGCAGCAAAAACCAAAGCTTTAGCGCGCGGAAGCGGCGCCCTAGCGGGATGGACCATTCAGAGTAATTAATCAATCCATCCTGACCATGGGTTTTCAAATACTCGGGTTGAATGGCCAGGGTGCGTACCAGATCCTCTGGGTTTTTCAAAAAATGTGCCGAGCAATCAAATTGAACACCCAACCATTTATGCGGGTTGAAAACGATGCTGTCGGCCGCGTCAATGCCGTCCCAAAGCTCGCGGAACTCGGGGCAGATCATCGCGGAGCCTGCCCATGCGGCATCTACATGCAAATATAGATCAAACTCTTTGGCGATTTCGGCAATGTCGCGGATGCTGTCACAAGATCCAGCACCTGTAGCGCCGGTTGAGGCGATAATGCCAGCGGGTTTATATCCTGCCGCGATGTCGCTTATAATCGCAGCCCGCATCGCTGCGGCACGGAGACCGCGCAAGGGGCCCTCAATTGGCAGGCGGACAATGTTGCTGTCACCCAAACCTGCGACCCAAACCGCTCGGTCGATAGAACTGTGCACCTCGCCCGAGCAATACAGGCGCAGGGGTGGCATACTTGACAGACCTTTGGTATTTCCCTGCCAGTTCAAACTGCGTTCACGCATTGTCAAAACTGCCGCGAGCGTTGCCGAGGATGCGCTGTCTTGGATCACGCCTGCAAAATCGCCTGACAGGCCTACAGCCTGTCGTAGCCACTCCATCATCCGGGTTTCCATTTCGGTTGCCGCTGGCGAGGTCTGCCACAGCAAACTATTGACTGCCATTGTCGAGGTCAGAAAATCGGCAAGAATAGCGGGCGGTGATGCGTTTGATGGAAAATAAGCAAAGAAACGTGGGTGTTGCCAATGGGTTATACCGGGCATCACAACTCGCTCAAAATCCTCCATTATAACGGCCATATCCTCGCCCTGTTCGGGAGGTGACAGTGATAAAAGTGCGGCGATGTCACCGGGCGCGACCTGCGCTCGAACCGGCCGGTCACGCAGGGTCTTGTGATAGTCGGACCCCCAGTCGGAAATTTCTTTACCCCAGCGGGCGTATTCGTCCCAATTCATATTTTTGTCCTATGGTGCGATAATTGGTTGGGCAGTTAGGTCCGAGGGCTGTGGCTCACTGCCTTCGAACGGGGTTCCATGTTCAAACCAGCTTTTTGGTGCAGGCGCACCCCATAGGGTCTGGCGCTGTGGATCTTTGAGGTCCCATTTAATTGGTTCGTGATCAGGATCAACGGTTTGATAATCCGAGCAGTAAATTTCGATACGGTGGCCGTCTGGATCTAGAATATACAGGAAAAAAGCGTTTGAAATACCGTGGCGTCCGGGCCCGCGCTCGATATTACCGACATAGCCAGTGGTGGCCATCAAATCCAGCAAGTCAATTATGTTCAAAGGTGTTGGCACCCAAAATGCGACGTGATGCATGCGCGGACCAAGCCCGTTGGTGAACGCGATATCATGCACTCCGCCTTTGCGATGCGCCCAAGCCGCCCAGAGACGGCCGGTTTGTGGATCTTCGGTGTATTCGGTGACCCGAAAGCCGAAATCAGACCAAAACGCCATACTGTTATCGACATGTTGTGAAAACATATTGAAATGGTCGATCCGCAGCGGTTTGACGCCGTGATAAAGCGCATAATTTTGATGAATTGACGGAAGACGGTCCATTTTGTGATAAAACTCAATGGGAATTCCGTGCAGATCTTGCGTCAGCAACGTCCGGCCCTGATATGGGCGTTCAATCCAGGATACGGGTCGCCCTAAATCTGCAAAATATTTGTACGCCCGATCAAGATCAGTGTCATCATAGGTCTTGAAACCAAGAACTTTGACGGTGATTTCGTCGCTTTTCTCTAGGATAACGCAGTGATGTCCCCGCTCTTCCATGGCGCGCAGGTAAATGCGGCTGTCATCTTCGTCGGTAACCTGAAGCCCAAGCGTGTCAGCATAGAATTTGCGCGACGCGGCGAGATCGCTGACCCCAAAGCAGGCATGGCTGAGCCGAACAGTGTTAAACGCGGGGTACAGGTTTGGTGCGGGCGGGGCCATGGTTATTCTCCTAGTTTTGGAATTTTGTGATCGGTCATGGCAAAGGCGACGTTCTTGGTTTCCATATAGAACTCGAAGGACCAATCACCGCCATCGCGGCCGATTCCGGAGTTTTTTGTCCCGCCGAATGGGGCGGGTAAATGTCGGTTGTTCTCTGAGTTTACCCAGATCATTCCAGCCTCAAGTGCATCCGAGATCCGCAATCCACGTTTAAGATCGTTGGTCCAAAGGTAGCCGGCCAACCCATAGCTGACATCATTGGCCATCGCGATGGCCTCTGCCTCGGTGCGGAACGGTAGCGCGGTTAACACGGGGCCGAAAATTTCCTCTTGCGAGATGCGCATGTCGTTGGTGGCATCGGTGAGCAGCGTTGGAGCAACATAGCAGCCGCCACCCGGGCCATCGATCGTGCGGCCTCCGGTGGCAATGGTGGCACCCTCCTGCTGTGCAATGTCAAAATACGACGTCACTTTTTGCAGATGGTTTGGATCAATTAACGGACCGATGGTCGCGGCGGGATCCAAAGGATGCCCCACGGTAATTTTGGCAGCTTTTTCAGCAACTTTTGCAGTGAAGTCTTCATAAATTTCGGCCTCGACCAGAAGGCGGGACGATGATGTACAGCGCTCTCCGTTCAACGAATATATCATGAATACGGCCGCGTCGGCGGCGCGCTCCAGATCGGCATCTTTAAACACAATAATCGGGTTTTTTCCCCCCAACTCAAAGTGCACACGTTTCAACGTATCGGCACCTTGTTTCATAATCATCGCGCCGGTGCGACTCTCACCAACAAAAGCGATGGCTTTGATATCTGGATGTTCTGTCAATGCGCGACCGGCATCTTCACCAAAGCCATTGACCATGTTCCAAACCCCTGCGGGTACGCCTGAATTCTCGGCGATTTCGATCAAAAGGCGGGCGGACAGTGGCGATAATTCGGCGGGCTTATGCACAACTGTACACCCCGCTGCCAACGCCGGGGCGATCTTCCACGTCGACAGCATGAAGGGCGTGTTCCAGGGCGTGATAATGCCGACAGGCCCGATGGGCGTGCGCGATGTCACGTTCATTTGTGTGCTGGTAAACAGTGATTTCCCATCTGCGGCAAACGGGGCCTGATCGGCGAAGAACCGGAAATTCTCGGCGCCGCGCATGGCCGCTTTAGACATAAAACGAATGGTTTGCCCGGTGTCCATCGCTTCAATAAAAGCTATTTCCTCGGCTCGGGCGACAATGCCGTCGGCGACCGCGTGCAGGATGTCGCGGCGCGCTTTTCCCGTTACGACGGACCAGTCCGCAAAGGCCTTTTTCGCGGATTTTGCAGCTTGGTCGATTTCGCTCGCACCGCCGCGCGATACTTGAGCCAGAGCGGTGTGGTCGGCCGGAGATTTGGTTTCAAACTGGTCGTTTGACGAAACATCTTGCCCGTCGATACGATGCATGACGCCCTGAGTCCTGAATTTTTCAAGATACTCATGCGCTTTTTTTATATTGATTTCCAATGACATGGATCAAAACCCTTCATTTCTTAGGCGGTCGTGGACGGGATTGTATTTCCAAGAAAATTTCGCATCCATTTCAATGATACTGACCGATATCATAAAGTGTCCGCGTGCCAGCTCTTGTTTGAAAAAAAGCTTAGATTCCCTCAAAAGGGTCTCTCCGCTATCCGTTTTTTGCGCGTCGGTGCGCCCCTCTCCTATCCGTAATATCATATCTAAAAATGCATTTTCCGGATGGTTGTCAGCGATCGAATATGCATCGTGCGCCATGGCGCGCACGCGAATGCCCGCTTCGGGAAAAAGGTTTAGATTTAACAGACACAGACGCATTTGGTTGCAGAATGTTTTCAAATTTGCGCGCTGCGCCAGATTGCTGGAATATTGAACTATCAAATGCGGCATCTTGACCTCGACCCTATATTTACTTAACTTGTTAACTAATTACTGGAAAGTCAAGGGGGTTGTTCGGTTTGCCCGCTTGTAACCACTGTGTATCAGGAGTGTGATGACCAAGAACCCGAGCCTGTATGAACCGACAAGCCGCAGTTTGCCCATCTCGCTGCTGCAAACCCGTGAACTGATCATGGAGGTCGTGCGCCCAATGTTGGTGCGGCACAGCATCACCGAGCAGCAATGGCGTGTTTTGCGCGTCATTTCAGAAGATGTCCGGCTTGATGCCAGCACGGTGGCAGCGCGAGCTTGCCTGTTGGCGCCGAGCGTGACCCGGATCGTCAGGGCTCTGGAAAAACGGGGCTTTATCAGTTCCGTACGGGATGTTTCAGACAAGCGCCGGACGGTTCTGCAGCTTACGGAAGCGGGTGACGCATTTCTCGAAAAGGTTTCCCCTGAAAGCGCAGAGATTTTTGCCAAGTTGCGCCGCACCGTCGGTGCAGAGCGATGGGAGCAATTGACGACACTTCTGTCTGATATTCGCTCTGATATTCAAGCGACAGATACAGATCAAAGCGACGCAAAACCCTGATCCAATGCTGACAAAATTTTTGCTGTATCTGCCTCGTCGATGATCAGGGGGGGAGAAAAAATCACATTGGGGCCGGAGACCCGCAGCATCACGCCGGCCTCATAGGTCGCTGTTTGCAATCGCTGAATGGTATGTTTGTCAATTGGGGTTTTCCTTGCGTGGTCACTGACCAATTCCAACGCACACATCAATCCGTGGCCGCCGCGCACGTCGCCGACAAGATCGTATTTTTCTGCAATCTGGCCTAGACCTTTAAACAGCTGAGCGCCGCGCAAGCCTGCATTTGTTTTCACATCCAGGCGTTGGGTTTCTTTTAGACACGCAATCGCTGCCGCTGCGCCCACGGGATGGCCTGAATAGGTATAGCCCGACCCGATTGCTGCGCTGCCACTGGTGTCGGTTTCAAATGTTTCGGCGATCTCTTCGGCAATCATCACCGCGCCAAATGGAAAATAGCCATTGGTTATTGCTTTTGCGATGCAGCTAAAATCCGATTTTACGCCCCAATGACGCGCGCCTGTCCAGTCACCGCTGCGGCCAAACCCGGTTATGACCTCATCTGCGATCAACAAAATGCCGTGCCGAGAGCAAATTTCTCTGACTTTTGGCATGAAACTGGCGTGGGGAGGGATCACCCCTCCGGCGCCAAGAATGGGTTCCATGATCATCGCCGCAATGGTTTGTGCGCCCTGAAAGTTGATTTCATCCTCAAGCGCATTTACGCACAAATCGGCAAGTTTTTCTGGATCGGTTTCATTGAACGGGTTGCGATAGGTATAAGGGGCGGGGATATGGAAGCATCCGGGCATCAGGGGTTCATACTGGCCGCGAAAGTTTGCGTTTCCGTTGACTGAGGCACCGCCCGTATGGGTGCCGTGATACCCTTTCTTGAGACTGAGATATTTAACACGACCCTGTGCGCCGCGCAATTTGTGGTATTGGCGCGCAAGTCGCAAGGCGATCTCGACACTGTCTGATCCACCCGATGTAAAAAATGCCCGCGTTAGCCCGTCTTCGGCAAAAAACTGGCTCAGCAAATAAGACAGCTCGATCACGGCGTCATTGCTGGTCCCCCGAAAGGTTGAGTAATAGGGCAACGTGTCAAGTTGTCTGGCAATGGCATCTTTAATCGGCTGACAGGAAAACCCTAAGTTGACGTTCCACAGTCCGCCCACAGCATCGATTACGGTATGTCCGTCCACATCGGTAATGCGTACCCCCTCGGCTTGGGTCACGATGGTGGGGGCGTTTTGCTGACTGTCTGCCGGATGCGCCATAGGGTGCCACATGTGGCGGGCGTTATGTTCTTTGAGAAAGTTCTCGTTCTTCATTCATTTGCTCCAATTTCAGATGCCGCTTTGCTATGTTCATCCCATACGTCATCCAGCTTGGTAGGCACGCGGCCGCCCCAGTGCGCCGTGATGGATCGGGCCGCGATGATGAGTTGGCTTTTGATGGTGTGGTCGAGACGCGCATTTATCCTGTATGCCGGGGCTGCGACGGCAATGGCGCCTGCCACTGTACCACTGTCGTCGAACACCGGCGCGCCAATGCCGTGTACCCCGGTTTCAAATGTCTGGTTTGCGATGCCAAACCCTGTTTTGCGCGTGTTTGTAAGACGCTCTTCAAGGTCCTGGGGGGTCGTCACTGTGTGCTCGGTGAACCGCGCAAGCGGCGCATAGCTTTGCTGCCGCAGCGTGTCGCCTGAAAACGCAAGCACTGCAAGGCCGGAGCCGCTTGCATGCAGCGGAAGGGTCTTTTCGTTAACCACGACGCCGGTGCTATGCGCTTGGGACGTTTGACGGGCCAGTGTCACTAATTTGGCGCCCTGTAAAAGCGAGGCATGGGCGGTCTCGCCGGTTGTTTGTGCTAAAATGGCCAAGGGCTGTTTCACTGATACGGCCCTTGGCACCGTGGCTTCGCGCAGTCGGCTAAGCGGCAAAACCGCCGGTCCCAGTCTGTAGTGTGATGTCCTTGGATTCTTTTCGATGAATCCACTCTTTTCGAGGGCTGACAGATGCCGGTAGACGGTTGCTTTGTCACGTGCGGCAGCTCGGGCGAATTCGGATAGGCCCAATTCAGGCGTCTCGGACGAAAAATAATTCAAGAGTTCAAGCGCTTTAGTGACGGTGCTCATAGGGCGGATTTAAAGACCTATTTTTGGTAACAGAGAATAAAAAAAAGTCAGATAGTAAATGACAGATAAAACAATGTGGTGCAAGCTTAATTGAACTATTGGTTCATTTATTGAACCAATACATCACTGAAATCTGGTTTATACAGGTCTGCTTTAACAGTTTGAGAGAGGGTTGTTTTGGGTGCCGCACCGCCGATGAAACGGCCACCTCGCGGACAGAGATTGAAATAATATGTCTTGTCATAGATATTTTTTTATGCGCAACTTTGAAAATAATAGGCAAAAAATTGGATGTATACGTCATGACTGACGGCATTTTAAAGCTTGATACGGTTCCTGCCGGGGCCAGTTCGGTCGCCATAGCGACCCAACGGCTTTCTCGTTTGCTGACCGGTCAACTGGGAACACTTTTGGCGCAACAGAGCAACCTTAGTCTTGTTGATTGGCGGATTTGTGTGGGATTGGCCGATCAGTCCTGGATCAGTCAAACTGCCTTGGTTGGGTTTACGAAAATGCAACAGGCCCAGGTCAGCCGCTCGCTGTCAATGTTGGAGCGGCGTGGCTTGATCAAAGCCAGCCGCAATAAAACTGATCGGCGGATCCGGCAATTTGCGCTGAGTGATCAGGGCAGGGCGCATTTCCATCAGACATTGCCGGTGGTCGCCGCATATTGTCAGGGCGTTGATCAGAGTCTCACTGACAGTGAACTGACGTTGTTTTTGACGCTAGCTGAAAAAATTGCCAATGCATCTGTTAAGGATCAGGCGTCTTTAAATCGAGGTTTGGAAGAAGCAGTTTTGTAACAAAACCGGAGACAGGCACAAAGATGTTTGGGACGGTCGATACCATTGAAGGAGGACAGAGATGATGAAAATAGGAACGAAATTCACGGCCGCTATTGTGGGCAGTATGATGTTAGCCTCAAGCCTAGTACAAGCTGCAGACTGGCAACCTGATGGAGATATCCGGTTACAAATCGGGTTTGGTGCCGGCGGGTCTACGGATGTGATGGGACGCGTCTTGGCAAAGACCATCGAAGAACAGACAGGCTGGAATGTGATTGCTGAGAACAAAACTGGTGGTGGCGGCATGGCAATGTTCACCATGATTTCGAAAATGCCAAAAAATAACAATATTGTTGGGCTTGGCGTGAATATGCCGGTTATGATCAATCTGGTCAAGCGACCCGACGATGTAGCGTTTAATCTCGACAGCTTTGACTATCTCGGCACTATGGCGCGGGCACAACTGGCCCTGATTAGCCGCGCAGATGCGCCCTTTAACACGCTTGCAGAGATGGTTGCCTATTCAAAAGCAAACGACGGCGTTGCGGTAGGGTTTGGCGCGGCACCGCAAAAACTGTTGATGGAAGTGGTGAATAAACAGGATGATGCGGGCTTTCGTTTTGTCTCTACCAAAGGTGAGGCTGAGACCCAAAAACTCTTGCTGGGGGGGCAAATTCTGGCTGGGTTCTCGGCCGGGACCCATGTGCCCTATCTCAAGTCTGGCGACTTTAAGATGATTGCCGTGGGCAACAATGCCCGACATAATTATGCGCCAGAAACACAATCCTTCGTCGAACAGGGGTATAATGCTTATGTTGATCCCTATTGGTTCATGGCAATGACAGCGGGCACTGACCCTGCAGCGACCAAGGCGATTACAGCGGCAGTCGCGGCGGCGGTCAATTCGGATGCTGTGGCAGAAATTGTGGCAAATGCGGCCTCAAGTGCACCATTAAACCTTGGACCGGAGGGCACAAAAAAAATGTTGGTTGATGGGATTGAGAACGTAAAAGTCCTGTTTGGGCAATAATATTTATCGAGGCATCACCAGCTTTATGGTGGTGCCTCTCACAGAAGGCCGGGGTGGTTTATCTTGACAAAATCCGCAGACCGAGCATCGGGTGCATTTTTTTCAATATTTGGACTTTTGCTCTATTTCTATATAATTCCCAATCATATTGAACCCGTCGATACCGGTTGGGTCTATCCCAGTACGATCCCGAATGCGGTTGCGATCATTCTCGTCCTCTCCGGCACCGCAGTTTTCTGTAAACCAACACGCCATTGTGCCCGCCCCGCCAGCGAAGTTGCCCGTGCCGGACTTTTTCTGGCGGTGCTTTGTTTCGGGATTTGGCTCATTTCAAAGGTTGGGTTTATCTGGGCCGCACCTGGTGTTGCGGTCGGGCTTATGGCGTTGATGGGGGAGCGCCGTGGATTTTGGCTGCTGATGGGCGCTGGTGCGACACCGGCGGTTATCTGGCTGTTAGTCGACGTGCTGCTTGATCGCAGTTTACCTTAGATGCAGATAAAACGATGGTAGATTTTTCAACAATTCTGGCGGGCTTTGGCGATGCGTTCACTCTGTGGAACCTGAGTTTTGTCCTTTTCGGAGTTGTTGTCGGCCAATTCGTTGGTGCAGTACCCGGTATTGGACCGGTGATGGCGATGGCGATTGCAATTCCCTTTACCTTTGGCCTGGATACTTTGCCGGCTATCGCTTTTTTGGTTGGGGTGAATAAAGGGGGTTTGGTCGGTGGGGCAATCCCGGCTGTTTTGATGAATACGCCCGGTACGCCAGACGCGGCCGCAACTGCGCTTGACGGCTATCCGTTAGCCAAGAAGGGCAAGCCGTTGAAAGCCACTAAAATGGCCCTGTTTTCATCTGTGACCGGTGATACGTTCAGCGATGTGGTTCTCATCACGGTCTCAGCCCCTCTGGCTGTTCTTGCCCTTAGGATGGGTCCGGTTGAAGTTTTTGCGCTGATGATTTTTGCGTTTTCAATCCTGTCGGGCTTGATCGGACAGTCCTTGGTGAAGGGGGTTATCGCAGCCGCACTTGGCTTGCTGGCGGCATCAATCGGGGCAGATCCAGAACATTATACTCCGCGTTTAATCTTTGGCTATTACGAAGTTTATGACGGTTTGCCACTGGCTTCTGTCGCGATTGGCATGCTGGCAATTTCCGAAATTATACGGCGCTTGTCGCAAATGCGCGGTCACGTACAACCAGCCATTATTATTGACGAGACTGGCAATAAGGATGACCGGCGGGTGACGTTTGCGGAATATTGGGGGTGTCGGTTTACCATGCTGCGCGGGGCCATGATCGGCACAGTGTTGGGGGCCCTTCCGGGGATTGGGTCAACCGCTGCTGCATTCATGTCTTACGCGACGGCCAAGGCCAGTTCCAAAGACCCTGAAAGCTTTGGTAAAGGGAGTTTGCACGGAATAGCCGCAGCAGAATCTGCAAATTCTGCCGTTGTTGGGGCGAACCTGATCCCCCTGCTGACGCTCGGTATTCCCGGCAGCGTTGGCGCAGCTTTGATAATCAGTGCTTTTATGATCCATGGTGTGCAACCGGGCCCGCTTTTGTTTATTGATCAAGGCCGGCTTATCTATGGCTTGTTTGGCGCGATGGTTATGGCAAATGTGATTAATCTGCTGATTGGTCAAATCGGATTGCGGGTTTGGATAAAGGTTGTCTCAGCACCTGAATCGATGATTTTTGCCTCGGCTTTATTGCTGTGCGTCGTTGGGGTCAGCATGGCCACTGGCGGTTTGTTCGGTGTTGCGGTGATGCTGGTTTTTGCCGCGCTCGGGTATATTATGACGGTCTTTGGGTATTCTGTAGTGATTTTCATTATTGCATTTTTCCTGGGCCCGCGTTTTGAGATGTCTCTGTCCCAAAGTCTTGCGATTACCAACGGTGATCTGAGCAAAATCATTGATTACCCAATCGCGCTGGCTTTGCTATTGCTGGCCGCAGGATCGGTTTGGTGGCTGACATGGAAGAGTCCAAAAGCCACAGAAGAAATAACAGGCGATCCCACCAGCCACAAATGATAGCTGGCAGAGTATTTGCGGGCCAAAGGCTTGTTTCACTCAGGGCAGAGCCAGATAAGATAAGAAAAGAGAACAGAATGAGCAAGAATATCCTCTTTATCATGTGTGACCAATTGCGGTTTGATTATCTGGGCTGTGCCGGCCACCCACATTTGAAAACGCCACATATCGATGCGCTTGCGGCGCGCGGTGTGCGTTTTGAACGCGCTTATGTGCAATCGCCCATCTGCGGACCAAGCCGGATGAGTTTCTATACCGGTCGCTATGTGCGCTCTCATGGGTCAACGTGGAACAATTTTCCTCTGCGGGTGGGCGAGATGACGCTTGGGGATCATATGTCTGAACTTGGGGTCCGCACGGTGCTGTGTGGCAAAACCCATATGGCGGCCGATATTGCTGGTATGCAGCGCCTTGGGATCGATCCTGGATCGGGAATCGGCAATAAGATCGCCGAATGTGGATTTGAAGTGTTTGATCGTCTTGATGGCTTGCACCCCGATGGGGCCAAACAGCCAAGTCATTATAATTCTCACCTTGAAGAACTGGGTTTTGAGGGCCCCAATCCTTGGGAACAATGGGCAAATTCAGCCGAAGGAGATGATGGAGAGCTGCTTTCGGGCTGGTTGATGTCCCATGCCAACAGGCCCGCCCGGGTGGCTGAAGAGCACGGCGAGACCACCTATACAACCAGCCGCGCGATTGAGTTTATGGAAGGTGCTGGCGATGCCCCTTGGTGTTTGCATCTCAGCTATATCAAGCCCCATTGGCCCTATCTTGTGCCGGCACCCTATCACAATTTGTACGGCCCAGAGCACGTCCAGCCGGTGGTACGCTCTGAGGCCGAAAAGCAAAGCCCACATCCGGTGTTGGCGGCTTATCATCAACATCGGTTTTCACAAGTGTTCTCCCGCGAAGAAGTACGGGCGCGGGTCATCCCCGCCTATATGGGTTTGATTGCCCAAATCGATGATCAGATCGGTCGGTTGATGGCTTGGATGGATGAAAAACAGCTGAGCCAAGACACGCTGATCGTGTTTACCTCAGATCACGGCGATTATCTGGGCGATCACTGGCTGGGGGAAAAAGAACTGTTTCACGACCCCTCAGTCAAGGTTCCGATGATCGTTGTGGATCCGTCCAAACCGGCAGATGTGACCCGTGGCAGTGTCAATGCAGCCTTGGTTGAGGCCATTGATATGGTACCAACCTTTATCGACTGGATGGGGGGGGCGCCAAAGCCAAATATCGTCGAGGGTCGATCGCTCTTGCCACTTTTGCACGGGACGTCGAACGTCAAATGGCGTCAGATTACGATTAGTGAATATGACTATTCAATGCGCAAAGCCCGTAAAATACTGGATCAGCCGGTGTCGGATTGCCGGGTGGTCATGGTATTTGACGGGCGCTGGAAGTACATCCATTTTGAAGGATTTCGCGCGATGTTGTTCGACACTGAAAATGATCCCGATGAGCTTTGCGATTTGGGGGACGTATCGTGTTACCCCGAACATGCCGCGCATCACTCACGGCTGGAGGCTGCGTTAAATACATGGGCGCGCGGGCATCACAACCGCGTGACCACAACCGATGAAGAGATCAAAACCCGCGCAGGGTCCGAGTTTTCACGCGGGATCTATATTGGCTTTTGGGACGAAGATGATGTGTTGCAGGCCAAGCGCAGCAACAGCGGCGAGGGCGGCAATTAGCGTCGAAAACCAGTTGCCTTGTAAATCACTGTGATCCGTAGTTCAGATCAGAGGGCAGCGGCGGATGGTCCACTGCGGATCCGTTGCCGCATCATTTCGGTGGCGTGATCAAAACGTTGCATGTTTTGTTCCGAGCGGGCGCTGACCTGTGCGCCCTCTGCCAGCGCCAGTGCGGCTGCGGCCTCTTTACTTGGATCGCAGACGTTGCAAATACTGCCGTCTTGGGCGGCGAGGGCAAAAACCTCTTGCAGCCAGGCCAATGTCTGCCCCCGAAAGTCGGCAATTTGCCGAAGTGTTTCCTCAGTCAGCGTATCGCGGCCCATTGACAGGGCCACACAGAGGCAAAGTGTATCGCCCCCGTTCAAAGCGGTTCTGTAAAGGTCGAGAAACCCTAGAATTCGGTCGCCACTGGAGTCCAGGTCTTGGTCTAACTTCGCCAGTTTTTTGGCAATTGCCCCTTTGTAACGCGTCATAAGGGCGGTGATTAGATCGGTTTTGGCTGGAAAATGATAATGGATACTGGCTGTGCGGATACCAACGTGTTTGCTCAGATCTGCATAGCTAAAGCCGTCATGACCATGGCGCCTTGCCGCCCATTCGGCGGCGTCAAGAAGTACGGTTTTTGTATCTGCCTTCACCATGGCCTCAAGTCTCCAATCTCATGACAACATCTTCGGCTGCAGTCAAAGCACCTTCCAGAAAGCCCCCAAATTGCGACGCAATTTCGGTTGACCCCATGATCAGTTTGCCCTGCCAAAGATTTCGCAGCGCGCTTGGCAGGCCATAACGGGGATGCCCCCCTAGTGCTTGGTGGTCAAGGGCAGAGGCAGTTTGGGGCGCATATGCCCAATCGCGCAGCTCGGTTTTCTGCGGTTTGAGCGCCTCAGGACCGAACAGACGGCCCAATTGCGCGATGCTGGCAGCGCGCAGGGCATCGCTTTGACCGTCGCGCTGGGCTGCAGGCACGCCGATAAACCCAAACAAGGCACCGGGTGAGCCGTCCATTGCCGACGCGTCATGAATTTCCACCATCGGGCCGTGTCGACTCATGGCATCGCCTGACAGTCCCTCGTCGCGCCAGAACGGGCGCGCGTAAGTGGCCACAAATTTGGCCTGTCCGCCCATCCATGTGGGGATGTTGATCAGTGATTGCCGGACGGCTGCATCAAAATCAGGCGTGATTTTAATCGTTGCAATCACCCGTGGTGGGATTGCCAGTACAATTTGCCCTGCGGTGATCGTATCGCCATTGGCAAAGGTGACGGTGCCGGACTGATCGATTTCAACAACCGGCGCATCAAGTTTCAGCCGCGCCGGGGCAATCTGTGACGCAAGAGCTGTGACCAGCGCCATCATGCCGCCCTCAATGCGGTACGAGCCCTCCATCGATGCATAGCCCACGCCCCGCTGGACCGCGCCGTTTTCGTCTTCGTATGACAAGTTGCCTGCGGCGTGTTGCGAAAAGACCGTCAACCCCAGCCGTCGGGTTAAAGTGTCCATACGCGGTTGGCCGGGCCAAAACCATGAGGGGCCAAGATCAAATGCAGATCCGCCATCGCGTAGCACGTCAATACGCCCACCCAAACGATCGCGGGCCTCGACAAGCACAAAGTCTCGGCCCGCTTGTTGCAGTTTATCGGCTAAGGCAAGCCCAGAAAGACCACCGCCGACGATCAGAATATCGGTATGCATTAGAAAGCCTCTGATTGGGGCCGCAGATCAATTTCATGCGACCAGACTGATTGGGGTTGATTTGCAATCTGCCAAAAGGTTTCGGCGATATCGTCTGGTGACATCATCTTTAAGGGGTCCATCTTGTGCAAGGCACGGCTTTGGGCGGTGTCGACAATACCGTCCAGAATAATATGAGCGACATGGATGCCGGCTGGCTGGAATTCACGTGCAAACGACTGCGTCAACCCCCTCAAAGCGAATTTAGCGGCAGTGAATGCGGCAAAATTTGCGCCGCCGCGCAGGCTGGCGGTTGCCCCTGATACCAGGAAAGAACCACCACCACCCCGCACCATAGGCTGGAGAGTGCTTTGTCCAAGAAACACGGCGCTAAGGGTCATTGCACGCCAACAGTCAATAAAGTCGCTTTCGGTCAATTCCAGAAAAGGCCTAATCACCAGATGAGCCGGGTTGTGTACCACGATTTTTGGCGTTCCGTAGGCGGAAATCAGCCCGGCAATAACCGATCTGACGGCGTTTGCATCCGTCAGATCACAGGCGCGGATATCCAGATCGCTGTCTGTCGCGCCTGATCTGCTTAGGCCAACAACCGTCATGCCGTTGGCGATAAAGCGGCGCATCAGCGCCTGGCCCAACCCTGGGCCAGCGCCTGCAACCAAGGCAAAGGGTTGATGTGCCATGGATTAGACCGCCGGCGCTTTGGCATAGGGTAAATGGCCTGATTTTACCCAGATTTTTGCCCCTTCAGGACCCGCTTTGGCTGTTATGTGTGATCCAGATGGACTGCGCAACCAAGAGCCTGTTCGCAACTCATCACCGCTTTCTGTGATGGTTCCGCTGAGGACCAGAACCTCGACTCCTCCGATAGCATCCAGTGTCACGTTAGTGTTGGCCTCTGCCTCAATATAGCGCACCGTTTCACGGTCATCGCTATGTAACACTGCGGCTTTAACCCCCGCCTGCATCGGTTCTGCGGATTGGGCCATATCGACATGGAACTGGTTGCGATCCTCCATATCAAACTGCCACAGTTTTACGAAAATGGTACAGCCTTCGTCCGATCCGGGGGTGTGACTTGTGGTGGGCGGATTGCGGACATAGGTGCCCGCTGGAAAATCGCCATGTTCGTCCTGAAAGACGCCGTCTAGGACGATAAACTCTTCACCCCCGGTATGAGTATGGGCCGAAAATTTACTGTTTGGCGCGTACCGTACGATTGTCGTGGCGCGCGCGACCTCACCGCCAATGCGATCCAACATACGCCGGTCAACCCCGGGCATTGGCGAGGCCTGCCAAGGTTCATTGTCAGAGTGTACGACGACGCGCTTACTGAAGTCTGAATGAAGTTCCATAGTCTTTTCCTTAAATTGATAAATTTACTTAAGCCGCGATACTGGGTCTTTGGGCCATTTGGACACGCCATTTGATCAGATTGTGCAGATTTTCGGGGATATCAACCTTGGCGAAATCGGCAAACGCCAGCCCGGCAAATGCGGTGATATCGGCCATAGAAAACTGGTCTCCTGCCAGAAAATCGCTCGTGCTCAAGACACGGTCCAGATATGCCATCGTTTGGGTTGCGACCTCGCGTTGTCTAAGGCCCAATCGCTATTTTGATATGTTTCTAGCTCTGGACCAAGCCCGTCGGTGGCAAAATGAAAATAAGCGCCGACGGCGTCGACCAATCCGTTTTCTGCGCGTCGGTTCATCATATGAATGACGGCGCGGTCTTTGGGGGTTTTGCCAAAAAGCGACGGGCCCTCAAAGGTGCCATCGATATATTCGGTGATTGCGGTCACTTGCGAAATATATGTGCCGTCGTCTAATTGTGCGCAGGGTACCGACGCGTCGGGGTTTATTGCCTTGAATGCGTCTGTGCGATGTTCCCCGTTCATGACATCAACCGATACAAATTCGACTTTGTCGGTCGCGCCCTTTTCGGCCAAAGCGATGCGCACACGGGCTGGATTTGGAAAGCCTTCGATATCAAAAATCTTCATTTTTTAATTCCTTCTGATTCTAAATTACTTTATCTACTTACTAGTAGATAGATTATTATGCAAGCCCAGAGTGTGCTTTTATTTACAGCCGCTGAGTTTGATATTTCGATAAAAGGCAGCGATGTTTCCCGCCAAGATCTCAAGGCAGTGGGTCGTAACTTAGTTTTGGTCATGACCCACGCCACTGCATTGGGGAAGGTCCAGCCAGGTCGTTGTGCTGGTTCAGCCTTGCACGTCTTTTTCAAAAAAGGAGGGCCGTTTGGCGCGATGTACGGGGGCGGCGTCCCTCGTGGTAAACTCATAGTTTTTGTCGACGCCGCGACGGTACGTTTTGACCTGTAAATCTACGTCAGAATAATATCCATTTTCCTCGTCTGCTCGGGTTCCGATTTCGAACAGGATCACATCGTGTTCCGATTTGTTTAGGATGCTGTGGCCATTTGCAACGCCGGCTTTAAACCCTGCACAATCCCCAGCGTAAAGAGGGTGCTCTCCGGCGTCATCCACCAAGGTTGCGATCCCGGACATAACGATGACAAACTCATCCTCGTTCATATGCCAATGACGCAAAGACGTGCCTGTGCCCGGTGGCAAGATCGTTCTGTTAACCCCAAATTGGGTCAAACCCGCAGCGTCGCCGACGCGGTTAGTTTGTATTCTATCCGTCAGGCCTTGTGTGTAGGTGGCAAGTTGAGGCGGTAGACGCCCCGTTAGAAGCTCAAGGTGATTCAAGTCAATTTTTGGCATGGTTGCTCCAATCTAAAGGCGATTATCTTATGTGTGGGGCTTTTGTGACTGCGCCCTTAATAGGTGCGCGTAATCACTTTCAGGCTAGAGTATGTGGTCGAGAAAATCAATCATTAGAGGTTTTCAGTCATTGAAAATCCCCAATTAGTAGTTCGGCAAACTTACACTTAGATTTGCGGTAGGGGTTGATCTGGTCTTTGTTCGCCAGGTTTTGCCGTTTTCTAGACGTGCAACCTTCATGACGGTATCGACGCAACACTTCGGAAAAATTGCCAGACTATGAGGTGCCAAGATGTCTTGGTTTTCATAAAGACTGCGACCACGCTCTCTTTTGTTATTGGATAGTATTTTACCGAATATTAAGTTCCATTTCGCAAGTTTGAGGGTTTTGCCTGAAGGGTGAATGTGAAATTACCAATCGGGATGAAAACAAGGCAACATCGCGTCGAGGTCCCATGCTGCAAAGGCCACTTCGAATTGTTTGAAAACAGAAATAGGTATGACCCTTGTTGGGTTTTCCTTGTATCAGACATTATCGAGTCAAAGGTATTGGCTGTCGGGCATTTTGAAAAATAAGATTTTGTTCACTTGGTACAGACTGTTAGTGGGTCTCAATCTCATGTTGATGCGTTTGACTTTTATTTTGGGATACTTTGCAATTTAACTCCAATGCGGGTGACAATTAAGGCGCTTGTAATGGAAACCCACTGGACCAATAGTGTACTTTATAGGGGCATTCTCTATTTTTGGACTTTTCTTCTGAGTTGATGTGGGTCTTGTATAAGGGAGATAGATTATGAAAATTGCCGGTGGCTGTTATTGTGGTGAAATTCGCTTTGAAGCAGAGGGTGTATTAGAGGCGGCTTTTCAGTGCCACTGTCGTGAGTGTCAGTATATTACCGGAGGCAATCCAAATATTGTTATGGTGTTTGCCCAGCGTGATTTTCGTTATATTTCAGGCAACCCGGCAAAGTTCGCCCGCACAGATTTACCAACGCCGGTCGAGCGATATTTCTGTCAAGATTGCGGCACTGCCATAGGCAGCATAAGCCCATCGCGCCCCAATTCGATGATAGTCAAAGTTGGGACCTTGGATGATCCAAGCGTCTTTACCGCCAAGGCTGCGATATTCACTTGCGATCAGCAATCATTCCATCATGTTCCGGAGGGCCTGCCTAGTTTTGACAAGCGGCCCCCAAAGAAAAGTTGAGGCCGCTTGAGGCGCAGGCCGATGCCCGATAATCGCCGATTATGAATAAGGCCGCCTTGACAAAGGGGCGCATGAGAGCGCTTCGGTGCCCGTGTTATCTGCTTTTCCACCAATCCTTGAAGGCAAAATATCGGTTGATCGTTGGCATAAACCAAGGACGACCGTCGTAAAATGGTAATCTTGCAGGGGGTGGGCTGGAAAATATGCTGGGCCTGTTTCCAATTCCCAAGGCGGTTTCAGCGACTTTCCGGCCCATCCAGCGGGCCCAAACCGTGCCTGATCCGGCATATCCTGCAGCGTAAAAAATTTTATCATGCTCAAAGATAACTGGTAAGCGTGAGGTGGTGAAGGCGACATTTCCCAGCCAGCAGTAATCGATTCCACAGTCTGATAAGTCTGGAAAAATCTGGGTCAGGCGGTTTTTGAGGTATTGCACTGACTGTTCAGATGGGGTGACTTTGTCCATGCTTCGCGAGCCCAGCAAGATGCGGTCCCTGTCTGGTGTGGGGCGAAAATAGCTAAATAGATTTGCAGTATTTCCGTACATACGGTGCTTTGGCATTAACGCCTGAACTTTCTCATGCCCTAAAACCTCTGTCACGATAATACAGCTTTGGGCAGGGACCAGCCGGCGCCTTAAAAACTGTCCAAAACGTTCTTTGGTTCCCGTATAGGCATTGGTCGCGATAATGACTTTGCCGGCGGTTATTGTGCCTCGGTCAGTGATGACCGATTTCTGACTGGGTGTCAGGTCGGTGATGTCTTTTACGGTTGTATCGGAATGGATCACCACACCGGCCGACTGGGCGGTGCGCAGCAAGCCAGCGAAAAACTTTCCCGGATGATAGCCACCAATTTCTTCGCGGACCATGCCACCAAAAAATAGATCTGTTGCAATCTCGCTGTGTTGTGCGGATTTTGGGACCATATGCGCGGCATGTCCGTCGATGTTATTTAAACTTTCAACCTCACGCGCTTGTGCGTCATAATCAGATTGGCACATGGCCCCGGTGAACCGCCCGGTCATTTGCAGATCGCAATCTATTTTTTCCTCGCTGCAAAATTTCGCCAGATCGACGCGTGCCTCTATTCCCTCGGCATAAACCTCATCGGCAAATGCCCGGCCGTAGGTTTTGCGCAACGCACTGTGAGAAGGCCTGATATTGCCACTGCAAATGCCACCATTGCGGGTCGAGGCGCCAAACCCTGGTGTGCCGCTGTCAAGTACAACAACCGACCGGCCCTGTCGCGCAATGGTAAGGGCGGCTGAAAGGCCGGTAAAGCCCCCACCCACGATGACAAACTCTGCGTCTGACAGCAGCCCGTTGGAATTGTTTTCGGCGATTAATGGTGTGTCTATATCCCACCAGAACGGGCTAAGTTTCATAATCATATCCAAATGCGGGCAATAGCTTTGGAAACGGTCTTTCAACTATTGCAGGATGTACTTCTCAGTGTGCTAGACGGTATCTTCCGGTCTTCATTGCAAATCTTTTACTAAATTTCGATAAAACGGGAAACTCATATTGTCATGCGTGTAATGGCACAGTTCTTTTACAGGTAATAATCATACTTAATCAGGAAACAGCATCCATGTGAGAGCTGTCGGGGCATCAAAACGGCTGTTTGGATTGCAACGGAAAAGGCGCGTCATGGGGGCGGCTAAGATGCCCGCGCGGATATCTGGAGTATACTAAGCGATGAGATGAGCTAACGCTTAGAATGGGCCATTATTTAACTATTTTTCATCGAGGCACTATCGTGTGCTCAACTGTATCCAGCATTTTGAACCACTGGAATGAAAACTGTTAGCAGAAAATATAGCATAAAGCGAACAGGGCAGCGGTATGATAGGCCTAATTGATGCGGCGCGTGGGGTCCGAGGCTGCGAAAGTCCAAGTCTGATCTAGTTTGGATGCTCTAAGATCACTCTCTTTAATACTTTAGGGCTTTAATACTTTAGGGCGCTGTGCGAAATGCTGAGAGGAAAAGGGCAACGCATTCAGTTCAAGCCCTTAAGCTTGAAATCTTGATCCATATAAACGAGATTTTCTTGAATCGTTGTGTTCCTCAACCCATAATCGCCTTTAAGTTTTATCAACTTTGCGGGTATGCTGGTGGCCATGGATATTGCCTTGGCTTCGTCTATACCGACTTGCCGTATCAGCGTTTCAATTGAATGTGGCATATCAATATCGGCGCCGGCGAGCGTGCCATCAAGAAGGCGCAATGTTCCTTTCCGGCGAAAAACTTTGCGTCCGTTCAAGGTAAAATGTGACAGATTTGAGCCTGCCGCGGCCATGGCGTCAGTGACAAGGTAAATTTCACCAGACCCTCTTTTGGCCCGCAGAGCGGCTCGCATCGAGGCGGGATGCACGTGCACGCCATCGGCGATCAACCCGGCAGACACATTATCGCTGTCTAAAGTTGCGCCCACAAGGCCGGGGTTGCGACCGCCAAGTTTCTCCATTGCATTGAATAAATGGGTTGTGTTGCGGGCCCCGGCGGCAACGTAGCCCATACAGGTGTCGTAATCTGCATTTGTATGGCCCAGAGATATGATTACACCCGCTTTTGCGAGGCTATGTATTTGAGCTAGGGTGACGGATTCTGGGGCGACCGTCAGCATGACATTGGGAAGGCGTTGTGCGGCCTCTGCAATCATATTGAGATCGGCGTCGGACATATTGCGGATCAGGGACGGTTCATGCGCCCCTTTACGAGCGATTGATAAATGCGGGCCTTCGAGATGAATTCCGGCAATGCCTGGGACACCCTTTGCAAGTGCTGCTGTGACCGCATCAATTGCGGCTTGGCTGCGCGCCTGCGTGTCGGTGATAAGTGTTGGCAGAAAAGTATACGTTCCCAATCGTCTATGGGCCTGCGAGATGATCTCAAGAGTTTGAAGGGTTTGGTCATCATTGAACATAACGCCCCCCCCACCGTTTACTTGCAAATCTACGAACCCCGGCATTAGATACCCACCATCGAGGTGCCGAATTTTGCAAATAGCCGGCAGACCCTCGGGGTCTTTTATCCCAATAATCTGGTCATCTTCGCACAAAAGGGCTTTGCCTTTTGCAGAGTAATGCCATCGTGAATGGCTGCGCCGAGCAG
>OBMK010001057.1_pt1 | contig 24368 bp, 23 predicted proteins | sample 1539081 | NCBI WGS metagenome assembly OBMK01 (sample SAMEA3355528, study PRJEB22509) | marine metagenome | biome: marine; feature: river plume; material: water | place: USA | collected 2010-08-07 | depth 0.5 m | reverse complement strand
TTTTAAGAAATGCCTGCTTTCAGAATTTAATGAAAGTATAGAAAATGATATACAGCTAGATGTATTTTTGAATATGAATTTCAATTATAGCCTGTGCTGTATTATAAAAAATACAAGTTAGCCGCTAATTTTGGAATGCCGCTAGACTTCCATAATGAACATTTGATTTTGAAATGCCGCCTTAAGAACCGCTTGCGCCGTGGTTTCTACGTTGAGCGCCTCTCGCGCCAATCGCAGATGTTTCTCTACTGTGGCGGGCGTTAGCCCCATCAAGATCGCAATATCCTGCATGGTTTTCCCATCGCCCACCCATTGCAGCGTCTCGCGCTGGCGTTTGGTCAAGGAACGATGCGGCGTAAAATAGGGCAGGGACTGGATTTTCAGATGAAGAACCGTGTTCATCACCATCAATTCTTGTCCATGCGTCGCCCAAATGCGATCCGCATCGTCTTGGGTCAATCCGGGCTTTGCCGTCAGCGCAATCGCACATTTGATGCGCTCAGATCTTGATTTGAAGCTGATCGTATACCCTGCGACGACCTGCATCGACACATTGAAATTCATCACCTTGCGCGTGGTTTCAGACGCATCGCCGCTCCGCAACAGGTCCGTCCAAACCCGCCAAGAACTGGCGCCTTCATTCGCCAAGGCCCATTTGGTCATCGGCGCGTTCAAATACAGGCCTTGGCCCATGTATACATCGGTGTAAGCCTTGGAGTGATTGGTAAGCACGATGAAATCTTCGGGATCTCCCAAGGAGTTCGGCGTGCGATAGCGCGTAAACCCATAGATCAAACGGTCAAAACCGAAACTCTCCATCATCCGGCAATGGTTTTCCCAAACTTCTTCCACGCTCTGCGTTTGAAGCATTTGATCTAGGTAGTCTAACGCTCGGGTCATTCATGGCCTATGTATCAGGGCTTTTCTCTGAGTCCCGCAACAGGATGGTACGGGTCGCGGCAAAATTCTACCTAAAAGTTTATATGGGACAATTCTTTGGTCGAATTAATTTAACATAATATTGATTATACGATATCCAGATAGCAAAAGAGAGGGCCCGAAAGCCCCCTCATTTCCGTCAGTTTCTTAGAAAAACGCCTGCAAGCCCGTCTGCGCCCGTCCCAAGATCAACGCATGCACATCATGCGCGCCCTCATAGGTATTCACCGTCTCCAGATTAACCATGTGCCGGATCACACCAAACTCCAGGCTGATGCCGTTACCGCCATGCATGTCCCGAGACATCCGAGCAATATCAAGGGCTTTGCCGCAGTTGTTGCGCTTGACGATCGAGATCATCTCCGGCGCCGCGCGGCCCTCGTCCATCAGGCGACCCACGCGCAACGACGCTTGCATCGCCAAGGAAATTTCGGTCTGCATATCGGCCAGCTTCTTTTGAAACAGCTGCGTCTGTGCCAAGGGCCGCCGGAACTGATGCCGATCAAGGCCGTATTGCCGCGCTGCGTGCCAGCAAAACTCCGCCGCGCCAAGCACCCCCCAAGAGATGCCGTAACGTGCGCGGTTCAAACAACCAAACGGCCCCTTGAGCCCTTCAACAAACGGCAAGAGCGCGTCGTCACCTACCTCGACACCCTCCATCACGATTTCACCCGTGATCGATGCGCGCAGGCTCATCTTGTTCTCGATCTTTGGCGTGCTGAGGCCTTTCATGCCTTTTTCCAACACGAACCCACGAATCTTGCCGCCATGCGCCTCGGATTTTGCCCAAACAACAAAGACATCGGCAATTGGCGCGTTAGAAATCCACATCTTTGCGCCCGACAGCTTATAGCCTGTGGCCGTCTTCACCGCGCGTGTCTTCATGCCTGCGGGGTCAGATCCGGCATCCGGCTCCGTCAATCCAAAACACCCAATCCACTCCCCCGTGGCCAGTTTCGGCAGATACTTCTTGCGCTGCGCTTCTGTGCCATAGGCATAGATCGGATACATCACCAGCGACGACTGCACCGACATCATCGACCGATAGCCCGAATCCACCCGCTCGACTTCCCGCGCAACCAGCCCATAGGTCACATATCCTGCGCCCAATCCGCCATATTCCTCAGGGATCGTTGTGCCCAATAGGCCCATCGCACCCATTTCGCGGAAAATCTCCGGGTCGGTCTTCTCCTGTGCAAAGGCTTCCTTGACCCGAGGCATGAGTTTTTCATCGCAATACGCGCGGGCGGAATCGCGGATCATCCGCTCGTCCTCTTCCAACTGGTCTTCGATCAAAAAGGGATCGGCCCAGCTGAACGCGCCCAAATCGGGCTGCTCTTTGGCCTTCAGCACGCGGATTTCATCAGTCATGTCGTCTCTCCTGCCGAGATTTTTTCGCAAGCGCTGCGAAGTTACCAAGTAAACTATCTTGCTTTTCTTGATCGGTCCAACGAAGGTTTCTCCGTTCACTATGACAAAACGGAATACTAATGCCCCTACCCGCCCGTCGATTTTTGCCGTCGATGACGGCGCTCTCTGCGCTTGAAGCCATTGATCGGCTGGGGTCTGTCACTGCGGCAGCCGAAGAATTGGCGCTTTCGCAATCGGCGGTCTCCAAACAGCTTTTGACCTTGGAAGACGCGCTTGGCGTCTCGCTGGCCAGTCGCGACGGCAACCGACTTCGCCTATCACCAGCGGCCCAAAGCTACGCCGCGGAAATCCGCGAGGCGCTCGCCCGTATCGGACAGGCCTCCATGCGGCTCAGCGTCAATCCCTCTGGCGGCAGCCTCTCGCTGGCGATCTTGCCCACTTTTGGCATGCGCTGGCTCATGCCACGGCTTCCCCGCTTTGCGGAAAGCCATCCCGAAATCACCATCCATATGGGAACGCGGCTGGCGCGCTTCAATTTCGCCGCCGAAGGCTTTGATGCTGCTATACATTATGGCGCTGCCGATTGGCCCGGTTGCGCGCATCTCAAGCTGCGTGCCGAGACGGTCCTGCCTGTCTGCGCCCCCGCATTATTGACCCGCCATACTGTGGCGCGCCCCTCTGATCTCTTGGGGTTGCCATTGCTGCATATCCAAACCCGCCCCATGGCTTGGGCCGACTGGTTGGCCCATTGGGGCGTCAAGGCCGCGGTGCCGCATGGCACCTTGCATGACCAATTCTCTACGATCACCCAAGCCGCGATCCATGGTTTGGGCGTGGCACTCTTGCCTGATTATCTGGCAGATGCCCCGATTGCGCGTGGCGAGTTGGTGCCTGCATGGGGTGGGGCCACGCCAGCGCTTGGGGCGTATTGGCTGGTTTGGCCAAAGGAAAAGTCTCACGACCCTGCTCTGCGCCAATTCCGCGACTGGCTCGCCTCCGAGGCCGAAACCGAAGATCCCCTGCCCCGTTAATCCCAATCCCTTATTCCAAACTGGAATACGTCTTAGCCCAGCGAGTATCCCGCCCCGCGCACCGTGCGGATCGGGTCATCATGGCCATGCGCGGTCAGCGCCTTGCGAAGTCGACCGACATGCACATCCACAGTGCGCGTGTCGACATAGATATCGCGCCCCCAGACGCGGTCGAGCAGTTGCTCGCGGCTCCACACCCGGCCCGGCCGCTCCATGAATGTGGTGAGCAGGCGAAATTCCGTTGGCCCAACCTTGATCTCTGCGCCGCCCCGCGCCACGCGATGGGTTTCGGGATCCAACAACAGGTCTTCAAACTCCAGCCGCTCCCCCACCGCCGCTGGCCGCGAACGGCGCAAATGGGCCCGAACCCGCGCCATCAATTCGGCCAGCGAATAGGGTTTGACCATGTAATCATCCGCGCCTGTTTCCAGCCCGCGCACCCGATCCACTTCCTCCGACCGTGCCGAGAGCATGATGATTGGCACGGCCCGCGTCTCTGTGCGTGTCTTCAAGCGACGGCACACTTCAATCCCCGAAAGCCCCGGCAGCATCCAGTCCAGCAAGATCAAATCGGGCGCTTCTTCCTCGACCAATAACAGCCCCTCTTCCCCGTCGCCCGCTTCGACAACGGCAAACCCCTCCGCCTGCAAATTGTAAGACAACAAGGCACGCTGCGAGGCCTCGTCCTCAATCAGCAGCACTTTCGGTGTCGGTCCTGCCATTGGGTCAGCCTTTCTTGTCTACGCCCGCCGCAACATTGGTCGAGGTGGTGTCACCCTTGGGACGGTTCTCATCAGGGCGCTCTCCCGTCACCAGATAGACCACCTGCTCGGCAATCGCCGTCACATGATCGCCCATGCGCTCGGTGTTCTTGGCGATGAAATGCAAATGCATACAAGGGGTTATGTTACGCGGATCTTCCATCATAAATGTCAGGAATTCCCGAAACAGCGCGTTATACATCTGATCAATGTCGTGATCCCGCCGGATCACATCCCGCGCCAAATCCGCATCGCGCTGAATGAAGGCATCAATCGCATCCTTAAGCAGCAACTGCACCTCGCGCGACATGCGCCGCAGCGAGGCATGGGCACCGGGAACCGCAGGCATATCAACCAGCAAACTGGTCCGCTTGGCCATGTTCTTGGCATAGTCGCCAATCCGCTCAAGGTTGCCCCCGACTTTCATCACCGATAGCACTATCCGCAAATCCACGGCTGTTGGCGCCCGCAGGGCAATCAGCCGTGCACATTGATCGTTGATCGCCTCTTCGAGCGCATCCACCACCTTGTCACCGGCCCGCACCGTTTGCGCGCGCTCCACGTCGCGCTCATCCAGCGAGCGCGCCGCCTCTAGTATGGCTTCTTCCACCAATCCCCCCATGCGGATGATATTGGCCTGAATGCCGTTCAAATCGCGGTCAAATGCTGATGCAATATGCTGTGTCATCTCTGGTCCCTCAGCCGATCCGGCCCGTGATGTAGCTTTCCGTCCGCGGATCCGCCGGATTGGTGAAAATCTGCTCGGTATCGCCGTATTCCACCAAATTTCCCAAGTGGAAGAACGCTGTTTTCTGACTGACCCGTGCGGCCTGTTGCATCGAGTGGGTCACAATCACCACCGAATAGTTCTGGCGCAACTCGTCGATCAACTCTTCGACTTGCGCCGTCGCAATCGGATCAAGTGCCGAACAAGGCTCATCCATCAACAGCACTTCCGGCTCCGTGGCCACCGCGCGCGCGATGCACAAACGCTGCTGCTGCCCCCCCGAGAGCCCCGTCCCCGGCTGATGCAGCCGATCCTTCACCTCATCCCAAATCGCCCCTCGGCGCAGCGCGCGCTCGACAATGTCGTCCAGCTCGGCCTTAGAGCGCGACAGCCCATGAATCCGCGGGCCATAAGCGACATTGTCATAAATCGACTTGGGAAACGGGTTTGGCTTTTGAAACACCATCCCCACCCGCGCCCGCAAGTTCACCGGGTCCACGCGGCGGTCATAGATGTCCTCGCCATCCAACAAGATCTGCCCCTCGACGCGGCAAATCGGGATCGTGTCATTCATTCGGTTCAGACAGCGCAAAAAGGTCGATTTCCCACAGCCGGACGGCCCGATAAAGGCCGTTACCGTCTTGTCGAGAATGTCCACCGAGACATCTTTGATCGCCTGCGCCGCGCCGTAATACACTTGCACGCCTTGCGCGGTTATTTTGTTGGTATTCTGGGTCACTCTCGTCTCCGGATTGATCGCGTCGAACATTATGGCACCGATGGGTTACCAGCGGCGCTCGAAGCGGCGGCGCAGGAAGATTGCAAGGATGTTCATGAACAAAAGAAAGGCCAAGAGCACGATAATCGCCCCCGAAGCCCGCTCCACAAAGGCAGGGTCGCCGCGCGTGGTGAAGTTGAACACCTGCACCGGCAAAGCCACGGCAGGGTCAAACATCCCCTCAGGGGGCGCGGCGGGAAAGTCGCGGACAAAGGCGACCATACCGATCAACAGCAAGGGCGCGGTCTCGCCAAGCGCTTGCGCCAGACCAATAATCGTGCCCGTCAAAATACCCGGCATGGCCAGCGGCAAGACGTGGTGGAAAATCGCCTGCATCTTCGACGCCCCTACCCCCAAGGCCGCTTCGCGGATGGATGGCGGCACCGCCTTCAGCGCCGCACGCGTGGCAATGATGATGGTCGGCAGCGTCATCAGCGTCAAAACCAATCCGCCCACGATTGGCGAAGAGGCCGGCAACCCCGCGTAATTGATGAAAATTGCCAGTCCCAAAATCCCGAACACAATCGATGGGACCGCTGCCAAATTCGAGATGTTCACCTCAATAAGATCGGTGAACCAGTTCTGAGGCGCAAATTCTTCCAGATAGATCGAGGCGGCAACACCAACAGGCAGGGCCAGCCCCAGCACAATCAGCATCATATAGGCCGAGCCAACAATCGCGATACCCAAGCCCGCCGCTTCTGGCCGCAGCTCAGAGGCGTCCGGCGCTGTGATAAAGGACCAGTTGAACCGCTTGGCCAAAATCCCCGCCTCTTCCATACGCTGCGCCAAAATAACCTGCGCCGGGGTGATATTGCTATCAAGCTTTGCGCTCTCCAGCGTCACCCGCCCCTTGAGCACGCCATCCACCCGGCCATTAGCCAAAAGGTTCATCACCACGGTTTGCCCGATCAGCGCCGGATTATCGAGCACCTGCGAGCGCACTTGAGCCGGAGCTTCTTTCGACAACAACCCCGCAATCTCTTTTTTGCCTGCATCGCCCAGATCCACACCCGCCTTTTCCAGCGCCGCCGTCAAACTGGCGTCAATGACCTTGGCGTAGCTCAGCGTCGTCACCTTCTCAAGATTGGCGGCCTCCGCCCCCCCCTTGGGATCGACGATCTTGGCGTCAATATAGACCGGGATCGTGATCATGGTCTGCTTGAAGGCCGATAGCCCGCTCGACAAGATCGAGATGACCAAAACCACCAACAGCGCCACAGCAATCAAGATCGCCGTCAGCCCATAGGCCTTGAACCGCGCCTCTGCGGCATTCCGCGCCTTGGCCTTTGCGTCGGCGCGAAACAGCGATTTTGCCGCTGAAACCGGTGCGGGATTTGTAAGGTCGCGCGTCATTCGTATTGCTCCCGGTATTTTCTCACCACGTAAAGGGCCAGCACATTCAGCCCGAGCGTAAACACAAACAGCGCCAGCCCCAAACCAAAGGCCACCAGCGTCTCAGGGCTGGCAAACTCGGTATCTCCGGTCAATTGGCTGACAATCTTCACCGTGATTGTGGTCATCGCTTCAAACGGGTTGAGGCTCATCTTGGCGGCGGCCCCTGCCCCCATCACCACAATCATGGTCTCGCCAATGGCCCGCGACGCGGCCAACAAGATCGCGCCAACAACACCGGGCAACGCGGCAGGCAACACCACCTGTCGAATGGTTTCAGACCGCGTCGCCCCAAGGCCATATGACCCGTCGCGCATAGATTGTGGCACGGAATTGATGATGTCATCAGACAAGGACGACACGAAAGGAATAAGCATGATCCCCATCACCAAGCCCGCCGTCATCACCGAAGACGAACTCTCCCCAAGCCCCATCGGTTGAGCAAAGTAATCGCGCAACAGCGGCCCCACGGTAATCAGCGCAAAGAGACCGTAAACAATCGTCGGAATCCCCGCCAAAATTTCGATCGCGGGCTTGGCCCAGGACCGCAACCGCGCCGAGGCATATTCCGCCAGATAAATCGCCGCAAACAGCCCAACCGGGATCGCAAAAAGCAGCGCCACAAAACTCACATACAGCGTGCCCCACAGCAGCGGCCAAATCCCCAACTCGGATCCACCGCGGAATTGCGGGTTCCAAGTGAAAGACAAGAAAAAGTCCCGCGCCGGGTAAAGCTGGAAGAAATGCACTGTCTCGGTGACCAAAGACAAGACAATGCCCAAGGTTGTCAGCACCGCAATCAACGACGCGCCAATCAACAACCAGCGCACAAAGGTTTCGCTGACATTGCGCGCTCGAAACTCCTGATGGATCCGCCGCAGCGCGGCGGTCAACCCGACGAGGGCCAAAATCGCCACCAGCCCGGACATCGCCCATGCGCTCATGTGTTTATCGGCCCGGTAGCGCTTTGCCGCATCAAACACCTGCGGCGCCACATCCGACCCCAACGCCACACCGACCGTCCCCAAAAGCGCCCGCATATCCGTTGTCTGTGCGCGCAACTGCGCCAGCTCATCCGCGCTCATTCCCGCGCGTTCCAACGCATCCAAACCACCAGCAACCCGGCGCACATCCGCCAAGATCAGGGCGACGGCCGCCTCATCATTGCTGGCCTGCTCCCCCAATCCGCTCAACACCCGCGCATCCATGATCAATGGTTGCACCAACAGCCACAGCGCCATCGCCAATAGCGCAGGCACAGCGGTGAACAAAAACACTGTCTGCCCATGATATTTCGGCAAGGAATGCAGCCGCCGCACATCGCCCCGCGTCGCGCGCACCGATGTCTGCCAGCCAAGTAAAAACCCAACCCCGGCAAGGCCAACAACGATCAGAGTGAGTAAACCAGCGCTCATCAGTCCTCCGGGGCATTCCAGAAAAAGAGTAAGGAGAGCGCCAAAACTGCCGCTCTCCCCGGTATCATCCGTCTTAGTTCAGCGCGCCCATGGGCGTCTCGCTGGCCACCATCTCTTGCGTCGCAGCCAATTCCGGGTCCGACACCAAGCCATATTCCGCCAGCGGGCCATCCGGGCCTGCGATATCATCGGAAACGAAGAATTCGACGAATTCCTTGAGGCCCGGGATCACTCCCAAATGCGCCTTCTTGACGTAGAAGTAGAGCGGACGAGACACCGGGTAATCGCCCGAAGAGATGCTCTCTACCGATGGCACAATACCGTCAATCGTGGCGACCGAGAGTTTGTTCGTGTTGTTTTGATAGAACGACAGACCAAACACACCGATGCCGTTTTTATTGGCATCCACCCGCGCCAGCGTCTCGGTGTAATCGCCGTCGATATCCACCGACACACCATCCGTCCGCAATGCGGTGCAGCCTTTGGCCTTCTCATCGCCCGCCGCCTTGAACAGCTCCTCGGCACCCGTGGCCTTGCAGCCTGCGTGGATCACCTTCTCGTCAAACACTTCGCGCGTGCCATGCTTGGTGCCGGGCACAAAAGCGAGGATGTCTTGCGCGGGCAAATCCGCCCGTACATCTGACCACAGCTTGTTGGTGTTATCCACCAGCGCACCGTCCTTCACCACTTTGGCCGACAGCGCATTGAACCAATCTGCGGGCGTAAACGCAAAGGCTGGGCCGGTGATTTCCGAGGCAAATACGATGCCATCATATCCGAAACGCACTTCCATGATTTCGGTCACGCCATTGGCCGCACAAAGGTCAATGTCAGATTGCTTGATGCGCGAGGACGAGTTGGCAATATCGATGGTATTTTCACCAACGCCCTCGCACAGCTTCTTGCGCCCTGCACCCGATCCACCCGACTCAACAACTGGCGTTGGAAAGGAATAGTTCTCGCCAAAAACTTCAGCGACGATGGTCGCATAGGGCAGCACAGTCGAAGAACCTGCGGCATGCACATTGTCACGTGCTTGAGCGGCAGTTGCCATGGCCGCAATGGCCAATACGGACACGGAAAGCTTGGGGAAGGTCATCTCAACACTCCTAATGTCAGAACAAGATCACCCCTGTGATCTTCCCGGCCCGTCTAGGCCTGCTTGACCAAGCTTTTGTGACGGCTGTGTAACAGCTTTATGACAAAACCCGGCCCGGTGCATTTTTCTACGCCCCGTCCTGATCTGCCCCATTCATTGCGGCAAAATCACGGAAAACGTGCTTCCCTCCCCCAGAACACTCTCGATTTTGAGCCGTCCCCGGTGGCGATTTACAATATGCTTCACAATCGCCAGCCCAAGACCCGTGCCACCCATCTCGCGCGAGCGGTGGTTATCCACCCGATAAAACCGCTCCGTCAGACGCGGCACATGCATCGGATCAATGCCTTGACCAAAATCACGCACCAAGAGTCGCACCGCAGGCCCCCGCAGCGTCGCGTCGCGCGCCACAGGGTCAAGCCGCACCAATACCCGCCCCCCCGAGGCACCGTACTTGATCGCGTTCTCCACCAAATTGGTCAAAACTTGCCGCAGTTGATCACTATCGCCTGCAACAATCTGCGCGCTCTCCACACCTTCCAGCTCTAACGCCACCTTCGCAGCGTCGGCGACCGGGGCCAAACCGCGCAGCGTCGAGGCCAGCAACACCGCCAGATCCACCCGCTCAACGGGACGCTGGCGCTCACTCGCTTCCACTTGGCTCAGCGACAAGAGATCTTGCACCAAGCGGTTCATCCGCCCGGCTTCATGCGCCATGATTGCCAAAAACCGCTCCTGCGCGGCGAAATCTTTGCGCGCTGGCCCCTGTAGCGTCTCAATAAACCCCATGAGCGCGGTCAACGGGGTTCGCAACTCGTGGCTCACATTGGCGACAAAATCACGCCGCATCTGCGCGGCGGCCTCTCGCTCGGTCACATCCTCAAAGCACAAAAGCGCCATACGGCTGGCGCCCTCGCCCAGCTGTGCCGCCGACAGAATCAACACATGCTCGGTGCCATGGTCTTGATGCACCAGCCGCGCCCCTTGCCGCAGCCCGGTTTGTCGCAACATGGCCAAGGCTTCCACCACCGCAGGCGCGCGCGTCACCGTAATCAATGCCCGCCCCACCAATTCCGCACCAAATAGCGCCGTCGCACGCTCATTGGCCGCCACGATGCTCTCCGCACCATCCACCGCCAAAGCAGCCATCGGAAATGCCCCCATGATCTGCGCGATATCCAATCGGTTCACGACCTATGCTCCCCCCTGCCCCGAGCCCGTCCCGCTCCCGGTGTAGGCCGCCACGCGAGGCCCAGCAAGAATTTTGCCAATACCGTCATTTTAGTGGGTATTCCCGCTCCAAAATACTACCTATGATGGAATCAGCCCTGTGATTTTGTGCGGGCCTGTGGGTTGGTTTTTGCGAATTTAGTGTCACTTCTGCCAAAGGACGCTCCATCATGCTTGACGCTCCCCCGCCCGTTCCGGTGCGGCGATTTTTATTCATTGCAACGCGGCTCCATTTCCCGCGTCTAAATTACTGACTGTGCCATTTCATGATCTTGGGTGTTTTTTGGCATCCGAGCCCCCTCAAGACGTCACCTGCTGGCTGATGAGCGCCAGCTATGATGCCGCAGATGTGGCCATGCAGCTTTCCAAGGCAGGCTTTGCCGGATGTCTGACGATTGCCGCAGGCGGCTTGCCCAATCCCGAGATGATCAAACGCGAACTCGCGCGCACGCATCAAGGGTTTCGCCTCCGCATGGACGCGTCCTTGCCCTTTTCAAGCGAAGCGCGGCACATGATCGCCACGCTGGCCCGCCATTACCCACCCGAAGAACGTCTCCGCCCAGATTTGGGCCTGACGGCTTAAATTGCGCGCAGCCCGGCCCGAAAACGGCGCATATTCTCTTGGTAATGCACCGCAGATCCGGTCAGCCGCTGGATTGCCTCTGGGTCCAACATCCGAACCACCTTGCCCGGCGCGCCCATCACAAGGCTTCCGTCGGGGATTTCCTTGCCCTCTGTAATCAAGGCCCCCGCCCCGATCAGGCAATTGCGGCCAATCTTCGCGCCATTCAACACCGTCGCGCCCATCCCGATCAAGGAATTGTCGCCAATCGTGCAGCCATGCAGCATGGCTTTGTGCCCAATTGTGCAGTTTTCTCCGATGGTTATGGGATATCCCACATCGGTGTGCATGACCGTGCTCTCCTGCACGTTCGAGCCCCGGCCGATCAAAATCACCTCATTATCGCCGCGGATCACACAGCCAAACCAGACCGAAGTGCCGCTCTCCAGCACCACATTTCCAATCACCGCCGCCCCCGGTGCAACCCAGAAATCCCCGTCAGCAGGAAGTGTCGGGGCCAATCCCTCCAAGGCATAAAGCGTCATGATAACTCCTCAAATTCTGATTGCAGACCGCGCACATGATCCACCAAACCCGGTTGCTGCTCTCGGCGCAAGCGCGTGGCTTCCACGATGGTCTTCAACTTGGCAAATGTCGTGGCCAGATCGTCGTTTACCAAGACAAAATCATAGCCATCCCAATGGCTGATCTCATCCCAACTCTTGGCCATCCGCTTCTGAATAACCTCGGCAGCATCTTGGCCGCGTGTCTCAAGTCTGCGCCGCAACTCTCTGATAGAAGGCGGTAAAATGAAAATTGACAGGGTAAATTTTCCCAAATCCGAATTGCGGATTTGCTGCGCCCCTTGCCAATCGATGTCAAACAGCACATCGCGCCCGGCGCTGATGGCGGCGGCAACAGGTGCCTTGGGCGACCCGTAGTAATTGCCAAAGACATGCGCGTGCTCCAGCATCCCCCCCTCAGAGGCCAGACGTTTGAACTCATCTTCGGGCAGGAAATGGTAATCTTGCCCCTCCACCTCTCCCGGACGGGCTGCGCGGGTGGTCGCGGAAACCGAAAAGCTCAGGGACGGGTCCCATGCCAGCAGCTGTTTTGACAGCGTGGACTTCCCCGCACCCGAGGGCGATGACAAGATGATCAAGAGGCCGCGACGCGACGGGTTGGTTTGCAAGGTCATCGGCTCATTCCACGTTTTGTACTTGTTCGCGCATCTGTTCGATCACGGTTTTCAACTCAAGCCCGATCCGCGTCAATTCTGTGGATTGCGACTTGGAACAAAGCGTATTGGCTTCGCGGTTGAATTCTTGCATCAGGAAATCCAACCGACGCCCCACAGGCTCGCCCGCTTCCACCAATTCACGCGCCTGTGCGACATGGGCCAGCAAGCGATCCAACTCTTCTGTCACATCGGTTTTCACTGCAATCAGCGCCAGTTCCTGCGCCAATCGCGCCGGCTCGACTGCGTCACTCACCCCGATAACCCGCTCAATCGCCGCGCGCAGCGCCTCTGCTTGGCCCGCCGCCCGTGCAGTTGCCGCAACGCCCGCTTCTTCGGTCAGCCGCGCGATCTCGGCGATCTGACGCGCCAAAACCTGCTTCAACGCGGCCCCCTCTGCCGCCCGCGCCGCTTCAAACTCCTGTATCAACCCAGGCACATCAGCCATCAACACCTTGAGAAGACCCGCAATATCGGTTTCAACCTCGCCCGCCTCATAGATCCCGCGCGCCGCCAAAACATCTGCCGCCGTCAAAGGCGCCAAGGAAAGCCCCTTCGCCCCGGCGGTATCCTCGATCTGCAACAACGCCTCTATCGTAGCGGCGAGGGCTTCCGTGTTAAGCGCCAGCCCGCCACCCGAACTGACCCGGTTGAGCCGTAACGACACCGACACCGCCCCACGGGCCACCGCCTTGCCGAGCGACGCCCGCAGCGCGGTTTCCAGCCCCTCGACCCAATCGGGCACCCGAAGCCGTAAATCAAATCCCTTGGAATTCACCGCCCGTAGGTCCCACGCCCAGCCAAAGCCCATCGCTTCGCCGCGCCCGCTGGCAAATCCCGTCATTGATTTCACGTCACATCCTCCTCGGTTCTCTCTCAACGCCTAAGAGAACCCGCCCCAACACGCAAGTATTCCGCGCCGCGCATTGGTTAACCAATCGTTACCTTTTCCCATACAGCCGCGCGCAATCATGGCATTCTGACCCAAGTCCACAGGAACCGACGCGCCATGACCGATCTTTCAGACACCACCGGACAGGTGATATCGCTCCCTGCGGCTTTGCATAGCAACGCACGCGGCCAGATCTCCATGATTGACGCCTATTGGCACGCGCTCCGCCAAAGCCCGCAAGACATCCCCAAACGCACCGAGATCGACCCCCGCGCGCTACAGCATTCCCTGCCTTGGGTGCTCATCGCCGAACGGATCGCTCCGGGCCATGCGCTCCTGCGCGTGGCAGGCTCCGCCCTCTCCGACCTGCTTGGCATGGAAGTGCGCGGCATGCCTGCAACCATTTTCATCGAACCTGCGGCGCGCCGCCCCTTTACCGAGACGCTGGAGCAGGTCTTTACCACTCCCGCCATCGCGGAACTCGTCGTGACTTCGAAAGCCAGCTTCGCCCGTCCCCGACTTGAGGGGTGTCTGGTCTTTTGGCCACTTGCCTCAGACCTCGGTGACATCGACCGGGTCTTGGGCTGTCTTTGCCTGTTCGGATCAGCGGGCCTCGCAAAGGGCCGCGCACCGCGCCGCTTCATAGTCGAAACCCACCGCCTCAGACGCATCCCCCTAAACGCAGAACAGCCGCCCATTACGGGCGACCGCTCTTTGTCTCATCCCACCGCCCCTGCCCCACTTTCGCGTGGCGCGCTTCGGCTGGTCTTCTCTCAGGACTAAGCGCCGCGCGCGGCGTGCGCCTCCCTAAGCTCAGCTTGCCGCAGCTTGACGATCCGCCCGCGCCTGCGACAACTCTTCTGCCACCAAAAACGCCAGCTCCAGCGATTGCGATGCATTCAGCCTTGGGTCACAAGCCGTGTGATAACGATCCTGCAAATTCTCATCCGTCACAGCATGTACACCCCCGATGCACTCGGTCACGTCTTGCCCCGTCATCTCGAAATGCACCCCTCCGGCAACAGTGCCTTCGGCCTTATGCACCCCAAAGAACTCGCGCACCTCACGCAAAACCGAATCAAAAGGTCGCGTCTTATAGCCCGAAGCCGATTTGATGGTATTGCCATGCATCGGGTCACAAACCCACAGCACCTTCGCACCCTCTTCGCGCACAGTCTTGATCAGACGCGGCAGATGTTCGCCAACCTTGCCCGCCCCAAAACGTGCGATCAGCGTCAACCGACCTTCTTCGTTTTGCGGGTTCAACTTCGCCATCAGCACCTTGAGATCGTCCGCCGTCATCGAGGGGCCGCATTTCAGGCCAATCGGGTTTTGCACCCCGGCACAGAACTCCACATGCGCGCCATCGGGCTGGCGTGTGCGATCACCGATCCACACCATATGCCCCGACCCGGCCAGCCATTTGCCCGAAGTGGAATCAAGCCGGCACAGCGCCTCTTCATATTCCAACAGCAGCGCCTCATGCGAGGTATAGAAATCTACGGTCTGCAACTCATGACGCGCAGCGCTATCGAGCCCTGCCGCCTTCATGAAATCGAGCGTATCCGAAATCCGGTTCGCCATATCGCGGAACCGTCCAGCCTTTTCGCCTTCGGTAAACCCAAGCGTCCAGCTATGTACCTGATGCACATCGGCATATCCGCCCGTTGAAAACGCGCGCAACAGGTTCAGCGTGGCAGCCGCCTGCAAATAGGCTTGCAGCATGCGCTGAGGATCGGGCGCACGCGCTTCCCGCGTTGCGGCCAGATCGTTGATAATATCGCCGCGGTAGCTGGGCAATTCCACACCATCGACCATCTCTGTCGGGGCCGAGCGCGGCTTGGCAAATTGTCCTGCCATCCGACCGACCTTAACCACAGGCACTTTCGCGCCATAGGTCAGCACCATCGCCATCTGCAACATCACTTTGAACGTGTCGCGGATCGCATTCGCGCTGAACTGGTCAAACGCCTCGGCGCAATCGCCGCCCTGCAACAAGAATGCTTCCCCGCGCGATGCCGCGCCCAAGGCCTTCTTCAGCTTGCGCGCTTCGCCCGCAAACACCAGCGGTGGATATTTCGACAATTGCGCCTCAACCGCGTTGAGCGCCGATGCATCGGGATAATCCGGCATCTGCACCCGTGGCAGGTTGCGCCAAGTCGATTTATGCCATTCCGTCATGGGGTTCCCCTCCGTCGTCTTTTCCAAGCCCATATACGGTGCGCGACGCCAAAGGGCTAGAGCGGGTTTTGCCGCACACCATTCCCGTCAATTGCTGTCGCTTTCGGATACCACCCCTTGCGGACATGCGGCAAAACTGGTCAATTCTGTCACGTTCAAGCGGCGCTGAGGGAACCATGAAGCCTGCCATACTTGCCAAGGCCCCGATCCGGCCCGCCTCCGCGGACCCGCGCCGCTTCGTTTTTGTGCTTCTCGACAATTTCACGCTGCTGAGCTTCGCCTCTGCGCTTGAATGCCTGCGGATCTCCAACCGGATGGTTGGCAAGACAGTCTATGCATGGACTTTGATCGGCGAAGGGGGCGGCACCGTCTCTTGCTCGGCTGGCACCGAATTCAAACTCGACAGCGACCTTGTCGAAGTCCAGCGCGAGGATACCGTGCTCGTCTGTGGGGGAATCGACGTCGCGAAAGCCACCTCGAAAAAACTTCTCTCGTGGCTCCGCCGCGAGTCCCGCAAAGGCATGGTCTTGGGGGGGCTGTGCACTGCCGCCTACTCGCTGGCCAAAGCGGGGCTTCTGGACGGCAAACGCGCCACGATCCACTGGGAAAACCAAGACAGCTTCATCGAAGAATTCGAAGAAGTCCGCCTGACGAAATCTGTCTTCGTTGTCGATGGCATTCGCCTCTCCACAGCGGGCGGCACGTCCTCCATCGATCTGATGCTCAAACTCATTGCCGATGACCATGGCGAAGACATCGCCAATCTGGTGGCCGACCAGCTGATCTATAACTCGATCCGCACGGACCAAGACACACAGCGCCTCTCGGTTCCCACCCGCATCGGCGTGCGTCACCCAAAACTGAGCCAAGTCATCCAGAAAATGGAAGGCTATATCGAAGAACCGATCAGCCCGGCGACACTGGCAAAAGAAGTCGGCATGTCCACCCGTCAGCTAGAGCGGCTCTTCCGGCGCTATCTCAATCGCTCGCCCAAACGCTACTACATGGAATTGCGGTTGCAAAAGGCCCGCAACCTCTTGATGCAAACCGATATGAGCGTGATCAACGTGGCGCTGGCCTGCGGCTTTGCCTCTCCGTCGCATTTCTCCAAATGCTACCGCGCCCATTACGACACAACCCCCTACCGCGAACGCGGCAGTCACGCGTCCCGACTGTCGATCTGACAGGCCCGCGCCCGCGCGGCGCGCGGCGCATTAAGAGGGCCGTTTTTCAAAAACGTCATGACGCTGGCCAGACGCCACCCATACGCAAAACATACGCTTCGGAAATCGCCGAAACGCCCATTAACCTGTTGATTCGTCTGGTTAGTTGACCGATCTCGGCTTTGCTGGCGGTCTGGCATCCTCGGGATGCACAAAATCCAACCCCAACCCGTCACGCAAAATCCGCTCCAGATCCGATAGAAACAGCGCATAAAGCGGCAATTGCCCATCAGGCGCCCAATCCGGCACAGCATCAATCAGCGCCGCCAGCGATTCCAACACCGCGTCCGGCAAATCCCCTTCCGGATCAAGCGATTGCCAAGTTTCACGATCCAAATCCGCAACCAAAGATCGCAAACTCGCATAAGGCGCCAAGAGATGCGACGCGATGAACCGGAAATCAGCTTGGTTGAGCCCGTTGTCCTCTGGCCGCGAGAACTTCCCCGAAGGGTAGCGAATGAACGGCGCATTGCCCTCGATTGGGTCCAGCGTCACGATGGCCCGGCCCTTGAGGTCCCGGTCGAGGTAATTATACGCCCCCGGTGCCAGCACAAAAACCACGGCCGCCGCCGCCGCCATCACCATATCCAGCCCAAGCCAATTGAGCGCAAGCATCACAAGGACCGCAAGAACCGCATTGCCGGCGCCAAGCGCCAAAGCTCGCCCCAAGACCTGCCAAATCCGCGTCATCATCCCTCGCTTCGCGGCCCAAAACCTCCGCTCTCCTCGCCCCCTATGCGCCACCGGGGCATGCGTCAACCTTAGTTTGGCCGCCGCATCGCGCGCTTTTGCGGCCCTTCGCCCATCAAATTCACAAGAATCACCGCGCGCGAGTGCAAACTTGCTTTTACTATGCGGGGTTTATGGTCTTTCAACAGCTTTTGCCCGTCTCAATCCATCCTCACCAAACCGTCATTTCTTACCAAAAAGCCCGAAAATTGCATCAAACTCGGGCAATCCGCCTTTGCAATTTACTTCCATTTTACCGGGACAAGAATTAGGGTCACATCCGGACTTAATGTTCCAATTAGAACCTTATGGGGAGACTAAAACATGAAAAAGCTGCTGCTGGCCTCTGCGGCCTCTGCACTTGTCGCAAGCGCGGCCCTCGCGGGTAGCCACTCGAAAGAAGTGAAAATCGGGGTCCTCCTCGGCTTCACCGGCCCGCTCGAATCGATCACACCGCACATGGCGGGTGGTGCGGAACTCGCAATGGCAGAAGTAAACGCTGCTGGCGGTATCCTCGACGGCACCATGGTCACTGCAGTGCGCGGCGACTCCACCTGCGTTGACGCCGCTGCCGCAACAGCCGCTGCCGAGCGTCTCATCACCTCCGAAGGCGTCGCAGCCCTCATGGGCGGCGATTGCTCCGGTGTAACTGGCGCTGTTTTGCAAAACGTCGCCCGTCCAAACGGCATCGTGATGGTTTCGCCTTCGGCAACCTCGCCCGCCCTTTCGACCGCTGAAGACGACGGCCTGTTCTTCCGCACCGCCCCCTCCGACGCACGTCAGGGTGTCGTGATGGCCGAGATCCTCGGTGAGCGTGGCATCAAATCCGTTGCCGTCACCTACACCAACAATGACTACGGCAAGGGCCTCGCAGACAGCTTCCAAGCTGCTTTCGAAGCAACCGGCGGCAAAGTCACGCTCTCGGCAGCGCATGAAGATGGCAAAGCGGACTACGCAGCAGAAGTCGGCGCACTGGCCGCAGCTGGCGGTGACGTGCTCGTCGTCGCAGGCTACATCGACCAGGGCGGCTCGGGCGTCATCCGTGGCGCGCTCGACTCCGGTGCGTTCACAACCTTCATGCTTCCCGACGGTATGGTTGGCACAGGCCTCGAAGAGCGTTTCGGCAAGGAAATCGACGGCTCCTTCGGCCAGCACCCCGGCACCGACTCGAACGGCGCTGCATCCTTCGTCGATCTGGCCAAGGACAAAGGCTTCGAGCCAACCACGGCCTTCTCGCCAGAAGCCTATGACGCTGCTGCTCTGATGATGCTCGCGATGCAAGCCGCTGGCTCCACCAAGGGCGTGGACTTCAAAGACAAGATCATGGACATCGCAAACGCACCCGGCGAGCAGATTTTCCCCGGTGAACTCGCAAAAGCGATCGCTCTGATCAAAGAAGGCAAAGACATCGACTATGTCGGCGCTTCTGCTGTCGAACTCGTGGGCGCTGGCGAATCTGCAGGCAACTACCGCGAAATCGAATTCAAAGACGGCAAGATCACAACGGTCAAGTATCGTTAATCTTTAGACTTTGAAATGACATGAACAGCCCGGCGCAATCCGGGCTGTTCCCTTATCAGGGTGCCAAAAGAGCGCCTTTCCGGGGAGACATCATGATCGTCGTTGACGACTTGCACAAACATTTTGGCGGCTTTCATGCCGTGGACGGCGCCAGCCTCACCATCAATCAAGGCACAATCACCGGTTTGATCGGCCCTAATGGCGCGGGAAAAACAACTCTTTTCAACGTGATAGCTGGCGTTCTTAAGCCAACATCCGGCCGTGTCACCATGAATGGCCGCGACATTACGGGCCTAGAGCCACATGAGTTGTTCCACAAAGGCCTCCTGCGGACGTTCCAGATTGCCCATGAGTTTTCTTCGATGACCTGTCGGGAAAACTTGATGATGGTGCCCGCAGGCCAGTCCGGCGAGACGCTGTGGAATACGTGGTTTGGCCGCAAACGCATCGCTGACGAAGAGCGTGCATTGCGGGCAAAAGCCGACGAAGTGCTTGAATTTCTGACTATTTCTCACTTGGCCGATCATAAGGCCGGTCAGGTCTCGGGGGGGCAGAAAAAGCTTCTCGAACTTGGTCGCACCATGATGGTCGATGCCAAGATCGTTTTCCTCGATGAGGTGGGCGCAGGTGTGAACCGCACCCTCTTAAACACGATTGCCGACGCCATCGTCCGCCTGAACAAAGAGCGCGGATATACCTTCGTGGTGATCGAACATGACATGGATTTCATTGGCCGCATCTGCGACCCGGTGATCTGCATGGCCGAAGGCAAAGTCCTCGCTCAAGGCACGCTGGACGAGATCAAGGCCAATGAACATGTGATCGAGGCCTATCTGGGCACTGGTCTCAAGAACAAGGACAAGATCGCATGACCCAACCGTTCCTGATTGGCGAAACCATGACCGGCGGTTATGGCAAAGGCCCCGCGATCCTCAATGACTGTACCATCGCCGTTAACCCCGGCGAGATTGCTGTGATCGTCGGCCCCAATGGCGCAGGCAAATCCACTGCGATGAAAGCCGTCTTCGGCATGCTCAACCTGCATTCTGGCCGCGTGCTGCTCGATGGCGAAGACATCACCGCGCTGTCGCCGCAAGAGCGCGTGGTCAAGGGCATGGGCTTCGTGCCGCAGACCAACAATATCTTCACTTCGATGACCGTCGAGGAAAACCTCGAGATGGGCGCCTTCATCCGCACCGATGATTTCAAAGGCACCATGGAACAGGTCTATCACCTCTTCCCGATCCTCAAGGAAAAGCGTCACCAGCCCGCAGGCCAACTCTCAGGCGGTCAACGCCAACAAGTCGCCGTGGGCCGGGCGCTGATGACCAAACCCAAGGTCTTGATGCTTGACGAACCCACCGCAGGCGTCTCGCCTATTGTGATGGATGAGCTGTTTGACCGCATCATCGAGGTGGCCCGCACCGGGTTGCCCGTGCTGATGGTCGAGCAAAACGCCCGACAAGCCCTTGAAATCGCTGATCGCGCCTATGTTTTGGTGCAAGGCGCAAACGCGCATACCGGAACTGGCAAGGAACTCCTTGCCGATCCCGAAGTGCGCCGCTCCTTCCTCGGAGGCTGACCCATGGATCTTCTCAACGCCCTTGTCGCACTGTCCAATTTCGTGCTGGTCCCCGGCCTCGCCTATGGCAGCCAATTGGCGCTCGGCGCCCTTGGGGTCACGCTTGTTTACGGTATTTTGCGGTTTTCCAACTTCGCACATGGCGACACGATGGCCTTCGGCACGATGACCGTCATCTTGATCACGTGGTGGTTCCAATCGCTGGGTATCCATCTTGGCCCCTTGCCAACAGCGCTGCTCGCCCTGCCCTTCGGCATCGCCATCACTGGCGCGGTGATGCTGGGAACCGACCGGGTGGTCTACCGCTTTTACCGCAGGAAAAAGTCCGACCCCGTGATCCTCGTGATGGTCTCGCTCGGTGTGATGTTCATCATGAATGGCATCGTGCGCTTTATCATCGGCCCCGAAGATCAGAACTTCGCCGATGGCGAACGCTTCCTGATCTCGGCCCGGACTTTCCGGGAAATGACTGGCCTGCCCGAAGCCCTGGCGATCCGCACCTCTACGGCCATCACGCTTGTGACTGCCATTCTTGTGGTCGCGGCCCTCTTTTGGTTCCTCAACCGCACCCGCACCGGAAAATCCATGCGGGCGTTTTCAGACAACGAAGATTTGGCCTTGCTTTCAGGCATCAACCCCGAACGCGTTGTCATGGTGACGTGGCTGATAGTCGCGGCGCTGACCACGATTGCGGGCACGCTCTATGGGCTTGATAAGTCTTTCAAACCCTTCACCTACTTCCAGCTCCTGTTGCCGTTTTTCGCAGCCGCTATTGTTGGTGGCCTTGGCAATCCTGTTGGGGCAATCGCGGGTGGCTTTGTGATTGCCTTCTCAGAAGTCACAATCACCTATGCTTGGAAAAAGGTCGCAACCTATGCGCTGCCCGAAAGCATGGCCCCCGACAGCCTGATGCAACTGCTCTCCACAGACTATAAATTTGCAGTGTCCTTCGGGATCTTGCTGATCGTCTTGCTCTTCAAGCCCACGGGCCTTTTCCAAGGGAAATCGGTATGAACGACACCGTGAAAAACACACTTCTCTTCGCGGGGATTGCCATTCTGATCGTTGGCACTGGCTTTGTCCAAAGCTGGAACTCGGCGCTCTTGATCCTCAACATGGGGCTTATCTCGGCAATCATGGCGCTTGGCGTCAACCTGCAATGGGGCTTTGCCGGGCTCTTTAACACGGGCATCATGGGCTTTGTCGCTTTGGGCGGGCTGGCCTCTGTTCTCATCTCCACGGGCCCTGTCCCCGAGGCATGGCCCGGCCCCGCCTTCCAAGCCTTTGGCGGCTTGATCTTGGGGGCGATCACCATGGCGCTTGCTGTGATGGTCTGGCGCAAAATGCCCAAAGGCCGCAATCGCGGCTGGGCAGTAACCGCGATCCTCGTGCTTGGCTTCATCCTGTTTCGCGCGGTCTTCGACCCGGCGGTCAGCGTGATCGAAGCAAATAACCCTGCCACTTCTGGCAATATTGGCGGCTTCGGTCTGCCGATCTTGTTGTCATGGCCCTTGGGCGGCGTGCTCGCGGCAGGAGCTGCATGGATCATTGGTAAAACTGCCCTTGGCCTGCGCTCCGATTACCTTGCCATTGCCACGCTTGGCATCGCGGAAATCGTCATTGCCGTGCTGAAAAACGAGGACTGGCTGGCGCGGGGCGTGAAAAACGTCATCGGCCTGCCACGCCCTTGGCCGGTGCCTTTGGAAGTGAACTTACAGCAAGATCCCGCCTTCCTCGAACGTGCCGCCACCATCGGCATGGACCCGACAATGGCATCCACACTCTGGGTCAAATTTCTCTATGCGATCCTCTTTGCCGTTGTGCTTGTCATCATCTTCTGGCTCTCGGAGCGTGCCCGTCACAGCCCTTGGGGCCGCATGATGCGGGCAATCCGCGACAATGAAACCGCCGCAGAAGCCATGGGCAAAGACGTGAAACGCCGTCATTTGCAAGTGTTCATCCTTGGCTCTGCTGTCTGCGGTATTGCCGGGGCAATGATGACGTCGCTTGACGGCCAGCTGACCCCCACCAGCTACCAACCGCTGCGTTTCACCTTCCTCATCTGGGTGATGGTGATCATTGGCGGCTCAGGTAACAACCTTGGGGCCGTGCTGGGTGGTTTCCTGATTTGGTTCCTGTGGGTGCAGGTCGAACCACTGGGAGTGGGCTTGATGAACCTCATCACCTCCGGTCTGTCCGAGGGTCCATTGAAAACCCACCTGATCGACAGTGCCGCCCATATGCGCCTGTTCACAATGGGTATCTTGCTGCTCTTGGTGCTCAGGTTTAGCCCACGCGGGCTGATCCCGGAAAAATAACGCAAAAGGGGAGCGGTCCACCCGCTCCCCTTGTTTTTCTGCGGGTCAAACCGCTTAGCGCGATTTGAAAAAGCCGCCCAGAATTTCCCGGACGATCCGCTTTCCCGTCGTGCCTCCCAACTCCTTCAACACAGCCTTTCCAAGCGCCTCGCCCAAACTGTCAGGCTCGCGGCTCGCGGTGCGTCTTGTGGTGGTGCTCCGGCGGGGTGTCGGATCATAGCGGCGGGCTCGATCATATTCGCGCTCTGCGTCCCGGCGCTCCTTCTCGCGTCGCTTGTCTTCTTCCTTTTGCCACTTCTCTTCTTCTATCCGCCGCGCCTCTTCCTCATCGCGCCGCTGCATCTCTTCTTCTGCCCGCGCCGCCTCTTCCGCCGCGCGCTCAGCCTTCTCGCGCAGCATCTCAAACGCAGAATGGCGGTCAAAGACCCGCTCATATTTTCCCGCCACAGGAGAGGCCGCCATAAGCGCCGCGCGTTCGGCCCCGGTAATTGGCCCCAACCACGACGACGGGGGCCGGATCAATGTCCGCTCCACAATTCCGGGATTGCCCTTTTTCTCCAGCATCGAAGTCACAGCCTCGCCAACGCCAACCTCGCGGATCGCAGCCTCAGTTTCAAACCGAGGATTTGGGCGATAGGTTTCAGACGCCTGACGCAGCGCCTTTTGATCCTTGGCCGTGAACGCCCGCAGCGCATGCTGCACCCGATTTCCCAATTGCCCCAAGATGTTTTTGGGCACGTCGGCGGGGTTTTGAGTGATGAAATACACCCCCACGCCTTTGGAACGGATCAGGCGCGCCACTTGCTCCACCTTGTCCACCAGTGCTTTTGGCGCATCGTCAAACAGCAAATGCGCCTCATCAAAGAAGAACACGAGCTTGGGTTTGGCCGGGTCCCCAACTTCGGGCAATTCCTCAAACAACTCGGACAAAAGCCACAATAAGAACGTCGCATAAAGCCTTGGGCTCTGCATCAGTTTATCCGCGGCCAGCACATTCACCACACCGCGCCCATCCGGCGCAGTCCGCATCAAGTCGCTCAAATCCAACGCGGGCTCGCCAAAGAAACTTGCGGCCCCCTGATTTTCCAAGACCAGCAAACGACGCTGGATGGTGCCCACCGACGCAACCGAGACATTGCCATACCGCAGCGACAGCGCTGTCGCATTCTCGCCAACCCAGACGAGGATTGCTTGTAAATCCTTCAAGTCGAGCAACGGCAGGCCTTCCTCATCAGCCATCCGAAACGCGATGTTTAAGATCCCCTCCTGCGCTTCACTCAGCTCCAAAAGCCGGGCCAAAAGCAGCGGTCCCATTTCGGAAATCGTGGTCCGCACGGGATGGCCCTGTTCGCCGAACAGATCCCAAAACGTCACTGG
>OBMK010001051.1_pt1 | contig 24401 bp, 40 predicted proteins | sample 1539081 | NCBI WGS metagenome assembly OBMK01 (sample SAMEA3355528, study PRJEB22509) | marine metagenome | biome: marine; feature: river plume; material: water | place: USA | collected 2010-08-07 | depth 0.5 m | reverse complement strand
TTTCTTGTTGAGTGTTTTTAGCGTCTTCAGTAGCAGCTATTTGATATAGCTGTGGATCTCTTATTACTACGCCAGCAAGTGCTAGTATCTTAAAAACCAATTCGGTTTCTTCTGAAGCGTGTAGCTCAAAGTTAGTTGTTGTTGTTGGATTGTAAAGTGCTTCGCCATTAACTATTATATAGCCCCAGTATACATCTTCTGGTTTTCTTATGTAATTAATGTTCGTACCGTCTATACCATCGCCATACATAACTATAGAGTTGTTTGCGATAGTATATAGAGGTCTTCTTTTGGTAGGAGCAGTTAGCGGCGATGTTAGATATTGCCGCAACTCACTGTGGCTCATGTGTTGAGCTTCGTTATATTCAACGAGGTTGTTTGTAGATGATCTAGCAAACACAGCACCAAGTCTATAAACGTTCAATACGTCTAAGTTAGAGTTAGTAGCCGGTGCGTTTACTATAGAGAATTTCTCTATCTTTTCTTCGAGCATGTCAGCAGCATCGGCATGAATTGTATCATTACCTGGCAATCTTAAGAACTGATTAAGATCGTAAAAATATTGCTCGAATATATCTAATTGAGCTTGATTAGCGAGAGTATTAAACTCTTGCGGTGTTAAATAGCCTCTTTGCTCCTTGTTGGCTATAGCTAAAACTCTTAAATAAACTGTATTTATATTTACTGCCATAATTTCTTTATTTTATATTTGGTGGTCACCTATAGAGGCAACCACCTCATATAAGTAACTATTAATTTAGTTTCTTTTCAATAGCATTGAATACTTCAACTCCTTCGTCAGTCTTGAACCAAGCGGCTAAAGCTGAATAGGGTTGTTCTTCAAAGGGTACGGTGAATAATTTTCTACCGTTACTAGCCCACTTAAACGTTCTGTTGTTGTCAGCTAGTTTTATGATGCCAGCTTCTACAGCCTTAACACCTATGTTTCTTAATTGCACATTGTCATCTTGAGCTAACTCTAAGAAGGCTTGAGGATAATTTCTAGCATATACTAGTATATCTCTTTTGACTTCCTTAGAACTCATCTTAGATACTTTAGAACCTTGCTCTACTCTTAGTATAGCTTCGGCAGCATCTATTTCTAAGCTCTGTGCTAGATTTAAGGCCTCTATTTCTAGCTCTATCCAATCTACTTGATTGTCAGCTATTACTTGAGGCTGGAATTCTGAATACACTATGTCACGCTTAGGGTGATATAATGATAACAGTAATTGTAATGATTGGTTTTCTTTCTTGACATTAAGTTGACCGTTTCTAAATACAATGTGACCTAAAGTAGACTGACCCATCTGCTCATCAACTATTGGTGAGTTTTGGTTGGTAGCATATCTAAGTTCTCTTTGCATTCCGCTTTCTTCGTCGAACCATAGTAAAGGTTTTCTTCTACTATGCTTAGATGCCACTACTAGAGCGACCGGAGCAGCTTCGTTTTTGAGTACATAAACTCTGTCTTTGATTTCCCAATCTTTGGGTTTTGTAATTTTCATGATATAATATAATTTAAAAAGTTAAAAAGTTAAAAAGTAAATATTACCCTCGCCACTTAGACGAGGGTAAATATCTACAAATAGTTATTGTCTAGTTTTTAAGCAATACGAAGTTGTTCGCAGCTTGTACACAAAGACATCTTTCTGACAAGAAGTTTACAACCATCTCGTCAGCATCAGAAGTAAAGTTTCCACCTACAGATCCAGTGATCCAAGATTTCATTTTTCTGTCATCAGCTTCAGAAGCTCTGTAACGTACGTGTAAGAAAGGTCTAGATATGTTCTTACCTAAAGACTGATCGTATACAGTAGAAGTACCAGCTGGTACCATCAAACCTTCGATGTCTCCGATTAGTCCTCTAGTAGTAGAATCGTTTAAGTATTTCCAGTCAGACTTGTAGAAGTCGTAAGAACCTCGTCTGAAACCAGAGAAACCTAAGTTTAGTGCCATCTCTTCAGAGTTGTTAAATACTCCGTAAGAAGTTCCACCAGCTCCGTAACCATTTTGAGCAGCTAGCATCTTGTCGATTTCTAGAGTTGTAGCGCGATCTAAGAACATCATGTTCTCTTCGATAGCACCTTGCTTGTCTAGTTCTTGAAGTATAGTGTCAAAAGTGTCAAGACCAGTATGAGCTCCAGGAGCTACTTGACCAGTCGTACCGGCAGTGTTAACTGTATCGAAATCTGTACCAGCATAAACGATGCCTCGTGATTCTACAGCAGCGAATAAACCTTCTGTTCCTTGAACATCTAAGAAGCTTGTACCCATTGTTTGAGCAGCTTTCTCTCCTTCAACCATCATCATTTCGATTTGATCTTCGAAACGTAAGCGAGCTTCGTGCTCAGACTTTAAATACCATAGGTATCCAGAAGCACCGTTTTCGCTAGTTACTTCAACCCAACCTATTTGTGCAGTATCAGAACCATTGACAGCATATCTGTCACGCATGATTACCGGACGGTTTGAGAATTGAGTGAAAGAAGCATCTAGAGAACCAGTGATCCCAGAAGATCCTTTAGCGTACTCAGTACCGTATACAAACAGCTTGATGTCTTCGTTGTTAACGAAAGCAGCGTTACCGGCAGTAGCTAGTGTAGCTTGAGTATAAGGTTTTACAGTTATAGTTACGTTTGTAACTGCTGTAACAAGACACTTGAGTACTTTAGTGCTAGCAGCATTTGATACTATTATTGTGTCATGAATTTTAACCAAGTGAGCAGCTGGTAGAGTAATAGTATTACTTGCAGCAACTAGTACTTCAACTGTACTAGCACCAGATTCAGCAGCATCATATGCTACGTGTAGTCTTCCTTGTTCTGACCATATTACTTGATCTGAAGCCAAAGGCATTTCAGCTCCTACCATACGTAAGAATCCGTTGATAGTACGCTTTCCGTATCTTTCAACTTCTTTCTCATAAATCTCTGGTAAGAATTGAGCTGCAAATGTTCCTCCACCTGATGCTGAATCAAAAGATAGATAATTGTTTCCAAAGAGTTCTTTGGTGGGTCTTGGGGTTACGTGATTTAACGCTGCACCCGTGTTATTAATTGCCATAATTTTGTTTTGTTAATTTTTAAAGTTTAAGTAATTCTGTTTGTTGATCTAGTTTGACCAATCTTAATTTTAAAATCAGAAGACGAATCACCAGATATAGACCTAACTTTCATACCACCAGGGACATTTTCGTTTGCTAAAGTACCTCTAGGCGACATGTCGACATTCTTTGCCTTGGACATACTTTCTTTTAGAGCATCCGCTTTTCCTTGTTGATAAAAATGGTTAGCTACTACATCAGGATTCATTGCAGTAAATAAAGACTTGTGATAACCTTTAGCATCCTCAATTTTACTAGTATCCTTGTTAAGGAACTTGTTTACAAAATTTCCGATGTCCATTTGGCTATCTTTTACGCTGTCGGTATCTTTAACGTTGAGTCTAAATCTCTTCTCTCCTACGTTGTATTCAAAACCTTTGAATCCATCAGAGAAAACTTCATTAGTCTTTCGTTTAAAAAACTTAGCGTTGTCTTCAGCTACAGTCTGATTTTCACTGTATCGGTTGAAAAAATCCATAGCCTTCTGTTGTTCCGGGTTCAACCTAGAACCAGCTTTGATTTCATCGTAATATTTAGACTTTAACCCGTCTAGGTGGTTTTTAGCATTTGCAACTTGCTCTTTTAATGCCAATTTCTTTCTTTTTATATCTCTGTCCTCATCGAGATCTTCGTCGTAAGAATACAGATCTTCCATAACAAAAGCTCTTTCATCATCTGTTAGGTGAGGCTTTGTTTGTCTGAAGTACTCGTCTAATAAATCATTATCACTCATTTTTGAGTAATCTTTATTTAATTCAACATAATCTTCTAAACTTCCTCCGGTTTGATCCATGAAGTCAACAACCTTCTGTATGTTCTCAGGTAGTGGAGTGCCTTGTTCTTCAGCTTTTTCAATAGCTTCTTCAACATCTTCCTCTAGCTGATCAACAACCTCTTCTTCTGTAACCTCTTCTAAAGCTACTAGTTCTTCTACAGGTTCTTCCTTTACAGGTTCGTCGACTACTTCGTTTGCAGGTTCTTCTGCTTCAGCGCTTGGTATAGTCACTTTAGCGACACTATCGTCAGCATCGTCGTTATTGTCCACATGCTGTCTTAGATCTACCTTGACTGTGCCATCTTCAAGAACCTCGTTCTTTACTTTAGCATCTTCTTGTGTAGGAGTTTCCTCAACTACCTCTTCTTGTTTTACGTCGACGATCTCTTCGACCGCTTCGACTTTGCTTTTTTTAGCCATAATAAGATATTATAAAATTGAATAATTGTGTTTTACCTAGGATCAAATGCGTTCATTCCAAAACCGCCACCCATTACATCATTACCTGATGACTCAAAGTTTTTAGGTGGAGTTTCTTTTTTTCTTTGATCTATTAGTTCAGATTGCTGCGACGCTTGTATTTTAGTTCTTTCGTCTTTGCGATCTTCTTTTTGTGATTCACGTTGCTTTAGTATTTCAGTTTCCATCTGCTTTAGTTGCATGTTTAACTGAAACTCGTGATTCATTAATTCTTTCTTGAGCATAGCCTCTTGTTGCATTTTCTGCATCTCCATCTGCATCTTGCTTTGCTCTACTTGTATTTTGCTTTGAGATAATGATTGGTCTTTCGCCATTTCAGCCTGAGCCGCTACTTGCTGCGCTTGAGCATTAGCCTGAGCTTGTGCTTGTATGTTTTGCTGCTGCATTAGCTGATCTTGCTGAGCCTTTTTCTTTCTTCTTATCTTGAGTACTTGGTTAGCTAGCTTTATGTTTTTGATCTCTCTAACGTCTATAGCATCTTCTAGTTCTATTCCGTTTCTAGACAATGCTACCTGTATGTTGTTTTCAAGCATCTGCTTTTGCTCATCATCTGGCGTGAGCTCTATAAATATACCAAAGTCGTATAAGTGCAGATCACCCATCTCAGCCAGAGTAGCCACGTTGTGACCACCTATTTTCTGTATAAAAGCATCTCTTGTTGGTGAGTATTCTATTATATCAGATATCCTAAGCGATATGCATTCAGCTAGTTCAGCTGTTAAGAATAGACCACTTTGTAGTATGTGCCTTGTGGCTGTGTTAGAATTTGCTGCTGCCATTTTCTGAATACCAACTAAAGCATTTTTATCTGGAGTACTACCATCACGTGCCTCGTTCAATCCGGTGACATCTCTGATCATTTGGAGGTAGTAGTTATATGTTTGTATAAGAGAACCTAATTTAGCTCCTCCTGAGCCGCTCTGTATTTCTTGTATAGGTACTTTGCCGGGGTTCATATCACCGTCAGCTGTCATTGACCTACCAATTATACTACCAGTCTGAAAGAACATGTTTAAAGCTTCTTGCGGATTGTAATTAGTTCCGTTGCCAAGATCTATTTCTGCTAGTCCATCTGCGTCTAAGTATATACCATCAGGTATCATTCTAGACATCACCTGTTGTATCTTCAAGTGGGTAAGCTGTATCATGTCAGCAAAGCTAGTTGTTCTGCTAACTAAAGATTCTATCTTACCTTTGTACATCCTAGGTGCAACTATTGAATAGTTCATTTTGACCTTAGTGTAATCACTTTTAGGTCTCATCATATTCTTAGCTAGCTCCCACTTCAATAGCTGATTAGTACCTAGAACCAAAGCTCCTTCGTATAATACCTCTATTTGCTTGGACATTTTGCCAAACCTTTCTTCAAGCACTTCGTTAGGTGGATTAAACGTATCATCTTTAACTATAACCTTACTAGCACCAGTTGCTGTTTCTTTTACTTTGTATACTTCATTGGCAAACGTCTTAAAGTTAAAGTACAATATCTGTACTTGATTAACATCTAAGTTACCTTCTTCACTAGAGCTTATGTTATAAGAGCCAGTAGAGTGATGGCCTTGCTTGCTTGCGTTTTCTAAATCTACGTTAGTTAGTTCTGGGAACTCTTTCTTTAACTCGTTTATAGGTACCGTCTTTATTTCACCTACGTAGTATATATCGTCGAAGTAAGGAGATTCAGTATAAGAATAAACTAAGTTAGCTGGATCTACGTATTGTACTTTTACACCCTCTGACTTTGTAAATGTATTTTTTACAGCTCCTATACCTATTACTGTTAAGTCGTAATTAACTCTTTTCTTAACCAGCTCGTATCTGTTGCCTTCTAGTATAGTATTTATAGCTTGCTCTTCTGCTATTTCAACCGCTTGCTTGTAGTTAAGCTGCATATGCAATTGTAGCTCTTCTTCGCTATCTGGAAGCTGCTCTGGGGGAGTCGTAGATATGGACATCCCGAATGCTTCTTCAGAAAACGAGTTAAGCTCTCTAGTCTCCATGTCGGCAAGTATGTTTTCCATGTACTCGGTTCTCTTAGAAACACCGTACGGATCTTGTGAATAAGCTTTTATGTCAAAAGTTCTTTCTGATATACCGTTGACTACTATATCAACAAATTTAGGTATAATAGGAATAGGCTTCCAGTCTAAGTTCAAATAACTTAAGTCACCGTTTATCGATAACTCATCTTTATATTTTTGTATTGATTGCTCTCCTCTAGCGTACAAACGCAATTTGTGAAAATTGTTTTGGTTGCTAGCAAATCTATTTGTACCAGTGTCTCTTTTGAACCACTCGTACTCTATAGCTTTACCGACTTTAAGTCCGTACTCTTTCGAGACTTTCTCTATGTCGCTAACGACTTGACTAGGAAAATAATGCGATGTAACTGACTCAGCCATACTATGTTTCTATTAATGTTGAATTAAAGCCTTTGTTTTTATACTTGGCCATACTTAAGTTTATTTTTTTTCTCTCCATATTCTGCTTTGGTGAATACATGTGTCTATTGCAAGCCATTATAGCTAGACCTGAACTTATGGATGCATCGAACTTTGTTCTTCTAGTTATATCGAACTTAGCCCAATCATTTAGTGTATCATTAAATGGCATTGAACCAAACTTCTCGTTGCTCTCTCCTACATGATCGTTTATGTACATCTCAATAGCAGCAGCGTGTGCTTGTTTTATATCTTCGCTAGAGTTAGGCATGCCACCAATCTCTCTTTCTGTAACCGATAACTTGTTCCACACTTTATCTGGTCTATTCATTGAGAAGCCTCTGTAGCCTCTTCTTTTAAAGTAGTATAACAGCCTAGGCTTATTGTTCTCAGCGAGTATTGGCATACCGTAGAATATACAAGCCATTAAAACGTCTTCAAAGAATATTTCAGCAGTCTGAGGCCTAGCTATGTATTCTAAAAAGAATTCATTAGCTGGTGCATCCTCCATACTGAACTTTGTAAGGCCGTGTAGCGATCCTTTAGAACCTCTACCATCTACTGTACCAGATATATCGTAAGAGTCACACCCAAATGCTCCCATGTGCTCATTGCCCGGATGTTTTAACCCGTTTTTCATTACCATTCTGTTCTGTATGGCTGCGGGCGGAACCCAATTTATTTTAAATCTACCTTTTGGGTTAGGTAAGAATAATACCTTAGTGTCTTTAATACCGTTTAACCACTGAAAATTACCAACACTTAGATCAACTGTTTCTTCGTTGTAATCTATCTGCTCGTATATTTTAGTCAAGTTAAATATGCTGTTCTTTGTTTCGTCTCTGAAAGCGTGTTCTTCAGTTCTAGGAAACTGCCTGTAGAATTCGTTTAAAGCGTCTTGATCTGACTTAAGCCCTTCTGCCTCGTTCTGCCAGTGACTTAGTACTCCAACGTCTATTAGTTCTCCGTGTGAATCAAGTACTTCTTGTTCTGGTGTCTCGAATACAGGTAGTCCATGAGAATCAATGAATCCTTCGTAGTTCCATTCCATAGGTATGAACAAAGAATAGAGACCTGAATTTGTCTGTCCGTTTCTATTTCGCTTTGTAACATCTGAGCTTTCGTATAGTTTTTTAAATTCATTACCACCTTTGTCTAATGCGTTACTAGTAGATCCCATTAAGCACTTACCAATAATCCTACTACCTAGTCTAAGGCAAGTCTTTGTAACTCGCCAGTTGTTTAATATGTTATTAGGTTTATCCCATTTTCCACTCTCGTCGTGTACTAGTAGTCTTAGCTTCTCACCATCGTAACTGTTGTCTCCAGTGTTTTTCCAATCTATCGTAGTATCAAGTCCGTCGAGTTCCTCGGGTTTAGCGGTGCTAGTAATGTTCCGTCTTGTGAGTTTCGAAGCGGGTACTCTATATGCAAGTTCTGTTTTGGGTCGGTCCATTCCGTCTTGTATTGGTTTAAAAAAGAACGGGTAATTAACTGATATTGGCACAACTTTATCTGTGAACATCTTCTTGGCGTCGGGCCCAGATTTGGACAGTATTCCGAATCGTGCATCTGAACTAATAGTCGCTTGATTAACTGTTTCTCCTGAGGCCATAAATGAGAATCCTGATCGACGATTTTTAAGATAGCACATTCCATATGACCGCTTGTCCGCCTTGCAGGCTTCCCAAAATATGTAGAATAATCTGTTTGACTCCCTAAAGTCTGGGTTACCGACATCAATCTTCGACCATTGAAGGTACATGTAGTGAGTACCAGTAATATAAGTAGCTTTGCCCTTGTTGTAGAACCAAAAGCCTTCTTCTCTTTTCTTAAATTCACTTTCAATATAATCTATGTATTCGTTTTTAAATTCGTTTGGAAGCTCTTTCCAGTCGAAAATAGTCTTTACTCTATTAAGTTCCTTAGGATAAGGAGTCACCTCCCATTTGTCACTTTTAAACTTATGAGAGTTATTTGTTGGCGGTAAAGCTATTTTTAAATTCTGTATCTCGTATATCTCGCCTATTTTGCCAGTCTTACTTATGACAACGACATCGTGCTCTTTGTTGTATCCGTAGCTCCACTTATTCGTCTTATTTAATCTTTTTATAGTGTTAATGGGTATATGCCCATCTATCACTTTATACAAGTTCTGTTTGTACATTACTTGCTTCTCCTTTCAGCGAAACCTTTGAAAGCAGTTTCTTCTTTTACAGGCCTATTATCTAATACAGCTTTCTCATTTTCTATACGTGTGAGTATTTCAAAAGCGTCGAATATAGCTAGCTTCTTAGTGGCTGCAGCATTTTTAAGCCTATCTGCAGATACGTCATCTTCAGTATTAGTGATGATCTTCTCTTGTGCTACTTTAATTAGCTCTTCAACTGCTTTATAGCCAGCTTGGATTATACTCTCTTTCTTCTCCTTCGTATTCATATTTAATTGTAATTACTTTTGTTCTTACTCTATAAACACGCTCGCCATCTATAACAAACTCAAACTCACTGTTGGGTATAAACCCTATCTTATCTCCTACTTCTATCCCTCTGCTCTTTAAAATATCATTAGAGTACTTTACTATGCCAACTAGAGGCTTTTCTTTTTCTAAAGAAAACATATCATCATTAGCTATAGGTTTTACAAAACAATAATCATCTAACGACTTCCATTCGCCGTCTTGCTTGTATATATACAATTGGTCTTCACCAACGAAGTACTTGTCTTCGCTAAAAAAGCTTCTACTGTTTTGTTCGTTACCTCGTACATCGTGCCATCTTCTAAACACATTGTGATGTATTATAACTTCGTCACCGATCTTTATGTCGGTTTGTTTGTTCTTTGGCAAGCCTACAACAATAGCGTTGTTGCTTACGTTACTGTGAGTAAATATCTCAGTATTTAATATAAGATCTACGTCCCCTACTTTCTTAGTGTTGTCGTATCTTGATCTAACCGGTGATACTATAAAGCTATTCCACCCGTTCATTAATACTGTAAATTATATTCAACTGCAATGGCCATGTTCTTATTGAAATCCTTCCATGGCAAAACCTCATCATCTTTAGTAATGTAAATCCTATACTTTTCGTCTTCTTCGAGTATAGAATCTATTACATGCCCTCCGTAGACTTCTTGGCCCACGGAGTAATGCATTGCTTCGTTCTTATAATCTTTACCTATACTAATCTTCCTTATCAGCTCCATCTTCCATTTGCTTGATTGTTCCGTCATGTACATTAATAGTTACTTTGCCGTACTCTTCTTCAAGTGCTTTTTGAAAAACTTCTAAGTCTTTTCTAAACGCGGGTATTGCTGCTATTAAGTCGAATTTTCTAGATTCTGCTTGCCCTAGTTCCATCTGTGCTTGGCTGATGTTGTTTACTAGGCTTTGTAGCTTAGTTAATTGTTCGTCGTTGATTTTTAAGTCCATAATAAAATTTAATTTTTGTTTACCTATGTATTATTACGCTATTTTAGCTTTTTTTACTAACATAGCTCTCATACTAAGATGTTTGTTAATCTTCTATAATCATTGTTACAGATGTCGGAGTATTCTCTTCATCTATTTGAGCAGCTAAGCTAGCTTTTAAAGAGGCTACTTTTTCTTCGCCAATAGCGGCTTGAACCCATCCAGAAACTACTTCATTCGTGAGGTCTTCAAAGCTAACAAAAGAAGCGTCTTCATCTTCGTTTAAAGATACAGACTTAGTGCCTATGGCAGTCTTAGTCACGTCACCTTCAGAAGCATTCAGCTTCCAGTGCACGTTGTATACTACATTAGTTAAATCGCCTTCTGTTGGCTTTACATCTACTGTTTTACAGTCCCAATTGTAATTAATCATTTTTTGTTTTAGTTTAATATTTTATGTGTTACCAGTTGTTTTGTACTATGTTAACCCATGCGTAAGTTGATGCACCCGTCTGCATACACATGTCTACATAGCTGTTGTTACCTGAAGTTCTATACCTTATAGTTCCTACCTTAGTAGCAGAAGCGGTTGCTCCGTCATCAGCTAATTGAATACCACCTGCCACGTGAAGCTTAGATGCAGGGCTAGTTGTTCCTACACCTACTTGTCCATCGTCTCCTACTCTTAGTAACTCAGCACTAGAGCTGTTCTTGAGCTGCAAGTTAATGGTGGAAGATGTCGTACCTCTTCCTGTGACCGTAAGCTTAGCTGTTGGTGCTGAACCTCCTATGTTGACTTGGCCGTTAGAGTCTGTTCGTATAACGTAACCTAATGTTTGTCTAAATAGTAACCCAGTGTAGTTTGTACCACCTACTATTAAACTAGCTCCCGATTTTGAGAGACTGCTATTACCCCCAATATACATGTTTAAGTTGGAAGGGCTAAGATAGAAGCCGCTAGCGAAAGCTGCACCAATCAAGGCTATCCCATTTACGTGAAGCGGATAAGCAGGATTAGTCGTTCCTATACCTACTTCTCCAGTTACTATCACGTCGTCTGCTGCTATATCGCTGACGTTTAATACTCCATGTAGATATGTATTAGCTGTAGATGATTTGCCTATAGTTACAGTGTTGTGACCTGCTCCAACGGCTCCAAATCCAATAACGACTTCATTAGTAGCGCCTGTTGCTCCAGCTTTCGCGGCGAATCCTATGTATATAGAACCTGTGCCTCCAGTGTAGTTGCCTCCTACCGCAGTAGTACCCGCATTAGCTCCTATCGCTACATTACCATACCCTGCACTTGTGACATTGCCAAGCGCGCTGAATCCAACTGCTGTGTTATACGCGTTTCCACCTGTAAGTGCAAGTGAGACTAGTGCAGACTGTCCAATCGCAGTGTTGTAACTGCTACCAACGTTGTTTGCTAGCGCTCCATTACCGAATGCCGTATTACGTGTACCTCCAGTGTTGTCTTGCATTGCGTTAAATCCTATAGCAGTATTGGTAGTAGAGTTACCTCCTGGTCCAATAGCAACAACTTGCCCGCTGTCGTAGACAGAGAGGATCTGCGTACCGGCACTATTCTCTATATTTAGAGCTTTTGAAGTGGAAAGTCCAGCTCCTTTTACGTGCAGTCTAGCAACAGGATTAGTCGTTCCTATACCTACGTAGCCGCTTGAGGTGGTACGCATACGCTCAGCGCCGTTAGTAAATACCCTAAAAGCGTTATTAGTCGTATCTAAATAAAGTAAGTTATTCCAGCTGGTGCCTGCCCCTGTTGCCCAGCCAACACCCGTTGAATCGTGATAACTATACAAGTTATTACTACCAGTGCCTTGTATGTGAACTGAGTTTGCGGAGCTAGAGTTGATATTAAGCTTGTTATTAGGTGTTGAAGTTCCAATCCCTACGTTCCCGGTACTGGTTACACGCATCCTCTCTGTGACATTTCCTGCTCCTTCCCCTGTATTAAATAACAGGTTCCCTGATACGTAGTTATTTCCTCTTGTGCCTTCTATACTTGCTCCAAGTCCTTGTCCAGCAGTTAGACCGTAGAAATCAAGCCTACCTAGACTAGATCCTACAGAACCTGCAGTGTTAGCTAAAGTAATAACTGCGGGAGATCCCGGAGTGGCATCTTTTATGCTGAGTGCGCTAAGAGGTGCTGTTGTACCTATACCTACGTCAGCCTTGGCTATAAGATTACCTTCTATTGTTACGCCTGACGAAGTATCGTCGAAATCTACTGGTGAGTAAAACTTAATATCGCCCATTAATTTTATTTAATTATTATTGTTATTATGCATATGCAACAGATCCTGCTGAAGCCCCTTTAACTGAAGTTATGATAACGTCAACATCGTTACTTGGAACAATGCCAAAAGATATCTTTATCTTACTCGTAGAGGCCGAGTCTGCCTTGTCTGTTCTTGCTACATCCGCATACACTGTCTGCTTTGTTGTCGCGTCGAACAATTGAACTAATACGTCTTCTGTACCTAAGCTATGCGTTATTTCAGCATACTTGTTTGATATGAAGTTAGATTGGCTCACATCTATTTGAGCTGTTACAGACTTAGCTGCAAGTCCGTCAGCCGTTATAGCTCTAGCGGTATCTGTACCTGCTTGTGTCTCTGCGCTTGTGGCTATTTCTATAACTCCTTTAACTGTAGCACTTGCATCTGGTTCGTCGCCAGTGTTAGATCCACTTAGCGTAGTAAGACCGTCTAGTAGGTTTAACTCTTGCGGCGTAGACGTTATTGTTGCAGTTGGTTCCGCGCTGAATATAGCTACATAACCCGACAAGTCGGTTAGTGTAACAGTTTGGTCGCTATTTAACGTTCCTGCCTTTAGCGTCAACTCGTTGTCATCTACATTGTCACCTTCGAATACTACACCGTTAGACGTAGAAACAGTCTCAACGTGGCTAGTAGTAGTAGTGCCTAGTATTTGTAAATCGCCAGGTATTATAAGCGTGGTTGATGCAGCACCTATTGTTAGATTGTTGGCGCCAACTCCATCAAATATAGTTTTATTGCCTGCTGTTAAGTTTATACTAGTCAAGCCTGTCAGCGTAGTGTCTGTGCTACCTAAAGCAATAGAACTATCACCTATAGTTATAGATGAGTTAGCAAGCTTACTATTAGCTATCGAGCCGGCTAGTTGATCATTGCTTACGCCACCAGTCTTTATACTTACAGCCCCAACACTTACAGAAAAGTCTGCCGTAGCGAAAGACGCTATACCTTTGTTAGTTGTAGTAGCATCTTCTCCTGATATTGTTATGTTCTCGCCTACTGTGTTTACATCTATTCCTTCTCCAGCTAAGAAGCTTTGAGTCTCTCCAATAGCAACCCAAGCTGAACCATTGTACAAATACATCTTCTTGTCTCCAACTGAGCTGTCGTAGTATATCTGACCCTCTGTTGGTGTTAACGGTGCAGATCCTAATGGATGCACCACTGCGTTTTGCAGCTCATTTTTATTTAGATCGATACTAGCGTAATATTCTAATGCCATAGTCTTATGTTTTTATTTTAATTTAGGTACGCTGCCCCGCTGAACGATGCAGAAAATGTTATTGTTAGTTGGTTCTTGCTGTTGTATGTTATAGAACCTATCGCTTGGTTTCCGGTGGAATCAAAAGAAATGACACTCGGATACTTATTTAGATTGTGATTTATCACCCAAGATGCGCTGGCTGATGTTTGATTGTGCCTGAAGTCCTTATCTTGAGCGCCCGAGTATAGTAGCAGCGAAAAGAATTTATTTTTTTCAATACTACCGTTGCTGTTCTTATGCGTAAGCGTCAAGTCGTAGAAGTCGGTCTCTACAGAATCTTGAGTTACTGCAGTGCAAGTGAATATCCCAAACTCATTAGGATTTTCGTTTCGTGCTATTACTATTTCTTTGTCTAACAGTTCTTGTATTATAGACTCTGATGTTGTGGTGCTGCTATAAGCAAACTTACTTACCTTAACCGCAGTTATAGCGCTGAAGCTAACCAAAGTGTCAGACGTATCTATAGTTATTGACCCAGGCTGTCTATTTGAGCTCCCGCCAAAACTATTGTTATGGTACACATATGACAATTGACCTGGCGAACCCATAGCGTTGCTATTAGCCTGAAACGTACTTATATCTCGTATACTGAAGTTTCTAGTAGCACCATTCGCGTTTGAGCCAAGTAGCTTGTCGTCTTTCTGTACAGAAGTATCTGATGAGTACGTGTTTATTCTAGCCATTGTTACTTATTGCTTTATATTTCTCTGCTCCTCTAGAACCGAAGTATGCTACATATACGGTTATGAGAAGAGATTTTAATAGATCAACCCAACCGCTACCAACTTCGAAATTTATATCAAAGCTGTCTAATAGAACTAGAATAACCATAGACACTGTCAAGAATATAAGTGTCATAGGTCGAGTGTTCTTAGACAACCAAGAGTCGGACTGCATGTCGCTAGACCAACGCTTAGATATCTCTTGCATCTCTACTATATCCTGTTCTAGCAGCTTTAGTGCTGTCTCCTTATCCTGAGGCGGTAGAACCGTTGGATCCTCTTTTTGTATTAACTTTCCAATTAAACCTAGTATGCCGGCATCGGGTATTACATCGCCCACTGCTTCCAGTATACTAGGTCCTTTTTGGGATAGAAACTTTCCAACCTTAGTGTCTTTAAGCTTCTTCTTGGGTAAACCCATATATTATATTTTATTACCTCTTCCTTTGCCTATGCTTCTTTTGCAAGCTTTGAACTTCTTAACAGCTGCTTTAGTACCGCGGTTAGCTCGTCTTTTAGCTTTTCTCATAGCTCTCTTAGGATTAGGTCTCGCTGCCACATCTAATGGAATCTCAGCTTCAGCGCCGATTTCCATTCTAGCTGGAGATCCGCAACTCTTCTTTTTAGCTGGAGAATTCATGCTAGCTGGAGACTTTACTTTAGCTTTCGTGGTAGGAGGTTTTTCAGAAGCTTTAGTTACTTGTACCTTTTTTATTCCCGGATGTTTTTCAACATCTGTGTCAGAAAATACCTTTGTTAGCTCTCCTGTTTTAGAATTGTAAGATGTAGAAATTGGCCTAACCACTTCTTTCTCGTATCCATACCTGCTGTACTTTTCCTCTTTTGCAGTCGGCTTTTTAACAGGATCGTTCTTTAGCTTAGTCGTAGCGGTTTTCACCTTGTTTAGTGGAGAACCTACTCCAGGCAACGTTGGCTTAGTACCGTCAGTTGCATAACCTTTTGTTTTTAGTGTTTGATAAATGTTAGATGCTTTCATTGTTTTATTTTTATTTATTTTTCTTTGAACCGTAACCTCCCATTTTGAAGGCAGATTTGCTTTTATTAGTTGCATTGTACTGTGCACCGCTTCTACTTCTGACAGCCTTTAAATCGACGGGAAGGTTTTTAGATTTGGTGATCTTAGTTGGTTTCTTTAAGGTTTGCTCGAAGACTGCTCGACCATTAGGAAGTAAGCCTGCCTTTAAATCCACGTTCCTCAAGTTCTCTCCTTTTACATCTTCCGGCGTTTTATCTTCTATTGTATCTAGCGAGCTAGTCGTGCCACCAGTGACTAAACCTACTTGCTTGAGAAAATTGGGGTTGCTAGCGGCCGCTTGAGATTTTATATATCCTGCCTTACCCTCTGGCGTGTTCGGTATAGGATTGCCACCTGCGTCATACATGGTCTTGCCTTTGCGGTATTGTCTATCAAACCTTGCAGCATCTCTTTGTCTCTTTCGGTTTTGCTTCTGTTGGTTTCTGTACATGCCTTTCTTAGCTGCCGCTAAATTAGACGCTTCCCAGAATCCCATCTGGTAAGTACCTTCTTCTCCGGGAGTACCAGGCCTTTTTATTTGTTCTTTCTGGAATTTTTGGGTCGTTGTAGAAGGAGTGGTCACTGTTTCGCTTTCGGTCTTAGAACCTAGCTTTATTTTTTCGTATGCCTTCGGATCGGTTCCCGTATATCCGTACTTTCTTTTTGCAAAGCCTGAAGTTATCTCGTCTCCTAATACTTTGTATATATTAGGATCTAGTGCTCCTGAGTATTTAACAGCCTTTTTTGTTGTAGTCTTTGTACTACCAGGCGTAGTGCTAGTCGTCAGCGTGCCTACTTTGTTACCTTTGATAACTCTTTCGCTTTTCTTTGTTTTCTTAGGTGGATCAATACCCTTTCCGCCATAAGTCTTCATGAACTCTTTAGCTGCTATAGTTCTTTTTAGAGCAGAAGATTTGTATGTTATTGGTGTTGCTTTCATATCCATAGGTGAGTTTTTAGTTTCAGTGGCCGGTTTCAGAGACTGTTGCTTAGGCATAGCGCCAGCCGCGTCAAGAAACTTCTTGTGAGTTTGCTTATTGTTAGCTACTAGATCGGCATCTGACATCTTTGTCGGTGATGTCTTTTTACTTTTCGTGTTCATGTGTTCAGTTTTATCGTAGGCTTCTTTTTCCCAAGGCAGCTTCTTTGCGCCTTCGTTCATAGTGGACCGAGGGTACGACTTGCCTTTCCAGTAGACGTTGTCGTCGTCGTAGTTCAAGTCACCGCGTTTCATTTGATCCAAGTGGACTTTCTCGTGTGCAATGGCTTCTTTTTCAAGAGGTGAGCCTTTCTTAACGCTTTTGTCGACGTATATAGACCCATCATTGTTAGCCTCAGCAATAACACCTCCCTCTAGATCTTTTCTAATCACAGGTGTTTTACCGGTTTTTACTCTGTTTGTTATTGGTTTTGCCATTATCGTGTTTTGTCTGTTATCATTTTATCAATGGCTCGATTGAATACCTTGTCTGTGTAAGATTTGTTTTTAAAAAACACACTACGTTCAGAAGTAGGTAAATCTTCCTCGGCCAGTAATATTCTATATATTCTGCTTATTAACTGTTGGCATTTAAATGATGTCTTAAAAATGCTGTATTTAATTGTAGTGCGGTTGCGGTGTCTCCATGTCTCTATCCATCCCTCCTGTCTAAGCTTATCCCATCGTTGTTTATTCCACGACATGATGTACTCACCGTCTATAAAGTCTTTTCTAGTAAATCTACCTATGCAATCTAAAGTTATCAATAACTCTAATTCAGCATCGGTTAGATCATAAGTTTTACAGGCCCATTTTCTAACGAGCCTGTAATACTTGAATAATTGTATTTGTTTTAAATCTGATGCAGCAATTCTCATTACTCTACTATAACCACATCTTGTATCTGTATAACTTGGTATATATTATCATCCTTAGTTATACTGTGACCAGCGTGCTTATCGTAGTATACTATGTCTCCTTCTTGCAAGGTTTCAGGTATAAGATCTCCATTGCTGATGATCTCGCCTTTAAGGTACCTGTTCTCGCTGTCGATGCTATCTGATATATCTAGCCCAGCTATTTTCTTCTGCTCCTTGATAGTCTTAACTATCATATAATAACTAACTGCTCGCATTTGGTACTCTTATATTAGATATTACACAATCTGCAGAGACTATAGTAGAAACAACGCTGACTGCATTCTTAAGCGCTGTTTTAGTAACCAGTAGTGGATCTACGATGCCTGCATCAATCATATCTACGTTTTCACCAGTTATAACGTTACAGCCAATACCTCTGCCTCCTTTTTCTTCAAAGGCTATACCTGCATTGTCTAGTATTGTTTTGTATGGAGCTCTTATAGCGTTACAAAATATTTCCAAACCAGGAGACATCATGTTATTAGCTTCAAGCTCAGAAGCCACGTCCATCAGAGCTACGCCACCACCAGGTACTATACCTTCTTGTAGTGCCGCCTTGACTGCATATATTGCATCCTCCACCCTGTCTTTTTTCTCTTTCAACTCAACTTTTGAGTTTGCTCCTACACGTATAACACCAACAGAACCGGATAGCATAGCTAGCCTTTGCTCTAGTTTGCGCTTTATGTAGCCGTTCTTCTCAGTTTTTATCTGATCTTTAACTTCTTTTATTCTACCACTTAGGCTTTCGTCAACGGGTAGCGTAGTTATAACAGTATTTTGGCTGTCTGTAACCACAAACTTAGCTTTACCAAGTGATTGTGGCTGTATTAGGTCTAAATCATCGCCTAGTTCTTCGTTTATAACGTCTGCACCTGTTAGTATAGCTAGATCATCTATGGTTTCTTTGCGTGTTGGTCCAAAACCTGGAGGATCTATTATGTTAACGTTGATATTGCCCTTAACTTTGTTCATTAATAGAGCAGATTTAACCTGCTGCTCAACTTCTGCTACTAAAAGTAGTGGTTTCTTGTTCTTTATGACATACTCAAGTATGCTCTGTATCTTTCTGAGGTTAGGTATCTTGCTAGAAACGATCAATACGACCGGATTTTCTAGTTCACACCTGTTTTTCTCAGTATTAGTAGCAAAGTATGGTGATGTAAGCCCAGACTCTATCTTAACACCATCAACTACGTCGACGTATGTCTCATCTGTTTGCGACTCTTCCATCAATACCACACCATTTTTGCCAACTTTCTTATAAGCCTTGGCTATTATGCTGCCAAGTTGGTTGTCGTTGTTACAGCTAATAGAACTAACGTGATCTAGTGTAGAGTTCTTGACCTTAACACTCATCTTTTCTAGTATCTCTGTGGCTTGTATGAGCCCTTTGTCGATGCCGTTCTTAATCGTGCGTATCGAATGACTCTCATACTGTGGCTTATTGACTTCTTTAATAAGTGATTCAGCAAGCACGATAGCTGTAGTAGTACCGTCGCCTGCTTCTTTCACTGTATTTTTAGATGCTTCCTTAATAAGTGTAGCACCTATGTTCTCAACCGGATCGTGTAAGACTACGCTATCCGCAACGGTTACTCCGTCTTTTGTGATAACCGGTTTTCCCATGCCATCTTCGTAGATGACACATTTTCCTGAAGCGCCTAATGTTGATTTAACTGCTTTCGCTAGCTTCTCAACGCCACTTATGACTTTTGTTTTTGCGTCGATGCCAAAGTCTAAATTCTTGACAATCTGACTGGGTAAATTATATTCCATTAAATTTAATTGTTTGTTTATTTCCTACTTATCAAATGTTTTAACTACCTTCGGACCTTCTAGATATTCTAGCTTCTTAGTGTAGTGTTCGATGCTACCATCAATTGCTGCCTCAGCTGACTCTATAGTCTCTCGGCGTGTTACATCGCACCAACTATTGTCGATGTGTTTGTACTCTGTTTGGTAGTAACCATTTGGTAATTGAACTATCCTCCAGTTTGACTTGTTAGATAGATGTTTCCAGAAGCTAATTGTGTCTTCTGATACTTGTGGTTGACCACTCCACGTATTGCTGGTCCTGTAATAAAGATACGTCATTGTATATTAGGTTGATTGGTGTTCTAGGGTGCATTGGGTGTCACGGACCCTAGTTACGCGACTTCTCCTCTTGTATGAGTTGCTCGGTTGTAGGCTATAGAGGTTCTGCGTAATACTCCGTTTGGTTCATGGTGGATGTCGGAATCTGACCTTTGGCCATACGCTTGGTTCTCGGCTTTTCGCTGCCGTCTCTTAGGCGTCATTGCTGCTGCCTTGTCTCTAGCACGTTTACGTCGTAACGCAACCGGTGATAGTCCTTGTGAGTTACCTGCTCTTTTTATTGCCATGGTAGAATAATCACATATAAAGGTTACTATTTAAAAAGGGTGACAATAGGTAGTTACTTATACTCCTTTATAGGCTAATGTCACTGTTTTTTATTTATTAGATGTAGGGATATTTTGTATAATAGCTATACACCTCGCCGCCCATAGTTAATAGTAAAACCAATTTTATTTTACCAGCCCCACCCTATTTATATTCGTTCCACATAATTTTATGGCATTTATTATTTAGATCATATCATTATTCTCTCACATGTATCTCTTAATTCTCTCTAACATTTCACATATTCAGGTTGACTAATATGTATAGCACTTACAATATTAATACGAGATCATTTAGATAATATATACGAATAACAACTACAAAGATAATCAAATAACAATAACAAAAGTATTTACAATATCAATACGAAGTAACAAAGATAATAATAACGAATAACAACTTAACTAATAAACAACATGAATAAAGAATTTGAAACAATACTACGCTGGAATGAAGACACTCAAACAATCGATCGACTATATCGATATGCAGACGGCACTGAAGTAATATACTCTCGTGGTGTTGATCGAAGAAATGATATTACAAAGTAAATACGAACCAATAAAGATAATACTAACATATGATATTAACACTACTTATAATTATAACAATTAAAATATTACTACTTCAAATACTTTAAAAGAAGTCATGAGAGTGTGAGTAACACTACTAACTACAAAACAATAACAAAACAAACTATCTACTTTTACAAACTAAATACGATGTAAACTGGATAATAATAACACAAACTAAATAACTTAATAATAACTAATAAATAATAACAACTTATGTCAAATCAAAATTCAATCACAAGCAAACGTTTCGTAATCAGAAAATCTCTAATCGGTAAAAACACTGTAATCAAAGTCGAGTTCAAAAATGGTAAAACATTTGAGTACAATCACGACAAAGCATTTGAAGTAATGAAAGATAAACTTGAAGCAATGAACTGCTGGGAAAAGTACAAATCTTACACTTCATCAACAAGTGTACCAACACCACTACGTAATGCAGAAGTAATGTAGTGATCAATCAAAGTGGGCGTTGAAATGTGTTCTCTCCACTCTAAACAAAGTTGAACAGAAATCCAGTTATGTTGGCACTTCAATGTGAGTTCGATTCTCACCATAACTACTAACAATTAAATAAGTAAAAATATGTATAAAAAATACCAAACAAACATACAAGCGTGGGAAGAAGTTATGACAGCTTCCAGAAAATCAGATCGCTTAACAGAGATAACACTACAGCTATATAACCAAGAAAACTTCATTGGTCTAAGTAAAGATCAAGTAGATAAAGTGTATGAAGTATATACAGTTCTAAAAGATATAGTAATATGCAAAGATCAAGTAATATGCAAATAGTATTAAACAACGGCAAAGAAGAGATCGACTTCACTTCGATAGTACTGAAGCAAATGTCGGGCGAACTAACTCGCGAACAAGTACAAGAATTAATAAACAAAACAAGAAATAATAAATAATATGAGCGATATAGAATTAAAAGCAGTCAATATGACTAGAAAAGAGTGGGATGAGTATAAAGATCTACGTAGAAGACACTTCAAGTTGAAAGCAGATCAAAAGAAATACAAAACTAATACGAACAAAGTAAGATAATAACAGTATGATAAAAACAAAACACTGGTGGTTTGAACTACCCTACAAGCTAATGTACAAGAAGAATACAGAAACAGGTAAGAACGATATAATAAAAGCGTACAGTAATATTGCAGGCAATATAGTTCACATAGAAATAGTAGGTAAAGGGTAATATGAAGTTCAGAATATTAAAGATAACAACAATAGTATGTTCGATCGAGTCAAGTACTTGCTTCATGCTAGTAGACAAACCAGTGTTAGGTTATGTATTCGGTGCGATCGCTACACTTGCACTATGTGAATTAGTTAACATGTATATAACACTAGAAAGATAAGTATGGATAGATCACTAATAATATGGGCACTCGAAACACTGCTATCTCAAGCAGAACGTTATGAAGAAGTAAGCTTAGCAAGAAGAATTAAAGAAGAAATTAATAAAATAAAAGAATTATGATAGAAAATAGAACAGTAAACGGCTACGACTTCAAGTTTGTAAGCCAAGATGGAGGTAGAGATCAGTTCTACCAATGTAGAGGAGAAGTAATGTATGATGACGAGCATGATGAAACTCCCGAGCCAGGTTTATGGCGAGCAGCAATAGAGTTAGAGAAAGAACTGTTAAGCGAAGGATTTGATTCCGAAGCTTGTCATTCTGAAAAAGGTTGGGTTGAAGTAAATATATTAAAGTAATATGAGAGATATAAAACTTACCGAAAACGATTGCACCTTTGTACACTATGTATTAAGAATGTACGCTAATCAAACTGAAGGTTTAGATAGCGAAGACAAATCAGAGATCTACAAAGTGGCGGCAAAATTTAAATAATATACAAGAAAAATATGAGTAAAAGTAAAAGAATAACACCAGAGTTTTTTCAAGCGTCAATACTTGACGTAGTACATGTCACAGACAGCGGATCTATCGTAGTACACGATGAAGCATTCCTAAAGTTTGTTGATGATCGAGTAGAAATCGCATCGTCAAGTGATATGCCATCATGGATAAGAGATATGTATTAGAATTTACAATATAAATACGATTACTAACCGATAATAACAACATGAAATTACAACTTTGCAAATGTGGTGGTCAAATCCACCCAGTCAGAATAAAACTATCGTACTCTACTTGTGTTAAGTGCAGTACAGCTGAGCCATATGGTGCAGTACCGATCACTAATCACAAGACAGGTAATAGCTTTCAACTACTACCAAAGTCACAAGCTGATAGTATAAACAAAGCTGCAAGGCGCAAAGGTTACGGAACATGTCTCGGAAGGTAGCTAATACAGCATATAAGCTAAAAACTACCGAGTTGAGTATGCAAGAAATATGGCAGTCAACTAAAGGTAACGTGCATAAGACTAAAAAACAGTACACTAGAAAAGTTAAACATAAAAATATAGATAAATAATATGAAGAAAATCAAAACATTAGAACTAAATGACTTCGGAGTAGCTACAAAGATAGCTATTGACACCGATGGTGAAAACAAGATCGTAAACAAAGTGGACAGCACTATGTATTACGCAGAAAAAAAGTACCACTCGTACTCTCAATGGTACACTATTAACGGTAACACTTATGTCTAATTTCGATGATCTAAAAGCGCGCACTTATGATCTTATAAGTACAGAGTGTGCAGAGTATATGGAAACTGTACTAAGAAAACCAGTGACTAAAAACCATCACCACGTACAAGTGCACGCAGAGTTAATGGAAAATGTCATAAGAAAGCTATACAATGACTGTGTTAGAGTAGATTTCTACCCTATAGATATAGAAACTTACGAAGGTGGCATTCCTTCTGGCTCTGAGCTACTAATAACTGAAGGTTGTGATGTCGATAGATCAATGCTTTTGTATGATTTCTCTGAAGTCGGAGACTTCGATCACTTATACAAAAACCCAGTGTATGGCTTTATGAAAGAAATAGAAGCACCAATTAACAAAACTAACAATAAAACTTATGGGATATAATACATTTAAACACTTAGAAGAACGAGTTTTCGATGCTATACACGACGAGTGCGTAGAATACTTAGCAGAAACACTCAACACTTACATATCAAAACAACACCACAGCATGCACGGAGAGCTGATGACCGAAGTTATAACAGAGCTGTACAGGAAGAGAGTAGCTTTAGATAGCGATTTACAAAAATAATACGAATACCAACCGATAATAATAACATGAATATCAATAACTCACACATAAAGTACGAAGATCGCTACAAGGTAGAAGATGCTTTCGCCAAGTCACTAGAGATAGTGTACGATATAAAAGAAACGACAACTGATCGTCAAAGAAAGAATGGCACAAGAGCTTTCTTAATGCCAACAGGTCAAAGGATAGCTTGCTACAAATCAGGTTATGTTAGAAAGTATGATGGCTATAGAAGATGGTATCAGATAAACAAAAAGTATTTGACGCCAACAAGAGTAACAGTGTCTGACTTTTACACAGGTCAACTTAATACTCTCGAGTCGACACTGTGGAGAAGAGAACTAATGTACGATCAGCTCACTCGCATGAGATATATGCTAGCGTTCTACTTGAGAAATTACAAAAATAATACGAACACTAATCGATAATAACAACATGGATAACGAAAAAACAGAATCAACTCTATTTGACTTTTGGGTAAAGAAAACCTATATCTTTGTGCTAGACTTCGAAGATGGTAAGTGCTTCAAGTACAACTACAACAAAGAAGATAACGGCAATATTACAACATTCTTAAAAGAAGCAGGCCATAACTTACTTCTAATAGAATATATGATAACAGATAACGAAGAAATAATACAATGAAAGAGCTTGAACAACTTATACTAGATGTTGTAGAAAAGCACTACCACGGTAGAAACTTTATAGAACACGCAGCAACTATTGATCTATTAGATCTATTTAAAGAAAACGAAGTGCGTAAATGCA
>OBMK010001050.1_pt1 | contig 24408 bp, 17 predicted proteins | sample 1539081 | NCBI WGS metagenome assembly OBMK01 (sample SAMEA3355528, study PRJEB22509) | marine metagenome | biome: marine; feature: river plume; material: water | place: USA | collected 2010-08-07 | depth 0.5 m | reverse complement strand
CTATGGCAGACTTAATAACAGTAAACGAATATAAAGACGCAGAAGGCCTTCGAGGAGAGAAGGATGATGATCGTCTGGCTGTTATAGTACCTCAGGTATCTGATTTAGTTAAGAAGTATTGTGGAATATCATTTGTAGATTATTTCAGTGCAGATAAAGTTGAAACTTTTAGTGTAAATGATACAAATACTACTACTTTAGTACTTAGTGAAAGTCCTTTAGTAGCGGTAAGCAAAGTTGAAGAAAGAACTACTTACTCAGAAGCTTATGTAGAATTGACGACAGGTAAATATGAGTATTATGCAGATGCGGAGAGTGATTCAATAGTTAGAACAAATATACATGGATTACACAAAGCATGGCCAAGAGGTGTAGGTGCGGTTAAAATTACATATACCGCTGGATATGCTTCTACTCCCAGAGATTTACAACTAGCACTCTTTGACTTAGTAAATTACTATATGAAAGACGAGCACAAAGAGAGAAGATCTTTAGGTGGCGCTCAAATACAAAATCAAGGAACTTCGGGAATACGAACTTCCTCAGATTTTCCAGACCATATCAAAAGAGTACTGGATTTGTATAGAGTAGTTATTTAATGTCAGTCGCACTTAGGCAGAAACTAGTAGATGAAATTGATGCAAAAGTAAAAAGTAGAAGTGGTACTCATGCTTTTGGAGAGTTATTTAACAAAGGTGAGTATAGACTAAATAAAGTTCACTTTGATAAAGCGATAATATTAGCAATACAAAATAACGACAAGAAACTACTAGGGGAAATAGAGATAATAGCAGACCCTAATAATTTAGTATCATGGAGTATGTTTACAGCCCACATGAAAAAGTGGATTGATGATAAAAACAATAGCGGAAGAAACAAGTCGTGGAAAAAAGAGGGCAGATCTCATACTACTAAAACAGGAATAACTTGGAAGTATAGAAGAAAAACTCCAAGTGAAGGAGGAGCTCCTCTTAGTAAGCCTACAAATATGGAAGCTTCTTTTGATAGAGCAGTAAAGAGCGGAGTTAGGAAATTTTTCCAAACAATAACCAGAAAGAATTTAATTTACTCTCATGGTAAAAGTTTACCAGGTTCATTCGGAACACAAAAAGGAGAATTAGGTCAAATGGGTACTGCTTCCGGAGGAACAGCAAACCCAGGAGCAAAAGGAACAGTAGCAGAAGGAGCAATTGTTATTTCTACACTAAAAGTTCTAAATGGAGCAGCAGGTAGAATTGCAAAGCAAAAAGGACTCTATGATAGTGTATTAAGAGTTGTAGATGCAAAGATACAAGACTTATTCGGAGCAACTACTAGAGTTAAAAAGAAAAGAAGCAGAAAAGAAATAGCCGATAGTTTAGAGTACAGTGGAGAGTTAATCATTGACCAGCGTTTAAATCCTGGACAACCTGACAAAGCAATTGTAGACGAAATGAAGAGGTTCCTCCAGCTAGACCAACAAGACTTTATAAAAGAAGTCCAAAAGCTAGTCAAGATGAACGCTCAAAGCATAGGAGATTTATGGTCAGGAAGTACAAATACTATAGATGCTCTAATATTGATTGGTAGAGGAGACTTAGTAACTCGACTTGGAAAGATAAATAAGAAAAAAGCCAAAGTAGGTAAAAACGGTGGCTTAGATATGAGATTTAAAGCAAATAAGAATCTCATAGCACAGATGGAAAAAGCTATAAAAGATAAAGCATCTGGTACTACAAAACATAAACCGAAAGGCAAACACAGAGCTAGTAATAATACTTTAGCAAAAGCAGGTATAGCCGCCGGTAGATACAGAAGTAAAAAGAAAAGTAGAGTTGACCAAGTAGTAGGACAAAATCCACTAGCACTAGCAACTCTTATAAATAGAGCATTACCAGAAATAGTTGCAAGTAAAATGACAAGTCCTGCACTAAATTTTAGAACAGGTAGATTTTCAAGAAGTGCCGAAGTAAAGAATATTACAGTAGGCCCAAGAGGAGGTACAGCGGTAGAGTACACATATATGAAAGACCCTTACCAAACCTTCGAACCAGGATTCGCAATGGGAAGTACACAAAGAGACCCAAGAAAAATAATTGGCGAAAGTATTAGAGAAATAGCACAGGGGATAGTAGGCAATAAGTTCTTAACAACTAGGAGAGTATAATGGAAAGCAGTTTAGCAAGGAAACATACCACGCGTAGACGCGCCATTGTAGAAGCACTAGCATTACAATTAGAGCAAATTAATGGGCAACCTCCTTTCAGAACATCAGTTAGTGATGTAGAAAGAAGACTAAAATTCTGGGATGAAGTAGCAGAATTTCCTACAATACATGTAGGAGCAGGAGCAGAAACTCGCGAATATGACGGTGGTGGGTTTCGATTTAGATTTTTAAGAATAACAGTTCGAGTTTATGTGTCAGATGATAATGATGTCATTGAAGCACTCGAAGAACTGTTAGAAGACGTTGAGACAGTACTAGAGGATAAAGATCCCTTAACGTACTATGATTCAACAGGAGCATCTCAATCTACGGTACAGACTAGTATCTTATCCGTGGACACAGATGAAGGAGTACTCGAACCTCTCGGCGTTGGTGAAATAGCGATCGAGATTCGATATTAAATAGGAGAAAAGAATGGCATTTTTCTTTAGTAGAGACACCAAAGTATTCATGTCCTTTAGTTTGGATGGAACAACAGCTAACACAGCTCTTTATGAGATACCTGTATTAGACGGTTTTACATTCAGCCAAGGAACAAACACTTCGGAAATCACATTAAATGAAGCCGCAAACTCGACTGGCTATAGTAAAAGAGGTAGAGCAATGTTTACTGACTCTTTTGCACCAGCTGAATGGAGTTTTTCTACTTACATGAGACCTACCAAGTCTGGATCTGCAGATGCAGGCGCCAGTAAAAACCATGGTGGAAACGCAGACGTATTTGCAGTAGAAGGTCCTTTATGGGCAGCTATGTCAGCAAATACTTATGATAGAGCGATTGGCGGTAGTGGAACAGGAGATTTTGCAAATAATGCAGCGACTTACGAGCCGAAGCATTTTAACTTTGCAAATTCAAACCAAGTAACTCTAGGAACATTTGATTTATTCTTTGTTCTAGGAGCATCTAAAGACACAGCTACAGCTTCGTACGCTACTGGCGTTGAAGGTGTAACAGTCTATAGAGTAGGAGATTGTTCAGTCGGTTCTGCATCAATTGATTTTGACATTGATGGCATAGCACAGATTGCATGGTCAGGACAAGGAAAACAAGTTAATGAAGTAGTATCATTAAGTACTGCAGCTTCAGGCTCAGTAGATACTGGCGCAGAAACTTACGGTTACGCTTTAGGTGTTATAGATGAAGGAGTAGGTTCTACTTCTAACTTTATAAGACAAAAATTAACTGACTTAACAATGACATTTGATATTTCATCTGCAACAGGTTCAGTAGCTGGTAGCGCATTAGATGCTGCTGGAAACGGAACTACAGACATACCTTACGGTGTGACTTTAACAGGTGGAAACATAACAATTGAAAATAACTTAAGTTACCTAACACCAGAAACTTTAGGTACAGTTAACCTACCATTAGGACATGTAATGGGAACAAGGTCAGTATCAGGAAACTTTACTTGTTACTTGAATGACACAGCGAATGGATCATTAGATCTATTTGAAAGACTGCAAGAGTCTAGAGGTGTAATAACAAATACTTTCGACTTGAAATTCAGTATTGGAGGATCTTCATCTTCTACTCACTGTAATGTTCATGTTGCGAAGGCGCATCTCGAGTTGCCAACTCACAGTTTTGAAGATGTAGTATCTGTGGATGTAAATTTCCACGGTTTATCTACTGATTTATCTTCAGCAACTGGAAGTAACGCAACAAATGAAGTTGATATATTATACGCAGCTTCGTAATTTAAATTAATTAGGGAGGGTTTCGGCCCTCCCCCTTTATAGGAAAAGAAATGACAGAAGAAAAGAAATCACCAGTATCACTCAAGAGTTTATTAACTCCAAGTAAGACTGTTTCTATAGAAATGCCTGGTTTTGAAGGCTTTGAATGTAGACTAACTTATCTCGCTAGAGAAGAGTTACTCAAATTAAGAAACAGAAGTGTAAAGCAAGTTTTGAATAAAAAAACTAGGGCATATGAAGAACAGCTTGATAACGATAAATTCTTAGTAGAATACTGCAAAGCAATTATCAAAGGCTGGACTGGCTTAAAGTATAAGTACTTAGAAGAGCTTCTATTAGTTGATACAAGCAAATTGAACCTAGACGACGATCTTGAATACACAGAAGAAAACGCAGAGCTTCTTATGAAGAACTCAGGCGATTTCGATAACTGGGTATCTGAAACTGTTGGTGAATTGGAAAATTTTACGAAGAGCAAGTAGAACTAATACTTGCTTTATTAAAAAGACAATTCGCAGAGAATATAGATTTAGCAAAGTATCTAAATATTTGTGAACAGTTAGGCCAAGAACCTGACCCTACAAAAATGCCCCCTGAGATGGAAGACTATCCATCAGAAGTTCAGGAGGCATTTTTAGTACATTCGTGCTTACCAGATAGATGGGACGGTATGAGTGGTATGTTTATGGGAAAAGACTGGTCTGCCTTGGGCGCATTATTAGATGTTTTTAAAATCGAAGATAAAAAGACAGTTGTTTGGTTCTTAAAAGCTATTGACGATAGAAACTCAAATTCAATAAATGAAAAAGTCTCTGAGAGACAAAAGCGAGCCGATACAAAGGCGAAAATGAAGAGCTAAATGAGTAAGAAAATAGATGGCGGAACCGTTGAAATAAAAGGTAAGGCTGATTTAAAAGACATAATTAACCAAGGAAACAAAGCAGGTAAAGCCTTAGACAATACTAAGAAATCTGCTCAATCCGCTGATAGACAACTTAAAGGAGCTGCAAGGGCTTCTTCTGGCGCATCCAAAAACTTCTCAAAAATGTCACAAGGGATCACAGGTGGTCTCGTTCCAGCATATGCTACTCTAGCAGCTAACTTATTCGCATTAGACGCAGTATTTAGATTTCTGAAAAATTCAGCAGACTTTCGTGTATTAAAAGAAGGTCAAATGGCCTTTGCAGCTGCTACTGGTGTCGCTTATCAAAGTTTAGCAAGAGATTTACAGACAGCTACTCGTGGAATGATTAATTTCAGAGATGCTGCACAAGCAGGTGCTATTGGTAGAGCCGCAGGATTATCTGCAGGACAACTAAGAGAACTATCAGAAGCCGCTTTTACAGTTTCCGTTGCACTCGGTCGAGATGTAACAGACTCATTCAATAGATTAGTAAGAGGTGTTACTAAAGCAGAACCAGAATTACTAGACGAACTCGGTATCATATTAAGACTAGAAGAAGCAACGACAAAATATGCAGCTTCTCTTAATCTAAATAAAAATCAACTATCCATTTATCAAAAGTCACAAGCAGTTGTAAATGAAGTACTAGATCAAGCAGAGAAAAAGTTTGGTAAAATTAATGCAATCATGGAGCCTAATGCCAATGCTATATCTCAATTAGGTGTAGCGTTTGAAGAAGCTATTGATGCAATGAGACCTTTAATTGCTTTCTTCGCAGAAGGAATTGCAAAATTTGGTAAAGCAAATATAGATGTTCTTGTACTAGCAATTTTAGGGTTTGCTGGAGGTATTATAAATTCAGTAATTCCAGCAACTCATACATTACAAGCAGCCCAGGCGGAACAGACAGCAGACTATGAAGCAAGATTAGAAAGACTAAGAATAAAACAAGAACAAGTAAGACAATCAAAATTACAACTAGCTAATACTCCAATAGCACAACAAAACTTCATGGCTGAAATGGGAGATAGAAAGATTGGTGGACAAGTAGGAAAAGACTTGTCGGAAGGTAACGCTTTATCAGGACAACAAGTTGGTAATCTTAAATCTCAATTATCTAGAGGAGTAGGTGCTTTTTCAGATATGACAGCAAGCCAGAAGGAAGTTGTTAAAAACACTCTAGACGATATGAAAAAGAATGGCGGTAAAATGTCAAAAAGCATGAAATTAAACATGCAAAAAGCAGGTATTAGCGTCAAGATGTTTGGAGAGACAACCAAACTAGCAGGTATTGGAATAAAAGGCGCTTTTAATAGAATGACAGGAGCAGTCCTAGGATTTATGGCAACTGTGGGAACAGTACTTGCTGTAGTATCTGTAATTTATATGTTAGGAAAAGCACTATATAATCTTGCTATGAAAAAAAGAATTGCTGAAGCAAAACAATTTAACGAAATATTAGATAAGCAAACAGAGTCAGTAAAAAGATTAAATGCAGAGTTAATCAAAATGGGACAAGTCGTAAAGAAAGGACTAGTAACAGGGGCTGAGTATGATGTATTTTTAGGAAATGCTTTAGAAAGTACAGATTTAAATGAAAGATTGCAGGTGTTTGGCAGATTAAGAGAAGAAGCCCACAAAAATAAAGAAGGCTTCGGAGAACTTAGAGCTGAATTACTAGGAACATTTAGAAGGCTTGCTGATATTAATCCTGAGTTTGATAAATTTGCAAAAGAATTAGAACGAACAGGAAGATTGAGTGATAAATCTAAAAAAGCATTAAACGAATTACAAAAAGAAATCATGACAGTAAAAGCAGCTCAAGATGCTTTAACTCAAAGTCAAGGGGAAATGATAAAAGAGCAAAATAGACTTATTCAAGCTTTACCTAAAGTCCCTTATCAAAATCTAATAGATTTACTAAAAACACAAGCAAATGCTTACTTAGATTTAACTACTGCAGGAAAAGACTACGAAGATCATTTATTATCTACTATAATGAAGCTTGAAATGATGAATACTTTACAAGAACAAGCATTGCAGATACAAAAAGACCAAGTACTTTTAGACCAAAAGAAATCATTTAGCGGTTTTGCAGGAGATGGTACTGGCAAAAGACAGCTAGGTATAAAACAAGCAGAATTAAACTTACAAAAAGAAATCAAAAAGACTAATGATTTAATACTAAATATAAAATTAGCAGACCAAGAAGGCGACTCTACTAAACTTGCAGCATTAGCAGATCAAGCCGACTTACAATCAGATATGGTAGCAAAAGCTGCAACCTTAGTAGAATTAGAAAAACTAAGAGCAAGTCGTATGTTTATGACATTCAACAAACTATACCAGGATATAGAAAATGACTTAGGAAAAGCTATCGGAGCAGGGCTTAGAGGAGATAGTTCTGGTTTTGCTAAGATTGGTGAGAATATGGTAAAAACTATGACAGATGGAATTGGTCAGATGTTGTCAGAACAGTTTATCGAAGATATTATGCCAGACGCACTAAAACCAAAAAGTGCAGGGGATGAAATAATAACAGCCTCTCAAGAGCACGCTGCAAAAGTAAAACTTGCTATTGCTGAAGGTTCGTTTTTGCACTATGGATCAATCAAAAAAGGGTCAGAAGAAGGCGCAAAGGTAATGGATAAAGTACTTGTAAATAATGCAGGTAACTTACAGAAGATTTTAGACCAAATTAATATAGCCGAACATGGAATAGCACAGACAGAAAAAGAGCAGTTGTTTGGAAAAGGTGGAACTTTTGAAAAACCAACAGGAGGAGAACTCCAAAGAACTATCGATGAAAGAGATAATGCACAACAATTAAGTACTACTGCAGGAGTAATGAGCTTCATCAAAAAATCAGGATTAATGGGAGACGTTGCTACTAGTGAAGCAAGAACTTTTGCAGAAAAAGGAATGGGTATTACAGATACAACAAAACTTTATAACGAAAGAGCTTCTAGAGGAACTTTAAGTGATATAGGCAAGTTAAACCCTGAAGATTCGTATATACCAATGCAACTTGCAGACGGTAGTATAAGACTGGTTACTGGTAAAGAAATAACTGCTTATAAAAAAGCAACTGGATATAAAGGAAAATATACTGCTAGCAAAGTCGCAGGAGCAGGTAGCACAGTTGCTGATTTTGCACAAGGCGAAGGCAGCAGTGGTAGTAATTACTTCGGGGGTACGGGTGTAGCTAGACTTGAAGCTCTAATTCAAGCAGAAATAGATAAAAGTATAAATAGAGAAAACAGAATGTTCAAGGGAGCAAATAAAGATTACAGCAACTTCTTATTAGGAAATACTCAAGGAGCTAAAGCAGACGTAGACAATGCAAATCAAAAAATACTGGGAATACAAGCAGAAGGCAGCGTTATTGACAAAAGACTTGCTGCTTTTGACGGTACTACTAAACCTGCTTTTACTGAGACAACTATAACAGATACTAAAACTGGTTTGGGGTTATTTAATCCTGATGGAACTTTAAATGCAGAGTTTATTTCAAACTTCTCAGGAGGACTAGAAGGGCTGACTAAACTAGTAAACGAGGCAGCTGGAAAAGACGGAGAAGGCAATCCTCTCGACCCTAAAGAAAAAAGCACAGACCAATTTAGTAAAAACTTAAATCAATTTTCAGGAGTTATTGGAATGATGGGTGCTCTAACAGGAAAAGAAGAAGCTACAGCTAAAATTATGGCAAAAGTTGCAAAGGTACAGTTACTAATAGCTACTTACGAACAAGCAAAAATGGCATTTGAAAAAGGTACAGGCGCGCTTAGTATACTTAAACTTTTCATGGGTTTTGGTGGCGCAACCCCCGCAAGACAGGGTGGTATAATGTCAAGACATGGCCGTTCTTATGCAAGTGGGGGAATAGCCAGCGGACCAAACTCAGGATATATGGCAGAGCTACACGGTAGAGAAGCCGTAGTACCACTTCCAAATGGAAGAAGTATTCCAGTTGACATAGGCAAAGGAAAAATGGCAACAAACAATACAAACATTACTGTTAATGTTTCAGAAGGAGGCTCTTCAACACAAGTAGACTCAGATGGAGCAGCAGATTTAGCAGCCGTAATTAATATGGCAGTACAAGAAAGAATAGAAAAAGAAATGAGACCAGGCGGAATATTAGGAGCATAAGATGGCATTAGGATTTAATACAGGAAGCACATATGGAAGTAGACAAATAGTACCAGACAAAGGACTATCTAAGAAAAATAGTCCTGTAGTATTTATATCACAATTTGGTGATGGATATCAACAGCGTATTGCAAATGGAATAAACAATTTAAAACAAGACTTTTCAGTATCTTTTGCTACTCGACCTAAAGCAGAGATAGATGATATCATTGGATTTTTTGAAAGTACAAATGGTGTAACAGCTTTTAACTTTACTTTTGCAGATACAAATGCAAGTGGAAACGAAGAAACAGTAAAAGTCTATGTTAAAGACTTTGACCAAAAATGGGACTATGACGACTATTACACTTGTTCCGCATCACTAGTGAGGGTTTACGAAGCATAATGTCAGAAAATTTAGTAACAAAAGACTTACAGAAGTTAGACCCAGGCTCAGAGTTAGTAACTTTATTTGAATTAGAGTATTCTAAGGGCGACTTTATATACTTTACAGCAGGATTAGATGAAAGTTTAGGTGAAGTTCAAATGAGAGACTACTCAAATAATGCTCAAATTAATACTTACGTAGCAATACCTGCACAAGTAAAAGGAATAGAGTATAAAAATGATGGAGCTATTGCAAGACCTACAGTAACTATAGGAAATGCTACTACTGTGTTTTCTAGTGCAATTGGCACTATAGATTATCAGACTTTTTTAGGATTAAAATTTGTAAAAAGAACTACTTTGAAAAAGTACTTGTATGGAGAAACTCCAGATGTAAATCCACCACAAGAATTCCCTAGAGATGTCTACACAATGGATAGAATTAAAGCAAGATCAAAAGTTGCAATTACAATAGAAATGGTTGCACCCTTTGATTTAGAGGGAGTAAGAATACCTGCTAGAAATATTCTACCAGATAGATGTCCTTTTTTATATCAAGGTGCAGGAAACCATCTTCCTGGATATCAGAAAGCCCAAAGCGGATGTACTTGGCATATAGAAGGAAAACATAACTCTTCAGTCCGAGCTTATGGAGATGGAACAGAATACACAGTTTATGTAAATACAGATGACGAGTATCTAGTTCCAAGCACAGTTACTTTTGCAACTGACATAAGTTCAATTGCAGAAAACTCATACTATAAGAATACAGAGAGTAGAACTAAATATCATGCAGACGGAACTACTACTGCTGCCACGGTTACTAACTATTGGCAAGCAACTAAAACAACTAGCAGTCCTGGAACCGCAAATGATTCTAATATAAATTTTAGTAGAGTTAGAGTGTATACTACATATAATCATGGAACAGAATATTTTACTTACAGCGATGATAGGCATAATGACTATGTGCTATTTACTGACAATGTATCTAGTTCTTCTACTTATAATAAAGTACTACTATGGAAAACAAAAGCTCCAAGTAGATCAGTAGCTCCTACAGCAGGAGAGTATTGGGAAAAAGGAGATGGATGTAGTAAACTTACAGCGGGATGTAAGAAACGCTTTGGTTTTAAACCCGTATCAGTAGGTACAGCTTCTTCCACAGGAGCAGCAAATCCAGATACAACAGCAGTTTTACCTTTTGGAGGTTTTCCTGCATCGAAGGCGTTCTCATGATGGATGAAATATATGCTCATGCTGGTAGAGAAGCACCGAGAGAATGTTGTGGACTTGTTGTACAGGAAGATAATAAGGAGAGGTATATTCCTCTCGATAATATTTCCGAAAATGCGAATGACTTTAAAATAGACCCAAAAACTTTCGTGAAGTATCAACTCATTTCAAATATAAAATATGTAGTCCATAGTCACTATAACCAAGATTGTCGTCCAAGTGAAGTCGACAAAAAACAATGTCGCGAGGTAGGAATTCCATACTTAATAGTTTCTTATCCAGACAAACAATACGGGATTTATCAACCATGACACGAAATATATACCTAAAAGGACGAATGGGACAACTATTCGGAGAAGTACACCGACTGAATGTAAAAACTGTTCAAGAGGCTATGAATGCAATCGATACTATGAAAGGTGGATTGCGTACTTATCTTTCAGATTGCACAGAAAATGGTGTAGAGTTTACAGTACAAAAAGGCGAAGAGTTTATGGACTATGATAATATATCAATGGAACTAGGTAAAGACGATATAATAATCTCTCCAGTCCCAGCAGGTAGTGGAGATGGTATAGTAAAAACAATCATAGGAATTATACTTATTATTGCTTCTTTCTTTATTGATACTACTGGTACTACAGGAGCAAAAATAGCCGCAGCAGTCTTTACAGTTGGTGTCAATTTAGCACTTATGGGAATTATAGAAATGACAACAGACGAGCCCGAAGAATTAGATGAAGAAAGTTCAACTCTATTCAACGGGCCAATAAACAATACAAAATCAGGAGTACCAGTACCTTTAGCTTATGGAGAAATAGAAGTTGGAGGAGCAGTAGTAAACTTTGGATTTACAGATTACAGAATAAAAGGAAATGCGGGTTATCAATTCGTATCAAAAGGAACATCAACAGGCACAGGCACAGGAGGTACAGGAGGGTCAGGCTCTTCAGGCGGCTCTGGTGGTGGTGACAGTACAATAACTTGGAGTATTAAATAATGGCAATCAAAAATAGCAGTACATCAACAGGCCCTAGCTATGGCAGCGCACCTCTCGATTCATCAGGAGTTAAACAATCTACAACTTCAGCTCAAACAGCTGTAATATATGATGTACTATCCGAAGGCCCAATTGAAGGCTTACTAGACGGTGTTGCAAGTATTAGATTAAATGACAATCCTGTTGCTAATGGATCAAATGCAAGATTAATGTCTCCACAACAATCCTATGACGTAACTTATGTTGCTTCTACTGGAGTAGTTACAGATAACACAGACATTAATATATTCAATGGAGCAGAAACACTAGACGGCGTTAGAGAAGTACTAATAAGCGGAGGAAGCAAAAGAACAACCAGTTCTATAAATTGTGTAGCAGGAAACAATATAATAACTTCTACAAATTTATCGAATATGTCATTTATCGTACCTGATGTAAGTGGTGCGACTCCCGATGTATGGGACGGAAACGGTATTCAACCTTTAATCAGAATAGATGGTGCAGGAAGAGAGGGTGGACAACTAGTAGCAGGAATTACTGAAGTTATAAATACTTCAGCAATAAGAGTTGATACAATACCTCAAACAACTGTATCAAATACTGCAGCGTATTTAGATTACGTAGCAGAGGTTTCTAGTTTTAGCGGAAATACAGCAACCATTGCCGCTGGAGGAACTAATACCTCTAATACAGTAGCAATTATGTCAAGCCCTGAAAGGGATGCATTTGCTAAGCCTCTTTACAATTATGAAAACTTTGGATTTGCATTTAGACCTGGTACACTAGATCAAGACTACTTACCAACTCCTGCAGGAATAGGAAGTGCTTCTGTAGCACATAGCGTATCGGGAGGTAATTTAAGTACTACATCAGGAACAGGGTATCCTCAACCAGGCTCTTCTGGATTTGATTTCAGTACCCCTACAGATAACTATACAGGTAGCGCACTTATTATAACTTCATCAACTATGGGAATTGGTAATCCTTCAGAAATAGATACTGTAAAAGCTACAATACAATTTAATCAAATGTTCTCTCAAAAAGAAAATGGAAAACTTGGAGAGGGTGGTGCAGAATATAGAATTACTTTTGGGTACTCTAGAGATGGTGGAACTACATTCCAAGATGTTGTAAAAGTCGGAAGATCAAGTATTAGCACTAGTTTAGCAGATTATGGTAGAAATGGATTGCCTAAAGCGTACTCAAGCGGTTTAATTAGAAGAAAAACAAAACAACCGTTCAGTAGAGTATTTACAATGGATGTAAGTAAGTACCAACCTTTTGATGCTTACAGATTAAAGTTTGAAAGAATCTCAGCAGTTAACCAAAAAGAAAACAAATGGCAACAACAAAATGCTGGTGTAATTAAACAGGTTGAGAATATTATAACAGATAAACTGTCATACCCTTATTCAGCTTATGCAGCTGTAGTAGTTGATGCGGAAGATTTTGGTCAAATACCAAAAAGAACTTACCTAATTCGTGGACTAAAAATGAAAGTTCCTACGAACTATTTTCCAGCAGACGAATTAAACAGAACTACAGGAAGTAGAAGAACAACAGCAAGTTATACTAGAAACGTTACTTCAGGAGCCGATGCAGGTTCAGTCCAAGACTGGGACGGTAATTTTAGAGGAGACCAAAAAGAGTTTACATCTACAAATGATGCAAACCATGACCTTGTATATTGTAATAATCCTATATGGGTATTCTATGACTTGTTAACAAATCAAAGGTATGGATTAGGTAAATATCTTAACGAAGATTTTGATTTTTCACAAATTGACAAGTTTACATTGTATCAATTAGCAAAATACTGCGATGAACTAGTACCAGATGGGAAAGGCGGCACAGAACCTAGATTTACTTGTAACTTATACATTTCTAAAGATATGTCAGCAATGAAAATGTTAAAGAACCTAGCTTCTATGGTTCGTTCTATGTTAGTCTGGCACAATGGTAAAGTTACTTTAGGAAGTAATATACAAAAAGGCCCTGTGTACGCATTTAACAAATCTAATGTTATTGACGGCACATTCCAATACTCAGGTACTGCAGGAAGATTTAGACATAATCAAATAGCAGTTACTTGGAGTGACCCAGAAAACGGGTATAAACAAGCAGTAGAAGTTGTCGAAGACCACGACGAAATAGCACGAACAGGAAAACTAAGAAGAAAAAATATAAGCGCATATGGATGTACTTCTAAAGGTCAAGCCATAAGACATGGTAAATATCAACTTTATACTGAAAAATTAGAACAAGAAATAGTCAGTTTTTCTTCAGGATTGAACGCATCTATGCTACGTCCTGGAGATGTCATATCAGTACAAGACTCAGACAATACAAATATCGCAGCTAGTGGTCGTGTTACTACTTCCTCCGCATCTAGTACTACTATTGTAAAAACAGATAGAGACTTAACTGATTATTTAACTACTGATGATGCTTTTAAATTAAATTTAATATTCCCTAGCGGAGGAGCATATTTAGCGCAGTCTATCGCAATAATTAATTCTGTAACTTATTCTCAAGGAGATGTAATACTTACAGATGAGGGCGGAGCATCTATAGATACACACGCAAAAGCTTCCAATCTAAAAGATGATGCAGGAAACTTAGTGCAAACAGTATGGTCAGATGATGTTAGAATTGAGACTCAAACAATATCCTCATTCAATGCAAGTTCAGTAACAGTATCTAGTGCTTTTAGTGCTGCTCCAAGTGGAGAAGTGGTTTTCACTATTGTAGGCGAAGCAGAAGATGGAGGCCCAGTTTCAGGAACTCCTAAACAATATATAATAACTAGTGTTTCTCCTAATGATAAAATGGAGTTTAGTATAAATGCTGCAGAATACCATGTAGAAAAGTACGATGCTGTAGACAGAGGATGGGTAATACCTACATATGCAGAAATAGCACAAACACCAAAAAGAACAGATACAATACCTGCACCTTTAGGACTAACAACACAAATAGTACCAGGCAATGCAGGAGGGGGAGACACAATAGGAGAAGGAGATACTACTAATGATTATTCTATAGTAATAAACTGGTCACACCCTACAACACAAAGAACAGATTCAGAAGGTGAGACTCTCACTGATGTTTACGAACATTTAGCAGGTTATAAAATACAACATAACTTTGATGGCCCAAATACAGAAAGAGATGGCAATAGAGAGTTCACAACAGTTACTTTAAATTCAAATGATAAAACAGACTTAACAGTCAATCAAGTAGTACCAGGAAATTATAGAGTTCGTATTCAAACTATTGCAATCAATGGACAAACTTCAGGGTGGGAGCAAGAACTATGCGTATTCCCAGAAGCAGCATTTACTATTTTTGGAGCAGGTACACTAGGTACAGGACTTACTGGAGCAATACAAAAAGGCGGAGTATTAACAACTGTGCCAAATATAAACAGTTCAAATGGAACTGTAACTTTTGCAAGTAATACTTATGTATTTACAACATCAAACGGAGTAACCCCTATTATTGTAAACAACGGAAATGCAAACTTTACAGAACAAGCATTTACAGGTGTAGCAGACGGAGAGAGTGCTTATCTATTCTTTGACTATGATAATTCAGCACCATCAGGTGGACCGCTTCGAGCTGTAAAGGTAGTAGAAGATACAACAGCAGTTGATGCAGATACTACAGAGCCTTACAATTACCAATTTTTAGCAAGATGTGGAGTAAGTAATAATGATATATCAGCAGCTACTGGAACTATAAGCACTACAGCAGGTTTGCCGCAAGTTACAGGTTCAAGTACAGTTTTTGAAAACGACTTCTCAGAAGGAGATGTTATAGTATTAGACGATGCAGGAACTACTAGATTTATGGCAAGAGTTGCTTCTATAAGTAGTAACACAGCAATTTTATTAGACAGCAGCCCTTCTAGATCTTATAGTGGTGCAAATGTTTACAAATTAGGTTTACCTATTGACCGTATGAAAGATTCTATCATTGGAGAAGTTCAAAGGTCAGGCAGTACATATAGTTATATACCATACACAAACAAACAAGGAATAACAGCAGTAGACGAAATTGGTGCTAATACTATTACAAGTGTAGGACTTTCAGGTAATTCTATTACTGCTGTTCAAATTAAAGCAAATAGTATAGGAGCAGCAGCAATAGTAGCTGGTGCTATAGGAAGCTCTGAAGTTACAGCAAATGCAATCGGCTCTGTACAGATAGCAGCAGGTTCTATTGATAATTCAATGATACAAGCAAATAGTATCGAAGCAGCACAGATTAAAGCAAACTCTATAGGAACTTCAGAAATATCAGCAAACTCTATTGGCTCAATAGCAATAACAGCTAATGCTATTGGTAGCTCAGAGATAGCAGCAAACTCAATCGGAACAGTAGCAATATCAGCAAATAGTATTGGTAGCTCAGAGATAGCGGCAAACTCAATCGGAACAGTAGCAATATCAGCAAATAGTATTACATCGGCTCAACTTACATCAGATGCAGTAGGAACATTTACAGTAACTGCAAACAGTATCACAGCAGTAGAATTAGCTGCTAACGCAGTAGGCAGTGCTCAAATATTAGCAAACTCAATTGCTTCTGCAGAAATATCAGCCAACTCAATAGGCAGCGCAGAAATATCAGCAAATGCTGTTAATGGTACAATTATTGCAGGAAACTCTGTAGGCGGTACTCAAATTACTGCAGGAAGTGTAACGGGTATAATTATAGCAGATAATGCAATTGTAAATAGTAAACTAGCACAAAATGCTGTAGATACCGCACAATTACTAACAGGAGCAGTAGAAAGTTTACAAATAGCAAACAATGCAATTGTTAATGCTAAAATAGCTCTTAACTCTGTAAACACCGCAGAAATTATATCAGATGCAATCACAGGAGACTTGATAGCAGCAAATGCTGTAGATACCGCTCAAATAAAAGCAAATTCCATAACTTCAGCAGCTATTGTAGCAGGTGCTATCGGAACTTCAGAAATAGCAGTAAACTCAATTGGAGCAGTAAACATTATAGCAGATACTATTAATTCAAGTCACATTTCTGCAAATAGTATAGGAGCAACAGCAATAGTAGCTGGTGCTATAGGCTCAAGTGAAATAGCAACAAACAGTATTGGTGTAGCAGCTATTATAGCAGGTAGTATTGATAATAGTCATATGTCAGCGAATAGTATCGAAGCAGCTCAAATAGTTGCAGGAGAGATAGATAGTTCACATATTGGAGCAAATCAAATTACAGCAGCAGCTATACTTGCTGGTACTATAACGAATAATGAAATTCAAGCAAATACAATTAATAGTGTTGTTATAGATTCTAGTGGAATTGAAGAAAACAATATTGCAGCAAATGCAATTGTTAATGCTAAAATTAAAACAGGTGCAGTTACAAATGCAAGTATTGCATCAAATTCTAATATAGACTTTGCAAAAATAAATGCATCAAACTCTATTACAAATGCAATGATTAGTGCAGCAACAAGTATTGACTTTGCAAAAATTAGCGTTGGTAATGGCGACATACAAAATGCTATGATTAATGCTGTAGGCACAGATAAATTATCAGGAACAATAAATACCGCACAAATAGCTGCAGGGTCTATTACTGATGCTAAAATAAATGCTAGTGGTATTACGTTTGCAAAAATTAGTGGTGTAAATATAACTACAGCTCAAATAAATGCAAACGCAATAACAAACGCAAAGATATCATCTACAGATAATATGACAATCACACTGACTGATGGTTCAGCAGGTGGTTGGGCAGTTACTGCATCAGAACTTAAAAGTACAAATGCAAGTGGCGGTGGAAATGCCGCATATACTACAGCAGGTCTAAGACTAGGAGCATCAGGATTTATTTCAGCAAAGAACTTCTATATTGACACAGCAGGTAACGCTAAATTTAGAGGAGCTTTAGAAGGTGCAACAGGTTCATTCTCAGGAAGTATTACAGTTGGAGCATTTAATAGTGTAGCAGGATCTTCTACTCTAGCAAGTTCAGTATCATCAGCACAAAGTTCAGCTACAGCGGCGGGAGTAGCCGCTAACTCAGCAGCTTCAGCAGCTAGTGCTGCACATGGGCAAGCTAATACTGCTACAACAAATGCATCAACTGCAGCATCAGCAGCTAGTGCTGCACATGGACAAGCTAATACTGCTACAACAAATGCAGCAAGTGCAGATACAAAAGCTGGTAATGCTTACGGGCAAGCTAATACTGCTACAACAAATGCAGCAAGTGCAGATACAAAAGCTGGTAATGCTTACGGACAAGCTAATACTGCTACAACAAATGCAGCAAATGCACAAAGCACAGCAGATTCAAAAGTTACTCATGCCGCAGTAAATTCATCCTCTACAATAGTAGGCGGTGGCATAGGTGGATGGGGTATAACAACCTATCACTTAGGCGGGGGTGCACAAGCAAATCCTTCAACCAGAGACTTTACTATAGGTACATCAACTTCGGGTAATGCAACATTCTTAGCAAATGGCGGTATAGTAATGGGATCAGATGGTTTCATTTCAGCTAACCAATTCTATGTAGATACAGCAGGAAATGCAAAATTCAAAGGTACACTAGAAGGTGACGATGTAACAGTAAATGGAACACTAGTACTGCCTTCAGCAGGTGCAAATGTAGCTGGTGCCGTTATTGGTGCCTGGCAAACAAATACTATGGACAATAGATTTGTAACAGAAGTAGGTAGTGGCCCAGGGTTCTATCAAGGCTTTGTAAGAGTTACAGGTGGAACACACTATGTAAAAACTGTAAGTATTCAAATAAGAACAGGTACTTCTACTGCAAGTGAAGGAACACTAATTTATGAAACACCACAAATACATGAGTATACTGCAGGTAATATTTCAGAAAGTAGATTGTTCACGAATACATCTCCAGTAGCTTCTGGTAATATGCCAATTGCATTTACCTACACAGGCTCAGGTACTGTATCAGTATTTGTTAGAGCACAGGCAGATACAGGTCCCGACACATTAGGTATAGGTGAAGCTAGATTTATTAAGTTCGGAACAACAGACCCAGTATATAGTTTTGCTAACCAATCAGGTGTAGCACTAAGTACAGCATTTTATTCAAACACCCAAGTTGTTGGGGGATTTGCAGGAACTAAAACTGTAAATATATCTAACACTTCCTTTACAAGATTTAAGATTGACAGCGGAAGCTTTGGTACAGCAAACTCTCAAATTGCAAATGGAAGCTATATCAATGTAGAAATAACATCATCAAGTGTTAATCTATCTGCAAGGTCAAGTGTTGTAACTATCGGAGAATCTTCAGAAGTATTTGAAATAACAACTGGAGGCACCACTGGTGGCGGTCCACCACCAGGCGGTGGCGGCGGAGGTTGTTTCGTACAAGGTACTCCTATCGTTATGGCTGACGGCTCACTCAAAAACATTGAGGATGTAACAACTGGAGAAAATGTAAAATCATTTAGACATTCAAGTTTAGCACTCGATGAAGATGCTTGGCTAACTTGGACAACTCCAGAAATAGGCAGTGGAAGTTTTGGAACTTCAAATGTTGTCGGGGTAACAGACCCCCATTCACATACAAATTATTATTGGATTAATTATAATTTAAAAGTTACTAATGAACATCCGATGTTAACATTTAAAGATGGTGTATTTAAATTTGTTATGGTACAAGATTTAAGTGTTGGAGACTATTTAGTCTGCGAAGATGGAACTAGAGAAGAAATATTTGCTATACCTAAAATAACAACAGCTTGTATTACTCACAACATGGATGTTGAAGATGACGATACTTATATAGTAAGAGGTGGAAATAATATTGGATATATAGCACATAATGTGGGCGACAGTCAATCAAAATTTTAATGGAGAAATTTAAATGAATCATATAATACAAACAGGAACAGATAGCGAAGGAAACGCAGTAACAACAACACTAGATGTACAGTTTACTTTTACCTATGAGTATGCAGGACATGAAACACAAAACTTTGTAAATAATCAAGAAATGCCAAGACGAAGAGAAAATGATATGGTAAAAACAGTATCGGTAAAAGTTACAGGAACTGACAGTACAACCGCAAATGCCAGTCATTTAGTTGATGGACAGGTAGACCAGACATACTCAGAAACATTTTCAATACCATTACCTTGGAGATCAAAAGCAAATGGTCAACTTTCTGGGTTTATAACTCCTTATGAAAATGTAACTGAAACTATAATGTTAAATTGGGGAAAAGATATACTGTTAGAACAAGGTCAAGTCGATGCAGTAAAAATAAACTTTGCTACTATCCTATATGGGCATAGATATCATGTTCCTCAGTAAAATGGGTTCTACTTAGCCCTCTAAAAAATAAGTCTTGACATCACCTCATCTTTTTGGTATAATTGTCATATAGGAGTATAAATATGGCAGCAGGAAATTATGATATCGTTATTGATCAGGGTGCAAATTTCGCACTAGAATTTGCTATATCTGAAGATGGCACACCAGTGAATCTTAGTTCACATAGTGTCACAGCCCAACTTCGCCCTACCCCATCATCTAATACTCTTACAGCAACATTTACTTGTGCTATTACAAATGCTACGCAAGGTAAGTTCACTATGAAACTTGGCCATGCACTAACAGCAAATATAGCCGCAGGTAAGTACTATTACGATACAGAAATTCATAACTCTGAAATAGATACTATAACTAGACTAGTTCAAGGTGTGGCGAGAGTTACACAAAACGTAACAAGATAATGGCAACTACTATATCAATTACTCCCCAGACTACAAGTTTGAGTGCAACCGCACAGACAACAACTTTGACTATTTCTTCTGCTATAGGAGGCAGTGTATCAGATGCATCAGGCATCACACTATCTTCACCAGTAGGAACACTTACAGGGACTAATAATGTAGAAGATGCTTTAAATTTTCTAGCAAATCAATTCTTTGTATCAACAACAGCTCCAACTTCAAGTACAACCGACTTGGCAGAAGGGGATTTATATTACGATACTGATGATAATCAGTTAAAGATCTACCGAGAAACATCGACTGGAAACTTTGAATTTGTCCCTATAATGATAGGTAATAGTTCAGCGGACTCAGATACGGTAGACGCAGGGGGCTTTTAAGCTCTATAGGATAAAATCATGGCACAAACCATTAAAATCAAAAGAAGTAGTAGTACCGCCGCTCCTACCTCATTAGGTGCTGGTGAGTTAGCGTATTCGTCTAATTCCAAGAAGCTCTTTGTAGGACACCCAACTTCAGCGGCAGTAACAACAATAGGTGGAGACTTGTATGTCGAAATGCTCGACCATACAGCAGGAACGCTAACAGCAAGTTCAGCGATAGTTGTAGATACATCTAGTAAGATAGATCAACTCAAGTCAGGAAATGTTGTACTTACAGGTTCAAACAATACTATTGCAACAACCTCAGGCAGCCTAACAGTTAAATCAGCTGACCAACTTATTCTTCAACACGGTGGAGAATTAAATCTACAACAACAATCAACCTCTCTAACTATACCAGATAATGAAGCAGCAGCTTTAGACATAAATGAAGGCGGAACTTCTTATGTTAAATTTATCACAACTAATGGTTCAGAAGAAGTAGAAATTAGTAAAGATGTAGACTTAAATGGAGCATTAGATGTTTCAGGAGCAGCAACTTTAGGTTCTGCAGCAGTCACAGGCAACTTAGTAGTAAACACAGACAAATTTACAGTAGCAAGTGGTACAGGTAATACATTAGTAGCAGGTACTTTAGATGTAACTGGTAACTCAACTTTAACAGGAAACTTAGAAGTTGATGGACAATTAAAAGCAGACGGTAATGTTATACTTGGAGATAATTCAGGTGATACAGTAACAGTTACAGGTACTGCAACATTCACACAATCAGCAGACTTTGACGGTGGAATGACAGTAGCAGGTTCACAGACTGTGGACATGGGCGGAAACAGAATTACCAATATTGGAACTCCAACCCAAGCTACAGACTCAGTAACAAAAGCATATGTAGATGGTGTAAAACAAGCACTTGATATTAAAGATTCAGTAAGAGTTGGTTCACAAGCAAACTTATCTACAACTTATAACAATGGTACAGCTGGTGTAGGTGCTACACTTACAGCAGACGGAAATGGGGCTGTAACAATAGACAGCATTGCATTAACGGCTGGAAACAGAGTACTTGTAAAATCACAAACAGATGCTAGTGAAAACGGTATCTACTCTGTAACAACAGTAGGTGATGTTGGAAATCCATATGTTCTTACAAGAGCAACGGATGCCGATAGTTCATCAGAAGTTACAGGCGGTATGTTTACATTCGTCGAAGAAGGAAGTGATGCAGATGCAGGTTTTGTACTTTCAAACATAACTGGCTCAGCCACTCTTGGTACAGACGATTTAACAATAACACAGTTCTCAGGAGCTGGTGCGGTTACTGCAGGAAACGGTTTATCAAAATCAGGAAATACAGTATCTCTTAATGTAGATAATACTACAATAGAGATAAACTCAGACACAGCAAGATTAAAAGGTGTAAGTGCTTTACCAGAAGGCACATTACTATATGGTGCAAATGGCGGAAGTTCATTTGCTTCTTTATCAATAGGAACATATGATTCCACTAATTCAGTAGGACAAATACTACAAGTTGGTGCGAATGGAACAATAGCATGGAACAATAATATAGACGGAGGCACATTCTAAGAATGGCACAAATTATTAAACCAAAAAGGTCAGAAACGGCGGGAGCTGCACCAGGAACAGATGATTTGCAAACACATGAGATTGCAATGAATGTTCACGAAAAGAAAGTTTACACAAAAGCTGCAAACGGTAGTATTATAACTATAGCTAGTCATAATCCCGATCAGTTAACAACTCAAGATTTACTCGCCTTCGCAATAGCATTAGGATAAAATTATGGCATCAGCATTTAAAACAGCAACGCAAGCAAACGTAGGTACAAGTTTAAGTACAGTGTATACTTGTCCTTCTAACACCACTACTACAATCATAGGGTTATACTTATGTAATCAAAGTGGAGGTGCAATAGAAGCTAGTGTGGAATTTTATGATGCCTCATCAACAACCCATGTAGGTATAGTATCGGGTATAGAAATACCTGGACAATCTACACTCGCACCAATAGGTGGGGATGCTAAAGTAGTACTAGAAGCAGGAGATGCATTAAAAGTTCAATCGAACATTGTAAACTCTGTAGATGTAGTACTAAGTTATTTGGAGCAAACATAAAATGCCATTAATAGGTAAGGTTTTAGTACAAGAAAACGCAGTAGCAGGTAACGCTATTACAGCCACTAAAATAGCAGCTAATGCTGTTACGGCTTCGGAAATAGCAGTCAATGCAATTAGCCAAGCAGAGTTAGCAACGAATTCAGTAGGTGCGGCTCAACTACAAGCTACATCAGTAGCAGGGGTTCAAGACAATGCAATCACTTCAGCATCTATAGCAGCGAATTCAGTAGATTCTAGTGAGCTAGTTTCAGGAAGTATAGACACAATACATATATCAACAGGTGCAGTTACAACAGCGAAGGTAGGAGCAAATGCAATCACTTCAAATGAGATAGCTGCAAATTCAGTAGATGGTGAGCAACTAGCAGGAAACTCAGTAGCCGCTTTACATATCGCCGCAAATGCAGTAGATTCAGCAGAATTAGTTTCAGGCTCAATAGATACAATACACATTGGTGCTTCACAAGTAACAACAGCAAAAATAGCAAATTTAAATATTACTACTGGTAAGATAGCAGCTGATGCAGTTACAGGCGCAAAGATAGCCGACGATTCAATAAACTCAGAACATTTAGTAGACGGTAGTATAGATACTGCTCACATAGCAGTCAATCAAATTACTAGCGCACTTATCGCAGAAAACTCAGTTACTGCAAGTGAAATCGCAACTGATGGTGTAGGAGCTTTACAGATAGCTGCTAACTCAATAGATTCAGCAGAATTAGTATCAGGTAGTATAGATTCAATACATATAGGGTCTGCACAAGTAACAGCAGTAAAGATAGCAGCTAATGCTATAGGTTCTTCTAAAATAGCAATTGGAGCAGTAGGCTCTAGTGAACTAGCTGCAAACTCAGTAGACAGTGCAGAATTAGTAACAAGTAGTATCGATACTATACATATAGCAGATGACGCAGTTACTGGTGCTAAAATAGCAGGATTAACAGTTACAGGCCCAAACATTGCAAATAACGCAATAAATGCTAACAAGATTGGTACAGACGTTATCGATGCATCACACATAGCAGCTGGTGTAGTAGGTTCTTCAGAACTTGCCGCAAATTCAGTAGATAGTGCAGAACTTGTTTCAGGTAGTATAGATTCTATACATATAGCAAACAATGCAATTTTAACACAGCATATTGATGATAACCAAATTACAGCTGCCCAACTAGCAGATAACTCAGTTCTTACTCAACATATTGACAATGGTCAAGTTACTGCTGACCAAATAGCTGCAAATGCAGTTACATCAATAAAGATAGCAGCTAATGCTGTATCAGCATCAGAACTAAAATCAGACGCACTTAGTGGACAAACATTCACAGGCAATGTTTCATTTTCAGGTGCTGTAGAATTTACAGGATCAACAACAACTGCTTCAGCAACAAATACAGTAGTAGCAGACAAATTAATCGAATTAGGAAATGGAGTAACAGGTGTTCCATCAGGAGACATCGGTCATATATTTGAAAGAGGAGACTCAGACAACGTATTCATGGGGTGGGATGAAAGTGCAGATAGAGTTGTATTCGCAACTACTACAGCTACAGGAGCAT
>OBMK010001049.1_pt1 | contig 24422 bp, 24 predicted proteins | sample 1539081 | NCBI WGS metagenome assembly OBMK01 (sample SAMEA3355528, study PRJEB22509) | marine metagenome | biome: marine; feature: river plume; material: water | place: USA | collected 2010-08-07 | depth 0.5 m | reverse complement strand
ATGATGTCTTCCTATATTTATAACCAAAATCAATAGATGGCTTTAAATGATGATGTAGAAAAAGGGAAAAAGGCAGTTAAAGAAACAGCAGAAGAAGTTGCATTTCTTGGGGATGCTTTTAAATCCCTAGGAGCCACAATCTCCTCAGCTATTGAGGGTGCTGTAGATTCTATGGGAGACCTAGATGATGTAGGTCAAGCTGTTGCTAAATCTTATCAAAGGGATATAGTAGGGTCCATAAAACAAATATCTAAAAGTGTTGAAGGGAATGTTCAACTCCAACTAAAACTTAATAAAGGGGTAAACATTCAAAAAGAACTAGAAAAAGAAAAAGAAAAACTCCAAGCTAGACAGCAAGTAACTCTAGCAAAGATAAATGCCACAGAATCTCTTTCAAAAGAACAAAAGGATAAACTCACAGCCCAACTAAATGAGCAATTTGAGATTCAACAGAAAATCCTTATAGTAAAAGATAAAGAAAATACCCAAAATCAAAAGAATAAATCTTTTACTAAAATTCTTAAAGAGAATGTTGGTGGTATAGCTGATAAATTAGATAGGACTGGAACCCTTTCCAAAATACTAAGTGGAAATCTTAAAGATACTCTTACTCCTACCAGAATATTAGAATTAGCTGTAGTAGGAATAATTAAGGCTTTTAAGGAAGGTGATAAAGCTATTGGGGAAATGGCTAAAACCATGGGTGTTTCATATAATGAAGCTAAAGGGATGAGAGCTGAACTGACCCAAATAGGTTTAAGTTCAAATAATCTATTTGCCACTACTAAAAACCTCCAAGAGTCTATGATGGCTCTTAATAAAGAATTTGGAACATCAACTTCCTTCTCAGAAGAGATGTTGGTGGATTTTAATGATATTACTAAAGCCGCAGGTTATAGTGCTGAAGCCGCAGGTAGTTTAGCTAAAATAACAGTTCTCACAGGTACAGATTTATCAGATAATGTAGAAACAATCTTAGGCCAAGCCCAGGCATATAATGCAGTTAATAAAGTATCAATAAATACTAAACAATTAACAGAAGATGTAGCCAAAACATCAGCTGCTACAACCTTGTCATTAGGTGCAAATCCTAAGTTAATAGCAAGTGCTAACATAGCAGCTAGGGCATTAGGTACAAGTTTAGAAAAAGTTGAAAATATAGCAAGTTCCTTACTTAACTTTGAACAATCTATTTCTAATGAATTGGAAGCTGAATTGATGATTGGTAAAGAATTAAATTTAGAAGTAGCAAGAGAAGCAGCTTTAAGGGGAGATGTTGGGAAAGTAGCAGAAGAAGTAGCAAAACAAGTAGGTACATCTGCTGAATTTGGTGCTATGAATGTCCTCCAACAAGAAGCTTTAGCAAAAGCTGTTGGTATGACTAGAGAAGATTTAGCAAAATCTTTAATAGAGAAAGAAAACTTAGTTAAGTTAGGAACAAAAGATAAAGATTTACAATCAGCCTATAACACATTAAAAAGCCAAGGACTTTCAGATGATGAAATAGCTAAAAAATTAGGAGACGATAAATTGGCAAATCAATTAAAAAGCGCAAGTGTTCAAGAAAGACTAACAGCTAGTGTTGAAAAGATGAAGGAAATATTTGTTGTGATTGCGGATTTAGTAGGTAATATTATTGGTCCTTTAATGGAAGGTTTAACCCCAATAGTTAGTGGGATTATGTGGGCAGTTGGAGGTATTTCTGGATTCTTCCAACAAATTGGAGAATATCTAAGTCCTCTTATTTCAAATTTGGGAGTTGTGGGGAAAATATTGAAGGGGGTAGCTAGTGTTGCTATTATATATGCTGCTTATAAGGCATTTTCCTCATTAGCCTCTATGGGACCATTAGGGGTAGTTGGGGGGTTTGCCGCCGCCGCCGCGATAACATCAGCTGGTTTTGGTCTTTTAAGTGGTATAAAGATAGGTGATGGTGCTTTTGGCGCGGATGGTTCAACTCAAATATCAACTAAAGAGGGAGGATTATTCGAAATCTCACCAAACGATGACGTAGTAGTAGCTCCGGGTGCTATTGATAAAATGAACCAACCCGGGGGAGGAGGAAATGGGGGAAACAACCAATCAGGAGTTATATCAGAATTAAGAAAACAAAACAGTATCCTAATGCAAATACTTCAAAAGGATACAAACATAGAAATAGACGGAACTATCCTAAATAAGAAAGTACAACAATCACTTTCTACATTAGGTTAATATTTATAATAAAACAAACATAATATTATGGCTTTAAAAAATAAATTATCATCAACAGGTTCACCCCTATCAAATTTAAATGGTGGAACTGCAACTGTACCTAACTTTAAGTTATCCAAAGTACACAATGAATACTCAATTAACGGTAACCCTACACTACCTGGTAAGCCTGCCCCATCTAAATTGGATTTAGACGGTAGAGTACCGGGAAATAACTACAGAAACAACACACCAGAAGGTAGAACATTTTAATATATGCCTTTAATTGACCTAAAAACAGACTTAAAATCATTAAAGTTTGGGAATGATAGACCTCAAGGTGGTTCTAGTAATCAACCTTACATTCAAACCCCAATCCCAGATGATGATAAACAGGGAATACCTTCAACAGAGGATTTTCTGTTAAGGGGGGGACTATCTGCTCCTTTAAATGCTGCTAAGGATGTTAGTAGGTTAACTCAAATGTTTTTTGATTTAAAAGATCCTAGTGGTTTATTATTTACTGCTAAGGAAAACTTATTATCTAGAACGGATGTTAAAACTGAAGCATCTACAACAGCAGGTGCTATTTATACTCCTTTAAGTACTTTAGGCCAAGCTGCAATCGGACTTGCAGGTGGTCATTTAAATTTACTAGGATTAGATCCAACAGGTTTATCTTCATCCCCAAAAGACCCAGGTTTATCTGTACCTAAGTATTATGATTATATAACAAATAAAATAAATACAGGAGAAAAATTTAATAGATTAACTTCACTCTCAGACACATCTTTTGAAGAAGTAAAAATAGGTAATAAACTCACCTTATTCCCAAATGGTAGAAACACTAGTGAACCTACTTTCATGGAGTATGGTGGTGGTCCAGGCTCTATATTAGGTATAGGAAAAACAAGATTAAAATTTGCTACAAACTCAACCAGAAATTCAGGGAAACGAACCTGGGAGGTAGGTACAAAAATAGGAAATTATAAAACTTGGAGTAAACAACAAATAGAATCTTTAGAGGATGATTATAATTCAACTAAAAAAACCGGAAATCCTATAATTCAAGATTTTAGAACAAAGATAAGAACCTCAACATCTACTATAATGTCTTCTGCCCCTGACTACACTGATAAAAAAATAAACGAGAGGGTAAATTACGGCGACCCTGGAAACAACACAGGTGATAAGGGGCAGATAAAAAATGTATATAACTACTCAACTGGTGGGAAAATAGTAGATGCTATAAATCATAGTGGTATATATGAGGGTGGCACATCAGAAGAAGACGATACGGATATAAATCCAGAATTAAAAGACCTAGTTAACTTCAGTATAGGAGTCCTCCAAAATAAGAAAGAAAGAGACCCAATTTATATGAGATTCAGATCATTTATAGATTCATTTGATGATTCATATAGTGCTGATTGGGGAAGTACTCAATATGCTGGTAGAGGAGATAAATTCTATAACTATCAAGGATTCGAAAGAAAAATCTCCATGGGTTTTACTGTTTACGCCCAATCTAAAGCAGAATTGATTCCAATGTATAGAAAACTAAATTACTTAGCATCATCACTCGCTCCTTCTTATAGTACTGGTGGGTTTATGCAGGGAAATTTAGTATATTTATCTTTAGGAGGATATTTACACAAACAATTAGGATTTATAACCGGATTATCATACACAGTACCACAAGAATCAACTTGGGAGATAGGAATAGATGAAAAAGGGGGTGTAGATAAAACAACCTCAGTACTACCACATATGATTAAAGTATCGGGGTTAAGTTTTACCCCAATTCACGAATTCTTACCACAAAAATCTACAAACCATAGATACCAAAAACAAAAATATATATCTTTATACAATGAAGAGGGCCCAGATTTATACAATTCATATATAGCAGAAGTCACCCCAGAAAGTCCGATAGCATCTAGAGATGCAGGTGGGGGGTTGACAGATAAAGAAACTTTTCCACTACCACCCCAATAATAACAGATAAATGAAAAGATATTCTAGTATAGGAGAAACAATTAATACAAATGAAAATCTAAGGACTTTAGGTTTAGGGTATAAGGTAACTAATAAATACCCTGAAATACCATTAAGTTCAAATGATATTCAAGTTATTACCAACTTTGGTGACCGTTTAGATTTAATGGCAAACCAATTTTATAATGATTCTACATTATATTGGGTTATAGCAGCCGCAAACCCAGATGAAGTAAATTTTGGTTCACTGTTTTTAACAGAAGGATCACAAATACGAATCCCAACGGATTTAAATGAAATATTAAGAAGTTACAAATTTTTAAATGAGTTATAAAAATGGCATTATTAGGAAAAAGTTTTAACAGTTACGTTGCTGATCAGGTAAAGATACGCCAAGAAGCATTAGCACAATCACATCTGGATGTTGATTTATCGAAAACAAATATAATACCAACAAAAGTCCTTAAATCATTAAATACCAACACACCTTGGATTAGAATGGCCAGCTCAGTGAATATTACCAAAGGTAATACTTCAGCACCAGGTACATCTATATATAAACAAATTGAAGACAATAACCCATTTGAAGGTTTTAATTGGAAAGACGATAACCTAGCCAAAAACTTCGTACTTTTTAATGGGGTTAATAAAGGTGGTGTTAAGGTTAAGAAGGATGATGATGTAGGAGGTGTTAAATATATGCCTACTGGAAATACAGGAAACCCCCTCCAAAAAGCATATGGCTTTGGGTATAGTAATTTAGGAGATAAAAATAGTAGAGGCCCTGTCCCACTTCCAGGGATTCAAAGTGTAGACTTTTCATATAAAAATGATGGGGCTTTAGCCCAAGCCACAGTTAAGGTAAAATGCTTTTCCCCTGAACAGTTCCAAATGATAGATATCCTATTTCAAAGACCAGGATATACAGTATTATTAGAATTTGGACATACAGTATTTTTAGATAATAAAGGGGATATACAATATGCAGGGGAAGGTGATTATAACTATTCAACTGACCCATTCAATACCTTATATAAAAAATCAACAGCCACCCAAACATTCTTTAACCTCCACGATGTAATAGCCAAGGAAAAATCAAAATGGGATGGTAACTATGAAGCTTTCTATGGTAAAATATCTAAATTTAATTGGAGTTTTAATAAAGATGGTAGTTATGATATTACTGTAAATTTGGTAGGGATGGGAGACATTATAAGTTCCTTAAAAATGAATATCACTCCACCTAAATTAGAATTCTTAAAACCCGAAGAAGTCAAAGTACAATACGAAAAATTAAAAGAACTAACGGGTGACCCAATTGCAGTAAAAATTGAAAGAGAAGAGTTTGATAAAGTATACATAAAGAAGTTTAAAACCTTACCTGATACAATTAGGAAAAAATTACCTGCTTTAAATTTCGAATTAGATGGATACGAATATTTTACTAAACCTACAGGTAAGAATTTTTGGTCTGGTAATGATATTGGTTTTGAACCTTACAAATTGGAAACTGTTAAATATGCTTCTGCAGCTTTTACTAACGATTCTAGTGAGACAATACAAAATTCATTATCTTCCACATTTAACTATGAACTAAGGAGAATCTATGATAAAACAACCTCAGAATTGGAATTGGATTGGACAAATGATGCTTTTAAAGGGTATTACTCTACTTACCCTAGAGTAAGAGTTGATCAAAGCGAAGGTGGAATTAGTACATCAAAGAAAGGTGGAGTAGCGTGGGGTTCCAGCCAAGCACCAGTCTTATCAATACATATTCCTAAGGATAGTGAAGAAGAGAAAAAAAGAAAATTTGAGGGTGCGGTATATATAAATTTTATCACTTTACTTTCCATTCTCCAACAATATTCAAACCTTTATACAGATGATACCCCATTAATAACTTATGATTTTGATTTTGACGCCCCACAACTAGATAACAACTACATCAAAACATACCCTGGTCAATTCTCTTCAGATCCATCTAAAATTTTAATCCCATATGATGGTATCCCTTTAGACATAAGAGGAAATGGGTTAAATCTACCCGAACAAGAATCCAACAAAAATTCAGGAACACCATTTAATACACAATTAAAAAAATCCCACTTTTTTACAGAAGACCTAGCAACCGGAAGATTAGCTTATGTTTATCTTAATACCGATTATCTTTCAGGTAAGTATGCAGATTCAATCGATGGTCCCACAGGTCAAATATTGTCATTAGATTTTTTAAGAAGTGTATTAAAAGATATAGATGATAATCTAGGAAATTTAAATAACTTTAAAGTTATACATGATAAAGACTCAAATTTAATTAAAATCATCTCAGAAACTCCTCTAGGCAATTCCCCCCCTGAATTAACAAAAATAAATACTTATGGAGTTACAAATACAGAGGGCTCATTTATAAAATCCCTGTCATTAGACTCAGAACTCTCAGATAATTTTGCAACCCAAGTATCAGTAGGTGCTCAAAATAATGGTTCTAATAGTCAATCTAATGGTTTATCATTCTCAACATATAATAAAGGATTAATTGATAGAATTATTCCTAATAAAACTGATTCTGGTGATGTAAAAACTTCTAAAGAAGATAAGAAAAACCTAACTGAAGAACAGAAAAAATCAGCAGCAGCAATTGCAGACAAAAAAGTATCAGATTACTGGGATAATCTTAGAAGAAATGAGGATGGCTCAGTTTCTAAGGATGCAGAAGGAAAACCAATTTCAGATATGGAGTGGAACAGGATTTTAAACAAAAAAACACTACTAACCTTCGAAGCTGCATATATATCCCTGAATTGGGATAGTGAAACTCTCTCAACATTGAAAGATTTAAGTAATAATATTACAAATTATATTACTGGTAATTTAATTAAAACGAGAAAAATGCCTCTCCCTTTCTTCCTCCCATTTAATTTAAAATTAGAAATGAGTGGTTTAAGCGGGATGCAAATTTACAATTCTTTTGAAGTAGATGGTAAAGTTCTACCTCTTACCTATAACCCCAATACCATATATTTAACTATTAAAAGTCTAAGCCATACTGTGGATAGTAATGGGTGGGTAACTAAAATAGAAACATTTTCCCGTCCTAAAACAACCTCAAAACCTACAAAAATAAAAACAAGTTCACCTAATAAAGTAAAATCCCCATACAAAAAAGCATCAAGTGGGGGAGGAAGAACATATACTCAATTTGTAGCTGGTGCTGAGAAAAATAGAACACCCTCTGGAAAAACAAAATCCCTTACGAGGGGTTATGACATGACAAACCTTTTCTGGACCCCTGAAGTAAGACAACCAGTTAAACAATTCTATCTTCACTATACAGTAACCGGAGGAGGTCCTGGCCCTGGAAAATGGTTTAAAAGTGTAATTGATGGGTGGAATAAAAAATCCTCTTTGCATATTTCTACACCATATCTCCTTGATGATGAAGGGAATGTAGAAGTTCTTTATAATGATGTTACATCTTATGGTAATCACCTAGGTCGACCCCAACTCCACAAAATATCATCAGCAGTTGAAATATTAAATTATGGGTATCTAAAGAAAAAAGGTAATAAATATTATAATGTTTATGAAACAGAAATCCCATTAGATAGAGTATGTACGTCTGTAGATAAAAATGGAAAACCTGCTCCTTACAAAGACCAACTATATTGGCATAAAATGACAGATGCTCAAATTGAAGCTATAAGAAAGTTAACATTAGAAGTGTGTGCAAAGTTTAACATCCCACTTAATTTTAGTTATGAGGATTGCTTCCCTCCAAAAGGTAAACTAAGTGACAAAGCAATGAAAGGAACCCCAGGTATATACACCCACAATTCTGTAGAAACAGGTAAATTTGATATACACCCACAAAAAGAATTAGTGGATATGTTAAAGGGTTTACAAACTAAAAAAACAAATTACTTCAAAACCGACTTTACTAAATCCACCTAAATAAATGTACTTTCCTAAAAATAAAATCAAAACCAACCAATACACTAGAGGGGGAGAATACCAATTCGACATTGATGACCCCGACTCAGATTTAGAATATGTTGGGTTTTATTATAAACTGTATACTGGAGAAATTTACTCGGGTAAAAACCCTGATGACCCAACAACAGAACTTTTAATACCTATAGATTTCATCAATCCCGAAACTAACTCCCCAACTCTCCCCAAAATTTCACAATTAGCTATACCATTAGGGGATGCAGATTTTGAGGGTAATTTTTTTGAGTATGGTGATGAGGGTGATAGTAGTATTATTAGTGGGGGTGGAATTGAGAAGTATTTATCTCTCATCCAAACAACCTCCCCTACTAACCCAAGAACCCCCAAATACATCCCACCCCAATATTACCCTAAACCTACAGAAGATGATTATAAAGTTGGTAATTTTAAAAGGTATTTTTGTGTAAAAGCAAATGAAAATTCATACCTTGAATTAGACAAAAAAACATATGATAAATTATCATCCAAAAATTCAAATTGGGCTTATGAGTTATATGTTACATTTTTCCTAGTGTGGTATATAACGGGTGAAGAATCTCAAGTTGAAAGTACTAATAAAAATTTAGTTCTAATACGAGAACAAAGATCCAAAAGAAGAGGATTAAAAGAATTTCTAAGAGAAAATTATACAAAATTCTATAAACCACAATAAGTAAAAAGTAAAATAATTTGGCTCCCATCGGGAGCTTTTTTATATTCACAACAAAATAAAAGTTATGTACTGGTTAGTAGAAACCGAAGAACAAGTCAAAAACCTAGAAAGAATCAAATACGAGGATGTATTTGTAGAGATAGTCCCTCTATCAAATACTGTTCACCCCGTAGAAAATTCCATTTGTTCAATTTATATCCGACCGTTAAAATCAACAAAAGGATTTATGATGACACACTCCCATAGTGAAACGTTATCCTTGGATATTGACAGTATAGTACGCGTATTAAACACATTCAAAAACATATACGTTAGGGATAAAAAAGAATTCTTACACTATTTTATTCTTAAAGGTCTTTATGACATAACCCTAACCCAACCTCCATATATACAAAACTATACCCAGACTCACAACTACTTTTACCACAAATACCCAAATAAAAAAGATATAAACCGTATTATACCCATTGTTAAACACTATGAGTATTGCGAAAAAACATTTGAAACACTAAAACCAAGAATAAATGAACCAATCAACGACTTTTACAACAATAGAGCCACAGTGGTATTCAACGCCATCGAACGAAGTGGTATACGAATTAATAGAGAAGAATTTAAATCGCGTTTTCATGATGTCGATTCCGATTACGTCTACGGACAATTCAATTTCAAAACTCTCACAACAAGACCCTCAAACAGATATAAAGGAGTAAATTATGCAGCAATCAACAAAGAAAACGGAGACAGAAAATGCTTTATCCCAAGCAATGATCTTTTATTTGAGTTGGATATTAGTGCCTATCATCCTACTCTTTTGTCTCATTTGGTGGATTATGATTTTGGTGATGGAGACATCCATCAAAACTTTGCAGATATGTACAAAGTGGATTACCAAAAATCCAAGGAATTAACATTTAAGCAACTATACGGAGGAGTTTTTGAACAATACAAGGACCTGGAGTTCTTTAAGAAGGTACAAGTATATACTGATGATTTGTGGGCTCGGTTTCAAAATGATGGATACGTGGAATGTCCTATTTCAAAGCATATATATAGGAATGATGTGTTGGAAGATATGAAACCTCAAAAGTTGTTGAATTATATCCTACAAAACTTGGAAACGGCAACAAATGTTCGTATATTATGGGAAATATTTAAGTTATTGAAAGGGTGTAAAACAAAATTAATACTTTACACCTATGATAGTTTTTTGTTTGACCTAGATAAAAATGATAAAGAAACAATAAAAAAAATACAAGAAATTTTTAAAACACACAAATTACAGACAAAATTCAATTATGGAACAACATATGACTTTACATAACCCTTCACATACGTATACAGTAGACGATTTTCATGAATCTTCACACACAAATACAATAGATTTGAATAATAGATTACTTTGTACCTTTACTACTAAAGAAGACCTTGATGGGTTACTGGATAGTATCACAACAAAATATGATATATTATATAATAAAATCTTTGTATTACACATCAAAAGTAATGATGAGTATGTTTGTACTTACAATATTGATCAGGGTAATGTTAATACCATCCCTTCTAATACAATATTAGTACATAGAAAAAAAGATTCAAATACTCTCTACACTATTAACGCCCTAAATGAGCTTATCAAAACTCTAAATGGTGGGGTAGTTAATACAAGATTTCCAATTGATTGGCAACATTATAGAAACACAATAATGTTAACTCAGGATAACGAGTTGAAACAATTGAGAACAAAGATCTATAGGATTATAGAACTTTAATAATCTTATCAAATATGACTTGGAATACCTAATTCCTGTTCGTATATTCACATTATAAATTATTAACCAAAAACAGTTATATTATGGACTTAAACGTCATTAAACAACGCTTGGAAAACATGAACAAGCAAACATCAAAATCTGGAGGTGGGGAAAGAAAAAATCTCTTTTGGAAACCAACAGTAGGAAAACAAATCATTAGGGTTGTACCTAATAAATTTAACAAACAGAACCCATTCACTGAAATGATGTTCTATTATGGAATTGGAGAAAGAGTTATAGCATCTCCTGCAAATTGGGGAGAACCAGACCCAATTATGGAATTTGTCCAAAAATTAAGACAAACTTCAGATAAAGAAAACTGGAGATTAGCTAAAAAATTAGAAGCTAAAGTTAGAACATTCGCTCCAGTATTAGTGAGAGGAATGGAAGAAGAAGGTGTCAAATTATGGCAATTCGGATCTATGGTATATCAAGAATTCTTGAATATGGCTACAGATGATGAAATTGGAGATTTTACAGATGTATCAAGTGGTAGAGATATTAAATTGACTACTGTAGGACCTGAAGTAACAGGTACAGCTTATAACAAAACATCTCTTTCACCATCACTAAAAACATCCCCACTGAATGAAGATTCTGCTCAAGTTGAGAAACTTTTAGAAGAACAAGCAGATCCAAAATCTGTATTTAAAAGATTCACTTATGATGAAATTAAAACAGCTTTACAGAAATTTATTGCCCCGGAAGATGAATTAGAAGAAGGATCAATACACTCAGAACCATCAGAAAGATTCGAAAGTGAACCAGTAAAATCAAATTATTCATTAAACGCGAAACCAAAAGAAACTAAAAGTGATAAATTTGATTCTTTATTCGAAGATGATGATTTACCATTTTAAATAAAACATTATAATGGCAAAAAAGAAAAATTCAAAAACATTACAAGAAGCAGTATCTGCTGAGATTCGCTCTAAGTTCAATTTAGATGGTTTTAAAGATAAAAAAGGTTTATCATCAAAATCCAAATTTAAAGAACAACAATGGATACCATTATCCCCGGCATACCAAGAGGTAACATCAACTCCTGGTATACCAATGGGACATATAGTTCTATTAAGAGGACATTCAGATACAGGAAAAACAACAGCACTACTTGAAGCAGCTGTTGAAGCCCAAAAGAGAGGTATTTTACCTGTTTTTATTATCACAGAGATGAAATGGAACTGGGAACATGCAATTCAAATGGGGCTAGAAGTAAATGAAGTAATAGATGAAAAAACCGGAGAAGTTATAGATTATAATGGTAATTTCATATATGTAGATAGAGAAAGTATACATACTATAGAAGATGTAGCAACATTCATTCTAGATCTAGTCGATGACCAGAAAAAAGGTGATTTACCTTATGACTTACTATTCTTGTGGGATTCAATCGGATCAGTACCGTGTGAAATGTCCATAAAATCGAATAAAAATAACAATGAGTGGAACGCAGGTGCCATGTCTACACAATTTGGTAATAACGTGAACCAACGTATGGTACTTTCAAGAAAAGAATCATCACCTTATACAAATACATTAGTTTGTATTAATAAAGTTTGGACAGCTAAAGCAGAATCACCTATGGGTAAGCCCAAATTGATGAACAAGGGTGGATTTGCAATGTGGTTTGATTCAACATTTGTGGTAACATTTGGTAATATTTCAAATGCTGGAACCTCTAAAATTAAAGCAATTAAGGGGGGTAAGCAAGTAGAATTTGCTAAACGTGTCAATGTTCAAATTGATAAAAACCACATCAATGGTATGACTACTAGAGGAAAAATTGTTATGACACCTCACGGATTTATCTTAGATAATGATAAAGACTTGAAAAAGTATAAAGATGATCATACTGAAGAATGGTCTAAAATTTTAGGAGGGGGAGATTTTAATATTGTTGAAGAAGAACAAAATTACAACGATATTTCAACATTCACAAAAGAACCAGAATAAATTATGGATAAAAAAGAATTACTTAACCTCCTGAATGATGTTCAGGAGGATAGCCAAAATACTGTAGAAAGTAAAAGAGTATTAGTTATAGATGGGTTAAACCTATTTTTTAGGAACTTTGCTATGCTCAATATGGTAAACCCGGAAGGGGTTCATATAGGAGGATTAGGTGGTTTTTTTAGATCATTAGGAGCACTAATCCGTCAAACCGACCCAACAGAAGTTATAGTTGTGTTTGACGGGGTAGGTTCTTCTGCTAATAGGAAGAACTTAGTACCTGAATATAAATCCAATAGAAACTTACAAAGGATTACAAATTGGGATACTTTCGATGATATGGAAGAAGAACAAGATTCTAAAATAGATCAAATTGTTAGAATTATCCAATACCTAAAAACACTCCCAGTAAAAACCATAGCTCTAGATAAGACAGAAGCCGATGACATAATTGCATATTTAGGTAGTATTATACCATCTAAACCAGAAGATAAAATCATCATAGTTTCATCTGATAAGGATTTCTTACAGTTGGTAAATGAGAATGTTTTAGTGTATAGACCCATAGAAAAAGAATATTACAATGAGGATACCATAAAGGAAAAGTTCAACATATCTCCACACAACTTTATAATATATAAAACGTTATTAGGTGATAGTTCTGATAAGGTTAAGGGTATAAAGGGTTTAGGTGAAAAAGGATTATATAAGAAATTCCCTGAAATTACCGAAAAGGACCTTACATTAGATGATATTCATTCTATATGTGAGTCTAAATTTAAAGACCATTTAGTCTATGCTAGAGTAATCCAAAATATCGAAGAGTTAGAAAAAAACTATAAAATTATGGATTTAAGTAATCCTATGTTAACAGAAAGAGATAAAGAACATTTAGAAAAATTTGTCTCCTCAGAAGAAATTCATTATCTTCCAGAGCAGTTTTTAGCAATGTATAAGCAAGACCAATTAGGAGCAATAATTAGAAACGTAGAGTTTTGGGTCAAAGATGTATTTGCTAGATTCGCCAACAATTAATAAAATAAAAACCAGTTTTAAAAAATAAGTTATAAATGACACTACAAAACCTTAGTCAGTACGGACCCCATTTCCAAGTAAAAGTAATTTCATCATTACTCTCTCATAAAAAATTTCTTACAAACATTCACGACATAATAAGTGAAGAGTATTGGGATAATCCATCCCACCAATGGATAATAAAGGAAATAATTAGATATTATGATAAGTACCATACAACCCCTAGTATGGAAATATTGAAGGTAGAACTTCAAAAAATTAAGAATGATGTTTTAAAAATATCAATAAAAGAACAATTAAAATTAGCATATGAAGCCTCTGATGAAGATTTAGAGTATGTCCAGGAAGAATTTTCAACATTCTGTAAAAACCAACAACTTAAAAAAGCATTATTAAATAGTGTTGATCTATTAAATGCTGGTGATTTTGATGGAATTAAATTTCTAGTAGAATCAGCATTAAAAGCAGGACAGGATAAAAATGTAGGACATGAGTATAATAAAGATATTGAATCAAGATTTAGAGAAGATGCAAGAACTGTAATCCCATCACCTTGGGAACGTATAAATGATCTAATGCAAGGTGGTTTAGGTAATGGAGATTTTGGTTTAATATTTGGTAATCCTGGAGGTGGAAAATCTTGGAGTTTAGTAGCTTTAGGAGGTTATGCTGTTAGGATGGGGTACAATGTTCTCCATTACACACTTGAACTAGGTGAAGCTTACGTTGGACGTAGATATGATGCCTTCTTCTCCCAAACCCCAGTAGATGAAATATTAAAACACAGAGAAAAAGTTGAAGGGATTGTTAATGAACTTCCAGGTGAATTAATTATTAAGGAATTTCCAATGGGTAAAGCAACAATATCAACAATTGAATCACATATTCGTAAAGTAACTGAGTTAGGAGTCAACCCAGATTTAATAATAATAGATTATGTTGATTTACTTTCAACGAAGAAAAGAACTTCTGATCGTAAAGGGGAAATTGATGATATTTATACAAGCACTAAAGGATTAGCTCGTGAATTGGATGTGCCCATCTGGTCAGTTTCTCAAGTAAACAGAGCAGGAGCTAAAGATGATGTAATTGAGGGGGATAAAGCAGCGGGTTCATATGATAAGATTATGATAACTGACTTTTGTATGTCTCTTTCAAGGAAAGCCAAAGATAAAGTTAACGGTACAGGTAGATTTCATATTATGAAAAATAGGTATGGGATGGATGGTCTTACTTTTGGAGTTCAAGCAAACACTTCAACAGGACACTTCTCCGTTCATGACTATGACCCAGATGAAGAATTCGAATCAGAAACTACCAATACTAGGACTAATAGTTACGATAACTTTGATGCATTTGACAAACAGTCATTAAAGAATAAGTTTTTCGAGTTGAAGTAAAAATATTTAAAAATTTTAAAATGACAAACAAAAGAGATATACTAAAAGAAAGAATAGTTTATAAACCATTTGAATATCAAACAGCAGCTGATTATTGGTTAAAACAACAACAAGCCCATTGGTTACATACAGAAGTACCAATGATGTCTGATTTGAATGATTGGAATTCAAATTTAAACGAAACAGAAAAAAATATTATAGGTTCAATCCTAAAAGGTTTTGCTCAAACAGAAACAGTTGTAAATGATTATTGGACACAACTAGTTACTAAGTGGTTTAGAAAACCTGAAATTATTATGATGGCTACAACATTCGGTGCTTTTGAAACAATCCACGCCGAAGCATATTCACTATTAAATGAAACACTTGGACTCGAAAATTTTGATGAATTTATGGAAGATGAGGCTACGATGGCTAAAATTGAAGCTCTTACTACTGTTAGGGATAGTTTTAATGGTGAAAAAGATATCCATGAAATCGCTAAATCACTCGCCATATTCTCAGCATTTACCGAGGGAGTTAATTTATTCTCTTCCTTCGCCGTCCTCTTATCTTTCAAAATGCGAAATAAGCTTAAGGGAGTGGGTCAAATTGTTGAATGGTCTATTAGGGACGAATCACTCCACTCAGAAGCCGGTTGTTGGCTATTCAGAACACTTATCGAAGAAAATCCTGAAATCAAAACACCAGAGCTTGAAGCAGCAATAAACGAAGCAGCTTTACTTTCATTACAGCTTGAATTAGACTTTATCCGTAAATGTTACGAGTTGGGTGATTTAGAGGGATGTTCACAGTATGATTTGGAAAACTTTATTAAAAATAGAGTTAATATCAAATTAGGTGATTTGGGGTATAAGGGAATAGTTTCTGATATTGATGTGACAGCTGTAGAAAGGATGAAATGGTTTGATCACCTATCAGCCGGGAAACAACATACTGATTTCTTTGCAAATAGGGTAACAAATTACTCTAAAGGGAATATGAATTGGGATGAAAGTATATTTTAAAAAACAAAAAAAAATGGATAACAATAGTTTAGTAGAAGACTACACAAAATGGGAAAGGGGTAAAGATTACCCTGAACATTTTGATGAAGTAGCATTATCAACAATATCAAAGGGTTACTTATTATCGGGGGAAACACCACGAAAAGCATACAGGCGAGTAGCCCATGCTGTGGCAATGCGTTTAAATAGACCTGATTTAGAGAATAAATTTTTTAAATATGTCTGGAATGGTTGGATTGGTTTAGCTAGTCCAGTACTATCGAATACAGGTACAGATAGAGGATTACCAATATCATGTTTTGGTATCGATACTCCAGATTCTGTTAGAGGGATTGGATTAACCAATGCTGAACTTATGAGATTAACATCTTATGGTGGGGGTGTAGGTATATCCCTTAGTAGAATTAGAGGTAGAGGAACTGAAATTACCGGGAATGGGAAAAGTGAAGGAGTTGTACCTTGGGCTAAAATTTATGATTCAACAATTATAGCAACCAATCAGGGTTCAGTTCGTAGGGGGGCAGCATCTGTTAACCTAGATATTAACCATACAGATATTAAAGAATTTCTCCAAATTAGAAGGCCTAAAGGTGATCCTAATAGACAATGTCTTAACTTACACCAATGTGTAGTCGTAGATGATGCGTTTATGAAGCGCCTAAATGATAGAGACAGCGAAGCTATGTCACTTTGGTTAGAAATACTTAAATCACGTGTAGAAACGGGAGAACCATACATTATGTTTAAGGATAATGTTAATAAAGATAATCCTTTAGCATATAGGATGAATAACTTAGATGTCAGTATGACTAATATCTGTTCTGAAATTACATTACACACAGATGAGGAACATTCATTCATCTGTTGTTTATCTTCCCTGAATTTAGCTAAATATGATGAATGGAAAAACACAGATGTTGTTGAGATAGCAACCTATTTTTTAGATGGTGTAATGGAAGAATTCATCGTTAAAACCAATGGTAAAGATTCAATGATCCGTTCTCACAGACATGCTAAAAAGGGTAGAGCATTAGGTTTAGGTGTAATGGGGTGGCATACATTTCTCCAAAAGAAAGACTTACCATTTAATTCATTAGCCTCTACAGCTTGGACTCACACAATTTTTAGCGATATTAAACAAAAGGCAGAAGCTGCATCTCGCAAAATGGCTTTAGAATATGGAGAACCTTTATGGTGTAAAGGAACAGGTATGAGAAATACTCACGTAATGGCAATTGCCCCTACAGTATCAAATTCTCGTATTAACTCATGTTCAGCTGGGATTGAACCTCAACCTGCAAATGTTTATGTATTTAATGGTGCTAAAGGGACATTTATAGTTAAAAACCCTGAATTGGAAAAATTGTTAATTGAAAAAGGTAAAAATGAAAATAAATACTGGGATCAAATCCTTGCAGATAATGGTTCAGTAGCAAATTTATCAAATAATGTATTAACCGAAGAGGAAAAAGAAATATTCTTAACATTCCCAGAAATCAACCAATTAGCTTTAATCCAACAAGCGGCAGTAAGACAACAATATATAGATCAAACACAATCCTTAAATGTTGCTTTTGACCCAACAGATTCACCCAAGTGGATTAATCAAGTCCATATGGAGGCACATCGATTGGGGATTAAAACTTTATATTATCTAAGAACTGATTCTGTAATCAAAGGTGATTTAGGGTCTCGTACGAGCGAAGATTGTTTGAGTTGTGATGGCTAGTGGAATCTTGAATATTTCCTATTCTTAAAGGGGGGTGCAATAGCATTCCCCTTTTTATATTTATAATAAAATTAACCAAGATATGAAAAAAATTGTAAATTGGCTTTCTGGTTTATTAAAAGACGAGAAAGGTACACCATCATCAAAAAGATTTATAGGAATAATCTCAGGATTAAGTTTATGCCTTACATTGGTATTAAATCAATTTTCAGCAATAGATGTAGCCCCATCCCCAATATTAATTAATGCCGTAGCGGCTTTAGCATTTGGTGCTTTAGGGTTAGCATCCGTAGATAAAATTTGGGGTAATAAGTTACCCCTGAGTGACAAAGATAAAAAAGACGAAGAATGATTTTAAAAAACGGTTCAAGGGGAAAAGAAGTTAAAGAACTTCAAGAATATTTAGAAATAGGTGCAGATGGTATCTTCGGAAAAGGAACAGAATCAGCAGTTAAGGATTGGCAGTTAAAAAACAAACTAACAGCTGATGGTATAGTAGGCCCTAATACTTGGGATGCTATGGGGTTGGCTACAACAGACAATTCAGAATCGTCCTATACAACAGAAAACGGGTTGATAATTAACAAATATTATTTACCAAGAGGTGAATATAAAACAGGACCTACAGATAAGGAGTTTGTTTTCATCCACCACACAGCAGGATGGCAAAATCCATATAAGACAATTGATAGTTGGGGTAGAGATTCTAGAGGTGCAGTAGCAACCGAATTTGTATTAGGTGGTCAATCCGTAAAAGGTAATGATAACAAGTACGATGGGGAAATGGTACAAGCATTTCCAGAAGGTGGATATGGTTGGCATTTAGGAAAGAACGGTTCCCAACATATGCACACTCATTCAGTAGGTATTGAAGTTAATAACTTTGGATATATTAAGGGTGGAAAAACATATGCAGGTACAACAGCTCACGAATCTCAAATAGTAACTTTAGATAAGCCTTTTAGAGGATACAAAACATGGCATAGATATTCGGATGCTCAAATTGAAGCTTTACATAAGTGGATTTTACATATAGCTGAAAGAGATAATATCGATGTGAGAGCTGGATTACCATCACTAATAAAAGAAAATGGAGCTGATGCATTTGAATTTAACGCAGATGCTTACTATGGTAAAGTAAAAGGCCTTTGGACCCACACTAACACCAGAAAAGATAAATCAGATATGTTCCCACAACAAGAGTTGATGGATATGTTAACAAGTTTATAAGAAATATTATGATCAAAAACCCCACGTGTACTTTTTTAGATATACTAACTTCTAAAGTAGGAATAATTTTAACACCGATTTTAACAGCAATGACATTCATAGCTACATACTTTTTTAACCTTACAATGAACAACTATGAACAATATATAGCCATTATTTCAGTAGTATTCCTAGATGGGATATTTGGCATTATAGCTGGAACGAAACGTGAAGGGTTTAAAACTTTTAAAGCTATTAGTGTATTACGAACAGCTGTAGTTTGGATACTAATATTAACGGTATTACTTTCTATAGAAAAGGGATTTACTGGTTCGGGGTGGATAAGTGAAACGGTATTAATACCATTCATGGCATTTCAAATAATAAGTGCACTTAAAAATGCATCTATGGCTGGGTATATTAAGGTAGACTTATTAAACACAATCCTGGATAAGATAGATAAACATAAGGGATCTAGAGATTGATAATGAAAGAAAAGGTTGTATATATGTTAGCTTTTGGGATCCTAATGTTATTAGGATTTATTGTTATAGGTGATTTTATAGTTGCCCTAAAAGAAAACAGACCAGTTGATGATTCAATAGTCAACCTCCTTCAACTAACAATAACAGGAATTATAGGAATTATAGGTACATATTTCGGAGCAAAAAGCAATAACCAAAATCAATAAAAAATTATGGGAGAAAACAAAACCCAACCCCACAACCCTAGTATAGGAGCAGGTGCGAATGTAGGAGCAGATGGTGGAACAAACAACACAGACACTAGTCTGAATGGAGAATACAGAGCAGGTGCTGGTATCTATGTAAATGCTCAAGGTGAGTGGACGGATCCAAATGGTACTGTTCTAAGAGGAGAAGCTTTAATGAAAGCAGAAGCTAATGCATCCGCAAAATACGGTGTCGGTTACCGAGATGGTAATCTCTATATAGAAGCAGTAGCAGAAGCTAAATTAAGAGCTGAAGTTGCTTTGAAAGCAGAAATGGAGAATGGAGATAACGCCGGAGGTGTTGAATTATATGCATATGCAGAACTCTACGCTTGGGCCGGTGGTGAAGCTAATGTAGGTACTGATGGATGTTGGTTCGAAGGTGGAGCGATAGCTGGAGCTAAAGCTGGTGCCGGTACGAAGACATATTACACAAATGAAGCATTAGGAGTTGCTGCAACTAATAACACATCAGTATCCGCGGGAGCACAAGTTGGTGGAACTATCGGTGGTGGCTATCAAGTACCAGATTGGAACAAGGATAGTAAACCAATTACAATAGGTGGTTCAGTAAACCTAGCACTTATTGTAGGTGTAAAGACTGAAGGAACTGTTACAGTTGATGTAGACCCAGCGTATGATGCGATTGTAGAAACAAACAATAAAGCAATTGAGGCAGCAGCAGAATTACTTAAAACTAAAGAAGCTCAAAGATTGAAGAGAGAAGCTGAAGCAGCTCAGAGAAAATTAGAGGAAGCGGCCGCAGAATTACAAAGACAAAAAGACAATGCCGCAAGAGAATTGCAAAGACAAGCAGATAATGCAGCAGAAGCTTTAAGATTAAAAGAAGCAGCAGATGCTTTAAAGAAAGCAAAGAAGAAAGCTAATCCTAAAAATTGGTTTAAATAAAATAAAATAAAAATATGAAAAAAATTAAAAATTTACTTAAAAAAACATGGGATAAAGTTTATCCTGTACTATTCTTTTTGTTTATTGAACTTAAAGACTTTAAAAATTGGACATCAGTTAGAGCAGTATACCTTTTAATGTCGTTAGTATTGTTTGGAGGTTTACTATGTAAAAACTGGTGGGTGGTAGTGTTGGTGATTGCCATGCTTAACATTGGTGTGTGGACTAAAAAATGTCCTTCTAAATGGTTTTTTGAAAAATTTGGCCTTAAGAAGGTTAAACTTTAATGGAAGCCCTTAAAGGGATATCACTAAGTGCTAGAATATCCCTTGGAATATCTGGGGTTATTATGCTTACTTTCTTTACTGTGCAAACTTGCATTGTGTTTGGTTTATGTGAACCAACGTTGTTTCTAGCTAAGTTTGGTTGGGGTTGTGTAATATTCTTTATACCTCCCTTCTTTAAGGTTGTAATCGAGTTCATTAACAATATAAAGGTTAGAGAAGAAAAGGCAAATTCCCAACTAGCTGGTATTAGCCAATCTAACCTTGTTGTAACTTTAACAATGGATGGGTATATAATTCAAGCTAATGAAAATTTTTGTAGTTTGATGGGGTGTTCTGATAGTGAAGTTAGAAAACAACCCCACCATCGAATGGTTAATCCTGAATATGCTAAAAGTAAAGAATATTTAGAATTTTGGGAAACCCTTAGACGGGGTGAAAGTGTTACGGGTGAGTTTGAAAGAATTAGTAAAGACGGTTCTAAGAAGTATCTGTTTGGAAACTATACACCAATTAAAAACTCTAAAGGTAAATATGATACAATACTTAAAATAGCAACCGACATTACTTCTCAACATAATGCTGAAAAGATTGTTAATCAAAAAAACTCATATTTAGAACATGCTGCTAAAATCCTAAGGCACGACATGCATTCAGGTATTAATACCTACATGCCTAGAGGTTTAAAATCTTTAAAGAGGAGATTAAGTGAGGATCAAATAAAAGAGTTAAAGATACAATCACCACTAAGGATGTTGGAGGAGGGATTAAAGCATACTCAAAAAGTATATGATGGGGTTAAAGAGTTTACAAACTTAGTAAAAAAGGATGTACAGTTAAATAAACAACCCCACAACTTAGGTGGGATATTAGAAAATTATCTATCATCTACATCATATAAATCCCAGATAGTCATCGATCAATTACCTACAATTAAAGTTAATGAACCACTATTTTGTACAGCTATTGATAATCTAATTCGTAATGGATTAAAGTATAATGATAGCTCTACTAAATGTGTAATGCTTTTTATGGAGGATGATAATACATTTTGTGTGCAGGATAACGGAAGAGGGATTACACAACAAGAATTTCTTGGTTTATCTGAACCATATACAAGAAAACAAGGACAAATTGAGGATGGGTCCGGGTTAGGTTTAAATATTTGTAAGGCTATATTAACTGAACATGGATTTACTATAACCGCAGAAAAACTTACAAAAGGTACAAAATTAAAAATAAAAATAAAATGATAAACTCCCTTATGTTGATAGATGATGAAGATCTATTTCACTTGGTATTCGAAGATGCTTGTAGTATATTGGATATGACCCTTTCACTAGAAGCATTAAACTCTTCTGATGAAGCTGATAAAAAATTTAAAGAATGGTTCCCAGACGATCCACACCACGAAAGACCTGAATGTGTGTTTGTTGATTTAAATATTATAGGATCTTCATTTAATGGGATTGAAATGGTACATAAGATTAACTACGAGTATGGTAATGGGTGTGTTATTGGAATCATTTCATCCTCAGATGATATTCAAGAGATTGAAAAAGCAAAACAAGCAGGTGCACAGTTTTGGATCATTAAATCAGACGAAATTGAACCTCGTTTAGAAGAGTTTAGAGAGGATTACGAAGGTTACAAAAATAAAACTAACCCTTTTAAAATATACAAATGATAAAAAAATTAGGCCATATATTAACATATCATGATTCAGAACCAACTGAGGTTTTGCAAGGATTAATATGGTTTGTATTTGCACCATTTGTACTAGAAGCGGAGTTCTTTCCTAATTTGTGGTATATTGCTGTTATTAGTGTGTTAATTGGATATGGTACACTCCATTCAGTTGTTTATAGTAGCTTAGAACGAAGAAGGTTATTTGGGTATGGTTATGGGTTGATGGCTATTGTATTTGTTATAATACACTTTACATCACCAAAACATCAAACCCCTATGAATTGGGGATGGATTGTAATTACTATTAGTGCTTTAAGTAACATTAGAAGAATTACCCAAAAAATAGAATCCAAAAAAATAAAATCAGAAGAAAAAGATATCTCTAAAATGTATCGAGAAGATTTAGAGAAAAAAATTGAACATTTAGAAAAAGTAAATTTTGATTTGAGATTTAAAAATATCAAACTTCAAGATCCTAAAAAATAAATTGAAATGAAGGTTACTAAAGAGTTGAAAGATGTCTTTCTAAAGTTAGCTAAAGAAAAAAGAATTTACCTAGAAGGTAATATTTTAAAAATCCTAAAGGCAGAAGATAATGAGTTTGGAGAGTATCTTAAGTTGTGTAAAGAAAAGGATACATCTAGTAGAAGGAAAAGATTAGATGTAACAAAGCAAGTCCAGAAACAGAACAAAGAATTAGAAACATCAGCTCAGAAAAATAAAAACTTAATGGTAGAGTTGCAGAATGCTTTAGATGAAGCAGAAGCATCTAAATATGAAGCAGAAAATTTAAGAGATGCAGCTGTAGAAGATTTAGATACTCTCCAAAAACGTACGCAATTTGAGTTGATAGGTTTAATAGTAAAAACCGCTCTTTGGATTATAGGGGGGGTTGGATTATTAACTACCCTTTTGTATCTTTATGTATTATCATCAGGGATAGATGCTAAAATAATAGAATCTACTTGGTCTAATTTATTTGGTATTTTACTTACAAATTCATTTAGTATTATTGGTACTATAATGGGTGTTAAGTATGCTACTGAAAGTAAAAAGTAAAAATTATGTTAAAGAAAATTCAAGAAAGAATATTCCCATTCTTAATATTAATATCTGCCCTAACAGTATCAGCATCAGCTGCATTTTACTCAGTTAGTGGTCTTAGTAAATTATTCGCGGGGGCAACTTTCGCAGTTATAATAATGGCTTCCTCCTTAGAATTTGCCAAATTAGTAATAGCTTCACTATTACATAGATATCGAAAATCATTGCCCTTAGGGTTAAAAGTATATTTAACATCTGCTGTTGTGGTTTTAATTCTAATTACCTCAATGGGTATTTATGGTTTTCTTAGTTCCGCATATCAAGAAACCGCTACAATATCAGGAACAATAGATTCAAAAATATCCCTAGTTGAAACAAAAAGAGATAATATTAGAGAACAACTTTCAACTTACACAGGGGAAAAAGAATCAATAAATAAAGCTATCTCTGATTTAAGATCTGGCCTAGCCAATAATGTTATAACATATACTAACGCGGAAGGTCAATTAATGACCACAACATCTTCATCAACTCGACGAGCGTTAGAAAAACAATTAGATCAAGCTATTTCACGCCAATCTAGTATTAATGTTAAGGTAGACGAATTAAATGAAAAACTTTTTGAATATGAAACTGAAATAGTAGAAGTATCTACTAATAGTGAATTAGCAGGTGAGTTAGGTCCATTAAAATACCTCTCAGGTTTAACAGGGTGGGGGATGGATAAAATTATTAATATACTATTACTGATAATTATTTTAG
>OBMK010001040.1_pt1 | contig 24573 bp, 16 predicted proteins | sample 1539081 | NCBI WGS metagenome assembly OBMK01 (sample SAMEA3355528, study PRJEB22509) | marine metagenome | biome: marine; feature: river plume; material: water | place: USA | collected 2010-08-07 | depth 0.5 m | reverse complement strand
GTTCCCACACATCTGTTGTACGCCATGTGATTTTGCCCTTGTCTGGAGTGAGAAGTAGCCGCTACAGGACATACCGTTTCACAAGGTGCGTGGTTACAGTGTTGACACATAACTGGCTGGAAAGCCACTTGAGGATTGGCAGAAGGATCTTCTAATTGACCAAAGCCGCCGAGTGAACCTTCATCACCAAACAATCCATTGAAGTCATCTTTCTTCTGGTTATCTCCTTCAAAAGAGGTTTCAGAAGAATAATAGCGGTCGATACGCAACCAGTGCATGTCTCGAGATTTTCTAATTTCAGCCTTACCTACAACCGGTACGTTGTTTTCAGCGTGACAAGCAATCACACAAGCCCCACAACCTGTACAAGCATTTAGATCAATGGAAAGGTTGAAGTGATGTCCTATGGATCGATCAAATGAATCCCAAAGATCCACAGAAGAGGCCGGTACTTCCTGGTGGTTTAGAGAAACCACAGGCTTCTCATTCCATTGCTCCGCTTTAGCTGTGTTGAAAATTTCTAAGGTGGTCTCCTTGATGATATCACCACGGCCCATCAATGTATTCTGTAATTGAACTGAGGCAAATTCGTGCATTCCTGAAGCTAGCGCTACAGACACTTCTTGTACTGGTTGGAAAGCTTGGTAGAAACCGTAGGCGTTCACCCCTACTTGCATCAATTCTTTTAAGCCTGATTTCCTGCCGTACCCCAAAGCGAGTCCAATAGTTCCTGGCGCTTGTCCTGGTTGAATCAACGCGGGAACTTTAAGCGTAGTGTTCCCCACGGTAAGGGTAACATAGCTACCGTCTAAACCTCCGTTAGCAGCATGCTTATTGACAATACCCAAGGCTTGGGCATCAACTTTTGAGAATGTGGCATAATTATCCCAGCTCACACGGGAGATGGGATCGGGGAATTCTTGAAGCCAAGGGTTATTGGCCTCTTGACCATCACCCATACCTGTTTTGGTATAAAGTACTAGCTCCATCGCCACACCCTTACTGGCGGCAAGAGAAGCGGCGCTAGCTGCCCCATTAATCGAAGTAACAGCTGTTCTTCCTGAAGTGTTTTGGGTAAAGTATCCGTCGTGTAAGGCTTGAGACCAAGACGAAGAACCCAAGATATTATTTTCCCAATATGCGCGAACGTAGTCGTAGTAAGAAGAGTCAACCCCCATCCAATTTAGCAGAGAAGTCTGGATTTGGCGGGAATCAAAAAGATTTCTGATCACAGGTTGAGCCAGTGCATACTGTCCAACTTTGGGAGACAGATCACCCCATGATTCTAAATAATGATTAGCCGCACCCACGTACTGAGCTACTTCTGTAGTCTCGTTAGGTGTAGTGGCAAAAACTACCGTAACGGGAACTTGCTGCATGGCTGCGGCAAATTCGCCTCCATTCGGCAGGCTATATACCGGGTTAACCCCATCGGTAATCAACATACCTACCTGACCTGCGGCCATGGCTGGTAAAATTGCATTAACCTCAGAAGCATTGGCATTGCTGATGGTTCTGGGCAATGAGGGATCAAATGAGGTACTAGACAACCACTGATTGATAGCAAGTACCAACAATTGGGCATCTACATCTTCTAATCCACTCACTATAACACCAGCAGATCCCACTTTGCGCAAATCTGAGACCATAGCATCCACCATTTTTTGCTGAGCTTCTGTCAGCTCAACAGCTAACGAAGTTCCAGACAATCCACTGAATAGAGCGGCAAGAATTCTTTTTTGTTCTGCGTTTGTCGCGGGTAGTCTGTAATCCGCGTTAGCTCCAGATAGACTCATCAAAGATTCTACTTGATAATGACGCGACATTCTTCCTTGGCTAGGAACTCTTCCTTGGGCATAACCAGCAGCATAGCCCCCACCCTGCCAATCTCCAAGAAAATCAGCACCAACCGACACAATAACATCAGCTTTTGAAAAATCGTAGTCAGCCAATGCGCGTTGTCCATAAACACGCTCGTAAGCAGCTAGGGCCGCTTCTTTGGAAACTGCATCATAGGCTACATGAACTACTTGGGGGTAAACCGCCTGCAATTGAGCGATCAAAGCAGCCGTAGAGGGGCTGGCGTATGATTGTGTCAATAAGACCACTTTCTGTCCAGAAGCCTTGGTAGCATTTAATTGGTCGATAACGGCCTTATCCAGATCCGCCCAGGAAACCGGAGCTCCCTTAAGTGAAGGACCTTGTATTCTGGCGCTGTCATAGAGCGAAAGTACTGACGCGTGTACACGTGCATTGGCGCCTGAAAAATAGGCAGCTTCCCTGTTTGACTCTATTTTGATTGGGCGACCTTCAGCTGTTTTAACCAAAACAGATGCAAAATCAAACCCATTAGCGATACTTGTTGCGTAGAAGTTGGCTATTCCTGGAATGATTTCCTCAGGCTGAACCACATAAGGAATCGTTTTAATCACAGGACCTTCACATGCCGCTAGCGTAGCTGCCGCTGTACTGAATCCGACAAACTTCAAGAAATCCCGACGGTTAGTCGATGTATTATCTAATGTTTCCTTGTTTCCCAAAAATTGGTCAACAGGCAACTCAGATACAAACTCATTATTTCGGAGCTTTTGGATTGCAGGATCATTGGAATTTAGTTCCGCTTCGCTTTTCCAATAGTTTTTAGTTGATGCCATAGGATCTGATATAAACTTCTTATTCAATTAATAGTGGCATTTTCCACATTCAAGCCCGCCCATTTGTGCTGCAGTCAGCTTTTCAACACCGTATTTCTCTGAAAGTGCTTTGTGTATGGAAGCGTAGTATTCATTGCCCTTGACATCCACTTCAGTGGCTCTATGGCAATCGATACACCACCCCATAGTTAATGGGGAATACTGGTAAGCAATTTCCATCTCTTCAACAGGTCCATGACATGTTTGGCAAGCAACACCAGCCACAGTGACGTGTTGAGCGTGATTGAAATAAGCAAAGTCTGGCAACTTGTGGATGCGCACCCACTCTACCGGTTTCGCATTACCCGTGTACGATTGGGTGTTTTCATCCCAACCAACAGCTTGGTATAGCTTCTTAATCTCACCTGTGTAGAACTCGTTAGTGTATCCCTCGGCTATGTCTTCTGGTGTTGGACCTTCAGGGTTACCCTTGTACTCGTAGATTGATTTGTGGCAATTCATGCAAATATTTAGCGAAGGCACACCGGAATGTTTTGAACTCCTGGCCGAAGAGTGACAGTACGTACACTCAATTTTGTTATCTCCAGCGTGAATTTTATGAGAAAAGTGAATGGGCTGAATCGGCGCATAGCCCTGATCAACACCTATTTGAGACAAATAACCATACACCTGGTACGCACTAAACAGTAAAAGGAAAATAACTGTAACAAAAATCAGAAAGGGATTGTTGGAAAAATACTTCCAGAATGAGGGGATTTCCGTTTTTTTCTCCTCGGTATAAATCCCGTTAGCTACAGCAATTTTAGTCAAGATGCGTCTGACAAAGACCAACATCAACAACAACAGAGCAAAGACAACGACTAAGGCACCGAGAATTAACTCATTGGAAACTCCCGATGCAGCCGGCGCAGCTGTTTCAGCACTTGCCATAGCAGCAGGTGCAGCAGGTGCGGGTTCAGGCGCGTCTGTGTAAGCCAAAATAGCATCGATATCGCTGTTGCTCAAAAGAGGAAAAGCGGTCATCTGTGTTTGGTTGTATTCGTTGTAAATAGCCAGTGCACGAGCGTCACCAGATTTGATCAACGACTGACTGTTTTTGATCCAAGCATACAACCATTCTTTATCACCATCGTACTTACCGACAACCCCAGCCAAAGCTGGACCGGTCATTTTGCGGTTCAAGGCGTGACAAGCAGCGCAATTTTGATTGAACAATTGCTTCCCTTTTTGGACATCATCAGCAGCAGCTTCTTGAGCCATAACAGCACTGAAAGACAGGTACATAGACAGGAAAAGCAACGAAAAAATTCGGGAGATGGATTGGAGGCAAATCACCTTTTTCATAGAGTATAGTTTGCTGTGAAGATCAAGTAAAACCTCATTTTTTTAATGTCTAAGGCCTACTATATTTCGCAAGCAAAAATAAACAATAGACTTTATTTCATTGATCCATAAAGTTGGATAATTAATAATTTATACTTGTTCTAAATAAGAGATAAATACGCGCTGTTACAAATAAAATATACCTTTGCTGCATGAGACAAAAAATACTTTGTTACACCGCATTTGGCCTCTTCAATGCCCTAGCTTTCTCCGCTTGGGGTCAACGAGATAGTTTATTGGTTTCAGAGGCAAAATCCGCTGATAAAATCAACTGGATGCTCGAGGATTATCAAGCATTAAACCGCATTACTTCGGCATACCGTATACAGATTTATGCGGGCAACTACCAAAATGCACAAAAAATCATGGCTGAAGCCCAATCCGCTTTTCCTGACACCCCTGTTTTTCTTGATTTTAGATCTCCAAGCTACCGGGTGAGGGTGGGTGCCTTTGCCACGCGATTAGCCGCTGAGAAGAAATTAATCGCCATCAGAAGGATCTATAAAACTTCTGTTTTAATCGCCATCAGAAGGATCTATAAAACTTCTGTTTTAATCAAACCAGAAAAAACCTTATGATCAGAAACTAAACTAAAATAAAAAAAGCCCTTTCGGGCTTTTTTTATTTTAGTTTCTTCTTGACAGCTACTTCTTTGTAGGCCTCTATAATGTCTTTTTCATATAGATCATTGTAGTTTTTGATCTGCATACCACAATCATAACCTTTAGCTACTTCCTTGGCGTCATCTTTAAATCGCTTTAGGGAGGTTAACTCTCCGGTGTAGACGACCACTCCTTCACGGATCAACCTGATTTTTGAATCCCTAAATATCTTACCGGTAAGCACCATACAACCTGCAATGGTTCCGATTTTAGATATTTTAAAGGTTTCACGCACCTCAGCAGTTCCGTTGATCTCTTCCTTCATTTCTGGAGAAAGCATCCCTTCCATCGCATCTTTCAGATCGTTGATTGCATCATAGATGATGGAGTACGTCCTGATGTCGATTTCTTCCTTCTCAGCCAGGTCACGTGCATTACCCATAGGGCGTACATTAAATCCAATGATGATTGCATCAGAAGCCGAAGCGAGCAATACATCCGATTCCGTAATAGCTCCCACCGCTCTGTGAATAATATTCACTTGGATTTCGTCGGTAGACAATTTCTGGAATGAATCGGTCAGCGCCTCTACAGAACCATCCACGTCTCCTTTGAGAATAACGTTCAGTTCCTTAAAGTCACCGAGCGCAATTCTTCGACCAATTTCGTCCAAGGTGATGTGCCTTTGTGTGCGAACAGACTGTTCACGCATCAATTGAGCGCGTTTAGAAGCTATTTGCTTGGCTTCTTTTTCGTCCTCGTATACTTTGAATTTATCCCCTGCTTGTGGCGCACCATCTAAACCTAATATAGAAATAGGTGTGGCTGGACCAGCAACTTTAATATTTTGTCCACGCTCATCTTGCATGGCTTTGATCTTACCACTGCAGGTACCTGCCAGCACGTAATCTCCGATCTTAAGGGTACCATTTTGCACCAAAACCGTAGATACGTAGCCACGACCCTTATCGAGCAGCGCTTCAACAACGGTACCATTGGCCAGACGATCTGGGTTGGCTTTTAAGTCTAAAAGTTCGGCTTCAAGAAGGACTTTTTCAAGCAATTCCTTAATACCTAGACCTGTTTTGGCGGAAATATCTTGCGATTGAATTTTACCCCCCCAATCTTCGACTAAAAGATTCATCTGGGCCAATCCTTCTTTGATCTTCTCAGGATTAGCGGTGGGTTTGTCCACTTTATTGATGGCAAATATGATGGGTACACCAGCAGCTTGCGCGTGGCTGATTGCCTCCTTAGTTTGGGGCATGATGTTGTCATCAGCCGCAGCTACAATAATAGCAATATCGGTTACTTGAGCACCACGAGCACGCATGGCGGTAAACGCCTCGTGACCAGGGGTGTCCAAGAAAGTAATTTTTTGTCCACCTTCAAGGGTTACTGCATAGGCACCGATGTGCTGGGTGATTCCACCGCTTTCACCGGCGATTACATTGGCCTTTCTGATGTAATCCAATAAAGAAGTTTTACCGTGGTCTACGTGACCCATGACCGTAACAATCGGCGCTCTGTGCTGTAACTGCTCAGGAGCATCAACGACAACTTCAATATTTTCTTCTAGATCCGCAGTGACAAACTCAACGCTGTAACCAAACTCCTCTGCAACAATGCTGAGGGTTTCCGCATCAAGACGTTGATTCATGGTCACCATCATTCCCAAGGACATACAAGCAGAGATAATCTCCGTGGTCGATACATTCATCATGGTAGCCACCTCATTGGCGGTGACAAACTCGGTCACTTTCAGGATGCGGCTCTCCAACTCTTGCTGCTCGATATCTCGCTCAGCCATGGATCGGTGCATGTCTCTTTTGTCTCGACGGTACTTAGCTCCCTTGCCTTTTTTGGTTTTACCTTGAAGCTTCTCCAGTGTTTCACGCACTTGTTTTTGCACATCTTCTTCCGTAGGCTCCACTCGAGGCGCTCCTGAAGGCTTGGGGCGAAAACGATCTTGTGTGTTTGGCGCACCGCCAGTAGCTCCAGGCTTGGTGGTGATGCGTTTTCTTTTCTTTTTAGCGTCTGCTTCAGCATTCTGGGCAGCCGTAGGTTTTTTCTTGGGTCGATCAAACTTAGTGAGGTCGATTTTCTCCCCCATGATCTTAGGACCTGTTAATTTTTGGTATTTGGTCTCAAAGGTTTGGGATTCTTCCTGCTCGGGTACTTCCGCTTCAGCTGGAGCCGCAACTTCACTAGGAACCGCTTCTGGCTCAGGCGTATTGACTACTTCAGGGGTCACTGGCTCAACAACCGGGTCAGCAACTGGTGCTTCTACTTCTTTTTGTTCAATCACTTCAGCGACCACCTCAACGGATGGAGCTTCTTTAACTACAGGCACCTCAGGCTCTGGAGCGGCTGGTTTCGGATTTAGATCAATCTTGCCCACCATCTTGGGTTTGTCCAAGGTGGATTTAGCGCGAACGATCTCCGATTTAGCCTGGGCCAATCTTTTATCTTCTAACTCTTTTTCAAGTTGGATGCGAAGCGCTTCTTTTTCTTTGCGTTTTTCCTCACCAACTTCTTGAGACGCGACTTTTTTAGTCATATCAGTCTGGAACTCATCGAGTAACACCTGATATACTTCATGGGAAATTTTGGTCGTAGGACGGGCCTCGACGTCAAACCCCTTTGAAGAGAGGTGATCTACCGCTCTATCGAGCGATATATTCAGTTCTCTGAGGACTTTATTTAGTCGAATCGTTTCTTGTTCTGCCATAAAATTTGGTTCCTTGCTGCTTATCCGTTTGCAAATATAGCTTAATCTTCTAACTCTTCTTTAAGGATGCGGATGACATCCAAAATGGTTTCTTCTTCTAGGTCGGTTCGTCGGGCCAATTCAGCTACGTCTTGTTCCAATACAGAACGAGCCGTATCCAAGCCGATTTTCTTGAGCTCATCGATGATCCAAGCTTCGATCTCGTCGGAGAATTCGGTCAATTCAACATCTTCTTCAACACCTTCTCTAAATACATCGATTTCATAACCAGTCAACTGACCAGCCAATCTGATATTGTGCCCAGATCTACCAATAGCCTTAGAAACTTCCTCAGGTTTTAAATAAACTTGCGCAGTTTTGTTTTCATCATTAAGCACCACTGAACTCACTCGAGCAGGACTCAATGCTCTAGTAACCAATAATTGAGGGTTGTTGGTCCAGTTGATAACATCGATATTTTCGTTGCCCAACTCGCGAACGATACCGTGAATTCTAGAACCTTTCATACCTACACAGGCCCCTACTGGATCCACGCGATCATCGTATGATTCAACGGCCACTTTGGCTTTTTCGCCGGGAATACGCACTGCTTTTTTGATGGTGATCAAACCGTCAAAAACTTCGGGTATTTCCTGGGCAAATAACGCCTCCAAGAACTTGGGCGATGTTCTAGACATAATGATCGTAGGCTTCGTTCCTTTCAAATCGACTGAATCGATAATTCCACGAACGTTGTCCCCTTTTCTAAAGAAATCAGAAGGAATCTGTTTGTCTTTAGGCAAAATAATTTCATTGCCTTCATCATCCAACAAAATAATGGCTTGATGACGGATATGGTGTACTTCGGCGGTATACAATTCGCCTTCTAGATCCTTAAACTGCTTGTACAAAGTAGTGTTGTCGTGTTCGTGGATCTTGGCGATTAGGTTCTGACGCAAGGCCAAAATAGCGCGACGGCCTAGGTCGATCAATTTCACTTCCTCGGAAACATCCTCACCTACTTCAAAATCAGGTTCAATTTTTCTGGCTTCCGTCAAAGAAATTTCCTCGTTGGGATCTTCCACAGCGCCATCCTCTACGACCACACGATTTCTCCAGATTTCCAAATCCCCTTTATCCGGGTTGATGATGATATCGAAGTTGTCATCCGAACCGAACTTCTTTTTTAAGGCGCTTCTAAACACCTCTTCAAGTATCGCCATCAGCGTTACTCTGTCGATAAACTTGTCGTCTTTAAACTCAGAAAAAGATTCAATGAGTGCAATATTTTCCATCTTGCTCTACAATTAAAATTTGATAATCACTTTTGCTTCTATAATCTCTGAAATAGGAACGTTCCATTCCTTTTCTACTGTATGCTTTCCTTTGCCTATCGGCTTGGGCTCTCTGGCTTGCCAGCGAAGCAGAATCGTCGATTCATCAGCTTCAACCAGTTCCGCCTCCACTTTTTGATCGGCTGTTTGAACCGAAAGGGTTCTGCCAATATTTTTGGCGTACTGTCTCGCCAATTTAAGCGGGGCGGTCGCTCCTGCGGAGGCCACCTCTAAGGCAAAATCAAACTCCTCTCGATCCAACTGATGTTCAATGGCTCTTGAAATGTCCATGCAATCCTGAAGGGTGACTCCTTGATCCCCATCCAAAACAACATTTATTTTTTGATCTGCGCCTACTGTGAAATCGATCAAAAACAAGTGAGGGTGAGTTTCCAAACCCTGATTAAGCAACTCTTGTACGCGCTCTTTAAACGTCATATTTGTGTAATAAAAGAGGGGACTAATGTCCCCTCTCGCTGTTACTTTTCATTTACTGGGCAAATATACGTCAATTATTTAGATCTCCAAAACCAATAGATCCAAAAAATAAATCCGCTTTTCTTGTCAAAATAAAACTTTGTATTAAATTTGCACCCGCATTGGCTTATGGTGTAATTGGTAACACAGCTGATTTTGGTTCAGTCGTTCTAGGTTCGAGTCCTAGTAGGCCAACAACGAAACCCTGAGGAAACTCAGGGTTTTTTTGTTTCCTTGAGCATCAAAAGCTCGCTTTTGACTGCGAACTGGGAATAAAAAAAACAAGCAGCGCAGCTGCTTATGTGTTTTGGTGTTTGTACCGCCCCAAACAGCCCATTTTCGAGTAGAGCGAGAAAATGAATCCTAGTAGGCCAACAACGAAACCCTGAGGAAACTCAGGGTTTTTTCATTATGTTTGTGCCTCAATTTATACACATGACACCACAGTTATTTGAGGTCTGGAACCGCCGCTTGGGCTGGATTAGTTTTGCTATTGCTTTGTGCATTTACGGACTTACCATTGAACCCACCGGCAGTTTTTGGGACGCTGGCGAATACATTTCCACTTCCGCCAAACTTCAAGTAGGCCACCCCCCAGGGGCACCACTATTACAGATGATCGGTGCGTTTTTCGCCCTATTTGCCATCGATGCACAACACGTGGCTCTGATGGTTAATGCGGTTTCCGCGTTCTCTAGCGCCTTCACTATACTGTTTATGTTTTGGACTATTACCCGTTTGGGGTTGTTACTCAATCCACAAACAACCTGGACCTCCAGAAAATACATAGCTCTATTAGGCAGCGGACTCGTAGGTGCTTTGGGATTTGCCACAACAGATAGTTTTTGGTTCAATGCCACGGAAACTGAAGTATATGCCATGGCTAGTTTAATCATGGCCCTATTGCTCTGGCTCGGACTTAAATGGGTGGACGAAATCGATAGTCCCAGAGGAAATAGATGGTTGGTGCTGATTTGGTTCATCATAGGTCTCACCTTTGGCATTCAATTTATGGGCTTTCTGGCCATTCCCTCTATAGGTCTGCTGTATTACTTCAAGAGATACCCTACCACCACGATTAAAAACTTTGCCCTGGCCAATGCTGCTTCAGTGGCTACCCTACTCTTAGTGTATAAATTTTCTTTGACCTATGTACTCAAAGCGTTCGGTTGGGCTGAAGTGTTTTTTGTCAATGAATTTGGGCTTCCGTTTAATGGAGGATCATTATTACTGGGACTTCTTATATCCCTGGGATTTGTCTGGGCGCTTCGCTATACATCCAGAAAGTCACTTCGTTCGGCACATACTGCTGTCCTTTGCGCCTTGTTCTTGCTTCTGGGATTCTCCACCTGGTTAATGTTGCCCATCCGGGCCAATGCTCAGGTGGTGGTCAATGAAAATGACCCTTCTGATGCGAGATCACTACTTGCCTACTACAACAGGGAACAATACCCGGGTGTGGACAGCCCTTTTTTCGGTGCCTACTACACCAATTTGTTTTCGAGTGATGGGGTAGATAAGGACGATAAACCCAAATACGAAAAGAACTATACCACGGGGAAATACGAAATTGTCAATGCGTATAAAAACGCAGGGCGTGGCGCTGACCCCAAGCACACGGGCTTTTTACCCAGAATGTGGAGTGAACAAAACGCCGAAAACTACATCACCTACTACGGTGCGCCTGTTTTTACGGCAAAACCGGAATATGCGGGCAATAAAGATTTGCAAACAGCCATTGCTGAGGTGAGAAAAAATGTTTCCTCAGGCGCTTATGGAGCTAGCGAATTGATCAGCATACTCAAAGAATTAGGTCCTTATATAGACATTCAGCCACCCTCCCTTTCAGACAACCTGACCTATATGGTTGATTTTCAATTCAATTATATGTTCTGGAGGTACCTGATGTGGAATTTTGTGGGCAAACAAGACGACGTTCAAGGCAGGTATGACAACCACGGAAATTGGTTAAGCGGGATTAATTGGATAGATAGTTATCGTCTGGGTACCCAAGAAAATCTTCCGGAAGACATAGCCCAAAACAAGGGACGCAACACGTATTATTTCTTGCCCTTTTTGCTAGCCTTGATGGGAATCGCTTATCAGTTCAAAAAGGATAAAAAACAATTTTGGGTGTTGATGGTATTCTTCCTATTTACCGGATTGGCCATTCAGTTTTACACCAACCCGCCTATTTTTCAGCCCCGAGAAAGAGATTATTCTTTAGTTGGTGCATTTTATGTGTTTGCTATTTGGATGGGATTAGGCGTTATGGCACTTTATGAGGTAATAGCCAAAATCAAAGATCATCGCTTTACCGCCCCATTGACTGTTGGATTAGGGCTTTTGGCGGCCCCTGTTTTGATGGGAGTTCAAAACTGGGATGACCACGACAGAAGCAATAGATATACCGCTCGGTCCACAGCGGAAGCCTATTTGAAATCCACCCAGGAAAACAGTGGTGCGCTGATTTTTACTATTGGGGACAACGATACTTTTCCTCTTTGGTACCTCCAAGAAATCGAAGGATACAGAACTGATGTTCGGGTGATCTGCACGAGTTTATTGGCTACGGATTGGTATATAGATCAGATGAAGCGCAAAGCGTACTTGAGCGAGCCTATTCCCAGCCAGCTCAACCACAATCAATACAGATTTGGTACGCTCGATGCGGTCTACTACCAAGAAATAACGGACAACCGCTGGACTATTCAAGATTGGATGGCTTGGATCGGCAGTGGAAAACCTCAAACAAAATTTAAATATATTCTTGAGAACAAAGGGGCGGACTTGAGTCAATACCCGGAGTCAAGCTTGAATATAGTCTACTATCCAACCCATAAAATACGAATTCCAGTCAACAAAAAGAATGTTTTGGAAAGTGGATTAGTCGCCCTTAAAGACAGTGCGCTGATCGTAGATTACATAGACATTGATCTGCCCAAGAGCGCATTGCCCAAAAACAGAATATTGATGCTGGATATATTGGCCAACAATGATTGGAAACGCCCCATATATTTCTCGGGTGGTAGTTTTGATCCCGCTGAGTACATCTGGCTGCAAGACTATCTCCAACTGGATGGAATGGCCTATAAACTCGTGCCTATCAAAACTCCCAAACAAAACACTTATGAGTTTGGACGTATAGATACTGATACCATGTATGATATAGTCACCTCATGGACTTGGGGCAACTCGGACGATCTAAACCTGTACATCGACGGACAGACCAAAGTACAGGGTCTATCATTTAGAACCCACCTTGCTCGATTGGTCAACGCCTTAATAGCAGAGGGCGCTAATGAGAAAGCGATAGAAATTTGTGATATCGCCATGAAGTATGTACCCCTACAACAATTTGGTTTTTACGCATTCGTTGAACCATTTATCGAGGGGTATTATCAAGCAGGCGCTCTTGAAAAAGGAGATAAACTCTACAGAGATCTAATCGCTCAATACCAAGATCATTTGGACTACTACGGGCAACTTCCGATCAAAGAACAGTCTAGAATGATACAAGATATCGTCGGTGATCTGGACAGTTACCGCACAGCCTTCGAGTTGTGGGCTGCCTTCCATCCAGAGGATCAATGGGCCGAAGAATCAGCAACTTTCAGCAGCTATATCGAACGATTTAGTCATTTCTACAGTCAGGATGAAACCCCAGTAGATTTAGAAGACAGACCCACAGATACCTTGGGTCAATAAATCAAAAAGGCCGGAGCTGTGCTCCGGCCTTTTTGATATTAGTAACTTCCTAATTAGATATGTTCTTTGAGTTTGATGAGCAAGGTGTTGGCATCTTGTTCCCCACTCTGTCTCCAAAGCATTTCTCCTTGTTTATAGATCATCAGTGTCGGTAGGGTCTTGACGCGTAAAGCTTCACTGAGGACTTGATTCTTATCCACATCGATCTTGATCACCTTTCCTTTATCACCCAAAGCTGCGGCTACGTGGTTAAGCACATCGTGCATCTGCTGAGCAGACTCGCTCCACTCTGTGTAGAATTGCAACAGAACGGGAAAAGGCACGTCGATTAATTCTCCAAATTTTGACATAAACGGCTGATTAGCGGTTCAAAAGTAGTAAAAAAAAGTTTCTGGCAAGAAAATCAGAGCTAGGCGACAGTCTTCGTGCCTTTTTTCAAGACTATGGAGGTGATTTCAGGCCACATACCTACGCGACCGGGATAGCCAATAAATCCAAAACCTCGATTGACATTGATCCACTGACCCATCTCTTGATAAAGACCGGCCCAATAGGTATACCTCCACTGAACTGGACTCCACTTGATCCAACCCGGAATTTCTACCCCAAACTGCATCCCGTGGGTGTGTCCGCTTAGTGTCAGGTGGTAATGGGTGTCATCCTTCAGCACCACATCCTCCCAGTGTGATGGATCGTGAGACAGCAATACTTTAAAACCATCTTTAGGTACTTGGGCGCTGGCCAGGGCCAAATCGCCCTTTTTGATAAATCGTCCTCTGCCCCAATTTTCTACCCCAATAAGATGTATTTGTTGACCATTCTTCTCGATGACGCGGTGTTCATTGCGCAACAAATCAAAACCAATTTTTTCATGAGTATGGACTAAATCGGCAAAATTATCTGCTTTTTGTCGGTCACTTGACCACTCTATATAATCGCCGTAGTCGTGATTCCCCAAAATTGAATATTTGCCTACTGGCGCTGAAATCTGAGCGAAAACATCCACCCAAGGTTTCATCTCCACAGCGCTGTTATTGACCAGATCGCCAGTGAACACCACCAAATCAGCCTTTTCAGCATTGACCAGATCAACCCCGTAGGCTACCTTTTCCGGATCATCAAAACTACCCGAATGTATGTCCGATATCTGTGTTATTTTAAACCCATCAAATGCCTCGGGCAAATCGTCAAAATACAATTCATACCTCAACACCTTGTAGTTGTACTTACCTTTGTACATTCCGTAAAGCAATGCGCCAAAAGGCAGAGAAGCTATGCCTAGAGCAAGCGCACTGATAAATTTTCTTCTACCGGGTAAAAGCGGAGCGGGATCTCCGATTACTTTGCGAAAACCTGCCACAACAAAACGAACCAAATCTTCAGACAACAAGACAGAGGTAGCTGTGATTTTAAAGACCATGACTGAAAGAAGTAATCCAAAGGCCCAACCCGTTATGGGGGTTACCCCAATCCTTGAGGTGACTCCTGAAGCAAATTGTGCTATAAAAAAGACCAAAACTCCACTCCAAGCAATAGAAATCAGCCACCATACCCAGGCTTTGGGCTGCAAAGTTTTCAGCGCCTGAAACGCATAAGCTCCAAAAAACGCGTAAAATGCAATAAATATAACCCAGCGCATCATCAAATTTTTGGCAAAGATAGGATGCTCGCAGACAATCGATCCTAAAGTTTTCTTAAGACCTCACAAACTTGTCTGATTTTTTCTGCCGAGGTATCGTATTGATATTGCTCTGCCATAAGGTTGGGAGAAATCAAAGGCACCTTGGGCGGTGACTCCAATACCTGTTCAGGTACTATGCCCGACAGATGGATGGCCCGAAAACCAGCTGATTTAAACCGCATAATTTGATCTGGTTTTACCCCAGATCCAGGCATCACCGTCATCTTTTTAGACTTGAGTTGCATGCGTTCCAAGGTAGCCAAACCCTCCATAGCTGTTGATGCCCCTCCAGACGAAAGTACCGTATCTATTCCTAGGTCTTCCAATAAAGACACTGCGGCAACAGGATCATCGACCCAGTCTATGGCTCTGTGAAAAGTGCATTTCATACCCTGAGCGGCATAAAGCAACTGACGCGTGCGCACTTGGTCGATTTTAGTGTCTTTAGTCAGTACCCCAAAAACAACCCCTTCAAATCCCAGGCTTCTGCACAGTGAAATATCCGAAATCATGGACGCAAATTCATGGTGCGTATAGGTGAAATCCCCCATTCTGGGTCGGATTAACACATGGATCGGAATCCTCAGTAGTCTGCGTACTTGCTCCATCACTCCAAATGAGGGTGTTACCCCCCCCACGCCTATCGCCGAGCACAACTCGATCCGTTGAACACCAGCTTGCTGAGCTGTCAAAGCCGAGGCAATGGTGTGGGCACAAACTTCAACCTCCATAGTCGATTCTTTTTACAAAGAAACAAAAAAACAAAACCCCAAAACCCTTGACCTTTCACCGAACAAAATCATGGGGTAAGCCGATATTCTTTTGTAGATTTACCCCTGAAATTGACGTTATGACTCCCAAAAAAAGACTCTTTTTGCTCGACGCCTACGCCCTTATTTTTCGAGGGTATTACGCGATGATTAAAAGCCCCCGTATTCACTCTAATGGCATGGAAACCTCCGCCATTTATGGATTTGTGAATTCTTTATTCGATGTGATCAACCGAGAAAAACCAGATCATTTGGCGGTTTGTTTCGACAAAGGAGGTAGTCATGAGCGCACGGCCGCATTTGAAGCCTATAAAGCCAATAGATCTGAAACTCCAGAAGCCATAAAAATAGCCGTTCCTTACATCCACCAAATTCTTGAGGCCATGCACATTCCCATCGTGGAGCAAGAAGGGATGGAAGCGGATGATTTAATTGGAACCTTGGCCAAACAGGCTGAAAAAGAAGGGTACCTGGTGTACATGGTGACCCCTGACAAAGACTTTGGGCAGTTGGTCAGCGAGCACATTCTGATGTATCGACCTGCGCGCATGGGCAATGGGATTGAAATTTGGGGTGTTCCAGAGGTCCAAGAACGTTTTGGCGTTCAGCGACCGGAACAGGTTATCGATTATTTAGGGATGATGGGCGATGCAAGCGACAATATTCCCGGCCTGCCTGGTGTGGGAGATAAGACGGCCAAGAAATTTATCGAGACCTATGGCAGCATGGAAAACTTATTGGCCCACGCCCATGAGTTAAAAGGTAAAATGCGTGAAAACATCGAGGGTGCTAAAGAGTTGGGTATGCTTTCAAAACAATTGGCTACCATCAACACCCAATGTGATGTTCGTTTTGACGCCCAAAACTTTGAACTATCCATACCCGACATGGACCGGGTTACCCAACTTTTTGAGTCCTTGGAATTCAGGCGACTAAAAACTCAGTTTGACCAACTATACCACAAATTAAACGGGACTGCCTCCCAGACAATTCCCGATACAAACAAAACGCCTGCCCCAACCAGCACGGCCCCCACTCTTCCAGGTCAAGGCCAATACTCCTTATTTGATGCACCAGCCCCTGCAACCCAGGGCGCTGAGCCCGCCACCAATTTCCAAAGGACTCATCTGGCGCAAACCACCCACCACTATCAGGTGATACAACCCGGCTTGGGATTAAAACTTTTGGTGGAAACACTATGCAAGCAACCGAGTGTTTGCTTTGATACCGAAACGACTTCACTCAACCCTATGGAGGCTGAATTGGTGGGGATATCCCTGAGCTGGGAAGCCCACAAAGCCTATTTTATTCCTCTAGGCCCAGATCCCCAACAAATACAAGGCGCCTTGGAACAGTTAAAGCCATTTTTTGGGTCCACCCAGGTGGAAAAAATAGCCCATAACCTTAAGTATGACCTTAAGGTGCTTAAACGCTATGGCGTCGAAGTATCAGCGCCTTGGTATGACACCATGATTGCGCATTATTTGATCAATCCGGACATGAGGCACAACATGGATGTATTGGCCGAGACCTACCTCAACTATCAACCCATCAGCTACCAGGATCTTGTCGGCAAGGGAAAACAAGAACTACCGATCAGAGAAGTTGATCCCTCCTTGTTGGCGGACTATGCCTGTGAGGATGCAGACATAACGTATCAATTGGCAGAACTGTTCAAAAAGGAACTAGCTCAAGCTGAAAATACCTCCTTGATCGAGGAGTTAGAATTGCCGTTAATCGATGTTTTAGCAGACATGGAGCTTGCTGGAATAAGTCTGAATCAACAGTTCTTACACCAACTTTCTGTAGAACTGGAGAGAGACCTCAAAACACTGGAACAAGAAATCTATCAATGTGCGGGTTCAACCTTTAACATCGCCTCACCCAAACAATTGGGGGAAATTCTGTTTGAACAACTAAAATTGGTCGACAAACCAAAAAAGACAAAAACAGGTCAGTACGCCACCTCAGAAGAGGTGTTGTCTTATTTGGCAAAAGACCATGAAATTGTTCGTAAAGTACTTGAATACAGGGGATTGGCCAAGCTTAAAAGCACGTATATAGACGCTTTACCCACTCAGGTGGACAAAAAAACAAATCGAATTCATACTGAATACATGCAAGCGGTAGCCGCTACTGGAAGGTTGAGCAGCAATAATCCGAACCTGCAAAACATCCCCATCAGAACAGAACGAGGACGTGAAGTGCGCAAAGCCTTTGTTCCCAAAAATGATCAATACGAACTGATGTCGGCGGATTACTCTCAAATTGAATTGAGAATTATTGCTGCGCTCAGTGAGGAAGACCACATGATTGAAGCGTTTAAGCAAGGAGCCGATATTCATACAGCTACAGCGGCAAAACTATTTGGCATCCCCCTAGCTGAGGTATCAAAATCACAAAGAAGTCAAGCCAAAACGGTCAACTTTGGCATCATATACGGAGTATCTGCCTTTGGACTAAGCAACCAAACAGACCTGAGCAGAAGCGAAGCCAAAGAAATGATTGAAACCTACTACGCTACCTACCCAAAACTGAATACCTACATACAATCTCAAATCGCATTTGCCCGAGAACACGGTTATGTACAAACGGTTATGGGACGTAGGCGGTACCTGAAAGACATCAATTCATCCAATCCTGTAGTGCGTGGTGCCGCTGAGAGAAATGCGGTAAACGCGCCCATACAAGGATCAGCCGCTGATATTATCAAAGTAGCGATGATACGAATTCACGAGTCCATGAAGCAATTAAAGTTAACATCCAAAATGTTGCTTCAGGTGCATGATGAATTGGTTTTCGAAGTTTATTTACCGGAAAAAAATCAGCTCACCGCATTGATAAAAAAAGAAATGGAAGGGGCCTATAAGTGTGCCGTTCCTTTAGAGGTGGAGATAGGATCAGGATCTAACTGGTTAGAGGCGCATTAATAAGTGACTTTTTTTGAAAAAAATTAGAAATATTTGAAATCACAGATTTGCATTATCGCAAATTAAATGTACATTTGCAGCCCGTTTGTAGGGAACAACGTGTTTAATTAGAAGATTATGAGTGTAGACACATTAAGTTATAAGACTGTTTCAGCCAACAAAAACACCGTTCAAAAAGAGTGGGTTTTGGTAGATGCTGAAGGAGAGACTTTGGGTCGTTTGGCTTCGAAAGTAGCCGTAATGTTGCGTGGCAAGAACAAACCAAACTATACCCCACACGTAGATTGTGGTGATAATGTGGTAGTGATCAACGCCGAAAAAATCCACTTGTCTGGAAACAAAATGCAAACCAAAACTTATGTGCGTCACACTGGATACCCAGGAGGACAACGCAGTTTATCTGCTGTTGAACTGATGGCAAAAAATCCAACACGCATGGTCGAGAAATCTATCAAAGGTATGTTGCCTAAAAACAAATTGGGAGCTGAACTATTCAGAAACCTTAAAGTTTATGAAGGAGCTGCACACCAACAAGAAGCGCAAAAACCAAGAGTAATTAATCTTAAAGAATTCAAATAATGGGGGCTATTCACAAAATTGGAAGAAGAAAGACTGCTGTTGCCCGCGTCTATGTGACTGAAGGAAAAGGCCAAATCACCGTAAACAAGAAAGACTTGGCTGAGTACTTGACTACAAGCACCCTACAATACAAAGTACAACAACCTTTTTCTTTAACAGGAACAGAAGGTTCTTACGATGTGAAAGTAAATGTTTTTGGCGGTGGAATTACTGGACAAGCTGAAGCGATCCGTTTGGCTATCTCCAGAGCACTTTGCGCCATCAATGAAGAATTTAGAGCGATCCTAAAACCAGAAGGTCTTTTAACCAGAGATCCAAGAATGGTGGAACGCAAAAAGTTTGGACAAAAGAAAGCCCGCAAGCGCTTCCAGTTCTCCAAACGTTAATACTACAGTGGTTTTCCCTTGGAAAACCACTTTTTTGTTCCTTGAAACCGCCCTTTGGGCACCAAATACCATAGAGTCCGCACTGCGGGCAACTAGTTTAGCATCTAAATGTCTCGTGCCTGGCACAAGGGATATTGCTAAAAATGATTAAGAACGTAAACTAAGTAAAAAAATGGCAAAAATTGAAGTTAAAGACCTCCTAGAGGCAGGTGTACATTTTGGTCACCTTACCAGAAAATGGAATCCACACATGGCTCCATACATCTACATGGAGCGCAACGGAATCCATGTAATCAACCTCTACAAAACAGCTGCAAAATTAGAAGAAGCTAACGAAGCTTTGAAGAAAATTGCTGCTTCTGGCCGCAAAGTATTGTTTGTAGCTACCAAAAAACAAGCCAAAGATATCGTAGCTGATTTAGCTGGAAAAGTAAACATGCCCTACATCACTGAGCGTTGGCCGGGTGGTATGTTGACCAACTTTGTGACTATTCGCAAGGCAGTTAAAAAAATGAGTTCTATCGACCGCATGAAAACGGATGGTACGTTTGAAACTCTGTCTAAAAAAGAAAAACTACAAGTTGATCGTTTGCGCGCTAAGTTGGAAAAAAACTTAGGTTCCATTGCTGATATGACGCGTCTTCCGGGAGCCATCTTCGTGGTAGATACCATGAGAGAGCACATCGCAGTGAAAGAAGCCAAGAAATTGAATATCCCTGTATTTGCTATGGTGGATACCAACTGTGACCCAAAGCCGATTGACTTCGTTATCCCAGCTAATGATGATGCTTCAAAATCAATCGAAGCCATCATGGGAAGTGTAGTTACCGCTATTACTGAAGGTTTGTCTGACCGCAAGGCGGATAAAGATGTTTCTGACGATGCTCAAATGGAAGCGATGGAAGCTGCTGCTGAGATCAAAGAAACTACTGTGGACCTAGAAAGCAAAACAGTAGCCGAGTTGAGAGAATTGGCGATTGCCAGCGATATCGCCGGTGCTGCCAGTATGAAAAAAGCAGACCTTATCGCTGCATTGAGCTAATTATTAAATACCAAATATCATGGCTAATATTACCGCCCAAGACGTAAACAAACTCAGACAGACCACAGGTGCTGGAATGATGGATTGCAAAAAAGCATTGGTGGAAGCTGATGGCGATTTTGAAAAAGCGATTGAAATACTGCGCAAAAAAGGACAAAAAGTAGCTGCCAACAGAGCTGACCGTGAGTCAACTGAAGGTGCTGCCATTGCCAAGGTAAATGCAGCTCAAAACCAAGGAGTGGTTATTTCGCTTAACTGCGAGACTGACTTCGTGGCCAAGAACGAATCGTTCACTACGCTTGCTCACGCAATTGCTGATTTAGCTATGGGATTTGACTCATTGGAGTCACTTCTGGCTGCTGATTTCAACGGAATGTCTGTTCAAGAAAAATTGACAGAACAAACAGGTGTGATCGGAGAGAAAATTGAAATCGGAAGTTTCAAGAAACTGTCTGCTCCTTTTGTAGGCTCATACATCCACGCTGGAAACCGCATCGCTACTTTGGTAGGTCTATCTGCCTCTGTTACAGGTTGTGAGACTATCGCTAAAGATGTGGCCATGCAAGCGGCTGCTATGAATCCAGTAGCGCTTAACGAAAGTCAAGTGGATCAAGCGATCATCGATAAAGAGATTGAAATCGCCAAAGATCAATTGCGCCAAGAAGGTAAGCCAGAAGCTATGTTGGAGAAAATCTCTCAAGGGAAACTTCAACGTTTTTTCAAGGACAACACCTTGGTAAACCAAGAATTCATCAAAGACAACACCATGACTGTAGCACAGTATGTGCAAACAGCGGACAAGGGATTGACTGTTACCGAATTTGTTCGTGTAGCCTTAGGTTAATTCATCAACTAGATGTATCGACTAAGCTGCTGGTTATCCAGCAGCTTTTTTTTTGAACTCTATGCTTGGAAAGGGATGGATTAAGACACAGACTCTTTTTTTTTGATTATTTTTGTGGCACCAAAACAACCCCCATGAAATACCAACGCATTCTTTTAAAACTAAGTGGAGAGGCCTTGATGGGTGATCTTCAATATGGAATCGATCCAACCCGCATTTCACAATATGCCGAAGCGATCAAAGAGGTCGTTGAGTCTGGTGTTGAAATAGCCATCGTTATTGGAGGGGGTAACATTTTTAGGGGGGTTTCCGGTGCGAGTAATGGAATGGATCGAGTTCAAGGAGATCATATGGGCATGCTTGCCACTGTAATCAATGGACTCGCTTTGCAAAGCGCCTTAGAAGAGATCGGTGTACCGACTCGTCTTCAATCTGCCATTCACATCAATCAAGTAGCTGAGCCTTTTATTCGACGTAAAGCCATGAGACACCTTGAAAAAGGGCGGGTGGTTATTTTTGGAGGAGGCACAGGTAACCCCTACTTCACCACAGACTCCGCCGCAGTACTTAGGGCTATAGAAATACAGGCTGACGTCATCCTCAAAGGCACACGCGTCGATGGTATTTATACCGCTGATCCTGAAAAGGATGCTGCAGCTACTAAATTTGACACCATCACATTTAATGAGGTCATCAGAAAAGGGCTTAAAGTAATGGACACCACCGCATTTACTTTGAGTCAAGAAAATGAACTACCGATCATTGTATTTGATATGAACACCCAAGGCAACCTGTTGCGCATTGTGCGCGGTGAGGCTGTAGGGACAATAGTAAACGCCTAACAGAATACCCATGAACGAAGAAGTACAATTCGTATTGGACAGTGCTGCCGAGCAGATGGAAAAGGCATTGTCTCACTTAGAGAAAGCATTTGTTAAGTTGCGCGCTGGCAAGGCAAGTCCCGCTATGCTTTCCTCCGTATTGGTACAATACTACGGAAACCCTACACCCCTGTCCCAGGTAGCCAACATCAACACCCCCGATGGAAGAACACTGACGGTACAACCTTGGGAGAAAAATATGATCTCCGAAATTGAAAAAGGAATCATGGTCGCTAACTTGGGTTTCAATCCGATGAACAACGGAGACTTGATCATCATCAGCATACCACCGTTGACTGAGGAAAGAAGGCGCGAACTATCCAAAATGGCCAAGGCAGAGTCAGAAGATGCCAAAGTAGGTGTCCGATCAGCGCGTCAAGAGGCCAACAAAGATTTAAAAGCAGCCGAGCTACCTGAGGACGTACTCAAAGACGCGGAAAATAAAGTGCAACAACTTACCGATAAATACATCGCTAAAGTAGAACAGTTATACAGCGTTAAGGAAAAAGAAATCATGACCGTCTAATCCATTGGTGGCAGAACACCTACTGCCCAGCTTTGACATACGCCTATGAAAACCAACGGATTTTGGCAACTTATCGCCCGGGTCATACTTAGAAATCGCTTACTGATCCTTCTGGTAATTGCTGGAATCACAGCTGCGCTGGCTACCCAATGGAAATACATGCGGTTCTCCAACTCGGAGGCCAATCTCCTGCCGATTGATCACCCGATCAGCCTTACTTATCAAAACTTTTTAGCTCAATTTGGCGAGGAAGGCAATATCGTGGCCGTTGCCATCACTAGTGCGGACCAAATATCTGCAGAATCCCTAGGGCATTGGCATGAATTTAGCCGCTCGCTGGAAAATTTGGAGGAAGTGGAGATGGTACTTTCCACCGAAAACGTACGCACACTTAAAAAAAGTGAATCCGGAGACCGATTTACTTTTAGCCCCTACTATGAAGATTCGAACCAAACCCCTGACCCTGAATCTTTAAAACATTTCTTTATCTCCCAACCGTTCTACGAACAAATCCTATACAACAAGGAAACGTCGACCGTGAGAACCTTGATTTATTTGGACAAAAAAATCGTCAATACTTCAGCCAGAAAAACCTTTATACTGGAGAAGTTTAACCCATTAGTTGAAAAATTCGAACAAAGTTCTGGTCTGAATGCCTATGTCTCCGGTATGCCCTACATACGGACCATGAATGCACAAAGCATTATCGATGAAATTGGGCTATTCATATTGGGCGCATTGGTCGTGACTACCCTGATCTTCTTTTTCTTTTTTAGGTCCTACCGAGCCACCTTTATTTCTATGGCCGTGGTGATCATAGGCGTTATGTGGTCGTTTGGTATTTTGGGATTGTTGCGTTACGAAATCACTGTGCTTACCGCACTGATCCCCCCACTGATTATCGTCATCGGCATTCCGAATTGCATTTTCTTGATCAACAAATACCAACAAGAAGTAAAGAACCACGGGAACAAAGCGCTGTCCTTGATTAGGGTCATTGGAAAAGTGGGGAACGCCACCTTGATGACCAACATGACCACTGCTTCGGGGTTTGCCACATTTGCCTTGACCAACAGCAACTTGCTTAAAGAGTTCGGTATAGTCGCGTCCATCAATATCTTGGGCATATTCCTTTTGTCCATTGCCATCATTCCCATCATCTACAGTATGATGGATAAGCCCAAAGACAGGCACCTCAAACATTTAGAAAAAAGATGGATCGGTGGTTTTGTTCAGTGGACCACAGAGGTCGTACGCCATCACAGAGTAACTGTCTACATGATCGCCATTTCTGCACTAGCCATCAGTATTATAGGGATTTTCCAGATTAAAACCTCCGGGTCACCGATTGAGGATATGCCCAAAAACAAATCATTTTACCAAGATATCGGGTTCTTTGAACAGGAATTTACCGCCGTTTTGCCCTTGGATATTGTCGTAGAGACCAAACAAAAAAATGGGATTTATCGCCCAGCCACCTTGAAGCGAATCGATGAACTGCAGCAATACATAGAAACCGAGGAAAATCTGGCCAAGCCGCTGTCTGTAGTCAACCTGGTTAAATATGCCAAACAAGCCTACTACAATGGATTGCCTCAATACTATGAATTGCCCAGCCCTCAAGAGCGAAGTTTTATCAACCAAGCTATCCTCAACAGCAGTGCTTCACAAAACAACTTACTCAGTGCCTTCACTGATTCCAGTGGGCAAATCACCCGAATTTCCACAGGAATTAAGAACCTAGGAACCAAGGAAATGGAATTAGTGTACGGCGGACTAGACAAAACACTCGATCGACTTTTTCCCAAAGAGCAATACACTACCTATACGACGGGAAAAGCACTGTTGTTTCTCAAGGGAACTGAATACTTGATCACCAACTTATTGATCTCACTCTTACTAGCCATATTGCTCATCTCCTTATTTATGGCCTATCTGTTTAGATCGTTCAGAATGATCGTCATCTCGCTGATTCCCAATATATTGCCCTTAATCATTACGGCTGGAATCATGGGCTTTGTCGGTATTCCGATCAAGCCTTCTACCATATTGGTGTTTAGTATTGC